>Ga0224506_10000302_pt1 | contig 45796 bp, 65 predicted proteins | sample SF_Jan12_sed_USG_2_FD_169108 | JGI IMG/M metagenome (GOLD analysis project Ga0224506, IMG submission 169108) | Sediment microbial communities from San Francisco Bay, California, United States - SF_Jan12_sed_USGS_8_1 | ecosystem: Environmental > Aquatic > Marine > Sediment | place: USA... | reverse complement strand
CATCTATGGGTTTGCAGATGTGATTGCACCATGTGCTGCCGAGCCTACAAGTGTTGCATATTTTGCAAGTGCACCTGATGTGTAATTGGGCTTTGGTTTTTTCCATTCGAGTCTCCTTTTTGCCAATTCTTCTTCTGAAACATGAAGATCAATTACAGTAGTTTCTGTATCTATTGTGATCTCATCACCATCTTTTACTAGTGCAATTGGACCTCCAACATATGCTTCAGGTGCTACGTGGCCTACCATGAATCCTCTGGTTCCTCCTGAAAATCTTCCATCCGTTACCATTGCTACTTTTTTGCCTAGCCCTTGTCCTACAAGTGCCGCTGTTGTTGCAAGCATTTCTCTCATTCCTGGTCCTCCTTTGGGACCTTCATATCTGATGACCACTACCTCTCCTTCTTCCACATCTCCTTTGGCTACTGCATCAAATGCATATTCTTCTCTGTCATACACTTTGGCTTTACCTGTAAATTTTGTCATCTCTACACCTGCTGTTTTAATTACTGCTCCTTCTGGTGCAAGGGTTCCTTTGAGAACAACAGCTGTTCCTACTGAATGCAGTGGATTCTCAATTGGTCTGATGATTGATTGTTCTGGTTCTGGAATTGTCATGGCATCAAGATTCTGTTGAATAGTTTTACCTGTAACCGTAACACAATTTCCGTTTAGTAATCCTTTGGCAGCTAATTTTTTTAGAACAAAGGGAATTCCCCCAATCTTGTCAAGACTATTCATGACATAACTGCCACCTGGTTTCATATCTGCAATATGTGGTGTCTTTTTTCTAATTCTCTCAAAATCATCATAAGTTAATTTTACTCCAGCTTCATTTGCCATTGATAACAGATGCAAAATTCCATTTGTTGATCCTCCTACTGCATTTAACATTACAATTGAATTTTCAAATGCTTCATACGTCATAATGTCTCTTGGCTTGATGTTTAATTCTAGTAATTTTGCACATGCTGCACCTGTATCATATACCATTTTATTTCTGCGTTCATCTTCTGCTGGGGGACTGGCACTTCCTGGCAATGCCAAACCAATAGCTTCGGAAATTGATGCCATTGTATTTGCTGTAAACATTCCTCCACATGATCCTGAACTAGGACACGCTGTGTTTTCAATATTTTTTAACATCTCTAGGGAAATTTGTCCTGCATCATATGCTCCTACTGCCTCATACACATCAACTACTGTCAGCTCTTTGCCGTCAAGAATTCCTGGCATAATTGTTCCTCCATATACGAAGACCGAAGGTAAATTCAATCTGGCCATTGCCATCATTGTGCCTGGCAAACTTTTATCACAACCTGCAATTCCTACAATTCCGTCATATTGATGGGCTCTTACCATCAATTCAATAGAATCTGCAATTACTTCGCGAGAGATTAAAGATGATTTCATTCCTTCATGTCCCATAGCAATTCCATCACTTACTGCTATTGTTGAAAATATTCTTGGAGTTGCTCCGTTTTCTTCAACTCCTCGTTTTGCCTCTTCTGCCAATTTTGGTAATAAAATGTTGCAGGGAGTTGCCTCATTACCTGTATGACAAACTCCGATGAATGGTTTACTAAGATCATTGTCATCTAGCCCCATGGCTTTGTACATTGCTCTATGTGGAGAACGTGCTGTTCCATCTACGACATTTTTGCTAGATATTTCCATTACATGTTAATTTTTGATTGGTATAATTTAGACTTTGTTGAAATTTTCTAATTACAAACTTTCATTGAGTTTAAATTGTAACTATTTTGGATTATTTCATGGAACAAAAAGCACTTGAATGTCCAATATGCAAGAGCAATAAAGCCGAAATTGCGGGGGATAATGTTAAACTTAGTGGACGCTTTGAAGACAAGGAATTTCTTACAACTGAACTGACAGTTTTACGGTGCAGTATGTGTGGATATTATATGATGTTTGACAAAAGTGCATCATCATTTACCACAAAAGATGAATCTTGATTTTATTTGATCAATTCTTGATTATCTAATTGTAACAAATAGGCTTCAATTTCTTCAGGAGTTTCAGCACCAAATACAATCAATACTCTATCATCTTCTTGAATTTCATAATCTCTAATGTCTGATACTTGTTCTCTATTAATGAAGAACTTTAGTGTGTAATCTTCATTTGTACAGAATTGCTTTCCATCTGGAAATACATAACATTGATCATCAAGACCTATTGCAAGTGTTTCAAAGAGATATCCTAGAGTGACTCCCGTTGCATGCTTGTGAATTGTAGTTCCGTCTCTTCCTTCAAAATGAATCCAAGATGATTTTATTTGAAAAGCTGGACCGTCAAAATCAAATGTATCGCCAAAAATTTTCACCAATATTGCTGCATGTGAATGCTCACTTCCCAAGGCTCCTGCATTTTCTGGTCCTCCAGGTGCTGTCTCAGTCATGTTCAAAAACATATAGCCTGCATACCCGACAATTACTGCAATTACGGATAATACTCCGATGGCAATTAACGTCTGCTTCTTTTTCTCGGCTGAGTGCTTTGTGGCATAGTTTTCACGTTTTACTTCACGCTCTCGTCTCTCTTTTCGGCCCATTAGTTAATTCCACTTCAAAATGTGCCCTAATTAACCATTCGTCACTAATCCATCTTGATCAGGTTTTTAATAAGACAATCTTTGTTTTTGATGAATTGTTTTGAATAGTTAATGTTGATCGAGACTGTTTTTGACCAGACTCTTTGTAATGCTATCAAATCTAATGACAATGTGAATTGCAAAGAGGGCTTTATTCATGATTTTGTGTGGTTTGAGATATTATCCTCAAAAAGATGCATGCATTGTGGAAAAGAAGAAAATTAAATCTTTAGGATTTACTTTCTATAATTAAGGGAATCATGGCTAGATAAAATATGATTAGAATCAATTAGAAACAATAAATAAAATTAGAACTGGTTTTATTTTATGGGCTGTATTTTTTGTGATATTTTAGATGGCAAGAGAGATGGCCATTTTTTGTATGAAGACGAACATCATGTTGCATTTTTAGATAAATATCCAATTGATGTAGGGCATAGTTTGATTATTCCAAGAAAACATCATGAAAGAATTACCGATATGACTTCTGATGATGTTGGAAATCTGTTCTCACTTGTGCCAAGAATTGCCCAAGCCATTTTGGATGCTGCTGGAGCAGACGCATTTAGTTTAGGACAAAATAATGGCAGAGCTGCAAAACAAATCATCCCCCATGTCCATATACACATTATTCCTAGATACAATAGTAAAGGAACCGTTTGGACTAAACGACAAATATCTAGTGATCATGAACTCTCAGAACTAGCAGAAAAAATTCGTAGTCTTATTTAGCATGTCCTGGATTATATCTTAGAATTGCTCCTACTTTTCCTAAACTTGCAAGCATGTTTCCATGCTCTGCACTGCCTGAAATAACTTCAAGCTGAGTACCTGTTTTTGATGCCAATATTTCAAGATAGTCTACAATATCTTGTTCATTAACTTCTACTTCCATTGATTTGCAACCTTGACATGGATTGTTGACAAATTCTGTTTTTTTTGGGATTACTAGAGGTCTTTCAACGATTTCTTCTTGAATGTGTTTACATCTTTTACATTTTCCTTCCACTCTGTGGAGATTTGTGTTATCTGTAATTAGCAAAGTCTGAACAACATTGTTTTTCAAAAACTCTATTACTTCTTGCAATCCGTATGATCCTTTGCCTGTGTTGGAATTGATTTCTCTGAACAGATCCTCTACTAATTTTTTCTCTTCTACCATTCTGAAATCACCTAGAATGTCTGCTGATTTTGCAAAAGCTTCCCTTATTCCTTCTGCCCCTGAATATGATGAATCAATTGTACTGATAATGTTGTTTTGTAATCTGTATTCTAGATAATTTCCGTTAATGAAATCTTCTTTTGTAGGTCCCGGACCTGAAATAATTAATCCTTTGACTGGATAAATGTCAATAAAATATTCACGTGTAGTCTGTGCAACTCTATTATAGAAATAACTCAACTCCATTTCTCTTAATTTCTGAAATCTCTTTGCAGACTGTCCTCCCTGTCTATGTTTTCCTGCAACCCCTGATCCTGTTTGAGATAACACTTCTATTTTATCTCCATGTAGTAATCCCCACCCTGCATCTTTTGCATCTATTGCTAGAAATCCTATGAGGTTATCGTCCTTTAACATGTCTTTTAGAATGTCTACATGGAAATGATCATCACATCGATACAGATACTGATTCAAATCTTTTGGTGGATCAATTTCCCAAACCTTGACTACTTCACTTCCTAGAGGCCCTCCTTCTTCTGGGGGTAATGCACCACAAAACATCACTAGTCCTCTATCCGGAGTTTTTTTGTATAGCTTCAATCTTTGAATGACTTTGCCTAATGAATCAACCACATGTGATCTTGTCAAGTCTGATTTTATGTTGTCTGCAGTTCCTTGTTCTTGTTGAAGAGAGCTGATAATTTCATGTAATTGTTTTCCTTTTGGAATGTATACTGTGATTAATTCAGTACCTCTGCCTGATTTTTGAGATAACTCTTCTAGTGTTTTTCGAATTTTATAGATTTTTACTGAATCTTGTTTTTCGATGTTAATTTTAGGCATTAAAATTACTCTTTAATTTGCGAATATATCTTTTTGATATTTTTTAAAATCATAATTCATCAAATGTTCTAAGAAATACTTCTAATGGTTGATTTCCTCTAATTTTGATAACTTTTTCACCATTGAAGACTAGAAATGATGGTGTAGCATCAATTCCTATCTCTTTTCCAAAATCATGAATTAAAATTACTTTTTCTTGATATTTTCGTTCATCAAGACATTTGTTAAATTCATCCAAATTCAAATTCACTGTAATTGCAAATCTATCAAGTGATTCTCTAGTGATCCAGCCTGTCCTTTCTCCTGCCCAATTTGTGTATAGTTCATTGTGATACTGCCAATATTTTTTTTGATCTTGAGCACAATATGTGGCCTCTGCAGCCAAAAATGAATCAGGACCGTTTAGAGGAAAATCTTTGAACACTAATTTGACTTTTCCAGATTTGATAAAATCTTCATCTATGATGTCTAAAGTATTTTGATGAAATTTGTAACAAAATGTACATTGATAATCTCCCCACTCCAATATTGTGATGGATGCGTTTGGATTTCCCATTATTGGAGACCCTCCTTCAATTAATTTTGTTATTGTTATTTGATTTGATTCAGATTCTGGATAATATACCATGAACATTCCTGTGAACACTCCAATCAATACAGGAATTGTCAACAAGTACAATTTTTCCATACAGTTACAATCTTTATTTCAAGTAAATATCTTCGCTAATTTTTATGTCTTAATTTTCTAAATAAGATTTTGTAAAACCATCCTAATTTCTGTCCTCTTTTCTTTGACGTCTCTTTCTTTTCCTTCAAAAAATGCTTTGTATAATTCTAAAATTTCTATTTCATCATCTGCAATTAATATTCTCATGCATTCTTTTTTTGTTTTCTTCTCTTGATGGATGTTCTCTATTCATATGATGTCTATTTTCATTTTGATTGGAACCAAAATTTTTGATTTTGATGATTTTCCAAAAACCCCTTATGATAACTCTGAAAATAATTCTAAAATTTCTAATTGTTTCATCTTCTGTTTTTTCAGAAATTTTTGTCATTGTTTGCATTATTGATTTGTATCCGTTTGCACCATACAGATCAATTAATTTGCCTTGTATGGTGTATGAAATTTTATTTTTGTATCTACTACTCTCTTTCCTTATTCCTAAATGATCCATTTTATGAATTTTCTAGGAGAAAAGATATCAAAAACAGCAGTATGTAAGATCACATAATAACAGATTTTCATGACTATTTGATATTTTTTTCAGCACCCAAGAGTTTTAATATAAACAGAGAATCATATTTCTTATGTCTGAATTAAGGCAAATAACTGTCTCAAAAACAGGTGTTTCAAAACTAGCAATTCTTGCATTAGCAATAGTATTTGCAGCAGGATTATTTGTTGTTGGGTTTGACCAAGGACACATCTTTAGTCTAGTATATGGTGAACAAGCATTTACTGACCTTTACATTCATGAATTGACTCATGATATGAGACACGCAGCAGGCTTTCCTTGCCATTAGCTTAACATTTATTATTTTAATTATTTATTGTCCATATTGCAGTATTGATTGCTGAAATTTCTGCCACAAATTTATCATCAGACGATGTGATGATTATGACATCTCCGTTATTTGGATTTACTTTGTCTATCAAATCCTTCTTTGTTTCAGATTCATTATCAAAACATTTCATTTTATCTCCTATGAAGAAAAATTCATTTTTATCATGATTCAGAGTTAATGAATCTGATGCACCGTAAAGAATTGCATAATCTCTTTGTTGCATTCCGTTTCCTAAATTTGAAGCAAATTCCTTTTTGATTCTAATAACGTAATTGAATTTCCCTTTAGTAATATCGCATTTCTTTAGAAATCCTTGTGCCGGAATTGCATCATAAAATTTCTCGGCAACTTTTTGTCCTTTTTTAGTAAGGAAAGTACCTGATTTTATTGTCTCTACTAATCCTTCTTCTTTCATATGTCCAATTAGTGTTTTTACTGCACCTTCTCCTAATTGAATTTCTTTACAAAAATTTGAACGACTAACATATTTTTGATTTGACAAATGGAAAATTGATTTTAAAATATGAGGCATACTAAATGATAATGTCTTACTAGATCCTTTTCTTTTTACAACTTTTTGTAAAATTTTGATTGTTTGTTTCATGTTTCAGAATACATTATTTATTATATAAATTGGATAATCTATCCAACAAGTTATATAATTATGAACAATTTGAAATTCATTGAATAGTTCAGTGTTAACAACAAAATCTAAATCAACAATTCCTGTTTTTGGAATTCTTGTTTTATCGATAATTTTTGCAGCAGGATTATTTGTTGTTGGGTTTGACCAAGGACATATCTTTAGTCTAGTATATGGTGAACAAGCATTTACTGACCTTTACATTCATGAATTGACTCATGATATGAGACACGCAGCAGGCTTTCCTTGCCATTAGATGTGATTAATTTTGAAAACGGTTCTATTTTTAACAATTGTTTTAATTTCAGGTACTCTTGCTGGACTTGTTCATGGAACTGTAAATTTTGCAATTGTGGAACCCTATCTTGATCAAGCTATTGGAATTGAAAATCAAAACCTCTTTGCATCTGGCGAAGAAGAAGACACTCCTGAATTTTGGGTAGAATACGAAGGATATAGAGTATGGCAAAAAAGTGGCCAGATTCTTGCAGGGGTAATTTTAGGGGTTTCTGTAGGGTCTCTTTTTGGAATGGTATTTGCATTATCTAAGAATTCCCTTCCTGGAAATCATTATGTGAAAAAATCTCTATTACTTGCAGGAATTATGTGGGCAACTTTATACTTGATACCTTTTCTCAAATATCCTGCAAATCCTCCCACGGTAGGCGATGCTGAAACTGTTGTATTGAGGGCAATTTTGTATTTGTCTTTTATTGCAATATCTGGCATAGGTGCCGTTGCTTTTTACAAGTTATCTAAGAGATTTGAAAACAATAAAAAAATTATTTCTCTAGTCGGTTATGGTATTTTCATATCTGCAGTTTTCTTTGCAATGCCAGAAAACCCTGATGAAATCACTGCTCCTATGAGTCTTGTAAATGAATTTAGATTGATGTCTGTACTCGGTGTCTCTTCATTCTGGATATCTGTTGGAATAATTTTGGGATTGTTTTGGAATAGATTCGAATCGCATAAAGAAACAACTCCTTACACTTGATTGTTCCAACTCTCTAGAATGAGAATGACTACAACTCGTTTAAATAGATCAATAATATTTCAAATGTTTGCATGTCTCGAAAATTAACTTTGCCCCAATTAAAAAAATATGATATTACTCAAAAAGTAATAGAAGCTCTAGCTGATTCTGAATCACGTGCAATCTTGTTTTCAATAATAAAGAAAGGAAATACTGCTGCCGAATTATCAGACAAACTGAAAATCCCTCTTAGCTCTGTATACAAAAAATTGACTGATCTTGAGGAATTAACATTAATTGAAGTTGAAAAATGGATGCTGTCTGATAAAGGCAGAAAATACAAGGTATATCGAAGCAGAATAAGTAAAGCCGATATCTCTATACGAAAGCCAGAACCTGTTCTTACTTTAATTCCAAACTGAGTGACAAGATTGCAAAAACCTACCATAATCCAATTATCAGAGTTTGACATTACGCAGAAAATTATCGAGTCCTTAAGCAATGTCTGTACAAGGTCTGTGCTATTTTCGGTAAAAAACCAATCAAAAGATGCTACTCAAATTGCTGATGAATTAAAAATTTCACTTTCTACTGTATACAAAACATTATCTACATTAGAAGAACTTGCCTTGGCAGAAGTTGACAAATTCATCATATCCCCAGAGGGTAAAAAAATAAAGTTGTACCGGAGCAGAATTGGAAAAGTTGAAATCACTTTGGACGATTTGGAGCCTAGTTTGAATTTGTATTCTAATACTACGAATCCAAAATCTTCTTAACTGTCTATCTTAAGACTCAGCTTATTCTCATTCTATAGATTTGGAATGATTGTTTGGAATGATACTTTGCTTTAAATAATTTAGCTTGTCCTAATTTTTTGTTAATCATGAAACGACAAATTACATTGACATTGATTGCTGCTTTTGCAGTACTTGGTGTATTGTCTGTACCATTAACTCAATCTGCACAAGCAGAAAATTTGGTTCCTGAATGGATTAAAACAAATGCTGGCTGGTGGGCTGATGGTACTTTGGATGATGAAACTTTTCTAAACGGAATTACGTTTCTGTTGGAAAATGGCATCATCAATGTTTCATCTGAATCTAACACTGTAGATATTGACACCATGACCATTGGATTCATTCCTGTTGAAAAAGCTGATGAATTGACTCCAAAGGCTCAAGAACTGGAAAAATTCCTAGAATCTGAGCTTGGCATAGATGTTAAAATCGTAGTTCCAACAAATTATGAGACAATCATTGAAGGAATGAGATTCGGTCATATTGATGCAGCCTTTATGGATACTGGCCCTGCATGGATAACTCATCAAAGAACTGGCGCTGAGGCAGTTATGGCTGAACTTGTTGCAGGAAAAGTAAACTATCAGGCCACAGTTTGGGCCCTTGCTGAAAATGATTCAATCAATTCATTGGAAGATACAGTTGGCAAAAAAGTAGCATTTACTAGCATTACTGGTTCATCTGGTTTTGTTAGACCTATGGGAACTTTAGTTACCGAAGGTCATGTTTCTATAGAAGGAGATGATATTGTAGCCTTAGAGTCTGCATTGGCAAAGAACTTTGAAAGTTACACATTTGCAGGCGGTTACAAAGCTGCATTAGAATTACTCCTTAATGGAAACGTTGATGTTGCATTTGGTTCAGATATTGCTCCGCAAAAATATCTTGAATTAAAAGATCAAGTAAAGTTGAGACCCGTAACAACCATTGGACCTGTTCCATCACATGTGTTTATGGTAAGCTCTGACATGTCAGATTCTACCAAAAATGCACTTGTTGATGCAATGATCGAACTCAATTATGATGAAAATAATCATATTTTGAAGGATTTGTACGGTGCAGAAGCTCTAGTCCCAACCACTACAACTATGCATATTGGTGAGTTTGGTGACTTTATTGATGCTTTGACAGGACTTGATCAGTTGATTCTTGATAAATCAAATTACGACAAGAGCAAATAAAACCCGGGATTCTTGAAATGAAACAAATTCAGATGACCCAAAACCCTTCTTTTTCATTAATTTCTACAAATAAAATTATCCAAATGAATAACGTGTGGACATCATATGACTCTAAAAATTTTGCATTGGAGGGAATCAATCTCTCGATATCTAGAGGTACAAACTATGCCATTGTTGGACAATCAGGTTCTGGAAAATCAACTCTTCTAAAATTGATGAATGGGATGATGATTCCAAGTAAGGGTACGATCAAAATTGATTATGTTACACCTAACATTAATAATAAAAAATTCAAAAAAATGATGCATACTATAGGTTACATCCCTCAAAGTTTGGGATTGGTAAAAAACATCACTGTGCTTGAAAATATTTTGATTGGTGCATTACCTCGATTGACAAAACTCCAATCTTTATTTAAAAAATTTCCCGAATCTGAAATCCAAGAAGCAAAACGAATAATGTCTCTTGTTGGATTGTCTGGAAAAGAAGACAGAAAAGCATACATGTTAAGTGGTGGGGAAAAACGTCGCGTTGCTATTGCCAGAGCTCTGATGCAAAAACCTACTATTTTGTTAGCTGATGAGATTGTCTCAGAATTAGATCATGTCACTGCACGTGAAATAATGAATTTGATTGCTGATGCTCAAAAAAGAATGAATCTTACTGCCATCATGGTTCATCATGATATGCAATTGGCATTAGAATATGCAAATAGAGTTGCAGTAATTAAAGAAGGCAGAAAAATTCTAGAAATTGGTGTTGAAGGTGACACTATTGTTGACTTTCAAACAGGGGATTTGAACACTGAGGAAATTATGGAGATGTATTCAGATGACACCAAAAAATAATATTATAATTGGAATTATCATTGCACTAGTTGTAGTTGCATCATATAATGTGGACGCTAATCCTTTAGAATTTGCTAAAGGGTTACCCAATCTTGCAATTGTTGCAGAAGAGATGTTTCTTGTAGAGCCAAAGTATATTCCGACAGCACTTTGGGCAATGTTTGAAACTATTCAAATGGCATTCATTGGAACTGTGGTGGGTACTGCAATAGCCTTACCTCTTAGTATGCTGGCAGCACGAAATCTAAACAGCAAGTATGTTTATGCTCCAGTTCGTGCTTTATTGGCAGCAATACGAACATTCCCTTCTATTCTTTGGGCAATTTTGTTTGTGATTATGGTTGGTCTTGGAACTTTTGCAGGTGTTTTGGCAATTGTCATGTATACAGTTGGATTTGTCGCAAAGTTACAGTATGAGGCAATTGAGACCATTGATTCTGATCCAATGGATGCTGTAAACTCCATCGGTGTCTCAAAGTGGCAACTAATACGATATGTAGTCATCCCCGAATCTGCATCTCATTTGTTAAGCCAAATGCTATACATGTTTGATTACAATGTTCGTCAAACTAGCATACTTGGATTAGTTGGTGCTGGCGGAATTGGATTCTACATCATCAATTATATCAAATTCTTTGAATACGGAAAAGCGGCAATCTTCATGTTGGTGGTGCTAGTAACTGTTCTGTTCATAGATTGGGCTAGTGTAAAAATCAGAGACAAATACATCATAAAATCACAACATGGAATGAAAGTGATTACAAAATAAATCTGAGCAATGTTTTATGTTGTAATTTTATCTAATTGATTTGATTCTGCAGCCGTTTTTACTTCTCTGGCGATTCTTTTTCCCATACTCATTGTTTCGTTAAATAATAATGAGTAATATGGAGAGCCATCCATGTAGATATTTGATCCTGCAACAATTCTTGCTGAAAATTCAAACGATGTGAACTTGGCATTTTCGTCATAAACTCCTTCTATACAAAATGGTCCGTTCATTCCTGGTGCAACCACTCTTTTAGCAGCTTCTACAAAATTTTCTCCCATAGTATAGACTTCATCTAATAATGATTCTCGCAAAACCAAAGGACTGTTTCCTATGACGTTAAAGGATGGAACTTTGTTTGATTTTAGTTGTTGTTCTGCAGGTATTCTTCCCAACCCTTCAATATCTGATTCGTGTCTTTGATCAACTCCAAAGAATTCCAACTCTTCTTTTAATGGAGAATAGAAAAATGTCAAATAAGCTAAAACACCTGCTGCATACTCTTGAATGTATAGTGTTTCTTCTTTAGAAATTATTCCTTCTGAAATCAATTGATTTCTTTTTATATTGTAGTCTTTTTCATTTGCTGCCATAAAGTACCCTTTTCCTCCTGCAGCCCCCTGCCTTTTTACAATCACCAGTTTTTCAATATCTTTAGGCTCTGTAACGGGTCTTGGCATTGGAAGTTTTGCCTCTCTCATGAGTTTTTCTTTCATTTCTCTGTCTGATTCCCATCTTAGAATCCATTTGTTTCCAAATATGGGGGTCTTGATTGATTCTATTTCTTCAGAACTCATTTGTGCGATTAATGTTCCATGCGGGATTAGAACAGAATTGTTTTCTTCAAGAATTTTCTGGCATTTTTCATCTAGTATTTCTTTGAATGAATCTACTATGACTAATTCATCGATAAATGGAAATCTTTTGTATAATTTTTCACGTTTTTTTTCACACACAAGAATTGTTTTGAGGCTTTCATCCTTTGCTCCTTTTAAAACTTGTAGAGAACAATGTGAGCCTAATGTTGCTATGGATGTCACTGTTTTTGTGAATACTTTGTACTTTATGAACTATGTGCGGAGGTTACATACTGGAATACTTCGTCTATCAGTTCCACACTTAATTCTGATTTGATATTTTCTGGAATGACTTTTAACACAAAATCATACATTGCCGTATTTTTTGGCAATTCATCGCGTTCTTGTAATAATGAAAAAACGGCTATTCCGTTTGAAATAATTGCAACCATTCTTTCTTTGTTTGAAAGTACCATGATTTTCAATAATGGATATAATTTAATATAAATCCGACTTTGCTATTTCTAAAGGATTGTTTTTCGAATTTCTGGATTTTGTAAGATTTGCACCGATTCTGAATTATCGTTTAGAGTTTCTAGTTCTACTGTAATATTGTGAGCTTCTCCGCCTTCAGGGGTTTCTTGTTGAGATACATGATATCCTACGTATACTCCTACAATGATGAATATTGCAATAACCAGTGCTATGAGGAAATTCATCTTGTTTTGATGTGAATTTTTTACTGGCTATAAGCATTATGAAAATTAATACAATTGTCCATTATTTTGTATAAAAATTAATTACACCATGAAATCAAGAATAATGTAAATTATGATAGAAACTGAGCTTGGAACTTTACGAAGATCTCATTATTCCAATGAAATTACCTCTGCAATGGATGGCACTAAAGTTACTGTGATGGGTTGGATATTGACTGTCAGGAGTCATGGGAACATCAGCTTTGCTACAATTCGTGACAAAAACGGTGATCTTTCTATTGTGGCAAAAAAAGGAGATTGTCCTGATGAAATACGCGAGAAAATTTCTTCACTGAAAGCACATTCTTCGGTTGCAATAACTGGCAACGTCAAGGCATCTGAAAAAGCACCAAGCGGATTTGAGATAATACCAACTGATATGAGGGTTTTCTCAGAAGTTGAAAAAATTCCTCCATTTGAGCCTACTGTAAAAACTGTCAAAAATATTGATACTCGACTTGAGGTGAGACCCATTGATCTTAGACGTGATGTTTTACAACATATTTTCAAAACACGAAGTTTAGTTCTAAAATCAATTAGAGATTATTTTAACAATCAAAATTTTGTTGAAATCAATACTCCAAAAATGATTGCTACTGCTACTGAAGGTGGTGCTGCACTATTTCCAATATTTTACTATAACAAAGAGGCATTCTTGGCACAAAGTCCCCAATTATACAAAGAACAATTAACAATGAGTTTTGAAAAAATATTTGAAATTGCTCCTATTTTTAGAGCCGAACCATCCAGAACTAATCGTCACTTGGCAGAAGCAATATCGATTGATCTGGAAGAAGCATTTGTAGATTATAATGATGTAATGAATAGAATTGAAGAGATCATCAAAGTTTCAATTCAAACCGTAAATGTTTATTCTAAAGAAAATCCTGATTCTGGATTTCCTGAAATCAAAGTTCCCAAATCCATTCCAAGATATTCTTATGATGAACTTGTAGATAAAATGCAAAAGGCAGGTGCAAAAACAGAATGGGGTGATGACTTGTATCCTTCAAATCTAAAAAAAATAGGCCTTGATGGATTTTATTTTATTACTGATTGGCCTCTTGCACCAAAACCTTTCTATGTAAAAGATAGTAAATCCAATCCCAAAGTTTCTGAATCTTTTGATTTAATGTATGGTGATTTGGAATTGTCTTCTGGAAGTACAAGAATTGAAAAACGTGATGAGTTGGCTGATAGAATGAAAAACAAAGGAATGAAAACTGATGCATTTGAATATCATCTTGGAGCTTTTGATTATGGTGTTCCACCACACGCTGGTTGTGGAATTGGTCTTGAGCGATTGATAATGGTTTTGACTGGAACTGAAAATATTCGTGATACTACATTCTATCCAAGAGATGTTGATAGATTGACCCCATAAATTTTTGAGATAATTCTAAATTTTATTTGTAGGAGGATTTTTTGATTTTGTTCAATACTTTATCAGTCATTTTTTCCAATTCTGTTCTGCGGTGTGGAGAATTAATATTATAAACAATGATTCCCCAAACACATTCTATGTTAGAGAAGATACCGCGCTGTTGTTGAAACTCTAGGAGGTTCTACCAATGCATTCTATATTGTAGATTGTGCAACATCAAACTCTCCTACTATTATAGCATATGCCTATCTTGATCAAAGTATAGATCTTTGTGAAGAACTGCGTATTTATTTTGGTACAACAACAGCTGGCAATGCTCTTGAAGATGACTCCATCTAATAAAGGAGTTAATGAATCACCTATACTAATGTTTGGAAAGATATGTTCTGGAGGGAGTTGCCCAGGATCCGGCTCATCCTATGTCCAAACTATTCCTTTTCTTGGTATTTTGTTAGATTAAATATAATGCATTAATATCTGAAACATCATGGTAACTGAAGAAGAATTAGAACACGTCTCAAAATTGATGAGAATAGATGTTGATGATCATAAAGAGTTTATTGAAAAAGTACATGCTATGATTGATTATTTTGATATTTTAGATTCTGCAGGAGTAGAATCCGAAGAAATTTCAATGCCTGAAATTTCTCTTTCAAATTTAAGAAAAGATGAATACATCCCATTTGATGATAAATTGATTGAAAAACTAAATCATTACAAGGGAACATACGTTCGTGCACCAAAGATGTCTTCATGAATCTAAAAATATCTGCTCTTGATTACATTCAAGAAGTAAAAATTGGAAATATATCTGCAGAAGATTTTGTTGCAAAAACCTTAGAGCAGATTCATAATGAGGATGATAAACTTCATGCATTTTTGTCTGTAAATGAAAAAGCAGTTGATCAGGCCAGAGATATTGACAAAAAAATAAAGTCGGGCGAAAAAGTTGGAGACTGTTTCGGAATGCCGATTTCAATTAAAGACAATCTGTGTATCAAAGACTCTAAAACTACATGTGCATCAAAAATGCTTGAAAATTTTATTGCGCCATATGATGCTACTGTGATTAGAAAACTAAAGCAACAAGATGCCATATTCGTTGGCAAAGTAAACATGGATGAATTTGCAATGGGTTTGACTACTGAGTTTAGTGCATTTGGTCCCAGCAAAAATCCGTGGAATAATGACTGCGTTCCAGGTGGCTCTTCTGGTGGTAGTGCGGTATCTGTTAGCGCATTTGAGTGTGTTGCATCTCTTGGCTCTGACACTGGTGGGTCTGTGAGAAACCCTGCAAGTTTTTGTTCTGCAGTAGGATTCAAACCGACTTATGGATTGATTAGCAGATTTGGTTTAATTTCATATGCTAACAGTATTGAACAGATTGGCCCTTTGACTAGAACAGTAAAAGATACTGCCTTTATGCTAAATATGATTTCAGGAATTGATCCTAATGACAATACTACAATTGATAACAAAAATGAAGACTATCTATCAGGAATAGATTCTGGCATTGAAGGCAAAAAAATCGGCATCATCAAAGAAATGATTGGTGAGGGAATAGACCCTGCCGTATTGTCTGCAACAAAAGATGCTATTTCCAAACTTGAGAGTTTGGGTGCAATATGTGAGGAGATCTCACTTGACATGGTAAAATATTCAGTTGCAGCATATTACACCATTACTGCAACTGAAGCTGGAAGTAATCTTGCAAGATATGACAACATACGATATGGTTACGATTTTCCACTTGAGGGCTATGAGTTTAATTCATACATCTCAAAGGCCAGACGCAATTTTGGCCCCGAGGTAACTAGAAGAATGATTATTGGTGGATTTGTACCCTCTTCAGGACAAGCTGGAAAATATTTCTTAAAGGCATTAAAAGTAAAAAGCAAACTTACTAATGAGATCAATGATGCGTTTAAAAGATTTGATCTTCTACTATCTCCTACGGTTCCGGTACTCCCATTCAAGTTGGGTGAAAAAATAGATGATCCTGTCTCACTATTTTTAGTAGATATTAACACAGTAACTGCAAATCTCACAGAAAAGCCTGCAATTTCTGTTCCATTTGCAATTTCAAATGGTTTGCCTATTGGAATCCAATTGATGGCAGACACCTTACAGGATAAACAATTACTTCAAGCAGCATATGCATTAGAGCAAACTGTACGTTTGCCGGAGGTTCCACTTTGACCATGATTGGTTTGGAAATTCACTGTCAGCTAACAAATCTAAATAGCAAATTATTTTGCCCATGCAAAGCAAACTATCGTGGATTTGAAATCAACGAAAACATATGTCCTATATGTATTGGATTGCCTGGAAGTATGCCTCGATTAAATCAAGAAGCGGTAAAAAAAGCAACAATTATTGCAATGGCTCTTAATTGCTCAACTCCTGAAAAAATCGCATTCTTTAGAAAAAATTATTTCTATCCTGATTTGCCAAAAAACTTTCAAATTACACAACTCAATATCTATGGAGATACAAGTGTCGGTGGAACTGGCTCGGTAATGGTGGGAGATAAAAAAATCAATATCACTAGAATCCAACTAGAAGAAGACCCTGGGAGGTTGATTTACGAAGGAAGTTCTTCAAAAAATCAGATAACTCTAGTAGATTACAATCGTGCAGGCACACCGTTAGTAGAAATTGTTACTGAACCAGATTTTGAGACTCCTAAAGAAGTTCGAGATTTTCTAAATATTTTGTCAGATATTCTTGAAAATCTTGGAGTTGCAGATCCTAGTTTGGAGGGTGCGATGAGAGCAGATGCTAATGTATCAATCAAAGGAGGAAAAAAAGTTGAAATTAAAAACATTGGATCATTTCATGATTTAGAAAAAGCAGTGCACTTTGAAATTACTAGACAAGAAAGTTTGCATTCTCGTGAAATTGAAATCATCCAAGAAACACGTCATTGGGATGATAAAAGAAAGATAACTGTATCATCCCGTTCTAAAGAAGAGGAATTGGATTATCGTTACTTTTTGGAAGGCGATATTCCATGGGTCATAATTGATCCTGCAACTAAAACAAAATTAATTTCTGAAATGCCTGAAAGCATCGTCTCTAAAAAAGAAAGATATGTTTCAAAATATCATATTCCTGCACAGGTAGCTGACGTGCTATCCTCTGACAAGTATTATTCTGATTTGTTTGAAGACTCTCACACTGAATCAAATGCAAAAGAAATTGCAAATATAATCACAACTGATTTGATGGGACTAGTAGACACAAGAGAAAAACGAGAAGCATCAAAATTGACACCTCATCATTTAAAAGATCTAGCAGATTCTATTCAGTCTAGCAAACTATCTAGAAATTCATCAAAAAATGCATTACATGAGATTCTGAAAACTGGAAAAGATTTGTCAATAATAATCAAAGAACTAGATCTTGGAAATGTTTCTGATGAATCTGAATTGTCTGGAATTATAACACAGGTAATCTCTGAAGAGGCACAAGCTGTTGAGCAAACAAGGTCAAACCCTCAGACAATTAATTATTTGGTGGGCAAAGTTATGCAAAAAACAAAGGGAAAGGCAGATCCTACATTAACTTTGAATTTGTTAAAAAAACAAATTGGTATCTAATGCCTGAAATATCTCTTGAAGATATAGAATTTATCAAAATTCTGGCTATGTCTGATGCTACCATTCTTCAAGCAGGCATGAATGATGCTACTAGGCACAGATTAGATGATGAAATAGGCGTGATTTTAAGAGAATATTATCGTGAAAACACAATGGGGATACAAACCGGATGGACAGAAAAATTACTTCAATTTGGAATTAATGAAGATGTAGGTAAATCATCTATTGCATGCGCTAGACGTCTTGGGATAGATATTTCATAAAAAAATCTTTTTACTGTGTCATAATCTAAAAAAAGAAACCTTGTCTGATTTTGAATTTGTTCCAACTGAAAAACAAATCCAGGAATCTAATATTTACAAATTTATGAAAAAGCATAATCTTTTGACGTTGAATGATTTATCTGATAAATCTAAAAATGATTTAGAATGGTATTGGAAATCAGTAGATGAAGACATTGGTGTAGTTTGGGATAAACCATATACAAAAATATTGGATAACTCAAAAGGGATAGCATGGTCAAAGTGGTTTGTTGACGGAAAAACAAATCTTTGCAAATCTTCTGTAGAAAAATTTGCTAAAAAATCTCCTGAAAAAATTGCATATTATTTTGAATCTGAAGATGGCAAAAAATCAAAAATTTCATATTCTGAATTAAATTCAAAAGTCTCAAAACTTGCAAATGGATTAAAGTCAATGGGGGCAAAAAAAGGAGATGTTATTGCAATATATTTGCCTATGATTGAAGAAGCAATTTTATCTATACTTGCTGCAGCAAAAATAGGTGCAATACAAACTGTAATTTTTTCTGGATATAGTTCAGAATCATTACATGTGAGACTAAAAGATTGTAGTGCTAAATTTTTAATAATTTCAGATGGTTTTTATCGTAAAGGAAAACCTGTTTCTCAAAAAAAATCTATGGAAATTGCACTTGTCGATACATTTGTAGAAAAAACAATACTGGTACCATACAAAGGAATTGATGAATATGCTGAATCTGAAAACATTGTTTTTTACGACAAACTTGTATCTACTCAGAGCGATTCTTGCGATACTGAAATTTTAGATTCTGAGGATCCTTTGTTTATCTTGTATACTTCTGGCACTACAGGCAAACCAAAAGGCGTGATTCATACTCATGGTGGGTTTTCGGTGTTTGCGGGACATCAGGCAGCATATCTTATTGATTTGCAGGCACAAGATACGCTATTTTGGCCTGCAGATATTGGTTGGATTACTGGCCTCGTATGGAATATCTATGGTCTTTTAATGATTGGCGCATCTGCTGTGATTTACGATGGAGGATTAGATTTTCCCACATCTGATAGACTTTGGAGGATGTTATCGGAATATGGTGCAACAATCTTTGGGATATCTCCAACTGCTGTAAGATTGTTTAAAAAAAATAACATTAAACCGTCTAAATTATTTTCATTAGATAAAATCAGGAACATTCCAACCACCGGTGAACCTCTTGATGAGGATTCATGGTGGTGGCTGTATGAAAAAGTTGGAAATAAAAAAATTCCTATCATGAATCTTTCTGGAGGAACTGAAATTGGTGGCGCAATGTTGTCTGTTTTTCCTGGAATGAAACTAAAACCATCTACTGTTGGAATTCCGGTACCTGGAATGAATTTGGATGTAGTTGATGAGAATCAAAATTCTGTTAGAGGCAAAAATGGTTATTTAGTAATAAAATCTCCTTGGCCTGCTATGACACGAGGTCTGTTAAATGATGATGAAAGATATTTGAAAACATATTGGTCTAAATTTAAAGATGTTTGGTTTCATGGGGATTATGTGTATGTGGATGAGGATGGTCTTTGGTATATGCGTGGAAGAACTGATGATGTGATTAACGTATCAGGTCATCGAATGTCTACTGCTGAAATTGAACATGTTGTTATATCCAATGAAAAAATCTCTGACGCTGCAGCAATTGCAATTCCTGATGATATCACTGGTGAAGCAATTGTAGTATTTTTTGTATCTAACGTCTCTGAAAAATTGTCTGTCTCTGAAATTTCTGATTATGTGGTAGAAAAAATTGGCAAGTTGGCAAGACCAAAACTACTTTTTCAATTATCAGACCTCCCGAAAACCAGAACAGGAAAAATTATGCGCAGATTATTAAAATCCAAATTGTTAGGCCAGGAACTTGGAGACTTGTCTTCTTTGGAAAATCCTGAAGTTTTAGATGAAATTGAAAAAATAAGTTGATGAAATCTATCTATTTGTTATCTATTATTTCTCGATTTGTTTATAATGCCTGTCCCTGTTGGTAACATTATTGAAATTTGTAGTTGATCAGCAGGTAGAAGACATTGAGATGCCTGAGAATCTCAAATTAAACACATTTTTGCAAGAATTTCATTCAAACTGTCCTCATGCAGAATGTAGTTTTGGATTTTATGGATTTGCATTTGGTCAATCTCCCTTTCCTGTCCCTAAATTAATTCAGGAAGCATTAATCAAAAATGTTGACAAGGGAGCATATGCCCCTATATCTGGAATCACAGAATTACGAAATGCCATTTCTAAATACAACAAACATTATTTCAATATGGATGTCTCCCCCGAAAGAATCTATGTTGGCCCTGGAACAAAAGAACTGATCTTTAATCTTTTAGAAATTTTACACGGGACTGTAATTTTGCCTACTCCTGCATGGTTAGGATATCTTCCTCAAATCCGATTTCTCAAAAAAAATTACCACATGTTGCCTACTAGAGCTAACAAAAAAATATCTCCAAATGATCTAAAGAAATTAGCATTAAGATTACAAGACAGACAAAAGATATTGATTTTAAACAATCCAAATAATCCTACGGGATTATTGTATGATCGACTAGAGCTAGAGGAAATTGCTGATATATGTAAAGAACAAAACATTACGGTGATTTCTGACGAAATTTATGCTCAAACAACATACAATTTTTCAAAATTTGTCAGTATGGGAAAAATTTATCCTGAAGGAACATTCATTACAAATGGTCTATCAAAATCACACGCTGCTGGCGGGTATCGTTTGGGCTATGTTGTTTTTCCACAACATGCTGAGAATCTTGGGGTGCAGTTTAAAAAAATTCTTGCAACTGAATATACTGCAGTATCAACTCCAATACAACACGCTGCTGTTGCAGGATTTGAAATCAGTAAAGAAATGGATGAATATTTTGAAGTTACAAGAAACATTCATCAAATAATGGGCGAATACACTCATCATGCTCTTACTGCAATTGAAGGAGTAAAAGTAACAAAACCTGATGCTACTTTCTATCTTTTAGCTGATTTTAATTCATATGCCCCTGATTTGCAAAAATCTAATATCTTTACATCTCAAAAATTATCTGAATCTTTGATTGTCCACCCTTATCACACTGCAATAGTTGGTGGTGATAGCCTTGTTTTAGAGAGAACAGACTTTAGTGCAAGGATTGCATATGTAGACTATGATGGAGCAAAAGTCTATCAAAATTATCTGGATAACAAACCAAAATCCAGCATAGAAAAAATTGAATTTGTAAAAAAGAATGCTCCTAAAGTGGTTGCAGGTATTGATATGATTGCTGACTTTTTCGGTAAATTGAGAAAGGATTTCTTACAAGAAACCCCAAGTTCTACAGTTGTTTCATAGTTAGTCTAATTTTGATTTTAGTTTTTCATATTCTTCCAAAGTGATTTCACCTTTGACCAATCTTGTCTCAAGGATCTCTTTAGGATCAAACTTGTGATGGATGATTTTTGGAATGCTTATACTGTTTCTGTTAATTGAAATTTGTCTTGAATTATTATCTACTTGTTTTTTAACGCCGTACACTGCTCCAAATAATATACCTAATGCGGCTAAAATCAATGTAATTTGTGCAATATCTGAATCATCACTATTATGATTAGATGTAACAATTGATGATGCTTGTACTTCTGGAATAATTTTATTATCCATAATGTCATTTACTGCTGATTTTATTTTTTCTACATTGTCTGTGTATCCCACGGTTTCTTCAATTGTTTGTCCAGGATAATTCCTATCAAACCAACTCTTGTATGCAGGTTCAGAATAATATCTTTTAACGTAATAAGATGGTTGGACATTAGAATCAACAAAATCTCTATTTATGATCTTTACGTTCTCTAATGGAACATCTTGTTCATTTCCTTGAATTATAATTTGTGCATTCTCAATTACCTTATCTTCTAGTTCTTCTGAAATTATTTCGTCGATTATTTTATTTTCATCTAATGACACACTAAATTCTGAAGTGACTCCTCTAGTCATGTTTAGAATGAAACCTGTTGCGTTGTAAATTCCATTATGAGTAAATGTTTCCTCGATTTGTATACTTTTTTCAAAAGTGTCATCATGGTTTATCGTTGCTTGTGTTAACAACACAAATTCGTTATTTAGATCTTGAATCACGATTGTTACTAGTCCATTAGATTCTTTTTCAACAGTACCTGAAAATTCAATTTTATCCCCCATCAAAAATGAATCATTGTTTGTATAAAGACTGGTCACTTCCCCAAATGCTGGATTGACTAATAGTCCTAAAAACAACAATCCTAGAGAATATGAAAGATATTTCTTCATTTTTAATAAAATCCTTGCATGAATTTTCAATTTAAGAAAAGCGTAGAATTTATCCAGTTTTATTATACGAAATCGTTAAATTCTAATTTAAAATTTTTAACATATTGTAATCCTTTATTAAAAATTCTGTTTGAAATAGATTAAGAAAGTATTTTTTACACTCAGTCATATTTTTTACATTTATTTTATTTGTCCATGATGGTTCAGATGACTTGGTTTTGAGGTATCCTAGACTGTCTCCTTAATCATTTCTTTTTCTTGATTTGTTGTGCAACCATTGGCAAAAATGCACCCACGTCGGATACAATTCCCATAGCTTGCCAAGTTCCTCTATCCATTAATTTTGTAACGGTTGGCTGGCTGATATCCACTACAATCACTTTGACATTTGCAGGTAGCATGTTTCCTGTAGCAATAGAATGCAGCATAGTTGAAATCATTATCACCATACTTGCATCTTTTAGAATTTTTTTGTATTCTCGCTGTGCTTGTGCAACATCTGTTATTACATCTGGTAGAGGACCATCATCTCTAATTGATCCTGCCAAAACAAATGGAATATTATTTTTTATACATTCATACATGATTCCTTTGGTTAGTTTTTTACTTTTTACCATGTTTGCAATAGAGCCTGCTTTGAAAACTGCGTTGATTGTATCCATGTGATTTCTATGCCCGTGATAAGCAAGTGTTGCATCATGAACATTCATTCCAAGGGATGTGCCAAGAGTCGCATACTCTATATCGTGAACTGCTAATGCATTTCCTGCCAATACTCCGTCAATGTATCCTGCCTTGATCAAATATGATACAGCATCATCTGCTCCTGTATGTACAATTGCAGGACCTCCAACGATGACGATTTTTCCTCCCTTTTTCTTTGTATTGTAAATATCATCAGCTACTTTTTTTGCAATGTGTTGAGTTGGTCTCTCGCTGGAACTTGAACTTCCCATAAATTCAAAAACATTGACTCCTTCTCTTGGACGCTCTGGTGGGGTAATTTTGATTCCGCTTTCTCCCACAATCACATTATCTCCTTTTTTTACATCTCTTACTGGAACACAAAATGCTCTGTTTCCTTTTACAACTATACATTTATCCATCATCATATTTTCTACTTGAATCCATTTTCCTTTGTAAAAAATACTTGTGTGGTTATTTGTTGTACTGTAAAAATCATCTGGCATTACATAATTTTTTGGAGATTTTTTTAGTTTGATTTCTTGTTGAATTTTTGATACTGCTCCTAATCGATAAATTGTTTCTAAAATTTCATCCAGATGTTTTTGATTCTTTCCTGTAACTAGTAATCGTGCAAAAGAATGATCCCCTTTCTTTTTACCAATCTCAATTTCTTCTACCTCAAATTCCCCATGAAGATCCATAATTTTATCAAAGATCTTCGTCAAAATTGACGAGTCAATCAAATGACCTCTGACTTCAATTTCTTGAGAAAATTTGCCCATTTTATTTCTGGATACTATATCATAACTAAAGCTTACGTTTTTTCTTTAGACAGGCAAGATTACTTTACCCTCAAATTTTGGAATGTTGTCTTTTTCAAATGCTTTTTCCAAAACCTCCTTTTGTTGCTTTGTCACTCCTTGAACTATGGTTTTTGACGACCCTGTTTTATCCACTAGTGCAAGGATATACCCACTACTATCAGTCAAAATAAAACCTGACGACTCATCAACAAACGCATAAAGGTTCTCCTCACCTACGGGATTCCATACATTGGATTTGGTATCTACCAGTGCTAGTGCGGGCATTGCTTTACCGTCAGTCAAAGTGTTTAGATATTCTCTGGCCTCTGCAACCCTTTTCTGACCTAATTTTAAAGCCTGAAAATACTGCATGTATTTCAATTAACTTGGTTGCTATAACAATTTATCTTCTAAAGATTGTTATAGAATCTGAACGTATGAGAAAATATGCCACTAACAAATCCAGTAATAATCAAATTAAATGAAATCAGTACATTGGTTGAGGATAAATCAAAATTATCCGAATCTGAAATTGAGGAGATAAAATTAATCTTTAAAGGTCTTGTTGAGCAAAATGAACGATATGATCTTGATGAAATAGAGTTTTGGTTTGAAAATGAAGGGCATTGGACTACAAAAGAGCCTCGAGTCAGAATTGTGAATATGGCAAATTATATTCAAGACAAATATCAACAAACAGCCCATCTTAGAATAATATCTGATGATGATTGTAGTTGTGGAAATTAGATTTCTAATTGTTCTAACAACCTGCCTACAATTTTTGCATTTTCTGTTCTTTCGTTTTGAATCTCTTTGATGCGAATCTCATTTTTCTCTCCTTTTGAAATAATCTGAAAATATTCTTCATCAAGATCACTGTTGGTTTGTTGTCTTTTAATCACTTCAAACAATATTCCAATTACTTGTTTTTGTGCCTCAATTAATTCATCCTTTTCAGTATTGGACATCTCTAATTGTTTTCCAGAATCTTTCTAAATAATTCTTTTAATTTAGGATTTGTAATGTCTTGTTTGGCTGATTCAATAAATGAGGATAGATTTTCTTTAGAATGGCCATCATTTTCATATATTGTTGCTTGAAGGACCATCTCCAAGCGGTCAATCTGATGTACCAACTTTGATTCATATGATTTATTTTCTTGGTATTCATCCCAGATTTTTTGATATTGTGATTTTATGTCCGCAGGCAGATTCTCTGAAATTTTATAAAATGTTTCATCTTCTAGTTTTCTTTTTTCTTCAGAGGTAATCTGTCCTGGAGTGTAATCTCCAATTTCAGATTCTGCCAAATCATGTAGTAAAATCATTTTCAAGATTTTTTCAGAATCACAATTTCCAATATCTGATAGTATCATGCCCATTATTGCCATAGAGTATGAATGATCAGCTACTGATTCGGGGTGTTCTAGAGATAGTTTATCTATCCACCCCTGTCTTTTGACTTTTTTAAGATTTGCAGCAGTTTTGAAAAAATCAATTGTCATGATGTTATGAAATGAGATGTTTTCTACTAATGAATTTTCATATTGTTAATCCGAATCACATAATAGTTATTTCAAAAATAACAGGGTGATGAAAATATATACAAAAACTGGAGATGATGGGAATACGGGATTGCAAGGAAATTACAGGATATCAAAATCACATCCCAGGATCATTTCTTATGGTACTGTTGATGAAGCTAATGCTGCTCTAGGTGTAGTGTTGAGTAATTCGTTAGATGAGGATATTAGAATGATTTTAACTGAAATTCAAAATGATCTATTTCTTGTAGGAGCAGACCTTTCAAATCCCAATCTCAATGATGTAAAAAACAGGGTATCATTAGACATGATTGAAAAGCTAGAACATTATATTGATAAATTTGAATCAGAGTTGCCCCCCCTTACCAATTTTATTTTGCCTGGTGGTGATGTTTCTGCAGCACAATTGCAGTATGTAAGAACAGTGGTAAGAAGAGCAGAATCACAAACAGTTCAATTAAGTGAAAAAGACGAAATTAACTCCAATTGCATCAAATATCTTAATCGGTTGTCTGATTTGTTTTTTGTAATAGGGCGTCTAATCAATAAACGAAAAAATAAAGACGATATTCCTTGGAAGATCTGAAAAGACAAACTTTAATTCCTCAATATTATCCTTTTTTTCTAAGTGCCGTGGTAGCTCAGCCTGGGAGAGCACTCGGCTGAAGACCGGGCTGTCGCGCGTTCAAATCCCGCCCGCGGCACTGTTTTATCCATAATTAGTCAGTAATTTTTGAAAATTACAATAGTATTAAGTAGAAATTCATCTTACAAGTATTGGTTTTCATTTTATTCCCTTTTCTTTAGAAATAAAGAAAAGGTGGAAAACCTTTCTAGAGTTTCATACTATGCATCTACTAGGTTAAAGAAATTTTTTCCAGATGCGGATTTTTCAGAGATGCATTTTACGGGACCTAGTGGAATTTGTTTTATGTTGATATCTTCGCGGAGTTTCTCATTTTTGAATCTATTAACTATGGCTACACGTGTTGTGTGAAATTTGTTAAAATAATTTCCGTCTATCTCAAACATTTCTTTAGTTGTGATCTTTATTCCTTTAGTGATATTTTCACCCTGAGTATAATCTGAATCTTCTACAAATGTAATTGTAAATGACTGATCACCTATTTTTGCCAATGATGCACTATCTCCAATTGTTTGGTAATCTGCTAATGTTGCTATGTCTTTTCACCTCCAATAGTAATTGCACAGATCAATTAATGATAAATCCAGTCATGAGTCAATTATTGACTCAGATAGTCTAGTTGATCGATTATAGGTGATCGTTTTTATGCAAATTTCATTCTGCATAATCTTTAAAAGCCACCCTACCTCTTGATTTTCGACATTCATGGTTGAAAAAAAATCAGCAAAGAAAGTAACAAAGAAAGCACCTGAAAAAAAAGCAACAAAAGCTAAAGCAACAAAAGCTAAAGCAACAAAAGCTAAAGCAACAAAAGCTAAAGCAACAAAAGCTAAAGCAACAAAAGCTAAAACTAAGAACAGTATTGACGATTCCTCAGGAGATATGGGCATTGTCATAGTTGATGATGATATTGAAATTGATCAAGAGAAAGTCAATGAGGAAAGACGTGCTTATCTTGAAGAAGCTCGTTCTCAAGAAGCCTTTGACTAGGAATCTTTATCAGATTCGGTGACGTAGTCTAATCATGCGTGCTCTATGTTTAATCACGATAAAACCCGGAAAAGTAGATTCTGTAGTTGCCATACTCAAGAAAAAGAGAAAAATCATCAAACAAATCATGGTGGTTGCAGGAAGAGCAGACATCAGTGTTCTTTTACAAGGAAATATTGATGAAATTAACAACACTGTGATCGATTTTAAAAAAATCAAAGATATTGTCACGACAGAAACTCTAATTGAAGTGGAGGTTAACATGGGATGGTAAGAGCAATAATTTTGGTAAAATCTCCAAAAAAACTAATTGCTGCACGATTAAAGAAAATCCCATCCGTTGCAGATTCATTTCCAACAAGCGGTCAATTTGACGCAGTAGCCATAATTGATGTAGAGGAATTGATTCAGATTAAAGAAGTAGCAAATCAAATACAAAGAATCAGCGGTGTGGATAGGACTGAAACTATGGTTGAAGTGCAATGACGCAATGGATTTAAAGAACTTCTGGCTAGTATATCTGTGAACATCAAAAAAGTAGGCAATGTTATTCTAGCAGTTAAAGACATTGACAAATCCCTACAATTTTACCATGAAATCATAGGTCTTCCTATTAGAAATCAAAGAAGATCCTGGGTTGATTTGGGTACATCTGGTGCTTTATTGAGTTTACATCCAGCATCATTGACAGAAAAACACACTGGAAGTTCAATTGAAAATGGAATTACCATCGGTTTTCTTGTAGGTGATGTACAGTCTGCTGTTGAGGAATTAAAAGCAAAAGGAGTCACAATTCATCGTGATATTGTTGAAAAAGATGCAGGAAAAAATGCAGTAATATTAGATCCTGATGAGTATCTTATTTCATTATTCGAACCTAGCTTTGAAGATAAAGATCAACAAACAGGCGGATATCAAGGATTTACACCAGCTTAGATTGTCTTTTTAATTAAAGAGATAATCTTCTCTAAGTCTTTTTCTTTTCTATCAATAGACACATAGAATGTTGTATTATTTTTTTGTAAAATCAAGATTGAGATTTTTTGATGTTGTAATACCACATGCTCTAACTTTCCAATTGCGCTGACTGAATTTCTTCTAAGAGAAATCAATGTAGATATCACAAACAGTTCATTTTTGAAATCTTCTGACTGTAAAAGAGGCTTGAGATTGGGTTTGATCATTCCAGTTAATGTTCTACCATAGGCATTAACAATACCTGCATATCGTATACTGTTTGATATTTCTAAAATTTTTTGACATTGTTTTCTATATTTCACAACAGCATCTTTCCATTTTTCTGCAGGAGTTTTGACCATGATCAAACTATATTTTGAAATTAATAAGCCTATTGACTAATTACAGTTTTTAGAACTAGTGTTTTATTTAGAATTATTTTCTTTTTCTAATTTTTTCTTTAATTCTAGATTTTCTTTTAATAGTTTATCATTTTCAGTTTGAAGTGTTTTGATAGAATTTTGTCTGGTATATGCTGGATGTCCTGGTGGAATCACTATTGAATTCATCGTAAGTAAACCTGCAGCATATTGTTGATACATGTGTTGAAATCCTTGCAATTTTTGAGCCATTGTATCAGCATTTTGCAAAAATTGTTCCTTCATGGGATTTCCTTGAATTTTAAACATAGTATTTGATAAGCCTGGGGGCAGTCTTGGAAATTGGAATGCTAAATGAGGAATGTTTGGATTTAATCCATAAAGGTCGTGAAGGTGATTTGTTACTAAATTATCCATGTTATTCATCAATATTTGCTATATTTGTGGCTTGCTTTAGTCGTTTGATATACTCTTTAGTTAAACTTCAGGCATTTTAGCTCAAATTGAGCTGATCGCAGATCCTTATAGATTCCCTACTTAGATCGATGATCAGATGGATCAATCAAAGAAATCATGTTTGAAATGTAAAAAAGAGATTGAAGAACAAGATCTACACAAAATTGTAATTTATGTGGTCCAAGAAAAATTCACAGAGCATCATTATGAACATGTAGAGTGTCCTGACAAGTTTACAGTATAATTATAAAATTAAACTATCCTTTGAATTCATATACATTATAAATTTCGCCAGTTATTCTGGAGCGATATTTCCATTCATCTTTTTTCCAAACTATTAATGAAAACTGTTCTTGTGTTTTTGGATGTAATCTTCGATAGACATCATAGCCAATTAAAATTTGATTGGGTTTTGCCAAATTTTGAATTTTTGCAGCAATATTCATTGCAGGTCCCATTAAATCAACATGAGAGTTTACAACATCAGCACCATATCGTACAACAATATTTTGACCAAAATCTAATCCAATTTTCACCATTAAATCAGGATAATCATATTGATTCAAAATAGGGTTGATGCCTTTTTGAATTATAGATATCATTGATTTTGCACAGGTTACAGCATTATCTGAGGCAAGCATTCCTTCTCCTACAAAAAACCCTACAACAGCATCACCAACAAATTTTAAAACATATCCATGATGTTGTCTAATTACTGCTGCCATTTCTTGAGAAAAAGAACTTATGATAATCGCAATTTTTTCTGCAGGCATTTCTAATGTCATTGTTGTAGATCCGACCAAATCAACATAGAGTACAACCATGTCTAATTTTGAAAAAACATTTTTTCTTAGAAATGCTTCAGATTCATCAATTAATCCACTGTATTCATATCCTTTTTTGAGAGCTGCCCAAACACGTTTTTGAGTTTCTAAAATCATGGTATCAGAATCTAAGATTTCATTCTTATTCTTACTAAGCAACATGTCTACTACATTAATTCCCTGATCTTTTTTTTCTGATTCTTGTTTTTTTTCAGTCATTTTTTATCTCAATCCAAGGGAAAATCTGTACTGCATTTAGAGCATTTACCCCTTCTCCCCCTGTAGCCATCATGGTAATATTCTATGATGATTCCATCACAATTGTCACAAGCAGTATCAGATGCATTCATGCCTATAATACCCATCCAATCTATTTAGATTTAATGATGAAGGTTTAAGGAGTGCAATTATTTTCTATTTTTTGTGAGATTAGGTTCAAGATCATCCAATGAATTCATCCATCTGCTAAATGAAAAAAATGAATCGATTCAAAAAGCATTTCTTCCAAAAATAATTGATTTTACAAAAATGATCGATGTGAAAGTTATGATGGGAGATTCAACAGTAACAGAACAAAAAACATTTGATCCAAAATTAATTTCAGATTATTTTCAAAAAATTAATGATTCATTAAAAGAATGGTCTGTACAAGATGTCTCAATTACTAATAATCAAGATGTCCGAAGAATCTTCACAAAATTTGAGATTAAGGAAGGCAGTTATTTGCTATCAGGTCATTTATCATTACAATTCCATGTTTTACTATACTACAAGCCAGTTCAAAGAGTGATTGATTGCCAAAAAGAACTATCTGAAATTGTAGATCTGACAAAAAATGAACAAGAACAATTCTCAGATAACAGTGATCAAATCGTTTTAAACAAACTAAAAGAATTAGGTTACAAAGATTTTGATCATCAAAAATTATTTGAAGTATTTTATGAAAATGACGAGTTTAGAGAAAAAGTTTTTGAAGAAATTCAAAAGGAGACAAATGTTGATTTTCAAGAACTGTCTGAAAAAAAATCTAAACTTTTTTCAGAACTTGATTCGTTGCTAGTTGAAACTTATCAAACATCAAATGTGTTAATAGATGATCCTAGATTAGTTGCAGGAGAAGAAGGATGTTTACTAACGTTAGATTTGGAATTTATCAAAAACGGCAACCGTGAAGGAGTCTTTGATCCAAGAAAGATGTCTGATTCAACAAAAGAAAATATCTTGAAACGTTTATCAGAATTAGAAACTATTATTAAATTATAAACCAAGAAACCGGAAAATGAGAAATTATCTCAAAGGGGAGGATCCGGTTCCTGGATATATTTTGAAGAACTGTTTACAACTATTTAGCCATACCTGATAATTTACGCATAAAATTTGACTAAAGATGCAAATTTTGTATAGAAGAAGTCAAATACAGTAAATCCATAGCAACATTTCCAATGAACCCATCATATGATGACATACTTGTAGCAAATTCCTTACGAGGTCATGAAATAAGGAAAACACCACTTATTCATTCTCCAACATTTAGTGAGATGACGGGTTCGGAAATCTACCTAAAAGCAGAATTTCAACAAAAGACAGGTTCTTTTAAAATTCGAGGAGCATATTTTAAAATCAAATCATTATCAGATGAAGAAAAAAAATACGGGGTTGTTGCAGCATCAGCAGGAAATCATGCACAAGGAGTTGCATTTGCATCTGCATTAGAGAAAATACCTTGTACTATTGTAATGCCAAAAAATGCATCACCAGCTAAAGTTGCAGCAACAAGAGGGTATGGCGCCAAAGTAATTTTGGAAGGAGTAAACTATGATGAATCATCTTCCAAAGCAAAAGAAATAGCAAAAGAGACAGGGGCAACAATGATACATGCATTTGATGATCCTCAAGTCATAGCAGCACAAGGTGTTATTGGTCTTGAGATTTTAGATGAATTATCAGATGTAGATGAGATCTATCTCCCCATAGGAGGAGGAGGACTGGCAGCCGGAATATTAATTGCAATAAAAGAAAGTAATCCTCAAATCAAAGTCATAGGAGTTCAATCAAAATCATTTCCAGCAATGTATGATTCAGTGAAACAAGGATCAATTACCGCTAGCGGAGGAGAAAGAACCATAGCAGACGGCATCTCGGTAAAAGTTCCAGGACAATTAACATTTTCAATCATCAAAGAACTCATCGATGAAATAGTTCTAGTTGATGATGTAGAAATCACCAAAGCCATGTTTCTATTAATGGAGAGGATGAAATTTGTAGTGGAGCCTGCAGGAGCTTCAAGTTTAGCTTATCTAATATCAAAAAAACCAGCAATTGGAAAAAAAGTAGTAGCAGTTTTAGCAGGAGGTAATGTAGACATGTATCTGCTAGGACAAATAGTGGACAAAGGTCTTGCCGGAATGGGACGTCTACTCAAATTATCTATTTTATTGCCTGACAGGCCAGGAGCATTCAAAGAAATTGTTGATGAAATTACTTTAGCAAATGCCAACATTGTAGAGGTAGTTCATGACAGACTCAGTTCTGCAATCAGTGCAGGTTCTGCAGGGGTAACATTGAGTCTGGAAACACAAGGCAGAGAGCAAGCTCAATTGTTAATTGATGCACTAAAAGAAAAAAATATTCAATTCACGCTATTGACATAATTTACTTGAATTTGCTTTTGGCAAATTTTGAAAGACCTTGTTTCTTTAACTGATTAGATTCTTTCATAACTGAATTGTGTTGATTGGATTTGTGTTGTTTTAATTTCTTTTTTAAATCTGGAAATTCATTTGCAAGCATCTTCATTGCATAAATCCCCGCATTTCCTGCTTTGTTAATACCGACAGCAACAACAGGAGATCCTGAAGGCATTTCGGTAATAGACAACAATGAATCCAATCCCCCAAATGCAGAAAATTTTGTCATATCTGTTTTTTTGGGATGTTTATCATTGTATACAAGTATCGGAACTCCGATAACAGGTATTGTTGTATGAGATGCAATCATTCCCGGTAAATGCGCAGCCCCACCTGCACCTGCAATTATTATTTTGAATCCCATTTTTTCAGCATGTTTTGCATATTCTGATAATCTGGCAGGAGTTCTATGCGCCGATACAATTTGATCTTCATGTTTAATTTTATATTCATCTAAAATTTCAGCTGCACCTTGCATTATTCTACTATCTGAGCTAGACCCCATGATAATTCCAACCAAAGGTTTTTTGGAATATGCCATAATATTAGAAAAAACTAGCGAGTAATTAACAATTCTATTGCAAAAAAATCAACAAATATTTTGAGCAACATTAGATATTTTTAATCCAAAAACACCCTTCTTGTAATGTCAAAAGTTCTAGGAATTATCGGCGGAGGTCAACTAGGAATGATGATTGCAGAGGCTGCAAAGAAAATGCCCAATGAGATATCTGAAATTATTGTGTTAGATCCTACTGAAAATTGCCCAGCAGCACAAGTTGGAGCAACACAGATTATTGCAGATTTTAAAAATAAAGATGCCATAATAGAACTTGCAACAAAATCAGATATCATTACATATGAAATTGAATCAGGAGACAGTGATGTTTTAAAATCAGTTGAAGATAAAGCTGAAATCAACCCTTCTCCTGAAACATTAAAAATAATCCAAGATAAATTCTTACAAAAATCATTTTTGCTTGAACATGATATTCCGGTTCCTGAATTTGTGGAAATAAAAAATATGGATGATGTTAAAACAGGTTTGCAAAAATTTGGCATCCCAGCAATGTTAAAGGCTCGCAGAGATGCTTATGATGGAAGAGGCAATTTTAAAATTAATTCTAAAGATGAAATACAAAAGGCATATGATTATTTTAAAGGACAGCCACTCCTTTTAGAAAAATTTGTGCCATTTATCATGGAAGTTTCAGTTATTGCCTCAAGAAACACGAAAGGTCAAATTAAGACATATCCATTAGTTGAAAACATTCATCATGAAAATATTTTGAGGGAAACTATTGCACCTGCCAGAGTTTCAAGAGAGATTTCAAAAAAAGCAGAAGAGATAGCAGAAAAAACAATGTCTGTACTAAAAGGTGCAGGAATTTTTGGGATAGAGATGTTTGTTACTCAAGATGAAAATATTGTGATCAATGAAATAGCGCCAAGGGTCCATAATTCAGGTCACCATACTTTACAGTCAAGCGAAACATCACAATTTGAACAACATTTGCGAGCGATTTTAGGATTAGATTTAGGCAGCACCAAACTAATTCATAATTCAATAATGTACAATATTTTAGGCGATGAGAGTTTTACGGGAGAATACTTACCTTTGGACATCTCTAATTCAGGAGTATTTTTGAAAATGTACGGTAAGAAAATCTCAAAGCCATTACGCAAACTAGGGCATGCCAATATTGTAGGAATGAAAGGAGAGTCAATTAATGAATTGTTAAATAAATTAGAATTATTAAAACCCAAAATGATTGTCAGACGATCTAATTAGATTTATTAATTGTTCAAAACAAAATTTTTCATGGCTTTAACCCCTGCATTGATCATTACAGGCATTGCAATTGCATTACTGGTAGTTTATGGCATGGATGTAGTTGTAGGGTACAGTACGGATAGTGGTGATGGTTTCATACCATTTGATCATAAAACTAGAGGTATGGGATTGGGGCTTCCGGCATTGATTTTACCGATTATTGCATTTTTCATTTCCAAAAAAGAACCATCAAAAGGTCTAGGCATCATGATAATTATTGCAGGTATTTTGATCATTATAGGAGGAGCAGTTGTGATTGGAAATGCAGAAGCCATGGAAGAAGCATCAGGACGAAGCATACTTGCTGAAACAGTCCCATTAATTATTGCAGGACTAGTTCAGATTGGATTAGGCATACTTAAAATCAAAAAATCCTAAACGATTGAAATGCCCGCTTGTGCAAAATGTGAAAATAATGTGAATAAAGTATATGATTGTGATCACACTGATTTTGAAGAATATTGTGTAGAATGCTACACTGAATTACATTACTACTTGACTGAAAGTGAATGATTCAATGCTAACAGACAAAGAGATTGCAATTTACGCCTTGGGAAAAACTGAAGGAATTCATTCGATAGCTGAAACTCTAGGCAAAGGCCTTGATGATGAAAAATATATCGAATCCTGGAACAAAACAATGGAGTTATTGGGAATTGAGATGCCGTTAAAGGAACTAGAAAAGATCTACAATGAATTTGCAAAAAAGATGGAAGATCTTGTAAATTCTGAAAATATAAAACCTAAAAAAAATACAACCAGTTAGATGAAAGCAATTATTTTAGCTGGTGGTAGAGGTAAAAGATTAAGACCAATTACAGATTATGTTCCAAAACCTCTAATCCCAATTAAAAATATTCCAATAATCGAATGGCAATTAAAATATTTGAAAAAATTTGGGGTCACTGAAGCCATTATTTGTACAGGATACAAACAAGAGATGATTGAAAATCATTTGAACATGAAAGATGTAGGAATCAAAATAAAATTTTCAATAGAAAAATCACCTTTAGGAACAGGTGGTGCAATTAAAAAAGCAGGCAAGATGTTTAACGAAGAATCATTTTTTGTGATAAATGGAGACACTATAACTGACATTGATTTAAAAAAACTTGCAACAAAGGAAAACGCAATTGCTGCAATTGAATTAAGAACAAAATATGGAATTTTGGAAACAGATAATGATAAGATAGTAAATTTTAGAGAGAAAAAAGAAATTTCAAATACATGGATGAATGCAGGGGTTTACCATTTAAAAAAAGGAATTCTAAAAGACCTTCCAAACAAGGGAGATATTGAGAAAACTGTATTTCCAGATTATGCAAAAAAAGGAATTCTAAACACAATGAAATTCAAAAATGCGAAATGGTATTCAGTGGATTCTTTCAAAGACATGGAAGAATGTGCTTTAGAAGTAGATAAAATAATTAAATAAAATTACAAATTATGCGCCAGTTCTATGCAATGTGACCATACAGTATGCCAATTCCTCTACGAAAGATTCATCCTTGCTTGCAGAAGCATATTTTGTTGCATAATCCCAAAAGGTTGTCTTTATCTCCTTTTTTTCTAAGAATATCTGCTGACTCAATGATATTGGTTATGTTTGGATCTGATAATCTTCAGCCTCAATCAAAATTAACCTATTGCTAAAACAGTTGTACCAATAATTTTAGTCGCTAAATGCCTATTTTTAGGCTCATTCATTGTATAATTTAGGGCAAACTAGTATTTGATCTTTTTATTTATTCAGATCCTGAAATAATCACCGCAGCAATCCAGTATTAGGATTCCTTATCCCTAGTGTCTATTTCCAGATTTGAGCCATTATCTTTGAATTGTGTATCAATTCCGTTTTCATTTAACAATGATGATAATTGATTAGCCCAATCTCTTACCATTTGATCTGATTGACAAGAAACAATTATTCGAATATTGAATGGAGGAAGCAGGTATTCAGGCAAAATTTTATGTTCACAACAAATAGCAAAATAACCTGTTAGTGTACAATCTATTTCTTCAGGGGCGTTTGCCAAAAAATCAGTTACAATACTAACTCCTTTTTCATTTAATGTTTGAGTTATTTTTGGAATTTCTCCTCGTTTGATTGTTCCCTGTATATTTTGAGTTCTGCTATGACTTCAGATTCTGTTCTGTTTTCATATTCAGCTTTACAGAAAAGATCAAAGTGATTCCTTGCCAGTCTTGTCTGGATTTTAGTAGTATCAGATATGGCACTTTCTGTGCTCCTATAGTCATTTGAGGTGGTTTTCTCTAGAAATGTCATGGTAAAACTAGGCCATTCCATCTAAAGAGAAGCATCCAGAGACAATTAGCGAAGAGGTCAACTAGCACAGAAACAGATACACTAGAATATCCAAAAGACATACGCATTTCATGCGTATTGCATGCAGTTTGGGCTCACTACTATCAATAGATGAGGTGCTACAGTGCTCAGAGATAATATCAAAAACAGATACTGATGCTATTTGGGTGCCTGAGACTTGGGGAATGGAGAATTTTTCCATGTTAGGAGCAGTTTCAGCAAAGACTACCACTCAAAAAATAGGTTCATCAATTATCAACATCTATTCCAGAAGTCCTTCTACTATTGCCATGGGAGCTGTCACGACAGATACTTTATCTAATGGAAGGCTGATCATAGGACTTGGAACCAGCAGCATGCCGATTGTAGAATCATTCCATGGTTACAAATTTGAAAAACCAATACAAAGAATGAAGGAATATGTAGATATAATTCGCCTTGTTACATCTGGAGAATCAGCGAATTACGATGGAAAAATTTTCAAACTAAAAAATTTTACATTGCTTATCAAGCCAAAAAGAAAGAAAATCCCAATTTATCTTGCCGCAATAAATGAAAAAATGGTGAATTTGGCATGGGATATAGGCGATGGCGTGATTTTTTATCTAAGACCAGTAAATGAAATGAAACAAACGATTGCAAAAATGCAATCAAAGAAAAAAATTGATGTTACATGTCAGCTAATCACTTGTGTTTCAGAAGATTCAGAAGAAGCAGTAAAACGTGCAAAAAAGACTGTAGCATTTTACATTTCTGTAGGAAATATTTATAGAGAATTTTTGGCAAAAAATGGATTCCAAAATGAAACATCAAATATTTTTGAAGAATTTCAAAAGTCAGGATTCAAATCAAATCATGAATTAGTGACTGATTCGATGCTTCAATCCCTAACAATATCTGGAACCTCTGAAGAATGTAAAGTGCAACTGACAAATTTTATTGATGCAGGAATTGAACAACCTATTTTACAATTTAATCCCATTGGAGAAACAATGAATTCTTTTAAATTATTTAAAAAAACATTTTTGGATGATTGATGTGAACAAAGTCGGTATTGCAGGGTATGGCATAACACCCTTTTCTAAGGAAGATAAAAAAATTGAATCAGTTTTACTAGATTCTACAAAAGAGATTTTTAGAAACAATTCAAAAATCAATAAAGATGAGATAGATGCAGTGTTGGTATCTACAAATAACAATTCAAAATATTTGTCTCCAATCCTTTCAGAAATGTCAGGCATTCAGCCCAAGATCTCCCACACAGTTGAGAGCCTCTGTAATTCAGGCACTAATTCCATCGTATCAGCATATTCTTACATTGCATCAGGTCTTGCAGACATGGTATTAATTTCAGGTGCAGAAAGATATGATAGTCCAGGACAAATATTAGAATGGGATGACTCTCGTGGAGAATACAAACACCCCATATTTTGGGCATCCATATTTTCTAAATCATACAAACGTAAATTCTCAATTTCTGATGAACAATTAGCAATTGTTTCTGTAAAAAATCATAAACAAGCAAAAGAAAATCCAAATGCACTATCAAAGAAAACATACACAGTTAATGATGTGATAAATTCTAAAAAACTTACAGAGGATCTTAGATTACTTGATTGCTCAAGACCTTGTACTGGAAGTGCATCCATGATTTTAGCATCTGAGAAAAAAACAAAACAACTTACAGACAAACCCGTGTGGATTACAGGAATTGGTCAAAAAACAATATCTGCAGGTTTTACTAAAAATAGTTCATTCAGTTCAATGGAATCAACCAAAATGGCAGGTCATACAGCACTGAAAATGTCAAACAAAAATATCAGAAACATAGATGTTGCAGAAATCCATGATGCATTTTCTGTATGTGAACCTATGGCGTTAGAATCCCTGGGATTTTCAGAGGATGGTAATGGGATGCAAATAATAAATGAATTACACAGTACAGATGATTTTAAAATAAATCCACGAGGAGGGTTGATTGGTTCAGGACATCCACTAGGTGCAACTGGAATAGCACAAACAATTGAAATTACACAACAACTTCAAGGAATTGCAGATAAAAGACAAGTTGATAATCCCAAATCAGGGCTAGTCCATAACATGTCAGCTGCAGCTACATCATCAACAGTATTAATTTTAGAAACATGAATTTTGAATCAAAACTAAATGGAGGAATATTTTGTATTCCAGAATGTACGGAATGTAAAAAAATTGTATGGCCCCCATCAGAGTTTTGCAATCATTGTTTTGGAAGAATATTTCTAAAAGAAGGAATATTTGTGGGTAAAATCATAGAATTTTCACGACAAAATGATGAGTATTTCTGTCTGGTTGAATTTGAAAAGGTAATTAGAATAATGGCAAAAACCTCTAAAATCCCAGAAATAGGGCAATCAGTGAAAATATCAAAATGTGGAATTCGTGACGGAAATTATTTTTTCCAAGTTATTTGAATTCAGTGTATATGTACGGAGTTTCAACATCTTGATCAAATGTCCAAATTGTAGGTAATGACACAGTGTCAATCACTTTTAGATTATGTTTTTCAATTAATGAACTCCAACCCCCATTCCCCAAATTCCCAGATAGCTGGCGTTTTGTATCCGTTCCTGCAAACACAATTCCAGCATCATTATTTAGATTTATGATTAAATTGATTTTATCGATGATGCTTGTAGCTAAAACATCTCCTCCCATTTGGGCAAGACCTCCGATAAAAAATACAGGTTTTTTCAGATTCAGTGACGAATAATCAAATTCTAATGCATCATGACATATAGGATTAAAATTTTGTTTTGTAGATTTGCAAATAGTGTTTTGTAATTCAACTAATACTTCATCGATTTCAATACTGTAAGAATTTAACTCTAAAATATTTCCACAAAATGCTATTCGTCCATCTCCTGAACCAATATCCACTAATTCAGAATAACCAAACTGCTTTGCCATCTGAACCATAACAAATGCAGACATTATCCATGTAGGATAAAACGGCTGACAACTTGAACCGTGTTTTATGCTGTTTAACCAATAATCATTAATGTCTCCCTCATATACAGTGCAAGAAATTCCATCGATCTCTTGTTCATAGTGATTGTGATAAATTGGATTTTTAACTGCAAAATTATGAAGATACTTCAAAATATTCACATCGACTGGAAATTTTTCTGAAACATTAGTTGGGATTACCTCCTGAATATGGGAATTGCCATCATATCCTTTTGCAAAAATCTGTTTGACGTGAATTAGATTTTTTACAAGTTCTTGCACAATATTTTGTTTTATTTGGGTTTGATAAACTCATTGGATTTTATGATTTTTCAGATATCCAAAAAGCAATTTCCTGTTCAATTTTTTTTAATTCTTCAATTGTATCATTTTGCAATATTTTGATATCACATACTTCTTTTTCAGTAGGATCCGTTACCAATTCAAAATCTAAATGTTTTAACACATTCAAATTCAAATCTCGTTGCTCCAGAAGCTCTTCAATTATCAAATCATTTAGAGATTCCATGATTCCTTAGATTTTAAAATGTCTTAATTTGTGTATTATCTTTTAATAATTTCAAGAATTATTGATCATGTCCTAGTTTTTCAAGCAATTGTGACTTAAAACAGGTAATATTCAATTACTTATATCCTACTTTCCGGCACCAAAAAACTGAAAGATTTGTCTTCTTTGATATATTGCAACTATAATTAAAATCATCAATCCCAAAATAAGACTAACATGTTCTGAAAAATAGTTTGCAGATACTTCCCAAATCCCTCGCCAAAACAAAACTAATCCAATACCGCTCAATAGCAACAAGATGGTTTTTTTTGTCAGGAAATTGTCTTTCAAATAACTACAAATTTTTTCCTAAAGCATCTGAAACTTAAGCCTATGGTTTCGTTTCAAAAGAGTTCAAAACCTTCTTTATCATTATTAAAAAACAGATAACCTAACTAATTTCAACAGATATTGTATAATTACCTACTGTACTATATCTAAAAGAGGAATAAAATGCCAATGAGGAAAAAATTACAATCAATAATCATTACAAAACAAAAAAACGGTGAAAAATCCATACTAAATAATCAAAAAGCAGCAAGAACACGTAGACAGAGAGGATACCAATGGGAAGACACCATCGTAAAAAGATTCAACAGTACAGAAGATTGGAAAGCATTCAGGCTAGGATCTCCCAGTATTGCATTGCCAGATGTTTTGGCTGTAAATACTGAAAATAGCAGCATATTTACTATTGAGGCAAAGTCTGGAACTAGTACATCATTGCCCATTCCAGCAGACCAAATTGAACGTTGCCTAGAATGGATTAAAACATTTGATATTTACAAAAAACGACATGTTTTGTTGGCATTCAAATTTTTATCAAAAAAACGGATAGGTGTGGGAGAGTATGAAGGGAGAGAACTGCGAGAATATTTCAAAATTTGGGATGAATCTCTAGACATAACAGATTGTGTTTGTACATATGAAGGCAAATTTTTTGCAAAGATTGATGGGGTTAGAGAAGAGATTTCACTGCAAGAATGTAAAATGCCATTTAAGACAAAGCAAAGAACTAGTGCCTAACTAGACTATTTCTTCAAATCGTTTTTAAGGATAAGATGTAATGATATAGTATGTCTGAAGAAAGAATCGATGCCGAACCATCTGAAAAGATTACAGAATCCCTATTGGAGACAGTATCAGATGCAGAAGTAAATTCAAGAATAAGTTTTGAAGAATTTACTGATGAACGAGCTTTGATCAGTCATGATGCATTTGGTAAAAAGCAAATGAAGATCAAAGTGCTAGAAGTGTCTGATGAAAATCCGGTGCTAAAATGGAAATTTGGAGATCGTGTAAAAGTAACAAAAATTTTGGTCACTGTAAAACACCTAACCACTCAGCAAGTAGAAGAAGCTGAATTTGATATTGAAGCCATAGAAAGAGAATTGGCTGAAAAGCGTCATTATACTTCCACAAACAGATGGATACCAGCAGAAGATATCAAAAACGGTTATGTTGTAGGTTCAAAACACACTAGATTGATCAGTGATGCTTCAGCATTGGATTACATAGTGTTTTAGAATATAAATTACATACAGCATTTATTTTTATCTGAAAACATTATAAACAAAAGATATTGAAAAAACATTATGAGTTCAAAAGAATTTGATGTCAATGGAACAGATTACAAAATTGTAATAACAGAGCAAGTAATAAGCCACGTAAATAACCTGAAGAATCTATACAATGCGGCATATGAGGATCCTGAAAGTTTTGAAGATGTAAGCTCTGAAATTTCTACTACGATCAATGAAATTGCAAGTACTGTAGAACCAGAGGCAGAAGACAGTGATTTGGATGGTATAATACAAGAAATAATCAAGGCAGTAGACAATAAAGCAGAAGAAATCAAAAAAGAATTAGAAGGTAAACCTGCAAAAAAGCCAAAATCCAAAAAATAGTCTCATTTTGACCTTAAACTCATAAAAAATTAGTGGATAAATTATATTCTAAATCAAATAATCTATATCATGTCAAAAAGCTGTGAATGCGGTATTTGTGGTCATCATAAAGAGGCAGAATGTGTACAAAAAGAATGTAAATGTTGTTTGAATTTTCACGAAAGATCAGGGCCTAAAAAAAAATAACAATTTTCAGTTAATTTCCATCATTATAACAACTACATTTTTTTGCCACATGTCTATTACATCCAAAAATTTTATGATCACGACATCCACAAATCATACATTTTTTTCCATCAGTCATAGTTGGTGTATCAAATCCTCCATGCTTTGAATCATTTTTTTATCTTCCAAGGCTTCAATTATTTTAAATCTCATGTTTTTTATTCTATAAGCATCATCAGAGTATAACGAAGTCATAGTGTCAATCTCTTGTTCAAAGAAGTAATTTTCTAAATAATAGTTTAGTTTGGACTTTAATTTTTTAAAATCAGATAAAGGGATTTTGTGCTCATCGATATTGTTTGTTATTACTTTAATGAATCCGTTAATTTTTAGCAATTCTTTCTTAATGACATCTAAATCCCCAGGATTATCTTGTATTTCTCTTAGAAAATTATGTGATTCTATAGTTTGTGAGAGAATCTTTTTCAAATGTTCCCCGTAAGAAACCATGATTATAATCAGATTCCATCCAATCTAAAGTTTAGCAAAAACATCTAAACTTGAATGATTTTTACATGATTTCCTTTAAATTATCACCGATTATCTGTAATTACGATGCAAGGCGACGCTTATCTAAAATGTGTTGATCCACAATGTGGATTAGAATACCCCATTGAAAATACAAATGTTCAATGTGAGAAAGGACACATGTTAGACGTAAAATACAAAAACAAACCATCATCGTCTCTCAAAGAAGTATTTTATGAAAGAAGAAATTCAGAAGGCAGTATTTTCAATGAAAGTGGAGTTTGGAGATTTAGAGATTTACTAAACTTTTGCCAAATAGATACTGAAAATTTGGATGAATGTTCAAAATATCTCGTATCTCTTGACGGGGCAGAAGGTAGGCAATCAAAACCATATCACATGTCAAAAGCTGCTGAATTCATTGGAATTTCAAATAATAATTTATGGTTACAACCTGAAGGATACAACCCTAGTGGGTCATTCAAAGATAATGGTATGGCAACAGCTGTAACCCATGCAAAAATGATTGGTGCAAAAAAAATTGTTTGTGCATCTACTGGAAACACTTCTGCATCAGCAGGAATGTTTGCAGCAAATGAAGGAATGAATTGTGATGTGTATATTCCTGCAGGTCAAATTGCTCCAGGAAAGCTTAGCCAAGCATATCAATTTGGTGCACAAATTGTAGAAGTTGATGGAAATTTTGATGATGCGTTAAAACAATCATTAGACGATGCACAAAATCATGATGGATACACAGTTAACTCAATTAATCCATTTAGAATTGAAGGGCAAAAAACAATTCCGTTTAGAGCATTAGAGTATTTGGATTGGGAATCTCCAGATTGGATTGTTTATCCTGGAGGAGCTTTAGGAAATACATCAAGTTGTGGTAAAGCATTAATGGAATTATATGAGTGGGGATGGATTAAAAAAATTCCAAGAATTGCAGTAATAAATTCAGAAGGTGCAAGTACATTATCTGATTTGTATAACGGGAAATTTGAAGGAGAAGAGATTAGATGGAACAAAGGAAATCCAAATACCGAACTGATTTCCAGATATTATAATCATTTGGATAAAGAAGGATTAAAACCAAAAACTAAAGCAACAGCAATTCAAATTGGCAGACCTGCAAATATTTTAAAAGGTCTACGAGCTTTAGAATTTACAAACGGGGTAGCTACAACAGTTTCAGATTCTGAGATGTTAGATGGGATGTCTGTTGTAGGTTTGAATGGTTTTGATTGTGAAATGGCATCGGGGGCATCAGTTGTTGGAATTAAAAAATTGATTGATGAAGAAATAATCAAAAAAGATGACATTGTAGTAGGAATTCTCACAGGAAGACAAAAGGATGCCATGATACCAGTAGATTATCATAGAAATCCAGAAAACAGATTTGCAATTCCTCCTAAAAATTAGCCTCAATCATATAATTAATTTAAAAAAGAGTGATTTTAACAAGTTAAGAGTTAAATCCAAGGTTTGTAGAAATATTGCAACCAAAAGATGGTGCAAAAAAACTAAATGAGTAATATATGTAAATTTAAAAATTTCATGAGGGTCATATCTTGGTAGAATTATGGTTGGAGCTTAGTGCATTAGCAGCATTAATAGGACTTTCAGGTTTTTTTAGTGGATTGGAAGTATCATTGGTAGGAACCACTCAAGCTACTGTAGAGCAATTGCTTAAAGAGAAAAGAAGAGGCTCCAAAGCACTTCAAAAACTCAAATCAAATCCAGGTTGGATGATGTCAGCTGTAAATCTTGGAAATAATTTAGTGAATATAGGTTCATCCGCATTGGCAACTGTAGTCGCAATAAAATTATTTGGAGACAGTGGATTAGGTATTGCTGTAGGAATTATGACTTTTTTGATTATCATTTTTGGGGAAGTTACTCCAAAAACATATTGTAATGCTAATGCCACTAAAGTTGCATTACGTTCAAGCGGAATTTTGTTGATGTTTAGTTATGCAATGTATCCAATTGTTTGGACGTTGGAGAGAATTACACGAGTGATGATCAAAATTACTGGAAGCGACTACCATCCACCAGCATTAACAGAAAATGAAATCAGAGGTATAATTGATCAAGGACATAGAGATGAAGCATTAGAATCACATGAACGCGATTTGTTGCATAGGGCATTGGAGTTTGATGATACAGTAATTCGTGCTGTGATGACTCCTAGAATGAAAATGCAGACGCTTCCTGCAAAAATGTTATTGTTTGAGGCACTTCCAATTATTAATCAAAACTCACATTCTAGAATTCCTATTTATGGTGAAACCCATGATGACATTGTAGGATTCATTCATGTAAGAGATGTGTTAAGAGAGCTTGAATCAGACAACAAGATGAAAACATTACAGCAAATTTCAAGAAATCCTGTATTTGTTTCACAAGAAAAAATGGTTACGTCACTGTTAAGAGAAATGAAAGGAAGAAAAACTCACATGGCAATAGTAATAGACGAACATGGAGGAGTAGAAGGATTAGTAACATTAGAAGATCTGATTGAAGAGATTCTTGGAGACATAGAAGACGAAACAGATTTACCGGAATCAACAAAATATCACTCTATAGATAAAGATACAATAATCACAACAGGAGATATCGAAATCGAAGATATCAACGAGATTTTCAAATCAGAATTGCCAGAAGGAGATGACTATAGTACGCTAAACGGATTATTACATGAAAAATTACAAGACATACCTCAAGAAGGAGACAAATTAGAATTAGGAAAACTGAGAATAATTGTGGAGAAAGTTGTAAAAAATCTTCCAGAGAAAATAAGAATAGAACGAATTAAACAGTAAAATTATTTAGCAAAATGTTCTTGTAATTTTTCTTTTTTCTCCTTCATATGAAATATGGATTCCGTGTGTGCAAAAGCTTCAGAATACGATTTTCCAAACAGCATTGCTTGCATCAGCATGTGGTTTTCAGGGATTA
>Ga0224506_10000301_pt1 | contig 45826 bp, 37 predicted proteins | sample SF_Jan12_sed_USG_2_FD_169108 | JGI IMG/M metagenome (GOLD analysis project Ga0224506, IMG submission 169108) | Sediment microbial communities from San Francisco Bay, California, United States - SF_Jan12_sed_USGS_8_1 | ecosystem: Environmental > Aquatic > Marine > Sediment | place: USA... | reverse complement strand
CTGATGATGGATTTTTACTTTTCGATGCAATAGTCGCGAATAAGCGGGATAATTCTGATTCAGAATACGGCCCTGGAAGAGTTAGTGGTTCTTTGAGGTAAATCGATTCAGGAATCTCTGAAAATAACTCATCAATGCTTGATTTATTTAAATAATCGAGCATATCCTGCCTCTCTTTTTGACTTGTACCAATATATGATTCATAAAATTCAGTCATATTAAAACCTATAAATCTGCCAATTCGTCTTCTATGATCGATGCATATGCTTGTGCAGTAATTAAATTACTACGATCATCTTCGAGAGCTTGTATTTTTAGTAAATAACCAGTTTCATAAGGAGATTCTGTTACTAATTCAGGATTATCTTCCAATTCCATATTTGTATCAATGATTTTACATTTAAATGGTGCATAGATATCTCCAGTTGCCTTCAATGCTTCTACAACTGCAATCACATCTTTTGATTCAAAGTCCTCACCAACGTCTTCAAATTGAACGTATGATATTTCTCTTAACATTTTTTGTGCGTAATCACTAATACCCATTGAAAAAGTACCATCTCCATTATCCTTTACCCATTCATGTGATGGTAAATACATTCTATCGGTTTTAACAATATAATCAGCAACTTTAATTTCAGTCATTTATTTTACCTCAAATTAACTAAATCATACTATAATTTTTATTTTTATGAAACTGTTCTTTATACACAGTAATTGCGATGAAAATTTATTATTTTTTCAACGCAATATGAAGTTCACCTTTTGACGTAAAGTAATGATACTAGCTAAATAAATTTCTATTAGCAAATAATGTTAGAATTATTGATACAAGAAAACAATCCCAATGCAGATCTAATTGAATTGATTAAATTTGGTTTAGTTGGTGCTTCAGGTATTTTAGTCAATTTTTTTATTTTGTTTATTTTTTCCACATTGTTAAAATGGCCAAATGTAATTGCAATATTACTGGGAATTATTTTTTCAATGCTCTCCAATTACATACTAAACCGTATTTGGACATTCAAATCAGAAGGAAAGATATTGAATGAATTGCTTAAGTATATAACTGGCAATTCCATAGGAGCTGCATTTCAATTTATATTATCAACTTCATTAGATTTTATTTTTAGAACGTTTTGGACTGAATTTTATCATGTGGGAAAAATCAAATTAGACGTTTTATATATTGCATCATTTATTGGAATTATAGCGGCATTTATTTTTAATTTTATATTTTCAAAGAAATTAGTATTTACATCTAATCAAATGGTTTCTTAAGATAGAGAGATCGAGAGAAAACAGCAATTACAAGAACACCAAGACTCCAAGGTAATATTTTCATTAATTCAAAATCTTCAACATCACCAGGATTTACTCTATAATAAGTCCTCGTGTCATTAGTAGGTTTAATTACTGTAATAAGTAAATAATTAACAGATTCCATATAATTTAAATCACCCCAGTGATCATAATAAGTAACATTAGTCCGAGGAAATGAAAAATCACCATCTGAAGTCATATTTACACTATATTTAATTGCAAATGAAGAATCATTTTGCATGAAATCCATATTCAAAGTAAAATTACTTTGAGTTACATTCAAATAATTTAATTGTAAAGAATTGTGATTCAACACATCTGGAATCTCAATATCAGTATAGCTAGCATTCTCACCAGTAAATCGTTCATATGGATGTTCATAAAATTCAACACCGGCTATAGGAATTTCTTGAATAATACTTACATTAGTGTAAGTTTCATTTGTTAGGTTTTTCACCAATATGGTGATATTTATGATATTATTTACCTCAATTTCATACTTATCAGTTGTATTATTAAAAGGTACATCAACTAAATTAAGTACTTCTACACCAGGCTCTTCAGGGACGTAGCTTTGAGTGTTCATAACAAATAACATTGTTGAAATAAATACAATATACATGGAAATTAAAAATTTTCTGTTCAAATTTTTCCCTCTGGTCAATATAATTCTAGGGAATATTGAAATTATATAATAATTATTTTTGCATTCACTAAATATTTATGAAATATTCAGATATTTATTTAATATATGACTAAGATGTTGAAAATTATTTTAGAATTACTACTAGAAACAATGAGTACACCAATTGTCTTTTATTTTTCTAATCAAAGAATATTGTATTGAATTCACAAATTATTGAATTACGATATTCATTGAATAATTTAACTGAATCTCAAATACAATTACTATTTAATCAAATAGAAAGAGAAGAATCTCCAATCGTAATAAGGAGAATATCAGATCATCGATTTTCATTATCTCCTGATGATATTATATTAGAAGGATCATTTTCTCAAAATATGATTAATTCATTATCAAAGGGTTATCCACTACCACTTTCAATAAAATTTGAAATAAAAGGCATTTCAACAGAGCAAATAGTAAATTATACTACCTTCGAATGGAGGGAGAATCCAAAAATTTACTGTGGAGTAAGTTTAATACCCAGTTATGCATTACAAAACTATATATCATATAATGACGCAACTCATTTTATTAACCTAATAATAAAAACACAAGCTCCATCAATAATTCGTCCATTAATGGCTATTAAACCAAAGGGAGTTATACTTTCAGAAGGTAATAATTTAACTATGGTTTTACCAAATCATAGAATTGATTTCATGTTAAAATGGATAAACACTTTATTTGCACAAGAAATAACCGTTGATTGGTTATCTGGTAGCAGTGGTGAATTAGATCAAGATATTGTTAAATCAATGGGATCAATAGATCAATCCAAAATCCCCATACTAAAAGTATTAATTCAAAGATCTGCAAATATGGATCTAGGAAACTTTGAATTAATATTTAGGAGATCTCTACAGATACTAAAAACAATTGGAAATTGATACGCTTGGATTTAAATAATTTTTTTGAAATAACAAACCCCTCAACACAGTCTGTAAATAAAAAAATAGAAACAACAACCAAGATTAACGAAACAAAAGAAAAAGCAGTCGAGAACAACGAAAAAATTAAACCAATTACAAACAGACAGATAATTAACATAGGAGAAGACGTGGAAAAAATTTTTCTATTGGATGTTGTTTATGAGCCGACAGAAAAAGTAGCTCAATGTATTTTCTATAATGAAAGTAATCAATCATTATATAGATGGAATGATACATCAAATCACAAACCATATCTGATTACACTGATTTCACCTGAGAATATTCCTACTAGGGTAACAAAATCAAAGGATTTAATCAAAATTGAACAAGTACAAAAATATCTACCATTAGAAGAGGAAACCTCCACTTTAACCAAGGTTTATGGAGATAACCCATTAACAATAGGTGGAAAAAATTCTTTTCGAGAATTCATTGGAGAAAAGTATTGTTATGAAGCAGACATTAGATATCACTTGAATTACATAGCAGATAAAAAATTAACTCCTGGAACCTATTATCAGGTAAAAAATGGAGAACTACTACCTCTAAATAATCAATTATCAAATGAATTAAGAACAGATGTAAGAGAGGCATTTAAAGGAGAATCACAACAACAGCTCGATATGCTTGAGGATTACATGCCATTACTTTTTCAAGATTTCCCAAATATATACCGAGCAGCTTTTGATATTGAAGTAAATACACAAAAAAATACATTTCCCAATATAGCAAATCCAGAACATGAAATTATATCCATCGCTTTAGTTGATAATACCGGAAGACAGATTTGTTGGATTTACAACCGAAAAGAGGTGGATGATGATGTTCATTTTGAAGACGTCGAAATTAGAAGATTTGATAGAGAAGCAGATATGTTACTCAACTTCTTCGAGGTTGTAGATGAAATCCCTATAATTTTTACATATAATGGTGATAATTTTGATTGTCCATATTTAATCAATCGAGCCAAAAAACTCCAAATTGATGCTGATTATATCCCATTTATTTCAAAAAGAAGTAGAAATGATGTGGCGATGAAAAGTGCCATTCATATTGATCTTTACCTATTTTTTAGACAAGCATCAATAAGACTCTATGCTTTTGGTGGAAAATATGAAAAAGCATCTTTGGATTCTATTTCTAATGCATTATTAGGTGAAAACAAAATTGATATTACTGATAGATGGATTAGCGATATGAATTTTAAAGAGTTGGTAACCTATAATGTTTACGATGCCAAACTTACCCTTCAACTAACAGAATTTGACGATGCAATTGTAATGAATTTAATGTTCATACTAATGAGAATCTGTAAAATGTCTATTTTTGACTTCACAAGAACTGCAGTAAGTGGTTGGCTAAAAATGTGGTTAATCTACGAACATCGAAAACGAAATTATCTTATTCCTTCAAAGCAAGAAATTCTTTCTGCAAAGGGGTCTACAGCAATGAGTGATGCAGTTATTGATGGTAAAAAATTTCAAGGTGCTATCGTCTTAGATCCTACACCGGGAGTTTGGTGGGATGTACACGTTCTTGATTTCGCATCTCTATATCCATCTATTATAAAGACAAAAAATCTGTCTTATGAAACTATCAGATGTGTTCATCAACAATGTAGAACGAATTTAGTCCCAGAAGTAGGTCATTGGGTATGTACCAAAAAGACCGGCCTTTTCTCAATTGTACTTGGGTTTATACGTGAAACAAGGGTCAAGTGGTTTAAACCACGATCTACTTCTAAAAATCCCAATCTCGTTGAAAGAAGGAATAATGATGTAATACAATCATCACTAAAAGTTTTAATTAATGCAGGATACGGTGTATTTGGATCTGAAGCTTTTGATTTCTATTGCCCACCTGTAGCAGAATCTACAACAGCATTTGCCAGAGATGCAATTACTGCTACCCGTGATTTTGTAGAACAAACACTCGGTATCAAAGTACTCTATGGAGATACCGATTCTGTATTTCTCTATCAACCTACTAAAGAAAACATTAATGTTTTATTAGAATGGGGAATGAAGAATATTGGTATAGAATTAGGGACTGATTATGAATTCAGATATGTAGTATTTACTGATAGAAAGAAAAATTATTTCGGTATAACAAAAAGAGGTGGTATGATTGTTAAAGGATTAATGGGTAAAAAAAGTAACACACCTCGTATAATTCGTTATAATTTTCAAAAAATGCTGGAAATTCTAAAAGATGTTCATAACACGGAGGATTTTGAAGGAGCAAAACTTAGAATTAAAAAATTACTTCAAACTATGATACAAAAGCTTGAAACAGGAAATTTCAGTGTCAACGAAGCTTCAATCAGAATGACCTTATCTAAAAAACTCAAGGAATATGACACTTGGACCCAAACAATCCAAGCTATTGTACAATTATTAGATTTTGACAAGGATAAGAAATTTGAAGTAGGTGATACAATAGAGTTTATTAAACTTAAGAAACCAATCTATGTAAAAATACCGGAATTAAGCGATCTATCGTTCCCATCTGAAACTAGATCTGTAAGTGTAAAACCGGTTGAACTAGTTTCAGATGATGAAAATCTTGACGGAAAACCAATTATAGATGTTGCTGAATCTACATTTTCTCAAATTCTAACTTCTATTGGTTTATCATGGGACGAAGTAATGGGATTACAATCACTCAATGATTTCTTCTCATAAATGTAAAAAAAAATACTTATAAAACCAATTAATCGCGATTCCTAGCTATCATTTTTAAGATTAAAAATTAATATAAAATACAGATAATGAGTGTCAAAGATTTTATTGAAAAAGGTGGAACCATAGTAATCGATCCTACAGAATTCACGCAGACTCCAGATGAATTTTTACTTGAATATGGAAATATTGTCGATACTATTTGTATAATGGCAAAATCTGAAACCGGATCAACATTTTTTTCCAGCAGTAATGCACCAAAAGATCAAAGATATGGTGAAGTATTTTCATCATTTGCTCAAATAGCTACAGATATCGGAATTAGGGTTTATGGATTGGTTCAGGGAAATTTAGATGGATTTTTCTCCAGAGATCCAAATTTTCAAATGTACAAATCTGGTGGTAATCCTATTATCAATTATGTATGTCCAAATCAAGAGACCTATTGGGCATATCTCGCGGAAATCTGTGCTGAAATAGTAAATCGAATTCCTATTGAAGGGATCATTCTAAAAGATGTAGTATATCCAAGAGAAAATACGTGTTTTTGTGAAAATTGTAAAAGAAATTTTTCTTCAATAGCAAAAATAGATAGAGATTTTTCTTTCGAACAAATACGTAGAAATGAAGCACGGGTAGATCTCTGGAATCAAAGTCGAGTAGACGCGATCCGAGGTTTATATTCTACTGTTATTAACAGAATTCATCAAGAAAGAAAAATAGAAGTACTAACTGAGTTATGTATTGATCCCGAAATTCAATTTTTACAAGGAGCAAGAGCTCAATTAGGACAGGATATTGCTTCATTATCACAAATTAGTTCTCATGTATTGCTTCACTTTTATCCATGGAGTAATTATCCAACTACTCAAGAAGAATTAGATACACTTATAACGGAAATAGCACCAATAACTGATAGAATAGGTGAATTAAAAACATCGTTTTATATGTGGCAGCCAGACGAAATGAGCTTTGAAATATTTAATTCTTTAAAAGAAAAAATTGGATCTAAATTTCTTTTCTTTACTGAAAATCAACCAAAATCATATCTCGATCGTAGATCACTCCATCTTGACCTAGGAGTATAAAATACAACGTTACTGTTTTAATCAAAAGATTTTTTCTTATCAATTCATCTTTATAATTACAGAACAATACTCATAAAAAACGCATATAAAGTACCAATCACTAAAATTGACTCAACTGGTGATAATTTGGTTGCTCTTCCAACTCCAATAATTCCTAGAACTGCACTCCAAACCCAACCTATTATGATAAATAATTGGCCTACAAAACCAAATCCCTCTTTTGAAAAACTATTCATTAAATCAGATGTTGAAGTAAAACTATTTGCAGAACCAGATACTGATGGAGTAATCAAACGAATCAACCAAGCAGCAGCCCAACCTAAGAATACAGGAAGTAATGAATATCCAATGGTTGATCGAACTTTCAGATAATCACCTTTTCCACCAAATGAACGAGTGGCTAATAACATAATCCTGGTTGATATTTTCCAAACCAAGTTAAATACTAAATAAAGGATCAAAGGCTGAAAGATCAAAAATAAAATGTTTATTATTAATTTAAATCTTAGATCAAAATCAATATGTATTACCCCAAATAACATAAAATCAATTATTATTGCAGAGTCATTATCATTAAACGATAGATCATTAATTTTGGAGAAAATTAATATCATGTTTAAGGTAATAATCATACTAATCCAATACAGTAACAATTTTCCTGCTTTCAAATCTGGAATTAAAACAATCTCTTTGAAAGTTGCGACTGGTGATTTAATCAGTCTTTTCAATCTATCAATTGCTTCTTTCCTTTGAATTATAATTCCTGATCTTCTTATATGCTCTGCAGTAAGATCAAATCCACACCATACACACAAAACGTACTCAATCGGATTAAGATCATTACAAGAAGGACAGGTTTGCATGTTTTCAGACATGATACTCTTAGTCTATATCAAAACTACTCTGTATTAAATTCTATGTCACTCTAGTACTAGATTGTAACTTATACTAAAACTTTGTTTATTAAATTCCATTTCTACTGTTCTAATGTATGAGGGTTGAAAATCGAAGATTTGTAATTTTATAAAATTTATGAATAAGAAGGCTTTATTTAGTATAAATAAAAAATTTCTATAATTTTACCTTTTCAGGATTATCTCTGGGAAATATGGTAATAATTGCAGTACGCCATTTATTAACAATTATTTATCCATTTCATAAATAAATTTAGTAATAAATTTCTGAATTAGTGCTCAATTACCAATTATACAGTATTAATTGATAATGTTATAAATAGGATTTAGATCAGGAATTATTGTACAACTATTTGGAAAGATGTTTTATGACGACTATGGAAAAAATATTGAAAGAAGATAGGCTATCATTTAGAATGTCACCTCAACTAAGTAGTGAAATAGATACAGTAATTGAAAGGTATGAATTTTTAAGAGATAGATCAGATTTTGGTACAAAATCAGTAATTTATTACCTACGGTATCTTAAAGAAAATAAAATGAATGAAGAACTAATAATGAAGGCAATCTCTACCATTATTGACAAATTAAATATTAAATCAACACAAGCTGATTCATTAAAAACATTATATAATTCCATTTATAATTCAGATTAAAACCGATGATTTTTGAATCTGTTAATTTGGATTCCAACTACATTTAGAAATCAAAACTTAGTAAGTTAAATTAAATTAAAGCTCATTAAATATTATAATTCTTCTTGAACAACTATATTTAAGACAATTGGAGCGGCTAGTCTTTCATCAATCACATATAATTTTGCATTATCTTCACATATCATTTCGCTTTCTTCTGTGAGAAATTTACCCTTCAACATTACACGTGGATTTGCCATTCCAAATGCGAGTGCAATTCGGTTTTTAAAATCTAATACTTTTTCTCCTTTGAATACAATAGCTGAAGCATTCTGCAGTTTATACTGATCTCCACAAATGGGACAATTCGTATTCTTTTGCAAAGGCAATTCAGTAAAATTATTGTGAAGTCCATCATAAAACAAGTAATTCTCAATTGGCTTACCAATATTAAGTAATAATTTTAAAACCTCCTGAGACATTAATCCAGATATAATAGAAGAAATAGTTGAAACAGACGGTAAAGGTGCTTCTTTTTTCTCTTCTTTTTGATCCTTTCTTGCTTCACCTAAGGGAGTGCAAGCTTGGGATAATTTTTCTTGTGATATTAACGGTTGACATTCAAAACAAGGTGTCTTATATGGGATGATAGTTTGAACATTTCCCAAAAATGCATATATCCCAGAGGATACAAGTGGTACTTTCTTATTTAATGCAAATGAATTTGCCCATCTTCTTCCTCTAAATGAATCCAAACATGATGCTATTAAAGTAATATCTTGTGTTAATTCCTTGGGCATAGTTTCCATTGCTTTGCTATAAGGTATTATTTCAATATCCGGATTCATCTTACTTAATTTCTTAGCGGCAACTTCGGCTTTATTTTTTCCAATATCATTGGGAGTAAATAATAATTGTCGATTAAGATTACTAAGTTCAATAGTATCAAAATCAACCAAGATTATTTTTCCAACTCCAGAGAGAACTAAACTAGTAGCAAGAAAACTCCCTGTTGCACCAACTCCCAAAACGAGAACCTTTGCATTAGTTAATTTTGCTTGATCCCAATCCGGTATTAATTCTTGACGATTGTACCTCCCACTCATAAATATGTCACTTAACGTTGTACTGTTAATATTTTGTTTGGTTGAACCAACTGTAGTACTTTTCCACCTTCAGTTCGAGTAATCAAATAACACTTATCTCCATCTGCAATTCCCACAGCCTTTAAAGATTCGGCATCATCTAATTGTTGACCTCGGAAAACAACAATTACGGTGCTTGCAGGTATTCTTCTTTCTTGAGCGACTTTTGCTTTTAGTTTAGCAACTGTTTCATGCGGTTCAACTTGTAGTCTTATTGGTGCACCACCACCAATGGCAGAGACAACTTCGATTTCCATAATTATATAAGTGAAATTCAATCATAAAAAAGGAACTGAATCAATATTTTATTTATGGCAAATTAATAAGAAATTTTTACCTAATGGAGAGTAGTAGTTTGAATGAGATTAATCCTTAAAATAGGTGGTAGTCTACTTTTTAAAGATGGAAATATCCAAGTCGATTTACTCAATAAATATATATCCATAATTCGAGAGTTAAGAAGCCTAGGTCATATTATTGGTGTTGTTGTTGGTGGAGGATATCCAGCTAGACAATATACGAAAGCTGCAAATCAATTAGGTGCTTCTAATAGTTATATGGATATAATAGGTATTGAAGCTGCCAAACAAAACGCTCGATTATTGATATCAGGAATTCAAGAAGCACATCCAATTCCGCCATCAAATTATAATGAACTTTTATTAGCCATCTCCACTTCAAATCTAGTAATCATTGGTGGTTTGCAACCAGGTCAATCAACAAATGCAGTTGCAGCATTATTTGCAGAAACATTGGGGGCAGATTATTTAATCAATCTAACTGATATATCCAAGGTTTATGATATGGATCCTAAGCTGAATAAAGATGCAAAACCATTAGATACTCTTTCCTATCAAGAATTCTCAAAGATAATACAAGCCAACCCACAAGTACCGAGTGGATACAAATTATTTGATACATTAGGTGTCACTATTGTTGAAAGATCAAAAATTAAGTTGGTGTTTATTAATGGAAATCAACCTGAGAAAATCAAACAAATAATTAAAAATGAACCAGTAGGAACAATCATACAATGAAGGAGATAACTATTCTCAGGTTGGATCATAGACAGCATCGCGATCAACGTATGACCACTCATCTTGCTCTAATTTCACGTGCATTAGGAGTTAAAAATATGTTGTATACAGGAGAGAGAGATACCAATCTTGAAAATAGCTTAGACGATGTAGTAAAAAGATGGGGTGGTAGTTTTACTATCAACTACATCCCAGGTGCGAAATCATTTATTAGTAATTGGAAGGGTATTACAATTCATTTAACTATGTATGGTGAAAAACATCATGAAACAATACAGGATATTAAATTACTGGAAGATCCGATTTTAATAATAGTAGGAGGAACTAAGGTTCCAGGTTACATCTATGATATAGCCGATTTTAATACTGCAGTTGGATGGCAACCTCAAAGTGAAGCAGGTGCAATTGCAATTTTTATACATGAATTATTAGGGAGTGAAATGCTTTATGCAAGATATCCTAATTCGTCAATAAATATTGAAGGAACTGGATTTAAAGCAGAAAGAAGTGAGAGATTTAAATCATAATCAAATTCTAAAACTTAATCAAATTCTAATCTTTTAATAGACACTATATCACCAACAGTCAATCCTTTACCATCATTTTTTGATTGATATTCCATTTCAACGTCTAATGATTCCATCAATACAATACCCAATTCTTTTTCCAATTTAACTATTACATTATCAGTTGGACGTATCTTTTCCGCTTCAATAGACTTCAATAAGGCAACACTTATTCCGGTTAATGATGATAATTTTTCCTGAGTCAATTTTCTTTTTGATCTAGCTAATCTAATCTCCTGTCCATAATCAGGAATCAATGTTTTTTCATCCTTATTGTGTCTCGGTTTGGAAACTGCTTTTGTTGTTGTGCCAAATTTTCTAGGAGTAGTTGATGTTTTTTTTACAGTAGGTTTATTTGATGGCATTCTAGGTTTATCTTTAACTAAATTACCAAATGAAGTACATTTATTACAGACACTTAAAATTGCACCTTCAACTTTTATAGTCGTGGGATTGACTACATCCACACTACACATTTCACATGATTCTGTAATTTTCTTTCTCATTATAAATTCCCCATATAGATTATAACAACACTATGATTTTAACACTTCTATGAAGATATTTACAATATGCAGTTTCCATAAAATAATATCCGCGTTTCTGAATTTGATCAAAGAAATTAAGACCTTAGCAGAATAGCCTTATACAATAAATTATTTACAAAATTATGTCTGATGAACTTAATGAGATTTTAATTAAATTGTTGCACTCAATTCAAACTAGAGACTGGAATACATATGAAACATTAACTTCCAGTAATTTATCGTGCTTTGAACCAGAGGCAAAAGGGGAGCTTATCCGAGGTTTAGCTTTTCATAAATTCTTTTTTGAACCATATAATATTGAAATTAAATATAATATTGAATTGATAGATCCAATCTCCCAGCAAAATGGATCAATCGGATATATAGCTTACACTTTAATTTTACAGAAGAGAAAAGGAGATGAAATCACAATTACAAAATCAAATGAAACTAGAATTTTTGAAAAGGAAAATGGAAAGTGGAAAATGATTCATTTTCACAGATCAATACAGAATTAAAAAATTGATTTATACAAAAACATCTTTTTTAATCGAATCACTATCCTAAATCAATTTAAGGAGTATCACTAGGCTAACATGAGAGCAATCTGATATGTTAACAGAAAGAAGTTCCCTTGAAATTTATCACTTAAAACAAAGGATAAAAGAAATAGAGGAAAAAACATCAGCAACCATGTCCACTTCCCTTGTTTCCATATACATTCCTCCTGGAACTCAACTTTCCGATATATCTAATCTCTTGAAAGATGAAGTTGGTAAAACAACAAATATCAAAGATAAAAACACAGGTAAGGCGGTTGCAGACGCATTGCGAAGCATTTTAGCTAGAATGCAATATCTAAGAAATGGAAAAAATGGTCTTGCGTTATTTGCAGGTATTACCCAGCAATCACAAAAAGTTGAATATTATGCTATTGAGCCTCCAGAACCCGTAGCCATCAAAACTTATGTTTGTGATACTAGATTTCACGTAGATCATCTCAAAGCAATGCTAAATGTAAAAGAACAACTGGGAATTATTGTTATTGATAGAGGTGGATGTACATTTGCACTTATTCGCGGGTCACACTTAAGAATATTAAGTGACGAACCAAGTTTTGTAATGGGTAAACATAGCAAGGGTGGTCAATCTGCTCAGCGTATCGCACGTGGTATAGAAATAATGGCTAGAGAATATTATTCTAAAATGGCTGTCAAGGCGAATAATTATTTTCAAGAAGAAAATGACATTACAGCATTAGTTATTGGTGGACCTGCTATGTCAAAGGATGAATTCATAGAACATCCAATGTTAGATTATCGACTAAAGGAAAAAATCCTAAAAGTCTATGATGTTGGATATACCGGGGAACCAGGTATTAGAGAACTATTATCTCGAGCAGAAGATGATTTATTCGAATTCTCACTAGTTGGAGAAAGAAAACTTCTCAAAAGATTTCTTACAGAGCTAGGTGAAGACTCTGGAAAGGCAATTTATGGTGCATCTCACGTTAAAAAAGCATTGAAAATGTCTGCTGTTGATGTTGTTCTATTTAGTGAGGCCATAGAAACCATTCATGTTAGAATAAAATGTTCAAATTGTGGAAAAGAGTTTCTTGAAACATCAATTCCAGAGAATATACCTGAACTAGAGACAAAATTAATGCAACACTCCTGTCCGCAATGCAAAGCTGAATCACTTTCAATAGCAGGTAAAGAATATCTTATTGATGAATTTGAAAAACTAGCACAAGAGACCGGTGCATCTATCGAGATTATCAGTATGGGACATGAAGATGGAATAATACTTAAAAATACATTTACAGGAATAGCCGCGGTTTTACGATTTCCAGTCGATTTTTAATCTTAATTCTCTCATATTAAGTATATAAATTCTTTTTTCACTGTGGTCAACATAGTGTATATATTATATTGTACCAAATTGTCCTATTAGTATGAGTTAGATTGAAATTTCTAGAGAAAGATATTTTTTTTAAAAGAGATTAGGTTGATCCCAAGTTGCATGATTACCAACCCATTCTTTAACCTTTGATGTAAATTCAATCATATTTGTCTTCATCATTTTTGCAGCAGAAGAATGAAGTGGATCATCTGGATTGGGATTAGAAAGTAAGAATCTAAGAGATTCTACCACATCCACAATATTATTTGCAGGAGCCCAGTCTTTTCCTAAAATTCCGATGCAAACTCGATCATTATAAAAATTAGGATGCCAAATTTGTGTTTTAGCTTTAACTTCTGGAGGTTTAAATGGGTATTCACGTGGTATTTCAATTTGAAAAACAAATACACCTCCCTCGTACAAGTTAGTACCAATGATAAATCCTTTCCATTTAGTAACATCACCGTCTATAGGTTCAAAACTTGGTTGTTCCCTTTTCATCTCATCTGCTTCGATCGCGAGTCGAGCCCAAAAGTCATCTTCAGGTAGCATATTGATCCCCAATCATTAATTATTATAGTTAAGTTTTAATGTATCGGTGCTTTCAACTAGTGACGCTAGAAATAATTAAAAAAAATTGATTGTCCATCATTTTACTCGAATACTCATAATTAATAATGTAATACATAATAAAATAATACCAAATCTAAAATGCAATACATAATTTATCTTGTACATAAAGCCAGCAATTAACATACCCAATACACGCATTAATGCGGATATACCGGAATTCAGTCCCATTGCAGATCCTTGAATTTCAGATGGTACACGTTTGGAAATTTCAGAAGTTAGTGCTGGATTGGTTAATCCCGCACCAATTGCTAATGGAACAGCCGCAAGAATGATGGTTGCGATAGAATTGGTAAAGGGAAATACAAAAAATCCGACAATTAAGAATACAATGCCTACTTTAATAACAACGATTTCACCATATTTGGCTACTGCTGGTTTAATTACCCCACCCTGCACAATTACAATAACTACACCAATAACACCAAAAACATATCCCATTGAAGTTTCATCTATTGTAGGATCCGCAGCATTTGAAAATAATGGAAACATCGCCTCAAAACCAGAAAAAATAAGAATTATCATCGCATATGTAGATATCAATAATCCAACATAATCATATTGTACAACTGTTTTCAGTGTATCTATTAGTGATTTTCTTGATTCGATACCACCATTTCTAGCTATTGAAGGCTCAGGTAACCAAATAACAGCACCAATGAAATTAAGAAAGGTTAGAATTGCCGCTCCAAATGATGGAATTGCATATGATGATAGATCACCAATAGTTAGAGACGAGAGAACTGATCCAATCACTGGACCTAAAGTAAAACCCAATCCGAAAGCAGCTCCCATCATCCCATAGGTTACAGCACGACGTTCTTTTGGTACAATATCTGCAATATACGCTCTTGCGGTTGGTAAAGAAGCACCAGTAAAAATCCCAGCTAAAAATCTAGCAAAAAATAATAGAAACATCGATTGAGCGAGCCCAAATACGGTAAATGAAACTGATGATCCAATCAATCCAACTAATATTACTGGACGGCGACCTATTTTATCTGATAATTTCCCCCATAAAGGAGCAGCAATAAATTGAGCTAAAGAATAAATTGCAAGCAGCCAAGAAAGAGTCAACTCATCTCCCCCTAGAAAAACTAGAAAAAATGGTAAAATCGGAATCAGAATTCCAAATCCGACGAGATCAACAAAAACTGCCAATAATAATAGAATTAAGGGTTTTTTATATTCTTCTTGAGACAATATATTATCCTACTTATTAGAATTAAATAAGACTTTGATCGAAAATTATCTACAGGGGATTTTTTTCCAAAATATTCTCTGAAAAAGGACTGATTTTTGATTTGATAATTTCAGGTGGAGGTAGAAATATCACGATAATTAACCATAAAAGATAGATTTGAAAGCTTTTTTCCATATTAAAATTACTCTTCTTTAAATTTTGAAAAATAACCAATGCTGACAGTATTTGAACTAGATAATAAATAGTACTCATTACTAGTTTATCATTCATCAGAATAATCACTTCCTCATAGAGACGAGAAATAATATCCTTATAATCCACTATATATAATTTTTATAAATTCAATATTATACTTTTGGAAATGATAAAGATATTAATACAAAAAGATAACACTAAATATTGAATTATAAGTAAATAAATTTATTAGGTATGGTCTAATATTTTATTCATGGTTAAAGAAGTTATAAATAAACTTGCAAGAATAAATGAGGCACTAAATTCACTAATACAAAAGGCCTCTGAAGATGGAATTATAACTAATGAAGAAAGAAAAATAATTGACATTGCAAAACAAAATATCATATCATATGAGAAACTCGTTCATGAAGCCATTGAAGATAACATCATAACTAAACAGGAAGAACTAAAATTACTTGAATTAGAGAACCAATTACTATCGGATACTTATCATGTAGCATTAGAAGACAAAGCATTGGATGAGGATGAAATTATACTTCTTAAAATTCTTATAAATTCTGTAGAGTAATAGTAAAAATAGTAGTTGAAAAAATTGCTTCAAAAATATTAAATCAATTAAATTTCCCCAAATTCGATTTGATTTAGACTATTTGTACTTTTACTTTATGATTAATTTATTAGATAAACGTATTCAAATATATCATGGATAAAAAAAATTTGCGATTGCTTGTAATCATTTTTTTGATCACCACATCAACACCAAAAATCAATTCACAGGAACCAACTGAAACATTACCACTATTGGCAGAAATGAATATAGCAATTAATTTCATTAATTTTGACCTAAATCTGTTAGATTTGACTGCGCTCCAATCAAATTTTGAAAACACACAATTATACAGGAATTATGGATCAACAGAATATAATATTATTTTTGAATTAAACACACCAGATCAGGATTATACTGAATCATTAAATAATTATATTGATACCATTACCTCTGAGGACTGGACTTCTAGACTAAATGAAACAGCAATATTAGAACAAAGAGCAGAGTTTACTAGAAAGGATATTTTCGAACAACAATATGGAAAAGCAGTTGATGCTAGACTATTAGAACAATATCTTTCAAATAATAAACCTACAACAACTCTCAATGACAATAATTTATATCACATCTTTGTATTTAATCTTTCTAGATTGGATGTTGGAGCAAATAAACATTGGTTAAATGTAACTGAGATTGATCCAGATTCCATGTCCTCGAGATTTTACTGGAGATTAGAATGGGATTACCCAATGAATTATGATGTTAAATTCCCTTATGCTGCATTTAGTGAACAATCAGATATAGCAATCATAGACCCAACTTCATTTCAATGGGTATTGAATTGGAGAAGATACTGGAATACCGATACGGTATATCACCAATCCTACGATAAAACTCTGACAGAACTAATAACTTCTCAAACAATAGAACAAGCCAGAAATACGGTAACAGATACTACTTCTAAATGGGTTGGAGATTGGTTAAATCGCATTTATGGAATGTCATTGATGGGTGACGAACCAAAACTAGGAGGATCTACAAATGCTCAGTTTATTGTTGGATATAACAGCAGTCAAAAGAGCAGAAGTGAAATTGAATGGATTATTAATGAACAATTAGTTTCTGATGAATTGGGATTTATAGCAAACTCAACTGATGTTGATATCATAGTCAATTATTATGATGTAAAATCAGATCATGTTCTTCAAAACATCCTGAGAAATGCAGAAATAGATTATCAATCGGTTTATGGAACACCACCATTTGAAAATTGGACCTATTATGATGGGATTGATTTATTTAATGCAGTCGTTGTAAATTCTGAATTGAATAATAATTATTTCATTGACAGTACAGCAGACATTCCAGTTAAGGGAATAATACTGATCTTGGATAATGCAAGTTATGCATCTGATTCTCCCTCACTAACTCCATGGACGGGAGGGTTATTTACAGGTTTAGGTGGTGGTGGCATTGTTACCATGTTATGGGAATTGGATCGTGCATTCATGCCAAATGGCGTAACCCATAAAGCAGGATTAAGTAAAGTACTTATCCATGAAATAGGACATTCCATCGGGTTGCCACATACATTTACTAATTCATTTGTATCAGATTTTATTTCCGATGTAATGGGCTATTATCCAGGTACAGCAAATTTCTCAACTTTAATTTCTCAAAGTTTTTGGAGAAGAAATGTGGATAATAAGATACAAGAACTATTAACAAGATATCAAGAAACATATTTGGATTATACCAATTATTACCCCAATATAGTTAGTTACGTTTTTGAAAATTACAAACTTGCAATGGAAATACACGCACAGAAAAAATATTTAGAATTAATACCAATGATAGAACATCTACTACATGTATTAAACTTTCCGGAGCAATATACTTCTGTTTCTGAGTACTCATCCGAATTCTCTAATGATTTTATAATTCCAAATTCAAAAGAAGAGGAACTAACTCACAATTTCGGTTTCAGTTTATTAGTATTAATTCCTATAATAACAATTAAATTAATTAAAAAAAGAAAATTTTAATAAATTCATGAGTATTCTATAAATTTTTATCCTGATTTTACAATTTAGATTTTAAATTACTCAGCAAAATAAAAAAAAAATAAACGATATTAAAATAAATTTATTGAAGTTAAATGAATTGATATTTATAATTAAAGGTTATTGATGATTCAGATGAATATAAATATAAGTAAAACTCTCCTTATTCTTATTATTTTTGCATTCGCACCAATTAATACGAATTCAGTCCTTGTAACACCAGTTTTACCAGAAGTTGATATAGAGATGAATATTTCAATTAATTTCATAAATTTTGATACTAGTCTTTTAGATTTAAACTCAATTAGATCACAATTACAATTTACATACTTTTATAATTACTATGGAGATTTGAATTATGATGTAATCTTGGATTTACAAGTACCAGATCAGTCTTATACGGACCAATTAAATGCATATATTGATACCATTACAACCGATGACTGGACTTCTAAACTTAATGAAACAGCAATTAATGAACAAAAAGTAAACTTTGTGAGAAAGGATATTTTTGAACAGCAAAATGGAAAAGCAATAGATGCTAGATTATTAGAACAATATTTATCTGCAAACAAACCATCAACGAATTTAAATGATAATAATTTATATCATATGTTTGTATTCAATTTATCTAGGTTGGATATTGGTACCAATAAACACTGGTTAAATGCAACAGAAATAGATCCAGATTCCATGTCTTCAAGATTTTACTGGAGATTAGAATGGGACTACCCATTGAACTATGATGTAAAATTCCCTTATGCTGCATTCAGTGAACAAACGGATGTTGCAATTTTAGATCCAACATCATTTCAATGGGTGTTAAATTGGAGAAGTATTTGGAATGATAATACAATTTATCACCCATCTTATGACAATACCTTAACAGAGCTCATTAACAATGAAACACCATCAAATGCGAGACCAATTGTTACTGATACAACATCTAAATGGATTACTGATTGGCTGGAAAATATATACGGCATGGGTTTATTTGGAGAAGGGATTAATCTAAGAGAAAATGTCAATTCACAAACCATTGTTGTATATAATAGCACACAAAAAAGTGAAGAAGAATTACGATGGATAATTAATGAACAATTATCAATTGATAAATTAGGTTACATAGCAAATTCAACAAATATTGAATTTGTAGTTAATTATTATGATATAAATAATGATACGTTTCTTAAAGATTTGATAGAAAATGCAGAAATAGATTATAGTGCATACCAAGGGATCGATCCACCTTTTGAAAATTGGAGATTTTATAATGGAGATCAACTCTGGGGTGAGATATTCAGTAATAGTATTTTACGCGGTAATTATTTTGAAAGAACAGATGCAACTCTACCAATTAAAGGATTGATACTCCTTCTTGATAATGCGAGTTACGCAGGAGACAGTTGGATACCTTGGACAGGAGGCCTTTATACCGGGCTTGGAGGAAATGGAATTGTAACTATGTTATGGGAATTAGATCGGGCATTCATGCCAGATGGAACCACCCATAAAGCAGGATTAAGCAAAGTACTAATACATGAAATTGGACATTCCATCGGACTGCCACATACATTTGGAAATTCATTTGTATCCGATTTTATTTCCGATGTAATGGGTTATTATCCAGGTACAGCGAATTTTTCTGTTTTAATTTCGCAAGCCTTCTGGAGAAGAAATTTAGATAAAATAATTTTTACACTATATAATGCATATACAGAGGCATATACTCATTGGGGATCAACATTTCCGGATCTTTTACCATATTTAGATGAATTATACTTGAATGCCATGTCACTTCATGCTCAAAAATTATATTTAGAAAGTTATACTATAATTCAACATGCACATAATGTAATAAATAATCCATATAATTATGTTTCTGAGTTTGGAAGTTTGACATCAAGGGATATAACTAACTCCTCCACATCAGGTATATCAGAACCGAGAATTGTTGAGTTCAATGCAACTACTCTTCTTTTGATACCAGTAATCACTTGGTTTCTAAGAAAGAAAACCAAAATGTCAAAATAACAATATAGACTTTCCTCAAACATAATTTTGCATATAAAAAAATATAATTTTAATTAATATTAAATAATGTAATAACATAACCAATTTATATTTAGTTTATCTCCTTCTTAGATCTAACAAAGTATAAGACTTTTTCATGATATTAGTTGTAGAATAATATCTATTTATTTTTCTAATGTATTAAGAAAATTTATTGTTATCTTCAATTTCTAGAGGTATTTTTAATGAGTTCATTAATAATATATTATCACTAATCAAAGCTTCGAATTGAAATTGAGTTGCAATATTATACCCGATAATTTTATTGTCAACAGTGTTGTAACAAATAAATGAAGTTATCCAATCAGTCAGACCAGGTCTAAATCCAAGTAAAATCCCCGGTTTTTCCCAAACAAAAGCAATAAATTGAGTTTTTTTCGTACTAATTAATCCCAAATAAGTGGTGGCAAAATAGTCCTTAGAGGGAATTGTCGTTGTTGATAAGTTTACTATCTCTCCATTTTGACTAGTAAATGACTGAAGTAAATGTTCCAAAATATCAACCCTATGTTCATAATTCAAAGGATTTTTCATTAACAGAAAAGCAGCTTGCCAATCTTGATTCAAACAATACTTTCCAAAATTAATTACTCGTTCATTATAATGTTTAATTTGATCGATTTGTAAAATACTATCGGGAGAGCTAAAAAATAAGTTATTAATAATTTGTTGTCCATTTAATGAAATAACTATCGCATTCTCATTATTGGTTATTATCTGACCAAAATTATCTGAATCAATATTAAATCTGTAATTTTGTTGTGCAATTGAATAATCAAAACAAGAATGATACTCAACTTTCGGTGGTAATTGAACATATTTATTCATAAATATAGACTTTATTACAGGATCTAAATGAAAGACCACACCCCTTCTATCAAATCGAGTGTTTCCCAATAGAATATAGTAAATATCTTCTTTTGGATAATATTTAGCCAAAGCATTAATCCCCAACGTACTTCCCCCATCATGCATGATGACTTTTCCTAGCTCATCTTCTGTCACATCCCAGCCATATCCATAATCATTCAATTCAGGTGTCAGCATAGTATTCATAGAATTTGAATTAAGAAATTTATTGGAAAACAGATGTAACATCCATTTATACAAATCTTCGGCCATTAAAATCAAACCTCCATTACCTAATATACCCCAGTAATCTTGCTGCCATGATCCATCCCATTCATATGGAGAACCAGTACATTTTCCCTCATTATAATAACTAGACGAATTTTCAATCGTCCATTTGGGATCTCCAAACCATCCTACCTGGTGAATATCTAATGGAGCTAATATATCATCCAGTAAATATTTTTGGAATGATTTACCCACTAATTTAGAAATTAATATCGCTAGGATTGAATATCCGATATTACTATATCGAAAAACAGTACCAGGTGAACTTCTCAATTCAAGAGAATTTACTTTTTTCAAAAAATCATCTGTTAATATCGGAGTAAAATCATCCACTCCATCAATATCAGATGGTAAACCACTTGTATGTGTAAGTAATTGATGAATAGTAATATTCTGCTTGTCTTCTGAAAAATTTCTAAAATAATTTACCAAACGATCCCCAGTTTGTAGCAATCCTTTTTCACTCAATTTCATAATCAAAGCAGAGGTAAATTGCTTACTTATACTCCCAATCCCTAAGGAGGTTTTCAGGGACATAGGTAATTGTTTAGCAATATTTCGATATCCAAATCCTTGGTGAAATAGAATTTGATCATTTTTTGCCAGTAAAAAAACGCCATTAAAGCCAAAAGGAACAACCCGTTGAAGGTAAGTGGAAATTTGATTAATTATTTTATTATCAATATTATTCATAATTTTCAACTCATGATATTATAAAATGATATATACAAAGTACCATAATATGATACTTAAATTTTTATATCTAGAAATATTCAATAGTATTAGACATATAATGGTTTTACTTAATTTTACTAAAGAAGAAATAGAAGACTTTGAACAACGAATTGAATATATGAATAAATTAATTCAAGTTTTCAGATGGGATTCTTGTAATAAAATTATGATCCACCTTAATATTAATGGTAAAATGAAAACAAGCAATTTAAAGGATAAATTAAATTTAAAAGGTGAAAAATCACTCTTTCGTTCATTAAAAGCACTTTCAGATGCAGGTCTTATCAAGAAGGAAAGAAATCACGAAGAACCAAGAAATGCTTACTATAGTGTGAATAACCGAATCAGCGATCCCAGCTTTGATACCAAATTTGTTGAATATCTAATTATCAAAAACAAATATGACTTGATATCATCTTATCTATCATTTGCAAATTATTCATCTTTAGGATTTATTAAAATGATAACAGAGATTATTTCAGACTACATCGAAGAAAACAAATCAGCTTACATCGGACAATCATATATTGAAAACACATTTTTCTTACAAAACATTTTCAATCTGCGGAATCATAAAGAGGTTAAATCCAAACTATCCAAATTTTACTTAGATGTACTGAATCCATATTTTACACAGAATCAACCTGATGAAGATCAATCAATGGATAATCCTGCTGCAATTTTTATTGCATTTATGCCTCTTAATTCAACAAATTATAAAGAGAATAAAACAATTTAGATATTAGAAAATACATTTAAAAAACGTATCAATCGAGAAAATATTACTGTATTAACCATTTGTTAAAGTTGGATATTATATATTTATAGGATATATCAAATATTTGAATTATACACTTAAATTACAATTATTTTATATACTTAATTCGACTCTATAATATTACCTAATCTTTAGCAACCTTTCAATAAGTTATAGGTTTCTGATTCTGATGAGCATCTTTTATTTGTTTTTAATTGTTGTTGCGATTATAGTAGCAATAGCAAAAGAAAAATACAACTTCACCTTACCACTTTCTAATTTACCGATAGATTGGCCTATCTTTCTATTTGTTTGGGGTATTCTAGGATATAATAACACAGAAAGTATCAACGCATTTATTATTGGATTAATTGTATCTGGATTGCTAGGTATAATTTTTCTACAAATCAACGATCCCAAGGATATTTATGATCAATCCATAGGAAAAATTGCGATTGTAGATATTCCAATAAATCCAGGTAAGAAGGGACAAATAATACTTGAAACAGATAATGGAAGAGAATATTTTGTTGCAGAAGGCATTGATAACGAAATAAACACAATTCCAAAGTGGACAAAGGTGGTAATTTCGCACTTCAATGGAGTATATGCACAAGTCTATGAATTCAATTCAAATTTTAAAATCAACAAACCTTCAGAGAAGAAATCTTACTCAAAAATTATTAAATTTATTAGAAAAAAATCAAAAGATAAGTTTTGTATGATCTGTTTTGCAGATATTGGCATCCTTGAAAATTCAAGTTCTTGTCCACAATGTAATTACAATGCTCATATCGAACATTTGAAAGCTTGGCTAGAAATTAGGAATGTTTGTCCAAATTGTAAAGCAATACTACAATTTGACGCAAATAATATTGTAAATATATCATAAGGTGAAATAAATGGCACAATTAGATGTAACAACAATTGGATTTCTGTTTACAGGAATTATTGTTGCAATTGGATATATACTATATACAACATATAACGTTGTAAAACCAGATGAAGTACACGTTATATCCGGTAGAGGTAAAATAAAAATGTTTAATGGTGGGCAATCATATAGATATTTTCCACTTATACATAAGAAAAATATAATTTCAACAAGCGTAATAGAAATTGCTGTTCAAAGAATCAAACTACTAGATTCTTCTAACTTACCATTTGCCGTTGAAATATCTTGTAAAGTCCAAGTTTCTGATGCAAAAACTGCCGTCCAAACCCTAGGAAAAGCTACTGCAAATGAAATCAAACCAATAGTTGACGATACCATACAAGCAGCGGCAAGATCTGAGGCAATGAGATTAGAATTAACAACTATCATGAGAGAAAGAGATGAGATTGAAACAGCAATCTATAAATCTACAGCAGAATCATTATCTAGATTAGGTGTTAAAGTATTAATATTTGACATCAGAGATATTGTTGATGTTCCGGGTAGCACAGTAATTTCGGATATGGAAAGGGTGAAATCGGCAGAATTAACCAAATTAGCAAGAATTGCTGAAGCTGAACAAAGTACACAAGCTGAAATTATTGAAGCACAAAAGATTTCTGAAGCAGAAGTACAAAAACAACAAGCACTTCAAAAATCAGAAGCAGCAAGATTAGAACAGGAAAAATTCATTGCAGTTGAAAATAAAGAGTTAACACTAAGAAAAATGGATATAAAGAATGCTGAAATCAGACGTACTGCAGAAATTGAATCAGAAAAATTAAAAATTGATACGCTAGCTGAATCTGAAAGACAAATGGAAATTGCCAAAGGAGAATCTGAAGCACAACTAATTAAAGCTAGATCAGAGGCTGAAGCAATTCGAATTAGAGCTCAAGCGGAAGCAGAAGCTATTAAGCTAAAATTACTTGCAGAAGCAGAGGGTACAAAAGCTCTTGCAGAAGCAATTAAATCTTTCAACAAAGAAGGTATTGGTGTAAAGATTGCAGAAATCAATGCAGATACACAGGTAAAGGTTGCAGAACAAATCTCAAAAGGAATTGAAAAGAACTCTAAGTTATTTTTATCCTCAAATAGTTTCTATTCGGATCTAATTTCTGGAATTAATGCATTAAAAGAAGCAGATATATCATTAGCAGACATTACCAACGGATCTACAACTAAAAAATCAAAACCAACAAAAACAACAGATTAAGATAAAACAAGATAATACGTGTTTGTACCGTAAGATCTGAGGTGTGATTTATTTCAACCATATATTGTAAGCAAATTACCTCAAAAATTGCATGGAAAAAACAAAATTTCCTAATCAATTACTAGTTACTATAGTAAGATAAAAAACTGTAAAAGTTGTATAGAGATTTAGACTATATTCAAGTTAATTACAGTGATTGTAATTTACCTGAACAATAAATTATTTCAGTTTTCATTCAATGTATATGAATATAAATCTGAATATTTTATTGAAGATATAAAATATGTAGCTTTTGGATTTTACGAAATCTGAAATACGTACAAAATAGAAACAACAAGGGCTACTAGCTCAGCTTGGTTAGAGCGCTCGGCTGATATCTCAAAATATTGAGCTTAGAAACCGGGAGGTCGTTAGTTCGAATCTGACGTGGCCCATTATTTTACCTACATCTTTTTTTTAATTAAAATAACTCAAACAAATATTAAAATCAACAATATTGAGAGATAAAAGTAATTAATTGTAAATGATTATATGCTTAAATCAAATTAGACATTGAATTTATAGGATTAATCACATTTATATTAAATTTTCTTAAATTTATTATAACTTAAATCTTCAACTTATTTGTCCATTTTTTTCGGTATAACACGGTCATTACAAACATGCTTGATAATACCAGAATTGATGAAAATCCATCTAAATCTCCATTATCAACCGAATTATCAGATGTCTGATTTACTGGTGTTGAGGAATTGTTAGAAGGAGGAGGAATTAAGTCTTGAACCTTCACTTGATCCCATTGTTGGTTTGATGTAGAGAGTAAAATTCCATCTATACCGGTTAAATTAACATTATGTCCCCAGTGGGATTGTGGGTAAATGCTAGGAATAACAGGTCTCCATGCTTTCAAGAAATCTTGAATTTGACCAATTAAGGTAATTCTTGTATTACCATCTAATTCTCTTACATATAAATCTACTAGATCAGTAATTTCTTGGTTTACAAAGTTATACCAGTTTTTACATGCTCCAGGTCCACTAGAGTCACATAGACCATTAGTATCAAATATGTATTGTGGATCATAGTCTAATGGAAATCCATATCCTACAAAAAATACATCATAACCACCATCATCATATAATGGTACTAATGTATTTGAAGACCACCCAAATGTTCTGAGATTTATTTCTGCCCATCCGGTACTAACATGATCGGTTACACCAATACCTATCTTTGGTAAGGATTGTTCAAAAAAGACAGGCCATAAATTTCTACTAGGACTAGTATTAGCACTCAACAATGTTACATTGAAGAAGAAAGATGTATATTCATCATTGATGGAATTATAGTTTAAATTGCCGTAATTGAATCCCACAGATTCCATCAGTGATCTTGCATGTGCAACATCATATGGATCAAATGCTAAGTTTGGATTCCAACCAGTAGCTGTAGCCGGCACAACTGTAGCTGCGGGTAATGCCCTTCCTTCAAAAATTTCTTCTATAAGAGATTCTCTGTTAAGAACGCTGGACATAGCCTCTCTAACTGCTTTTGCTCCTTCTACTGCAGATGTTATGGTTGAACCAAGTGGTAAATCTTCACCGGTACCATACATCGGATGTAGATGATTTAAAGAAATTTCTTGGGTAGCAGGATCTGTTACTCTCAAAGATGCAACATTATCAAATTCATTAAATGCCTCTAATGGAGGTACAAATTGAGAATCTATGATGTCAATATCACCAGCTGCAAGAGCATTTATTGCGTCAATTGGGTTAGAATTCTTTTTAAAAACAAGTTCATCAAAATAAACATTAGAAGCATCAAAGTAGTGGGGATTTTTAACTAGGGTCACAACATCAGTTGTGATATCAATTGATTGAACCATATATGGTCCTCCTCCATGTGCATCAACACCACTTGGATCATCCCATAAACAATCAGCCTCTACGGTTGCACCATTTGCAACACATGCAGCCCATTTAGGTCCAAAATATGCTTCATTAAGTATCGGTTTACTTAAGTAACTAACACCAAATGCATATGCTTGCATCATATCAAACTTAACGGTTAAATCATCAATTTTATGAACTGATTCGTTGTTCATGATGCCGTCTGCACCACCAAAAATGTCATGGTAATAAACGCCATACGCAAAGACAACATCATCTGCAGTAAATGGACTTCCATCTTGGAATTTCATTCCTGCTTTGATAGTAACTGTATAATTCTTACCATCAGAACTAATTTCATAGCCTTCTGCAAACCAAGGAGTCATTAATCTGTCATTACTTGCATCATATCTAAATAAAGACGCACGTACTGCAGACAGCCATTGTTGTGTTGCATATGAGTATGCTGTAAAATAACCAAATTCAGTAAAATCATACGGTAACGCATGTGTAAGCGTTGTTGTAGGATTTTGAGTTAATCCAATACTGGATTGATCTATACTTATGACATTATTATTGGACATGATTAATAAAGTCATAATCATTATACCAAATAATAATTTACGGAGATTGAGATTGTACCTCATACAGAGAACATAGATAACAATTATATAAATAATTGTTAATAAAAGATTAGTTTTGGACAACCCTTTCAATTTATTTCATTCATATACAATTATAAAAAATTGTTAAATTATGATTTCCAGATAATTTATTTCCTTCTTTTGTAGTATCTCACAGTCCATATGAACAAAGTTGACATTACAATAAGAAATGAAAATCCATCCAAAAATCCTTCATTTGAACTATCAGAATTATGATTTTTTGGAGTAGGTGTAATATTATTTAGTATATCATTACTAGAAGTAGGAGAGTCACTTATTGAAGGAGTATAGGGAATAAATCCTAAATGATCCCATTGTTGGTTTGAGCTGGAGAGTAAAATTCCATCAATACCTGTTAAATTTTTATTATAGCCCCGTGGGTTGTGGGTAAATGCTAGGAATAACAGGTCTCCATACTTTCAAGAAATCTTGAATTTGGTGAGCTAATGTAATTCTTGCATTATTATCTAACTCTCGTACATATAAATCTACGAGATCAGTAATTATAGTGTTTACAAAGTTATACCAGTTATCACATGAACCGGTGTCACAAAGCCCATAGGTATCATATAAGTACTGTGGATCATAGTCAAATGACCATCTATATCCAATAAAGAAAATATCATAACCACCGTCATCCCATAATGGCACTAATGTATTTGAAGACCATCCAAAAGTTCGGGGAACAATTTCACCCCATCCGGTATTAACATGTTCTGTTACACCAATACCTATCTTTGGTAATGATTGATCTAAATAGACGGACCATATATGTCTGATAGGACTAGAACTAGGACTTAACAATGTTACATTGAAGAAGTATGAATTATAGGTATCGGTATCTAAATTGTAGATTAAATCATTATAATCAAAGCCTACAGACATCATCAATGATCTTGCATCAATTTTATGAACTGATTCGTTGTTCATGATGCCGTCTGCATCATCAAAAAAGTCATGATAGTAAACTTTGTAGGAAAATACAACATCATCTACAGTAAATGGACTCCCATCTTGGAATTTCATTCTAGGTTTGATAGTAACAGTATAATTCTTACCATCTGTACTAATTTCATAGCTTTCTGCAAACCAAGGAGTCATTAATCTGTCATTACTTGCATCATATCTAAATAAAGACACACCTATTGCAGACAGCCATTGTTGTGTTGCATAGAGTATGCAGTAAAATAACCAAATTCAGCAAAATCATAAGGTAACGCATATGTAAGAGTTGTGGTCTGATATAAAATTTGTTCTGATTGATTTGAATTATATAAGTTCTCATTTGCAGTGATTAATATTGTTATCACCATAAAAACGGAGAATAACAAAAAATATCTCATTTTATAACCTTTAACAAAACAAAGCAAACAAATATAAAAAACAAATCTAATATTCTTGAGTATTTCAATTAAAGAAAATCATGATTTAAATGAAATTTGAATTGAATTAAAAAACAACATGATGTAAAATCACTAAAGAACTTGGGAATTACTAAAATATCATTGAATGCAAAGATTGCAGTATATTACAATTTAAATACGAGCATTCATCCCTTTTGCATAGGTTTATTAAATACAATACCACTATCATATGTAGGTTGGTTACTATGACAACAACAATTGAAACTATTGAAACTGGCGATCTATACAAATTAGATCAATCAAATATCGATTATGATGAAGAAATCGAGTTAGAAAATGATTTCTACATGGAAGTACTTCACATGCTTTGCATCACGTAGTGCAAATTATAATCATACAAATTACAAAATTAACAAATTTACAGACATTCCTCAATTTATTGAACCAATAAGGTGGAAATATTGTTTATTAAATATATAAGGAAGAAATACCTTGGAACATTATCATAGATAAATGCAATAAGACAAACTTAGTAAACTTCTCGAAGTCTTATTCGCAAAATGGCTGCACCTAGCAATAAATTAGTAACGAAAAGAATTCCAATGATAAATTCTAATAATGAAGGAATCGAAAATGGTAATACATCCATATGATAGAAAAATTGGGGAAAAATAGCATCTATTAACCATGGAAATGAAAATAAATTCAATTTCTCAGATGAAGGATCATAATCAATGGTGAATATATTTATAATAAATAGAGAAATCATACTTGATAATATTGCATATAGACTTCTCGAAAAGAAAGAAGATATGAGAAGAGTCATGGAAACAATTAAACTTTGAAGTAAAGCGATTATAAACAATGCAACGACTAATTCATCAATAGTACCAATGTATGCCTCAGTCTCCGCTTCATATGTTGACATATTTGATAAAAATACACCACAAATTGTGAATACATCTAAGATCATCAAAAAGCTCATAATACCAAAAAATTTACCATAAACTATTTCAGAATCGTATACTGGTTTAGTTCGTAGTAAAACAAAAGTTGTTTGTTCAAATTCACCTGAAATTTGGTCTGCTGTTAGGATAACTATTAAAATCTGACCCATAATAAGAGAGAAAAAGTAATTTTTAATGAAGTCCACAGTATTGTGTTGAGCATAATATAATGCAATACCAGATCCTGTTTGAATCACATCTGGATTAGAAGTCAATAACAAAATCAACATAGGAATGATGGTAAAATATAATAATGCAAAAAGAAATTTTTTTTCCTTAATACTGGAAATCACTAATTCTTTGGCAATTATAAATGCAGTAAATCTAATTCTACCTTCTAAATAATTTTGGTAAAATCCAGTAATTTTTTCAGATAAACTCATTTATTAACCTCCTGTGTTCTTTTTCTAGATACAAGATCAATAAATAAATTTTCCAATGCATCTTTCGCTGGTTTAAAAGAACGAAGCTGATAGTTATTTGAAGTACAAATTTTTGGTACTTCACTCCATAAAGCAAGTAAATTCCCATTTGTATTTACCATTATAGTAGTCTCGTCCATATACGCATTAAAATTAAGATCTTTTATATGCTGAAGCAATTCAACAGGATGAGATGTTTCTATTTCATACATATCATCATAAATATTTCTGGTTAATTGTTTCATTGATCCACTAATAAGCATTTCACCTTGATTTAGAATGGCAATATAGTTTGTCATCCGTTGGATTTCTGGAAGGATATGAGAGGAAATCACCACTGTTTTTTTCTCATCTCTACTCAACTTAGATATGAGATTCATTATGTAAATCCTACCTTCAGGATCAAGCGATGCAGTAGGTTCATCAAGAATAAGTAATTCAGGATCACCAATAATTGCATTTGCAAAACCTAATCTCTGTCTTTCCCCACCGGATAATTTTCCGATTTTTTGCTGTTCAAAACGAGTTAATCCAACCATCGCAAGAGTTTCCCTTGCTTCTATTTTTGCGTCTCGACGTGCAATTCCCTTTAATCGAGCCATATATGTCAATGATTGTATTACTTGTTTATCAGGATAAAAAGAAGAATTTTGTGGGAGAAAACCAACTTTTTTGTATAAATCAACTCTATTTTTCCAAGGATCCATTCCAAATATCGAAATCATTCCGCTGGTGGGTCTAAGATTCCCAGTCATCAGATTAATTGCAGTGGTTTTACCAGCACCGTTGGGTCCAAGTAACCCAAATAATGTACCCCCGGGAACCTCTAAATTTAATCGTTGAATAATAGCTCGGTTTTGTATAAACTTAGAAACAAATTTCATCTGTACAACTGAATTCATCTTCTTTTCCTCCATACCAGTGGGATTAGTATCATAGATATAAATGGAAAAGTTACAAAACGATCTGATTCCAATACATCTGGTGCATTTAGTTCAGTAATATAACCTAACACGAAAATTGTATAGACTGCTTGATATGTTGCATAGATATCAACTTCCTTACCTACTTCATGAATTCCTTGACTAGCTTCTTGTTGATTCAGCAAAAACTGAACTATATCTCGCTTATACTCCAAATCATCTAATCTACCCATAACTTGTAATGCCCTAACGGACTCCATTGTTGCCTTAATTGACGCTCCACCTTCTCTCGAATAAGAAAACGCACCACTTGAATCTGCAAATGATCTGATATACTCTGAAGCTAATTCCACATCTCTCACCGGTTCTCCAAGTAGATTAAGAAGGTTTATTGTAGAAATTGCAATTGGTAAATTTGGATATGTACCATTTGGATATTGCATTTGTAGTAAATTTGACAATAAGAATTCAATTGGAATTATTGGAATATAACCTATAACAGAATAGGTATAAATGTAATCATGCCAAAGATCTATAATCTCTTTATTTAAATCAACAGGAGTTATTGGATTTAAAGATGTATTAAATAGTGTATTGATAGCAGTGTCATTTATAAAATTATTAATTCTCCAATTACTCAATTGTGAAGCATTAATACCCAATATATTTAAACCAAAAATAGAATGAATAGTACTTTGCCAATTACTAATATTATTTGGATTATTTCCAAAACCACCATCATAATTCTGTGAACTCTGAAAATAATGTTGAAGATCAAGTGTATTATTTATCTCATAACCAAGTAATGCAGCAGTCATCAAAACAAATGTAGAAGCATCAGTTGAAGAACTAGACACAGTCTTATCAGCATATCCACCATCAGATCGATATAATTCATCAATAAAAAGAATTATACTATCTCTCCTAGTCTTTCCAAAAGTAGTATTAGGACTAACTAAAAGGAAAAACAAAAGCATTAGGGGTAGAACTCTATATTTAATATATTAATATAAGTTTAAACAGTTAAAAATATATGAATTATACCATATACAGAATTGTATTTAAAATAAAAATATTGAGAAATTTTGCTACACAATCCATTAAATATCCTTTTAAATATGTAATATTCACCTTAAATGTGGACAATAAAACCACAGTCTTAATTTCCATCTGTATTTTCCTATTTCTACCAGTATCAAATACAGCAATTTCAACTAATAGTGATTTTCAATATCGATTTCAACAATTTAAAATTGAGCCGAGTAAAATGGATAATCTAAAAATCACACCGAATAGCTCTCATGGAGATTCTATTAATACCGCAATATCAATAGAATTAAATCAAACAGTAAATGACGTACTACCCGGCCCATCAGATGATGGAAGTCGATATTATAATCTCACTTTAAATCAAACATCGACTATATATTTATTCACTTTACATTACAATACTAACAGTGATTTTGACATGGTTATCTATAATTCAAATCAAGAGGAGATCGGATATGCATATGCTGAAATTGAATTTGAATATTATATATTAGATAATCTAACTGATTTTGTCTATATCAAAATTATACCTTGGATTATTGATGATCCAAATTATGAGCTACTTGTTATTTCAGCTCCTCCAGGGTCTGATTTTTCAACTGCAATAGATATACAATTAAACCAGACCGTCAACGAAGAATTGACTAGAATAAAATATCCCAAGTTCTTCCAAATTAATTTAACAGAGTTTGACAATTATCAAGTAACCATAATGACGAATGAAACTTTAGATTTTGATTTTAATATATATAACGAAGAAAGAGAATTAATTGCTGAATCGTACTATACAGAAAGAGAAATGGATTGGATTCGTTTATACAATGTTTCTGGATTTTATTATATTGAGGTATATTCGTATTTACATTATGGTATATTCAATATTACTGTCTCTGCATTTATTTTAGATATACCATCAGAAACCCCGATAACTCCTCAACAAACATCAAATACAACAACAACCTCGTCAAATGTTGGTTTTGAATTCTCAGCTATTTCTACTATAATACCATTAGCATTACTAATTATCAATCAACTGAAGTACAAGAAACTGAAGAGAATGAAGAAATACAACTAATGGGATTTTATTGTAAAGAAATGTAAGGGTAATCTTTAATTTCTGGTCTATCAAATGCAACTACTAAAACGGGTAGTAAATTTCATTAACTATCTTTAATTCAATTTTAGTAATATTTAATTGGAGTAAATTCTACTAATATTCTATTAGGATGGTTCATCCTTTCATTCATACCATCTTCAAATTTTTCAACTGGTAAATATTTTTTCACAATTTTTGTAATTACCACTTCATACCTATCAAAATTATTTTTATCTAATATTTTTGAGGTACCATAAACTGAAAAATATGGACCACCTGAGGGATCTACTACAGATAAAGCGGATTTTTGATTAGCAATCAGATTTCTTATTTTTTTCGAATGATCATAAGCGCTGAAATACAATTTTTCCCCATCAGTTACCAACCATAAAGGCACAATGTGAGGAAATCCATCTTCTGTAATAGAAACAAAACTGGCTACTAATTTTTTATTCATTAATAATTCAATTCGTTCAGATACCTTAGTCATAAATTGATGTTAGAAATTATTTATAAAAAACTAACGATATTCCTTGTTTCATATAAATGCATTCTAGGGATAGAATAAAGTTCTAATATCGAAATGGTTTATTGATTTTATTCCAACCACACAATACCCATTGTATATTATCAACTACCAATATACTTTTTATGAAATACCACCTTTGATAAGGTATCTTTAAATAGATTATCACTTTCTATATTTACAATCGTGATTTACTATGAAATCTATTAAAATTACTTTTAGCTTATATGTAATAATATTAATCTTTGTATCTAATTTTGTCATATCAGATACTTCAATATCGTTGCAAGAGGATGATAGGGAATTTGTATATACATCTCCATCGTATTTTTATGAATTTTCCTATTTAACAGACATAAGAGACAACACCCGGGCTGATTTTCGCATAATGAATGCTGTAAGTGCATCGTTATTTAGACCAGATTCATCCAATAACGGAGAATTAACAGAATGGTTTGCGGATACACTTAGTATAACTCCGGATGGAAAGAACTACACTGTAACTATAAAACAAGGAATGTTATTTGAAGATGGAACTCCTTTTACTGCAGATGATGTTATTTTTACCTATGAAATACTACTAGACCCAATTTTTAATATAACAAGTTTAAAATTATTAATCGATGATTTCTCTATAAACTCAGTTGTTAAAGTTGATGATTTAACAGTCAGAATTGAATTTAATCAAATACATGCATTTAATATTCGAGCATTATCTATACCAATTCTCAATCAAATTTATTTTAGCTCTAAATGGGATATTTGTAAAGCAAATGATGTATATATGGCTGATGACTGTAGTTGGAATGATCCATCAGGTGCAGATATAACTGGCGGTGGACCATATAAAGTAGACACAATCGATTTACAAAATAAAATTGTCACTCTAATTAAAAATAACAACTACTTTTCTTCTGATTCTGTTTATTTTGATAAAATAATCTTTAAGCAAATTCTCAATGGTCAAATATTAACTGAAACTACATCTGGCAATATTGATTTAATTGACCATAAATATTTGATACCACTTGATAATTCATATGATACTACAAAATTTACTTCTAAAACCTCAAATACGTCAGAGACAATTGAGATGGCACTTAATAATATTCACCCCATGTATGGAACTGGAGAAGGACTTCCATTAGGAACTACAGCCACTACAGAGGATAGAATTATGGGTGCTAAATCAGTTAGAAATGCCATGTCACATGTTTTGAACCGAAGTTATATCATTTCAGAAATATTTGATAATTTGGCAATACCATTATCAACACCAATACCTCCCACTACAACAGGATTGGACAACACAATATCACCTGATCCATTCAATATTGAAATAGCCAGATCATTAATGAATTCCGCTGGTTTCGATTATTCAACACTTATTTATAATCAAACCTCTGACACATACAACACTTTCTTTTTTAATGTGACTTTATTACGATATATAGATTGTGCCATGAGAAATTATTGGCATAATATTTTTGAGGAAGACCTACCAAAGATCGGTATTGGTGTTACTGAAATAGTTAGCCAAGGATGGGATGAAATTATTCCTAGAACATTTGGATGGCAAGATGCATCTTTAGTTCCATTATGGGATGATGGTGGATATGATATATTCTTTATAGCATATGGATGGCCATTAGACTATAATCCACAATACTTATTTGACACCAATGGTCTCTGTGACACTGGTACTTGTGATAACTGGTATAACTTTGCAAACCAAGAAATTACGGGTTTAGTCGCTGATTATCAGGTTGCAATTGATACTGCAACTAGAATTAATTTATTGCAGCAAATTCAATCCTTTTTGGCTGAATGGAAACCAGTAATTCCAATTGCATCTCGTCAACATCATTGGTTATATAATAGCTCAATTGTTGGATTAGATTTTCAACTATTAAGTCAAAATCTCCAACAATGGGATCTTGTTTCTGTCGAAGTAGATGACCCAGAAACACCATCATCGCCCTCTCAAATATTAAGTTCTAGTGCAGTTGAAACATATGGATTTACTAGCCTTGCTACATTGCTTTCAATCATTGTTTTGCTACCTATCGTTAAAAAAAATTCAAATAAATAAAATAAATGAAGTTGTTAATGAATAATATAAAATAATTCAAAATAATAACTTAAATCAATTAATCGAATAAAAAACCAAAGGAATAAATTGAATGAACTTGATAATAAATAATTCAAGATAAATAATTTAAATGAAAAAATAAAAAACAACACTTCTATTCAGTTCAAAGAAGTGTATCTCAGAAAAATATGAAAACCATACAATTCATATCAATAGTGTAATTTAATTTATTAAATCTCAAATGATCGAATTTTTTATAAATTTTAATCACTTGATTGTACTATATCATAAAATAAAAAACATATTAGATGTCACATTAAAATATAAGCCCCGATAGTGTAGTGGTTATCATCGAGGACTGTCAAAATACTGAATTTTTATAATTCAGATATCTCAGATCTCCTTGGACCTGGGTTCGATCCCCAGTCGGGGCGTTAGAGCACCCTTCTTGCATTTTTCACAACTTCACAAAGTATGAATAATAATAGAGATTTTCAAATTTTTTTTCTGAAATAATCTCTATCTTCTCATGCTGACTCTTTCATATAATAAAACATTTCCCCAATTTATAAGTTCTTCATCTTATTGTTGTTACATTTTCAAAATTTCGAATTGTTAATCCTTTAAGAGGGATATCTTCCTCAATCATTTGTTGCTTGATTAAGTGATTTAACTTTTTATAGAATTAACGAACTAAGATATATGCAATTGGCTTGATCTCAATGTAAGTATTATTGGGTCTTTAATAATTTTTGAATTCTGAAAATGTTATATTATTTAGATGTGAATTCATTTAAAAGGATTAATCTAGTTCAATTACCATTTAACTGAAACCTTCTTTTTTGTACTGAATCCCTCTCATACGAAATGTAGAAAACGTAAATCCAATTATTTTTCCATTTTCTTGTTTGAACTGAAGCTCACAACCATCTTTTACTGTTAATGTAGTATCCGCGGTAAGAAATAATAACCTATTTTCATCTCTCATTCTATGAAGTATTAATTTATCATCCTCAACATTAATGTAACAAGATGCGTCCAATTCTTCACTGTAATATTTTCCGGTGAAATTTTTTAAAAACGAGCTTGATGTATCTTTTTCAGGTATAAAAGGATCTATTGATGAATATTTGATGATTGAACCGGATCCTAGTATTTTAACCTGAAGTATTTTCTTATTTTCTATCTCTCTTAGTTCTAATTCAATGGGATAAATCCCAGTTGTTGATTTAAATTTATTTGACCCAATTGGAATAAGATCAAAAGAAAACCACCCTCCATTTACTATAAGTTGATATTTCTTACTTTCTTCCTCGTTTATTAAAAACTGATATAATTCTGTAATTCGATGATAATAACCAAAATATGATGCAATCCAGTCATGATCTAGATTTATGTCTTGCTCAATTTTATCTTCGGTTTTATCTGACCCAAGATCATGATTCAAATCGTCTTGGCTCAAAAATAAATCAGCTATTGGATAAGCAAGCTCAACTATATTTGTATTTCCATAATTTCCCAAAATATAAATACTAAGATCTTTCTCGGGGAAAAATAAGAAATTTGTTTGAAACCCAACAAATCCTCCTGCATGGCGAATGACCTTGTTGTTTTTATATGTACTCAGATTCAACCCATAACCATAGATATCGCCTTGTTCATTTATTCTTTCCCAATCTGGATAAAGCAGTTGTGGCAACTCTTCTGAAGAAAATAACAGATTAGATTGAAATATCTGCGACCATTTGAACAAATCATCAATACATGTAAATATCCCACCATCTCCAATGATATCTGAAGTTGTCTCACAAATTTCGAATGTTTCATCTTTTGTCTTTCTATACCCAGTAGCCCTATTTGGAACAATTTCTAAATAATTATCATGAAAATGAGTACTTGACATCCCCAGAGGTTTAAATAATCTTGCTTCAGCAAATTCGCGAAGTGTTAATCCTGAAACTCTTTTAATAAGTTCGGCAAGTAATAGGTAATTTGAGTTCGAGTAAAGAAATTCACTTCCAGGTGAATAATTCAATCCTTTTTGTCTTGTAATCAGATTAAGTAAATCATCAAATGATTGAGTATCAAATTCTCTTGGAGTCCTACCAGCAGAGAAATACAGACTAAGATAGTCACGAATGCCACTTCGATGGTTAATAATATCCTTTATTTTTACTATTTCATCATATTTAGGCATTTCAGAAAAATAATTTCTTATATCGTCTTCAAGGCTTACTTTTTTCTCTTTGATAAGAATATAAACACAAAACGCAGTAAAGTGTTTGGATAAAGAAGCAATCCTAAATACAGAATTGGTATTTATTGGTTGATTATACTCAAGATTTGCCCTACCATATCCTTTAGCGTGAATTACTTCACCTTTCTGAAAAACACCAACGGCGCATCCGGGAGTAGTTTCATTAAATTTACTAAGGATTTTATCAATTTCATATTTGGTTGTCATTTTTTAATCTCACTGATTATTATTAGATATCAAGTTACTTAAAATCAACTACCTTCAAATATAAATTTTAAAGGTTATTATTTGAAGAAATAATTTGTAATCAAATTCATCTACTACATTATTTGTTCAGGTGAGGTGAATCAATCCAATATTCATTGAGTTTAGTGTTTTATAAATTAACCGTCGGAGATATCAAAATTCTTGAAGAAGGATAGGTCAGTAACCAATGAATTTTCCATTTTCCTCAACCATATTTTGAGTTCAGAAGATAATTGGTTTAACGGGTTATGAGTAATTTCAAAAAATTTGAGTGTTTTTAATTTAGTCAAGGATCTTGGTAGATCTTCTAGTTTATTATTACTGAAATCAAGCATGGTGATTTTTTGTAATTCACCTATTGTATCAGGAAGTGTAGTTATATTATTACCATGCAAATCTAACAAGGTCAGGCTTTGCATATCACTCAGTTCTTGAGGTATTGTTTCAATTAAGTTGTTCGCAAGATGAATCTCCTCAAGAGTATTATTTTGAAAAATGGTTTCAGGTAGATTTTTTATCTGCGTATTTTCTATAAATATCTTTTTTAGATTCTCTAACTTCCCTATATTACTGTGAATATTTGTTATATTTACACCATTTATACATAAAAATTCTAGCTTGTTAATTAACCCCACTTGTTCTGGGATTGTATCCAGAGATTCTGAATTGATAGTCAGTTCTTTTACTGTTTTCAGTAATTGAATGGATTTGGGGATTGAATTGGCATTATTTAGAGTTAATACTACTGAATTTAAATTTCCTTCTGAATACTCAAATTTTATTAACTTATTATGAATCGAAGATATTTTCATCTCTTTCATTAATTGTTTTATTTCATAAGGATGGTATTGATCAAATAAATACCATATTATTATACATGATACTAGAATTATGATAGTAATGTATATGGGGAGAAAGGACAAATAGGAAAAGAATAGGAGTGGTAGAATTACATATAACATAAGTACTGTTATTGTTGTTACTAAATCTTCAGTGGAATCTTTCTCTAAAGAGATTGATTTTCTTAAATATTTAAAAATACCAAAATCATGATTATAGCTTAAATTCCCATTAATATTTGCATTCTTACTAATTATATTCCATATTTTTTTTGTAGGTCCATTCTCATATCTTGAAATACCAATTAAAGTTAATATATTTGGCTTATTTTCAAGTATCCTATCATACTTAGATTTAACTTCTAGTGTTATTAGGTTATGCCAATAATTATCATTGTAATCCCAATTATTAATGGATCTGTATTTTCTTCTTCTTCTTCTTCGAGAATTATATCTTTTATCACTTGTATTCTCTTTCATTCGGATAATATTTATTTTTATTATTTCATCTCTAAATTCCAAAATGGATTTGTAGAATTCAACAAATTTCGGATATACATATTCATAATCTGTTTCTTTTATAACTAAATTACTATATTTTGCTTTTTCAATATAGGGGAGTATATCAAAGATTGTAGATTCTTCAAATATATCATATAAGGCAGAATCATAATCAATCCCATATTGTGTATGAGAAAATATATCTTTTATTGTATTCTGTTTACTATGTTCATAAGTCAACAATTCACTAAATATGCGAAATATAGCTTTCCAAATTAAATTAATTGCATCTTTATATTCCTTTAGATCTGCCTTTTGGTGTACACTTGAAATTATTTCTTCAATACCTTCAATTCTTATTGAAAACCATTCATCATCAATTATAAGTTTATTTTTTTGTTTGTATGATTCAAGCAACATCGGAATAAAAAAGGGAATAAATAAGAATTTACGAGCGATGTCTGCGGGTATGACAAGAACTATCAAAATAGAAAATAGAATTATTATTTGTATAACCTTTGTCTCACTAGAAAATGAATCTGAAGTATTAGATTCTATTAAACTCAAAGACAATCCAAGACAAATAATGAATATTAAGGTGAAAAACATCTGATATCTATCTCTTTTGTTTACTACTGCATGAAGTACACCACCAAGTAATAAACCTAGTTGAAAAAGTATTATAGGTAATGAGGCAACACGTGAATTATCAATTATCAAACCAATTATCAACACAGCTATCCCTATTGGTAGTGCCAATACCTCATACCAATCTAATTTATCTCCAAAATCCCTTTCCTCCACTAAAGTTGGAAAGATAATCACTTTCCAGCCACCTTCATACACAGCCCAAAATACACCTAAAATACCAAGTGAACGAATAAAGATGCTGAAGAAATCTGAAAAGAAAGCGAAGGATAAAAATGGTAATTCAGGTAATAAAAATTTAACATTAAAACTGCTTAGGAATAGGACAATACTACCAATCACAGTAACAAAATCATCAAGAAACTCATTACCAAAAGAATAATCAAATAAATCAAGTTTTCCTAGTGTTTTGTCAATTGAAGTTAGTGCAGATATCCAAACAAGGATAACTAAAACTCCAAATGAGCTCCTTAGTTTTGAAATGAAAACAAATAATTTTGAGGTTATACTACTACCAATTTTTAAGGAACTTATCTGATTATTGAAATTCTCTAATCGTTCAATAAAATTTTTTGCATACTCCTGAATGGTAAATCCCTGATAAACCTGAAACACAAAGAATATAGCAAGAATAATCTGTTCTAACCAACCATTGATATATAAATCAGTTGCACCAACTGTTAATTTAAATCCAAAAACAATAAGAGACCCTATAATAAAGTAAAGAAACGTAACATAATTAGGAATGTAATTAGGAATGTACTTTTCGATAATATTCCCTTTATTCAGGTAAATGTTTTCATAAAATTTGTTTGCTAATAATTTCTCATTAGGCTCAAATGACCGCATGTATTCATTCAATAAGTGCTTTAATTTATTCCTAGGAAATGGACAGATTACTTCAATTGCTTCAATATAATCATTAATATACTGTTGGAAAAGTTTATTCTGTATCAAAACGTCTATATCTTCAATTAAATCATTGACTAATAAGATATTATTATCAATGGTTATATAAGAATTAAATATTTCTTGTGAGGGATTAAAATATTGATCATCCATATAGAACTTTTTCTGATAATATTTTGTATGTAACTCTTTCTTTTCATCATTTGTAAGTGAATTATAGGTTTTTAAATCAATTATGACTAATTTATCAATTGGATTATTATCCTCTAGATTTCTAATTTTCAGCGATGGAAAGATTTGATTATATTGCTCGTAAAAGTAATATTTGGATTTGTTTTTCCACGAAAACAAAGACAAATCAAATTCTAATAAATTCTCAAAATTATCAGACAACTGATTAAATAAAATGAAATCATTAGTTTTCAAAATCAGTTGATTTGTGACAGGATATCGAACGACTTCATCAATATCCTTTGGTTCATATCGAATAAAATTATTCACAGCAGCAGTATCATTCATATGTTCGTTATTTCTGAATTTTATTCTTGCAGAATTTGATTTGAGATGAGTAACTATATTATGAATTGAATCTGGAATAAATTTAATTCTATTTTCAGTAAAATCAATACTTGTTAATTTTGTCAATCCAGTGAATATCTCTGGAATTTCTTCAAGTTCATTAAAAGTAAAATCAAAATTCTCTAATTTAGTTAATTTGGACAATTCTTCATCCAATTTAACCAGGTGATTTTCAGCAACATTGAGAATTCTAAGGTTATTGAGCTGAGATAGTGATCTAGGTAATCTAACTAATTTGTTTGTGCATAAAATTAACTCCTCAAGATTTTTTAATTCTGCAATAGATTCGGGTAATTCAGTAATTTTGTTGTCCCGTAGTATCAGGGTTTTTAGGTTTTTTAAGGCAGAAATTTGTGGAGATATCTGATTTATTCGATTGGATCTAAGATCTAATATCTCAAGATCTGTAAATTTGCTTATACTATCAGGGATTTCATTCATTTTAGTATTTGTTAAATATAACCCTGTAATTTTATTATTTGTTATATCAATAAAATCCTCTAATATAACCTTCTCATATGAAGATTCGATTTCTTGATTTTGAATTTCTGTAAATGAAGATGTATCCATATCAATTAAATCAAAAGGATGAAAGAGTTTTAGTTCTTTGACGAATTCTATGAATTCTACCTTTATTGACATATTTTGAGTTAAATGCCATAAGATAAAATTATTTCTAGAATCGATAATTTCATTTGGTTATTTTCTATCAAAAATTGATAAACTCATTAGATTTCAAAAACCAACTTTGTTTAAAAAATGTAGATTAAGTCTTATATATCATTACAGCTAATTTTCAAACCAATCTGCATTTTTTTAATTTTTCATTCGACCATCGGTTTTTTATTCTAATACATAATTATTAAATGTAAAATGTCATCAAAGAATCATTTTAATATGGCCTAATATTTCTTTTTTCACTACACAATCATCAACATTTTACATAATCCACTCTAATAAAAGTTATATAAAGGAAATCTACAGTGAGTATAACAAGTGATTTTATGAAAATATCATACAAAAATATTTTTTTAATTGTGATTTTTCTCCTTTCTCTTAATTATACAGGAACAACTCTTTCAACTACACTAGATATTGAAAAAGTAATAATACAAGCTCCTGATAAAGAAGTGACATTAGATTTTCAATCTCAATTTGAATTAAATACTGAAAATCATAAATTAGAAGAATATAATCATAACACAGAGAATACACAAATTAACCTAAATGGACAGGTATCAACATATCAATCTGGTTTAAATGTGATCGATAGAGACTATTATAATAATTTAGCACTCAATGAAATGGGTAAGGAACAGGTTTTTCTAGAGAATCTAGCTTCAATTACACCATCTGCATATACTTCAATCGCACCAATTGTGATAAATGGAGATGCAGCATTTGCAACTGCTAAAACGACCTATGGATGGACAGGATCTGGTACATCTGCAGATCCATATATTATTGAAGGTTATAATATTACTGGAGATAAAACCCAAAATTTAATTGACATTAGAAATACAAATGTATTTTTTATAATTAGGGACAATTACATATCAAATGGCACAACAAATATTTACCTCTCAGTAGTAAATAATGCACTAATCGAGAATAATATCATAATTCTTGGATCATATGGAATTAATCTCGCGTCTAGTGGAAATTCAATTGTTCAAGGTAATTCACTATCAAATTTCACATGGTATCCATTACAGATGTCTGGTCCTTCAGCAATAAATAACATAGTTAGATATAATACAATGGCTTATGCAACCAAATTATCACTTTCATCAACTGGAGGAAATAATATTGTTAATAATAATACTTTCATTAACTCAGGAGTTGATTTTTATGCAGCTTTTTCCAGTTCATTAAATAAGGCAGTAAATAATACATTCATAGGTGGTTCCATATCTGTTAGTATGGATAAGAACATAGAAAATATAGAAGATAATTTAATCATAGAAGGGTCAATTTCTACTTTAGGTAGTAATTATACACAGATTTACTCCAATGTTATTATTAATGGAACAATAAGCCTGTCAAGTTCATTGAATCAGGTCAAACATAATATTGTAATTGGAAAGGGTATAGCATCTGCAAAATTAATTTCTATTATGGGTACTACAACTTCCAATGTAATTGTTAATAATACCTTATCCAACTCTTATTTAACCAATGGTGCAGGAATATATGTTACTTATTCATCAAATAATATCATTGCAAATAATACATTAGATTCGCATCAAAGAATTGCTATAGAATTAGGAACAAATGCAATATCAAATACAATAATGAACAATACCTTGGCATTCAATCGATTTGGTATATATTTAATACAAGCCACAGCGACTTCTAATTTGATTGCAAGTAATATATTTTTTGAGAATACAGATTATGCTATTTATAATCAGCTTGCCTCACCATTAACAATAGAATTAAATGATTTTGTAAGGAATTTTGGAAAACACATCAATATATTAACCACCACAACTACGGTAAGAAATAATTTTTGGGATGATCATGTTCAACCAGATGCAGACATCAATAATATTGTTGATACTCCATATACATTACCATATTCAAAACAAGATGCCACCCCTCGTGTAAAACCATATAATTCGGATTTACATACGTTTACTCGTTTTTCATTTTTAAATTTGATTTCATCTCATGTAAAAGGTATTAAGACATTAGAATGGACATCATCTTTTGATACCCAAAATCATCAGGTTCTGTATGATATTTCTATTTCTTTTGATAATAAACAAACATGGGAGTTAATTCAAGCAGGTCATGCATCAACAGTTTATGATTGGAATACATCTTCAATTGATTTTTCAGATACAACTCATATTATGGTAACAGCGAATGATGGTTCTAGTAGTACTGGTTTATCAATTACTACATGGAATTATATTGTGGATAATACTCCTCCTACAATTGAACTAACAGACTTGAATAATAATACTGCATATCAATCAGGATTATCAGTAAATATTTCATACAGTGATAACTATATGGCTATATGGCTGAGACATAATTGGAATGGAGGAATTAATTATACAAACACAGTTCAACCAATTACAACATTACCTGCTACAGAAGGTGTACATGTACTTAATGTTTACAGCTCAGATTATGCGGGAAATGAAGTTGCAAAAAGATTTGTCTTTATAATTGATAATACATCACCTACAATCACACTACCAAATCACACAAATGAAAGTACATATTTAACAAATAGCATTATTAACTTAGATATTTCAGATGTTAATGGTATTGATAGTGTAGAATATAATTGGGATGATACTACAAATGTTGTTTTAACCACACCATATAATGTTGCTTTACCAAGCACAGAGGGAACACATACCTTAACTGTTACTGCAAAGGATCAAGCTGAAAATATAGTACAATCAACCTTTGTATTCAACACAGATGAGTTACCATCTATAAATTCAATCAATCTAATGAATAATTCAGTTATTAATTCAGATGTAACAATTGTATTAGATGTTTCAGACACACAAGGAATTAATCAGGTGATTTACAACTGGGATGGTGATGCAAATCAAACGATCACCCCTCCACTCTATCACATTCCAATTATAACTACAGATGGACCTCACATCTTAAATGTCTATGTTCAAGATGTCGGTGGTTTTTGGATTAACGAATCATATCGATATATCGTTGATAATACTGCTCCTACAATAGAGTCAATAACTCCAAATGATGGTGCAAATATAACTGCTGGTTCTAGCATTGATTTAACTATTTATGATGAAAGTGGCATTTCCATTGCACAGTATAATTGGGATGGTAGTTCAAATAGATCTATATTAAGTACCATAACAGCTCCATTAAGTACAGGT
>Ga0224506_10000300_pt1 | contig 45936 bp, 40 predicted proteins | sample SF_Jan12_sed_USG_2_FD_169108 | JGI IMG/M metagenome (GOLD analysis project Ga0224506, IMG submission 169108) | Sediment microbial communities from San Francisco Bay, California, United States - SF_Jan12_sed_USGS_8_1 | ecosystem: Environmental > Aquatic > Marine > Sediment | place: USA... | reverse complement strand
CAGCAAACACTATTTTAGTAGATTCATTAATTATTGAATCTGACACCCTTGAAAATGACAATTCTGCTACTAATGACCTTGGAATAGGCTTGATAAAAGAAGAAAAGGTTGAAAAAACAGTATTTCCTAAGAAGAATATAGACGGAACTCAACAAGTACAATCTGCTGAAATAGCTACTAAACCACCTATTGAAACTAATAATGAAGTGATAATTGACCCTGTGGTGCAGGCTAAAGAAAATACGATAGCTAAAGTAGAGACTTATGATATTCAGCCTGAAAAGAAAGAACAAGAAATGCCTGAAATTGTAAAAAAAGGAATAATTAATGTAATGGCTGCCTCTGCTAAACAAGCTACGCCAGAAGGAGGCTTTACAGGTTTAAATCAATACATTAAAAATGGGTACACGTATCCTGATGTGGCATTACAGTCTGACCTGCAAGGAGAGGTGTTAGTGCAGTTTTCTCTGACCACTGATGGCAGAATCACAGATTTACAAATTGTATCGGGTTTGTCGAAAGAGTGTGACAATATAGTAAAAAATATTATTCAGAATGGCCCCAAGTGGCAGCCTTTTGTGGGCGATGATTTTGTGGAGTATCGCTCGGCTTCTTTAAAATTTATTTTTAAGCTATAACCTAGTGTTGTGAGTAAACCATGTCCTAAATTTTTATACTAGTTAGATTAATTAAAATGAATTATAATTTAATATCCTGGAATGTGAATGGCATTCGTGCCTCGGTAAAAAAAGGTTTTGAAAGTTCTTTAAAAACATTGAATCCTGATATTTTGTGTCTTCAGGAAACCAAAGCCCAAGACGACCAAGTGGCAGAAGCACTTCAACATGTAGAAGGGTATCATGTTTTTAGTAATTCAGCGGTAAAAAAAGGGTACTCAGGTACGGCAATCCTGTCAAAAGAAAAACCTATACAGGTAACACCTGATATCGGTATTGAAGAACACGATCAGGAAGGACGAGTACTAACAGCGGAATTTGAAAAATTTTATATGGTGACCGTGTATGTTCCCAATTCGAGTAGGGATTTGCATCGTTTGGAGTATCGACAAACCTGGGATGCTGCTTTTTTAGCTTTTTTAATAGAACTGGAAAAAAAGAAACCTGTGGTGGTGTGTGGTGACTTTAATGTAGCACATAAAGCCATAGACTTGGCACGTCCAAAGCCAAACTATAACAAAACAGCGGGCTATATGCAAGAAGAAATAGACGGGTTGGATAATTATGTGAAGGCAGGGTTAGTGGACTCTTTTAGATATAAATACCCCGATGAAACAGGAAAGTATAGCTGGTGGAGCTATATGGGGCAAGCCCGAGCCAATAACGTAGGATGGAGAATTGATTACTTCTTGGTGAGCGATGTGATAAAAACAGGAATTACAGATGCTACTATTTATCCTGACTATATGGAGTCAGATCACTGCCCAGTAGGGATGAATATAGAATTGTAGGAGTGTTTCTGTAATATTTACAGCACATCTGCTAGTGCTTTTAGCGCTCTAGCGTGTTGTTTTACGAATGGATTTTCTAGGTCCCAAACATACCCAGCTAGTACTGAGCAGATTTGTTTTTTCATTAATTCATTCTCCTTTTTAGTAAAAAATATTTTTTGAAGTGTACCATCATACCAACCCATTATAAAACTTCGAAACACGTCAACACCTCTTTTTATGTACTCAGAATATTCTGTTTCCCAATCTACATTTTCTCCTTTTAATGTTCGTGTAATCAGTTCTGCTGCCAATGCACCTGATTCTGTTGCAAAAGTAACTCCAGATGAGAAAACAGGGTCTAGAAATTCTGTTGAGTTTCCAGTTAATGTATATCCATCACCATATAACTTAGATACAGCAGATGAATACCCTGTGATTTGCTTGGGTTCAAAAATGTAATCCATTTTATTAAATCTATCAGCAAGTTCTGGAACTTCTGAAATCCAACTTTTAAATTGATCTGTAGCACCTCCCTTAAAGCGGTTTATGTCTTCAGGACTGCCCACTACACCCACAGAGGTAATGTTGTCAGAGAAGGGGATAATCCATATCCATACATCTTGTTTATACACCACTATTGTGATTCTATTTCCGTCAGCACCTGTAGGTCGGTTTAAATCTTTTATATGGCAAAATAAAGAAGTTCGAACAGGGAAATTAGAAGGTACATCAAGTTGTAGAAGGCGAGGTAAAACACGACCATAACCACTTGCGTCAATAATATGCTTGGCTGTAATTGTATCTGAACTACCATCTTCACGATTAATAGTAGTGGTAGAGGTGCCATTTTGGTCAAAGTGAACATCTGTTACTTCAGTATTGTAGGCGATAGGCACCCCTCTTTTTTCAATTTCTTGGGCGAGTACTTGGTCGAATTGGGCTCTTTTTACTTGCCATGTCCAACCCCAACCTTCTGAAAATTGCTCTGAAAAATCAAAATCACAATTTTTACTTTTATCAATAAATTTAGCTCCAAATTTTTCTTGAAAATTTTGATGTTTAACCACTTCCAACAGACCTGCTTTTTCTAAATTGTCCATACACCGGGGTAATAAACTTTCTCCAATTACAAATCTTGGAAACGATTGCTTTTCAATAATTTTTGTTGAAACACCATTCTTGTTTAGCACACCTGCGGCCACAGTGCCAGAAGGACCTGCTCCAATTATTAACACATCAATTTCTTCGTTTCTATTATTCATTGAACAGTTTTTTGCTTTATTATGTGATAGAGTAACTGATTTATCTGAAATCGGTTCTGTAAAAACCACTAATTTTAACGGTGTACTACGAGTATTAGGGTTAAGAAAAATTAAACTTAAAAATTATCTCAGAACCTAATAATAATCCCACAATGTACACGAAACTACATTTTGGAATACAATAATTAATCGAATTCAGGTTTTCATTAGTAAAAATAATCAAACTTTGGTCAACGAAAACAATTAGAATGAATTTAAATAACTAATATGTTGCTTTATAGTTTCAATATCTTTTTTTTTGCGAGTACTGTTGTTTGTTTTTTACAAACAATTTTATAATAGTTGGTTGAAAAATATGATAGAAATAAGACATGCATCTTTAAATCTAGAAGAGATTAATAAACTAATCTTTAAAGATGATAAGATTAGAATATCAGATGATGTAGAACAAAAAGTAAATGAAAGCTATCATTTTCTTAATGAATTCTCAAAGAACAAAATCATATATGGCATTAATACTGGCTTTGGTCCTATGGCTCAATACAAGATTGACGAGTCAGACCAAATTAAATTACAATATAATTTAATTCGTAGTCACTCGTCTGGATTTGGGCAGCCTCTGTCTCCTGAATATGCGAAAGCAGCTATGATTGCTCGATTAAATACCTTGTCTTTAGGGTATTCTGGTGTTAATATAACAGCTATTGAGGTATTAGAGGAACTCATAAACAATAATATTACTCCCCTTATTTTTGAGCATGGTGGTGTTGGAGCAAGTGGCGATTTGGTGCAATTGGCACATTTGGCATTGGTAATGATAGGAGAAGGGGAGGTGGTGTATGAGGATAAAGTGCAAAAAACGTCCGTGGTGTTTGATAAATTAGGTATCAAGCCCATGAAAGTGAAGTTGAGAGAAGGGTTGGCAGTGATGAATGGGACTAGTGTAATGACGGGGATAGGCATTATTAATGCAATATATGCAAAGAGAGCCATCGAATGGTCATTGACTTGTACCATCATGATATGCGAAATGGTAGATTCGTATGATGATTATTTCTCTAAAGAATTAAATCAATCAAAAAAACATATAGGGCAACAGGAAGTGGCCAGAGTGTTGTATGAGCATATAACACAAAGTAGTTATATACGAAAAAGAGAACAGCGCCTTTATAATGGAGAAGTAGAAGAAAAATATTTTGAAGATAAGGTACAAGAGTATTATTCGTTGCGATGTGTGCCGCAAATTGTAGGCACTATATTAGAAACAGTAAATCAAAGTCAAAAGGTACTGATTGAAGAGATTAATTCGGCAAATGATAATCCGATAGTTGATGTAAAAGCAGAGAACGTGTTGCATGGAGGTAATTTTCATGGTGATTATGTTTCATTCGAAATGGATAAGTTGAAAATTGCGATTACTAAATTATCGATGTTAGCCGAGCGGCAGCTAAATTTCTTGATGAACCCTCAATTAAATGGGTTACTCACCCCATTTGCCAATTTAGGAAAATTAGGATTTAATTTTGGGATGCAAGGTGTTCAGTTTACGGCAACCTCTACTACCGCAGAAAACCAGATGCTTTCAAATCCCATGTATGTGCATAGTATCCCAAATAATAATGATAATCAGGATATTGTAAGTATGGGTACAAATGCTGCAACTTGTACTAAAAAAGTAATAGACAATACCTTTGAAGTTTTGGTGATTGAGATGATTAGTATTGTACAATCATTGGATTTGATAGGTAAAACAGATGGTTTATCACCAAAATCAACAGATACATTTAATAAAATCAGGAAGTTAGTTCCGAAATTTGTAGATGACTATCCAATATATAATGATTTACAGAAAGTTAAAGAATACATGCTTAATAATTCCCCTTTAGAAATATAGTAGGTGTTTGTAATTATTATGGTAATTTTTTATGATTGAAGTACATTTTGAATTAATTTTGCAATCGTTTTTTTTATAATAACCTTTACATGAAGTACGCATTAGTTACAGGAGGATCACGAGGGATTGGTAAAGCAGTTGCTTTACAATTAGCAGACATGGGATTTAATATCCTATTGAATTATAATTCTAATGAAGTGGCTGCCGCAGAGGTGAAAAAATTGATTGAAGAGAAAGGTGTGAAAGCTGAATCAATAAAATTCGATGTTTCTGACAGAGATCAAACCAAATCGACTTTGTCAAATTGGTTCTTAAAAAATCCTGACGACCAAATAGAAGTATTAGTAAATAATGCAGGTATCCGGAAGGATAATTTATTGTTGTGGATGGAGGATGAACAATGGGACGATGTTATAAATATTAGTTTAGGAGGATTTTATAATGTAACAAAGGCGGTGATTGGTGAAATGATTAAGGAGAAAGGTGGAAGAATAATCAATATTGTTTCGTTATCTGGATTAAAAGGAATGCCCGGCCAAACTAATTATTCAGCAGCAAAGGCAGCTGTAATTGGAGCTACTAAAGCATTGGCGCAAGAAGTTGGTAGAAGAAAAATAACAGTAAATGCTGTTGCGCCAGGGTTTATTAGTACAGATATGACCGAAGATATAGATGAAAAACAATTTAAGGGGTTAATACCGCTGAAAAGATTTGGTACGGCTGAAGAGGTGGCTCATTTGGTCGGTTTTTTAGCCTCTCCTCACTCAAGTTATATTACAGGAGAGGTGATTTCAATAAATGGAGGCTTGCTTTAAATAGTATATGAATAATAGAGTAGTTATTACAGGAATCGGTATTTATTCTACGTTAGGTGTAAACCTAGAAGAAGTTAGAAATTCGCTATATACAGGTAAATCAGGCATAGGAATAGATCCAGAAAGGGAAGTGATTGGGTTTAGATCACCATTAACAGGTGTAATCCCTAAACCTAATTTGAAGGAATATTTAAAACGTAGAGACCGTGTAGGATTGCCAGATCAGGGTGAGTATGCCTACTTATCAACGTTAGAGGCGTTGAAAGAGGCGGGTATTGATGAAGATATGTTATTGAAAGAGGATGTGGGGATTATTTTTGGGAATGATAGCTCTGCAAAGTCTGTAATTGAAGCGTCTGACACTATTCGCTTGAAAAAAGACACTACCTTGACAGGTAGTGGTTCTATTTTTCAATCAATGAACTCTACAGTAACGATGAACCTCTCCACAATTTTTAAATTGAGAGGGATTAACTTTACTGTAAGTGCTGCTTGCGCTAGTGGTTCGCATTCCATAGGGCTAGGTTATTTATTGGTAAAACAAGGACTTCAAAATAAAGTAATTTGTGGAGGAGCGCAGGAAGTAAACTATCAATCTATGGGGAGTTTTGATGGACTGAGTACGTTTTCTATGCGTACCGATGCTCCAGAAAAAGCCTCTAGACCTTTTGATAAAGATAGAGATGGACTTGTTCCTAGTGGTGGTGCAGCGACTGTTATTATTGAAAGTTTAGAATCTGCTCAAAAAAGAGGAGCTACTATTTTTGGCGAAATATTGGGGTATGGATTTTCATCTAATGGAGAACATATTTCGAGACCTAATATTGAAGGACCTGCAAAATCATTGGAAATGGTGTTAAATCAAGCTCAACTTACACCAAAAGATATTCATTATATTAATGCGCATGCTACCTCAACGCCAATAGGTGATTTAAATGAAGCAAAAGCAATACAACGCATATTTGGTAATTCAAGACCTTATTTGTCGTCAACGAAATCAATGACAGGACACGAAATGTGGATGGCAGGATCGAGTGAAATCGTTTATTCATTACTTATGATGAAAAATGGTTTTATTGCTCCAAATATAAATTTGAATACCCCTGATGATGAGATTAAAGATATTAACTTTGCCTACGAAACAGTAGAAACTGAATTTGATACATTTCTTTCCAATTCTTTTGGATTTGGAGGAACCAATTCATCGATTATAATAAGAAAATTTTGATTTAATAATTATGCAAGTAATGAGTAAGGAAGAGATTATTGAGAAGGTAAATGAGTTTTTAGTAGAAGAATTTGAGGTAGATGCTGATGCAATAACTCCAGATGCAGACTTAAAAAACACACTAGATTTAGATAGTCTTGATTATGTGGATTTGGTGGTTGAAATTGAAAGCAATTTTGGCTTTAAAGTAAAACCAGAAGATTTTACTGGAATCATTACGTTTCAAAATTTTTACGACTATATCATAAATAAAGTAGAAAGCAAGTAATGTCATGGAAAGGCAAAACCAGAGGAGGTTTATTAGGCTATAAAATTTTTGTATTTGTCTTAAACCAACTGGGGCTTAAAGCTGCCTATTTTCTTTTACGTATAGTATCAACCTACTTTGTTTTTTTTGTACCCAAAGCCTCAAAAGCGATTTATAGGTATTATAAAGATATTCTACGCTATTCTACCTATAATTCCTTAAAAGCAGTATTTTCTAATTATTTTATTTTTGGACAAACGTTAATTGACAAAATTGCAATTATGTCAGGTGCAGTATCTGATTTTAGTTATGATTTTGATGGCGAAGAACATTTACATCAATTACGAGAAGGAGGTAAAGGTGGTATGCTTATTAGTGCTCATTTAGGAAATTGGGATATTGCAGGATTTTTATTGAAACGGATTAATATAAAAATCAATATTGTGATGTTTGAAGCTGAGCATGAAAAGATAAAAAATTACCTCGAAACTATTGTTCAAAACAATACAGTGACAATAATACCGATTAAAGGAGATATGTCACATATTATACTTATTAAAAAAGCGTTAAAAAACAACGAAATTATCTGTATGCATGGCGATCGTTTTGTGAAGGGCAGTAGGGTGAGCAAAAAATCGTTCATGAATAAAGAAGCGTATTTTCCTACGGGTGTATTTTCCATTGCACATAAATTAAACGTTCCATATACTTTTGTATATTGTTTGAAAGAAAAACCAAATGCTAAACATTATAAACTTTCTTCCACAGCGATAAAATATCCAGAAGATTCTCCTTTGGATATTCTAGATGATTATGTAAAATCGCTTGAAGAAAAAATTAATCAATTTCCAAATCAATGGTTTAACTATTTTGATTTTTGGAATGATGAAGCAGAAGGTGCTGTAATTGAATAAAATAGAATGATGATGAATAAAATTATACAAGGAGATGATGTTTTGGATTATATCCCTCAACGACCTCCATTTGTAATGGTAGATGCTGTATATGAAAAAGGTGAAAATCATGTAGTGACGGGGCTTACCATTGAAGAGAATAACGTGATGGTGGAAAATGGAGAGTTTAAAGATGGAGGATTGATCGAAAACATAGCCCAAACGGCTGCATTATTTGCAGGAACTAAATTTAAAGATGCTGGGAAAGAAATACCTTTAGGATATATAGCTGGAATTAAGGATGTAAAAATATTTCAAAACCCTTCTACAGGTAGTGATATTTTCACTACTACTACATTAACAAACGAGATGATGAATATTCAGATTGTTAAAGGAGAGGTGAAAAATAGTAAAGAGGAAATTTTAGCTTCTTGTGAGTTACGAATATTTATTAACAAATGAATAACCAATTAATAGCTACTAGAGAAATCACCATTCGCTTTAGTGAAGTAGATAGCCTTGGGATCGTATGGCATGGAAATCATGTCAAATATTTTGAAGATGGCAGGGAAGAATTTGGAAAACAATATGGATTAGGGTACATGGAGGTTTATCGAAAAGGATTTCTTATGCCTATTACTTCTATTCATTGTGATTATAAACGACCTATTGAATATGAAAAAAATATCATCGTTGAGGTAGTATTTATTCCTGTTCAAGCGGCAAAAATTGTTTTTGAGTATACTCTTATTGATAAAACATCAGGAGAAAAATTAGCGATTGGTAGAACGGAACAAGTGTTTTTGGATGCTAATAAAGAACTTCACCTTACTAATCCAGATTTTTACATTGAATGGAAACAAAAAAATGGAGTATACCAATAAGTTCAATTAAGATAATAAATGAAAATTTTCACCATTTCTGATAATATTATAAGCCCTTTAGGATCAACTACAGAGGCGAATGTGCTTGCTATCGGTAATGGACAATCAGGTATAACTAAAATTAATAACCCTGAATTGTCAAATGATTTTTTTTATGGTGCTAAAATTAATTACGACCTTCCATCTATTGATGAGTATACATTTTTAGAAAATTTATTGATCAACTCTATCGAACAAGCATTGTCTTCGGTCGATGTTGATTTAAACCGCACCATTTTGGTGCTATCCTCTACAAAAGGAAATATAGAACAACTCAATGATAAGGAAAAAGGTAAAAGAATAAAGTTGGCGGAAATGGCTGAAGCGATAAATGAATACTTTCATTTGAAGCATTCTCCAATAGTAGTCTCTAATGCATGTATTTCAGGCGTTTCGGCTATATTGGTAGCTCGTAACCTAATCGAAATGGGAGCATATGATCATGCAATTGTAAGTGGAGGTGACATCCTTTCCAAGTTCACTTTATCTGGTTTCAATTCACTTAAAGCGGTAAGCGAATCGCCTTGTAAACCCTATGATATCAGACGGGACGGAATTTCTCTCGGAGAAGGGGTCGGCACAATAGTGATTAGCAACGATGAAAAGTTGAAAGGAGATAAAATGGCATATAGTGAGATCATTGGAGGAGGGCAATCAAACGATGCAAATCACATTTCTGGCCCATCAAGAACAGGAGCAGGGCTTAATTTGGCAGTAACTAAATCATTTAAAGCATCAGGCATACATGCAAATCAAATTGATTATATCAATGCACATGGTACTGCAACTTTGTATAATGACGAAATGGAGTCCATTGCTTTTGATGATCTAGGCTTAGGAAAGGCGCCAGTAAATAGTTTAAAAGGATATTTTGGCCATACATTAGGTGCTGCGGGTATTATTGAATCCATTTTAACAATCCGACAATTGAACGCAAACCAACTAATGAAATCAGAAGGGTTCAATCAATTAGGGGTTTCGAGAAAAATAAGTGTAATAGAAAAGACGAAAAAGAAAAATATTGATATTGCGCTTAAAACGGTGTCGGGATTTGGAGGATGTAACGCTGCAATAATTTTTAAGAAAGCATGAATTTAGGAATTCAATCATATTGCACTTTTAATTCAAAAGGTATTTTTAAAAATGGAAAACCTATTATTTTGAATCAAAACCTTTCTTTTAATGATTTTGCACTAAAAGTATATAAACAATTTGAAATCGGGTATAGCAAATATCATAAAATGGATAATTTGTGTAAACTCGCTCTTCTTACTTCTGAATTTTTACTTGATAATGGCCAAGTATTAGTTGACACTCCTTCTAGTGAAGTAGCAATAATTTTAGGAAACAGTAGTTCATCCATTGTTTCAGATACTATTCATCAAACTAGTATGGATGAATTACCAAGCCCTGCTGTTTTTGTTTACACATTGCCCAATATCATGATTGGTGAGATGTGTATCAAGTATAAAATTACTGGTGAAAATTCCTGCTTTCAGATGAAGGATTTTGACACTTCCTTTTTAAATCAATATGTTTCCTATTTATTTGACAAAGAAAAGTACACGTATTGTATTACAGGGTGGGTAGATTTTGATGGGGAGGATTATCAAGCGCATTTGTTTTTAATTTCAAATGAGAATAAGGATACAATAAGTATATTTAACGATAAAATAAAAAACTTAATATAATAAAGATAATGGACAAATTAATACAACAACTCAAGGAAGATATAATTGAACAACTCAATTTGGAAGATTTCACAGTTGATGATATTGCAGATGATGAATTGCTTTTCGGAGAAAAAATTGGTTTAGATTCTATTGATGCATTGGAGCTAATTGTTCTTTTGGAAAAGAACTATGAAGTGAAAATTGATAATCCTGAAGTTGGAAAAAAAGTATTTAATAGTGTTAGAAGCATCGCTGAATTTATTCAAGAAAACAAGGCTTAGATGACGGAAAGGGTATATGTTACAGGTTGGGGAATAATTTCAGCATTAGGGAATGATATTGAAGAAAACCTACATGCCCTAAAAAATAAAAAATCAGGTATCTCAAGCCCTCTTTTCTTAAAAACAAATTATGCGAATCAAAAAGTAGTAGGGGAGGTAAAACTTTCAAATAACGACTTAAAAAAGCAATTAGGTTTTGAGGTATCGAAAACGATTTCTAGAACTGCTTTGTTGGGGATGATCGCAGCCAAAGAATCAATTCGGTTAAGTGGCTTATCATCTAACGAATTACATTCTGCACTTTTTTTTAATGGTACTTCTGTTGGTGGAATGGATGTTTCTGAAGTACATTACAAAGCTTTTTTGGAGGGAGAGGAAGTGAATTATAAAGAAGCTTTTTCGGGTCACGACTGTGGACATAGTACTGAAACCATCGCTAATTATATTGGTGCTCTAGGAGAGACAAGTACGATAAGTACCGCTTGTTCATCGTCTGCAAATACAATTATGCAGGCATGTAGAACCATAAAAGGAGGTAAAGCTGAGGTGGCGATAGCAGGAGGTACCGATGCACTTTCGGTATTCACATTAAATGGATTTAATTCTCTAAAAATATTAGATGATCACCCTTGCAAACCTTTTGATAAAAACAGAAAAGGACTAAACCTTGGTGAAGGAGCCGCTTATTTGGTGTTAGAGTCAGAGAGGTCGGTTCGTGCTAGAGGGGCGAATGTATTAGGTGAAGTAATAGGGTATGGAAATGCAAATGATGCGTACCATCAAACCGCATCTTCTCCTCAAGGTGAAGGGGCACTAAATGCAATGAGAAAAGCGATGAGCGTGGCAGATGATATTTCAATTGATTACATCAATGTACATGGTACTGGTACAGGAAATAACGATATGTCTGAAAGTATGGCGGTTAATTCATTGTTTAAAGAAAATATGCCTTTGTATAGTTCTACCAAGGCATATACGGGGCATACATTAGGTGCTGCAGGTGCTATAGAAGCAGTGTTTTCATTACTTTCTTTACGTCATAATCTTCTATTCCCTTGTTTGCGGGTAGATACACCTATGGATGTTATCTCTCAACCTCCAATTTTTGATGTTGTTGAAAAGGAGGTAAATACGGTTATGTCAAACTCGCTTGGTTTTGGAGGAAATTGTTCTGCTTTAATTTTTAAAAAATAACATGAAAGCATATATCAACGCCACTTCGTCTATTTCTTCTCAGTCTACTTTAAATGAAGAGAATTATTTAGAAGAATGGATACCGATAGAGGCTGATTATCATAAAGCTGTAGATCCAAATTATCGTGATTTTCTAGACCCTAAAATGGCGAGAAGAATGGCTAGAATAATTAAAATGGGAGTGGTGACGTCTAGCAAATGTTTGGAAGAATTGCAAAATAATTCCCCAGGTGCCATTATAATAGGGACAGGTCTTGGATGTTTACAAGATACGGCCAAGTTTTTAAAAGACATTGTTGAAACAGAAGAAGGGTTACTATCTCCTACTGCGTTTATCCAGTCTACTCATAACACTATTGCTGGTCAAATAGCACTATTAATTGGTTGTACAAACCATAATTTCACGTATGCAAACAGAGGGTTTTCATTTGAGAATGCTTTAGGAGATGCATTATTACACCTTGAAGAGGGAAATAATGACATTTTAGTGGGAGGTATTGATGAAGTAATCCCCGAAACGAATGTTATTTTACAAAAATTAGGCTGCTTTCAAAGTGATAACGGGGGGGTGACGAGTTCCCCATCGCTAGGGGAAGGGGCAACGATGTTTTTAATGTCGTCTCATCAAAAAGAAAATTCATTGGCGGTGATTCAAGGAATGAAAACCCTTTTTAAACCGAATAGTGAAGAGGAAGTAATAGAATCAATATATGGACTATTAGTAGAAGTAGGAGTAGAGATCAATCAAATTGATGGAGTGTTGATGGGGTATAATAATTCAAAAAAAGACGATGATAAATACGATCAATTAGTTTCGTCTATATTTCAAGGAAAGTCCATTTATCAATTTAAAAACATTTCAGGCGAATATTTCACAGCTAGTGCATTCGGATGTCACTTGGCTACTAAAATGATTGCTTACCAAAAGGAATATCCACAGACTTTGGTTAGTGGAGATTCTAAAAAAGAATTTGAATACATTGTGGTGTATAATCACTTTCATTCGGATTATCACTCAGTAACCCTTCTTAGTAAATGTTAAAATACATACATGTAAAGTTGTTTTTTGCTATACTGTTAGTAATAATGCTAGGCTTGGACATGTATGGAGTTTCATTTTCAAATTATTGGTATGGTATAGTCGTGCTATTCTTTTTACTATTTGTGGCAACGGGATCTTACTTTATTCAGTGGAATTTTTTTTTAGAGTCGAGTAATAACGGAAATCCCAATAGTAATGAAATATCACTTACTTTTGACGATGGTCCTCACGAAACTTTGACTCCTAAGGTATTGAAATTACTAGATGAATTCGATGCAAAGGCTACGTTTTTCTGCATTGGAAAAAAAGTGAAGTATAATCAGGTATTAGTGAATGAAATTATTAATAAGGGACATAGTGTCGGAAATCATTCATATGCACATCAGCACAATTTCCCTATTCTTTCTGTAAATAAAATGATTGATGAAATAGAAAAGACCAATATACTTATTGAAAATAATAATGGTAAGCGCTTATTTCGTCCTCCTTTTGGTATAACCAACCCACGCATAGCAAGAGCGGTAAAAAAAACCAAAATGAAAACTATTGGTTGGAATGTTCGTTCTTATGATACGATAGGAGATCGTGCTGAAAAAGTAGTGCAAAGAGTCATGAAAAAAATGAAAGGTGGCGCAATCATCTTACTTCATGATGATAGAGATGATGTGGTACAGATTTTGGAGGGAATTTTGCAGTTCATGAAAAAACAAAATTTAAAGAGTGTGAAGGTAGAAGATTTATTGAAAATTTAATTTATATATAAATGAGGGCAACTATTACTTTTATATGCTTTATAATCACTTTTATTTCTTTTGCTCAAAATGACTTTAGAGTTATGAAAGAGGTAGAGGCATTTAAAAAAAATCTTACTGAAAAAACGGCTATTACGAATAGTATCATTGCTGAATTTAAGCAAGAAAAATTCATGAGTATTTTGTCGCAGCAGCTAATCTCAAATGGCACTATCAAATTTAAACAGCCCAATATGGTTAAGTGGAGTTATACAACGCCCTATTTGTATGACATAGTCTTAAATGGTAATGGAATAATCATCGATGATGGAGGCAAGGTAAATGAGTTTTCTGTAGGGTCGAGTAAACTTTTTTCCGAAATGAATCAACTGATAATAAATAGTGTACAAGGAAATGTACTCGATGCCACTAAATTTAACATTACTTATTTAGAGAATAAGGAATATTTTGCAGCTGTTTTGACCCCCATTGATAAAAAACAGTTAGGAGCTTTTTTGTCTGAAATAGAGATTTATTTTGATAAACAAGATTATTCGGTTTCACGCCTAAAATTAGTAGAGCCAGAAGAAGATTATACGCAAATCACTTTTTTTAATAAACAATTCAATCAGGCAATTTCCGATGAAATTTTTTCTAAAAAGTAAAATTCTCAGTATTGCTTTTATCAGTATTCAACTTCATTCATTTTCTCAAGAAGTTGAACAATTACCAATACCTTATTTGTCGTTTAATGATACCAATGTAATATATGACATGTCCATGAGCTATAAAAAATATTATGGCAGTGGATTGCTAGTGCTTAAAAGACAATCTAAATCAAATTATCATGGTGTGTTTTTGTCTAAAATGGGACTGAAACTCATGGAGTTTAAAATTATTGATGGAGTATTTGTTTGGAAAAAGATGATACAATATTTGGATAAGAAATCTGTTCGAAAAATAATGGAAAGAGATTTTGCAATGCTGATGTTGTCAGACGTTGAAAGTGCCGAAAGAATTAAAAAGAAAACCACGAAAAATGATGTTATGAAGTATAAAGTGTGGTCAACACGAAAATTATTATTGGAGGTTGATGACAGTAATATTGTATATATCGAAAATCGAGGAGGGTTTAATTTAACAAAAACAAAGATTGTGTTTGATAACTATGAGAAAAATACACCAAAATCCTTAAATTTGACTCATAATGCAATCAAGGTTAAACTACAATTAGAACTTTTAGAACAATAGAATGCTAAAAAACGATTTGTATACAGTATCTTCTCTTAGTCATGAGGAAGATAAAATAGTGGCTGAAATTGAAATTGATTCAGCACATGATATATTTAAAGGTCATTTTCCAGATCAGCCTGTTTTACCAGGGGTTTGTACAATTGAAATATTGAAAGAAATTATCTCTGATGTTAAAGGGAAAACCTATAAACTTAGAGAAGCTCATAATATCAAATTCCTTAGTTTGGTAGACCCTACAAAAACGAGTAAATTGTTTTTTAAAGTGGATTATAGTGAAGAACGAGCTGAGTTGAAAATAAATGCTTCTGCTAGCCTAGAAGATGACACGATTACATTCAAAGTGAAGGGAGTTTTAGTATAGCGTATGCAACTTCAAGAAGAATTTGATAAGTATCATTGCTGTGTTATAATCCCTACATATAATAATGATAAAACATTAAAAGAGGTAGTAAATGATGTTTTGTTATACACAAAAAATATCATCATTGTAAATGATGGAGCTAGTGATACTACTTCTCAAATCCTTTTGGATTATCAAGAAAGAGTAGATATAATCACACATACTTTTAATAAAGGAAAGGGTAAATCATTAAGAAGTGCTTTTAAATATGCCCTCCAGAAAGGTTATGAGTATGCGATTACGATTGATAGTGATGGGCAACATTACTCATCAGATTTACCATTTTTTCTTAGTGAGATTGAACAAAACCCACATACATTGGTGATTGGTTCTCGTAATATGAATCAAGAGAATGTACCTAGTAAAAGTAGTTTTGGCAATAAGTTTTCAAATTTTTGGTTTCAATTCGAAACAGGGATAAAACTAGAAGATACTCAGTCGGGCTATCGTTTGTACCCTATAAAGAAAATGGAATATACAAGCTATCTTACCAATCGGTTTGAATTTGAGGTAGAGGTAATTGTCAAAGCTGCTTGGCAAGGAATAGCAGTGAAAAATATCCCTGTAAAAGTACATTACGATCCGGAAGAAAAACGAATTTCTCACTTTCGACCATTTCAAGATTTTACAAGAATAAGCATATTGAATACTTATTTGGTGATTTTGGCGTTAGCGTACTACATTCCTTTTCGATTTGTTAAATTGTTGAATAAGGAAAATATAAAAGTATTTATAAAAAAGCATTTTTTTGATCAAACTCAGCCAGTACACGTAAAAGCAATGTCGATAGGGTTTGGAGTTTTTATGGGAATTTTTCCTGTTTGGGGATATCAGTTATTGATAGGAATACCGTTAGCTCATTTTTTCAAGCTTAATAAAGCATTATTTATTTTAGCAGCGAATATTAGTATCCCTCCAATGATTCCTGTAATCATTTATAGTAGCTATCGAATAGGTTATTTTTTTGTTTCTAATCCTTCTAATGACATCCTTTTTAAGGATGGATTAACCATTGAAGCCGTTAAATCCAATTTAGTACAATACCTTGCTGGAGCAGTGCTGCTTTCTGTAGTGATGGGTGTTTTATTTACACTCGTTTCGTATATCTATTTTTTGATGAGGAAAAAGGTTTAATTGATTTTTAAATTTCAATGATTTAATGGAAGAAATAATAGACATGCTTTCTGAATTTGTAACTGAAAATAAAAAATCACAAATTGATAGAGTGTTGAGAAATAGGACAAGGCATGTTACAGTAGTATTAGAAGATATATATCAATCGCATAATGCAAGTGCAGTAGTACGAACGTGTGATTGTTTTGGCATACAAGATTTACACATCATAGAAAATGAAAATAGATATAACATAAATCCAAAAGTTGTGATGGGGGCTACTAAATGGGTAGATATGTTTAATTATTGCATACCAACGGTTAATAATACTATTTCGTGTATAACAAATTTAAAGCAAAAGGGGTATAAGGTTGTTGTGACTACTCCTGATAAAAATAGTATTCCAATTGATGAATTAAATCTAAATGAAAAAGTAGCTTTGGTGTTTGGAACAGAACAAACAGGTGTAAGTAAAGATGTATTGGATATGGCAGATGAAAAAGTGTCAATTCCTATGTATGGGTTTACTGAAAGCCTTAATATATCTGTTAGTGCAGCCATTTGTTTAAGTACCATCACTAAAAATCTCCAAAAATCTACTATTCAATGGAAATTGAGCAAAGAAGAACATAGTCAATTGAAACTTGAATGGTATAAAAAAAATGTAAAGAGGGCTGAAAGTATTATTGAAAATTATTTAATAAGAAAAAAAAATGAAATTCTATAAAAGAAAAATCATTAAAATTTTAGCTTTTGCTTCTGTAAGTATTTTGGTTGTTATTACACTTTCAAATGCTTTGATTATCGAATCTACTAAGAGTAATATCTATTATAGTATTGAAAATGTACCTCATAAACAAGTAGCATTGATATTGGGAACAAGTAATAAATTGTTGAGTGGAGAAGATAATCCATTTTTTCATACACGAATTTCGATGGCTGCAAATTTGTATAAATCAGGTGTTGTTAAACATTTGTTGGTGAGTGGAGATAATAGGTCAAAGTATTACAATGAGCCTTTGAAAATGAAAAACGCACTCATTGAGCTTGGAGTTCCTGAGACTGCTATATCATTGGATTATGCTGGACTTAGAACATTAGACTCTATCGTTCGTTCTAAAGAAATATTTGGACAAGATGATATCATTATCGTTACTCAGGAGTTTCATTGTTACCGCGCACTTTTTATTAGTAATTATTATGATATTGAAGCTATTGCTATTGCTACTGCTCCTGTTCCGAGGTCGTTAGCATTTAAAACGATATTTCGCGAAATTTTTGCACGAACGAAAGCTATTTGGGATACGTATATTGTAAATAAATCACCTAAGCACTTAGGTGAAAAAGAATTGATTATTATTGAGGCATGAGAAAAGTAGCATTACAAATAACACTATTTTTTAGCTTCATTACCTTTTATTGTGAAGCACAGCAATTAACCATTACAGGTAAAGTTACCGATGCCGCAACTGGAGATCCCGTTCCTTTTGCTAATGTTGTTTTTTATAATAGTACTGTAGGTTCTACTACGGATTTTGTTGGTAAATTCTCCATTTCAACAGACAAATTCCCTTCTGATTCATTGATGGTGTCGTATATTGGTTATAAAACAAAAATTAAATACATCATTAATAAGAGCCAGGTGATTAACTTTCAGTTGGAAGAGGATGTAGTGAGCTTACAAGAAGTGTTAGTCCTATCAGGTGAGGACCCAGCTTTTGAAATATTAAGAAATGTTGTGAAACATAAAAAGAATAATGATAAGAATAAACTTGAGGGCTATGAATATGAAACATATACCAAAATAGAGTTAGATGTAGATAATATTTCCGAGAAATTTAAAAATCGGAAAATAATGCAGAAAATCACGCAAGTGATGGATAGCGTAGAACAATTAGCGGGGGAAGATGGAAAACCAGTATTACCTGTTTTTATTTCAGAATCTATTTCCAATTATTATTATAGAAAAACCCCTGAACTAAAAAAAGAGCATATATTAAAAACGAAGGTGACAGGGGTAGGTGTAGAAGATGGTAGTTTTTCATCTCAATACATAGGCTCTTCTTTTCAAGAATACAATTTTTATGATAATTGGCTCGATATCGTCACCAAAGAGTTTGTCTCACCTATAGCAGACGGGTGGAAATTATATTATGAATATGACCTTACAGATAGTGTATATATTGATGGTCACTTTTGTTATCGTTTAGATTTTAATCCAAAAAGTGAACAAGATTTAGCGTTTACTGGAACAATGTGGATAACCAAAAATGAATTCGCACTCAAACAAATTGATGCAACAGTAAATAAAACAGCAAACCTTAATTATATAGAAAAGATTAAAATCCAACAAGAGTTAAGCCCCACCGAATCGGGAGCATGGATACCTTCTAAAAATAGAGTATTACTAGATATTGGTGAGGTAACAAAAAAAACAGCAGGGATGTTAGCTAAATTCTATACTTCTAATAAGAATATTGTAGTGAACAAACCAAAAGACATTTCATTTTTCGACATACCTATAGAAGTGTCTGAGGATTATAAAATGGATAATAATGTAGCCTATTGGGATAATATTAGACATGAACCACTATCTACAAGTGAGCTAAATGTGTATAGTATGATTGATACATTGGTTAATATTCCAGTTGTAAAAACGTATACGGAAATAATTAAAATTGCAGTAGAAGGGTATTATAGTGTAGGTAAAATAGATATTGGCCCTTATTCATCGATGTATGCAAATAACACAGTAGAAGGGCATCGTTTTCAATTAGGAATGAGAACTAATTTTAATGAAAAATGGATTTTTGGAGGGAGGTTGGCTTATGGTATTAATGATGATAAATTTAAGTATCGAATTTTTTCTGACGCTATACTTTCAAGAAAAAAATGGACTAAAATAGGACTTTCTTATACAGAAGATATTGATCAGGTAGGGCTAACAGAAGCTGATTTATTAGGTAATTCAGTATTTTTGGCAGCAAGTAAATTTGGGACGCTTGTAAAACCATATAATTATCAAGAAGCTAGGTTTCTTTTTGAAAGAGAACTTTTTAAAGGGTTTACTCAAAGAATAGTTTTTAAGAACAGAAATTTCCAACCTATTGATAATCATTTTGATTTTGCCTACTATACTAACCCAGAAGAGGTGAACTCTACAATCGCCACTAATTTCAATTCAACTGAAATTGTTGTGGAGTCTAGTTTTACGCCAGGTCAATTGTATTTACAATCAAATAATGAACGATTAGTGATAAGTTATGGAGAGTGGCCTGCTATTACCGCTCGTTATACATTAGGGGTTAAAGGTGCTTTAGGTAGTGATTTTAATTATCAGAAAATGGCATTAAATGTTAGAAAGAATTTCAAAATGGGATTTTTAGGAACTTCTAAATTATCAATCTCTGGCGAACATATTTTCTCAAAGCTGCCCTACCCATTGCTGAAAGTACATATAGGAAATCAAAGTAATTTTTATACCACAGCGGCATATAACCTGATGCGGTTTTCAGAATTTGTAAGTGATCAATATGTCACACTAAAGTATAATCATCATTTCGAAGGGTTTGTGTTAAATCGTATCCCAGTAATGAAAAAATTGAAGTGGAGACTATTAGCGACAGGAAATGTGCTTTATGGAAGTTTGAGTGAGCAAAATAAAAATATCATCCCTCAATTTGATTTGCAGGGAGACCTTGTGGAAGAACCTGGTTTTTTAAATAAAACGACCCCTTATGTTGAAGTAGGATATGGCGTGGAAAATATCTTTAAAGTTGGAAGAATTGATTTTATTCATAGATTAACCTACTTAGATAACCCTGAAGCAAGTAATTTTGGAATAAAAATAAGCTTTCAATTTATTTTATAACGCATTTTTGGTTACCCAATATCGATACCCCACTATGGCTTTGTCGAGCATAGAAAGGTTGTTGATGTTACGTTTACTATACCGAGGTAGAATAAACTTATTTATACGAGCTAAAGTTTTGAATACTATTTTCATGTATTGTGGGTTATGTAAGTATATAGTACAAACTTAAATAATGATTATCGTTTGAATAATAAACAACAGTTTTTTATCTTAAAAGATTATTAAACGTTGATTAGTCAAATCTTTAAAAATCACTACTCATGTCTGACAATTCTTCCTACGTACAGTTTATCGAAATATGGTCACTTATTATGGTTTATGGTGCTGTTGCATTATTATTCATTGCGATGGCTGTGGTGATTACACATCATATAAAGGTCTCATCCATAAAAGATTATAAGCTTAAATACGAGTATATTAACAAAAATGAAATACGATGGTATAAGTTTACCTACATCCTAATAGGAATAGCTGTTGCATTTATCTGTAATACGTATAGTAATGAAACCGTAATGTTGAACTATGCATGGTTTTTCGTTCGGTTTTTTATTGCTATGTGTATTGGTACCCTTGTAGGGTATGTATCAATACTAATAGTAAAATATTACTACCCAGGAAAAATGCAGAAAAAACTTGATAAGTGGAGATTTATGCCTCGAATTAATCCTAAAACGGGTAATAAAATGAAATTACTAAGTGAAGAAGAAGAAGATGTGCATTTGGGAGAAGGCATGCAAGCAGAGGAAGAGGTGTTTTCTGTGGATTATGATGTGTGGATTGATGAGGAAACACAGGATGTTAAAATTGAAAAATACGATGGATATATGAGTGCTTTGAAATGTGGCTCATGTGGTTTCCAGACATTAAAAGTTAATAATGAAGAAATATTAGAGCCAGCTACAGAAGAAAAAGATGGCGAATTATTGAAAAATTATGTTTGTTCGTATTGCAAATCGACAAGAACTACCGCACATAAAATTTCTCGTCTGTCGAATAACGACAATGAAGAATACATAAGAAATATGGTTATGGCAGGAAAAGTAAGTACGGTAGCTAGGATTAAAATTCAAATTATTAGTGCAGATGGAGATGTTAAATCTTTTGATTTTCAACAAATTGAACAGGCAGAGAATTTTTTGAAAGAATACAAATAGCTATATAAATAAAATTTGTACTGAACGTAGATGCTGATATTTTTGTGGCATTAATTTTGAACTATCATAATTAATATACGTAATACAAGTAAAATAATTGAGTAGAAAGAAATAGTAACTATGAAGAAATTGACATCCCTTTTATTAGTCGTTTGTACGTTTGTTTTCCAATCATTTTCTGCGCAGACAGACTCATTACATCACCTCGAACCTGAAGTAAAGCACACGAAAGAAGCGATGTTGATTGTCCAACTTTTAGAGATGCATCATTATCGAAAATTGACCTTAGATGATTCTCTTTCCTCTGCTATTTTGGATAGCTATATTGGAGCATTGGATCCTAGTAAAAGCTATTTTACAGAAAAAGACATTAAGGAATTCGAAAAATATCGGTTCGAACTAGATAACGAAACAAGAAAAGGAAATGTGAATCCAGCTTTTGATATATTTCAAGTTTTTCAAACTCGCTACTTTGAGCGAATGGAATATGTAAAACAAAATTTAATTACAAAAGAATTTAATTATGGTCTTGAGGAAAGCCAAGACATGGATCGTGAAGACGATGAATGGGTGAGAAATGAAAAAGAATTGAACGATTTGTGGCGTAAAACAGTGAAAAATCAAAAACTAAGTCTAAAAATCAATGGAAAGACTGAAGAAGAAATAGTTAAAATTATACAAGGAAGATACGATCGCTATAGTAGAACGCTTGAACAATACAAAAGCGATGATGTATTTCAAACGTATATGAATGCATTGGCAGAGTCATATGATCCTCATACAAATTATTTTAACAAACATACTTCTGATAATTTTAAAATAAACATGAGCCTTTCTCTTGAGGGAATTGGAGCTACATTGCAAACTGATAATGACTACACAAAAGTAGTGCGTATTGTACCAGGAGGCCCTGCGGATAAAACAGGTATGCTGCATTCCGATGATCGGATAATTGCTGTAGGCCAAGGTGAAGAAGGTGAAATGGAAGATGTTATAGGGTGGCGAATTGATGATGTTGTATCCTTAATTAGAGGTAAAAAAGGTACAACAGTGCGATTGAGTGTTATTCCTTTTGAAGATGGACTTCATGGTGAAGCAAAAACGCTTCATATTGTTAGAGATAAAGTAAAACTGGAAGACCAAGCAGCAAAAAAAGAGATCGTATCGGTAACGAGAAATGGAAAAGATTTGAATGTTGGGGTAATTAAAATACCTAGCTTTTATATGGATTGGGAAGATTTCCAAAAAGGAAATCCAAACTACAAAAGTACCACTCGTGACGTAAAAAAATTAATAGAAGAACTAGAAGTAGATGGAGTAGATGGACTTGTGATTGATTTAAGGAATAATGGAGGAGGTTCGCTGGCAGAAGCTATTGAATTGACAGGTTTATTTATAAACAAAGGTCCTGTGGTGCAAGTGAGACCTTCTGACCCTAGAAGGCAGGTTGAAATAGGGAAAGACACTATTTCTGGAGCAGTATATGAAGGACCTCTTACTATTTTGATTAACCGATTTAGCGCATCAGCTTCAGAAATTTTCGCAGGTGCCATACAAGATTATAAGAGGGGGGTGATTGTAGGTGAGCAAACCTTTGGTAAAGGAACAGTGCAAAGTGTAATAGATTTGGGTAGGTTTATTCCTGAAGCGAGGGGAGAGGTAGGGCAGTTGAAAATGACCCTTCAGAAATTTTACAGAGTAACGGGTAGTAGCACTCAACACAAAGGGGTAACACCAGATATCGAACTGCCTTCAGCGTTTAGCGCAGAAGAGTTTGGAGAAAGTTCTATGAAAAGTGCTTTGCCTTGGGATCAAATTTCTTCTACACAATTTGAAATTTCGAATGGCGTATCCGATAAACTGATTACGAAATTAAATAGTGATTTTAATAAGCGACTAAAGAACGACCCCGACCTGATGGTATTGGTGGAAGAAACAAATGAACTATTTAAAACTATCAATACAAATGAAATATCACTTAACGAAGTAAAAAGACAAGAAGAGAGAGATCGTATTGAAGCGAAAAAGAAAAAAAATAATAAACCTGACGATACAGTAGTGAATGCCGAGTCAGGAGCAGAAAAGGCGGATCATTTTCCTGTAGAGGATAAATATTTGCGTGAAGGGTTAGTGATATTAGCGGATATGATTACTGCAAGGATTGGTTGAAAAAATCGTAATAGTTCCCGTAAAGTCTCTTTTATATCACTTTTTTCAATACGTTTCGTTATTGTAAACTTACTCGGTAATCATATTATGATAAACGTTTTGAACATCTTCATTTTCTTCTAATTTTTCTAAAAGCTTCTCAACATCTTGGATATCTTCGCCCGATAGTTTTTTTGTTACATTGGGTATTCTCTCAAATTCAGAGGAGAGAATTTCGATACCTTTTTCTTCTAATTCTTTTTGTAAAGCCCCGAAACTTTCGAATGATCCGTATATCATGATGCTGTCTTCTTCTTCAAATACTTCTTCAGCACCAGAATCAATCAATTCTAATTCTAACTCTTCAACGTCTAACCCTTCCTTATTTACCTTAAAATGGCAAGTGTGGTCGAACATGAATTCTACTGATCCTGAAGTGCCTAAACTACCGTTACATTTGGTAAAGTAACTTCTTACATCAGCCACTGTTCTATTATTATTGTCGGTGGCGGTTTCTACTAAAACAGCTATACCATGAAGTGCATACCCTTCGAATAACACTTCCTTATAATCTCCCTGATCTTTAGAGACAGCTCTTTTAATGGCACGTTCAACATTGTCTTTCGGCATATTTACGGCCTTGGCATTTTGCATAATGGCACGTAGTCGAGCATTAGAATCAGGATCGGGACCACTAGCTTTTACTGCCATTACAATGTCTTTTCCAATGCGAGTAAATGTCTTAGCCATTTGCCCCCAACGTTTCATTTTTCTAGCTTTCCGAAATTCAAATGCTCTTCCCATAGTGTGTTTTATTATGACTTACTGCAAATATAACTAGTTCAATAAATTCTGACAGTATTAATTACAAAAAATGCTTCATTAAGAAAAATTATTCTCAGATAATAATTACAACTCACCTCGTTGATGTTAGCAGTTAATAAAATAGTAATGTTTCAATCATTAAGAATGAAAATCGTGTGATAAATTATGTAATTTAGTACTCAAATTTTATGCAATAGCTGTTACTTTACATATACTAAACTTTATTTCCTATGTCAATTTTAATTAAGAACGGTCGAATAATTACTGCCGTTGATGATTATCAGGCCGATATATTTATTGAAAACGAAACCATCACAGTAATAGGAAAGAACCTATCGATGGTTGCAGATAAGGAAATTGATGCTGCTGGAAAATTAGTGTTACCCGGTGGTGTTGATCCTCATGTGCATTTAGATATGCCATTTATGGGTACCTATTCTTCTGATGATTATGAAACAGGTACTAGGGCAGCATTGCATGGTGGTACTACTTCTGTAATAGAATTTATACTTCAAACTCAAGGTGATACACTTCATAATGCTTTGAAAACGTGGCAAGATAAATCGTTGCACAAAGCAGTAGGAGATTTTTCGTACCACATGGCAGTTACTGACTTTAATGATGATGTAGCTAAAGAAGTAGTCCAAATGATAGAAGAAGAGGGAATCACTTCTTTCAAAACGTTTATGGCCTACAAAGGAGCTTTGATGATTGATGATGGGCAGATGGTACAGCTTATGAAAATTGTAAAAAAACATGGCGGTTTAGTTACGGTACATGCTACAAATGGAGACATGATTGATTCTCTTATATCTAAAAACCTTTCCGAAGGAAACACAAAACCATTATATCATTATTTATCACAACCTGAAGTTACAGAGGCAGAAGCATCGGCTAGATTTGCCGACATGCTACATTATACAGGGTGTCCAGGCTATATCGTACATATGACCTGCGAAGGAGCTTTAAATGCAGTTAGAAAGGCGACTCACCGCAACCAAAAGGTATTTGTGGAAACGTGTTCTCAGTATCTAATGTTAGATGCCTCGAAATATGATCAAGAGGATGGAGCTAAATGGGTGATGAGCCCTCCGTTGAGAGAGAAAAAAGATCAAGAAGCATTATGGGCAGGTATAAACCAAGGGTTAATACAAGTTGTTGGGACAGACCATTGCCCATTTACTTGGGAACAAAAGCAGATGGGGAAAGATGATTTTTCTAAAATACCTAATGGTCACCCTGCGATAGAGCATAGAGTAGAATTTATGTATTCGGAAGGGGTGAGGAAAGGAAAAATTAGCCTAAATAAATTTGTTGAAATATGTTCGACTAATGCGGCTAAAATTTTTGGAATGTACCCTAAAAAAGGAACAATTGCAGTAGGTACTGATGCGGACATTGTAATATTTGACCCTCATAAAACGCATACTATTTCTTCGAAAACACACCATATGAATTGTGATTACTCAGCCTATGAAGGTTGGGAAGTGACGGGAAAAACGGAAGCCGTACTTTTAAGAGGTAAAATAGCAATCGAAAATGAAGAATGTAAGCTGAAACCTGGCGATGGAAAATTTATTCCAAGAGGAAAAAGTTCACTGATAATTTAGAAACACTAAATAAAATATTGTTGAGCATAACTGGTTATTTTTTTCAAATAAATTATTCAGTTTTGTGTCCCGTATATTAAATGTAATAATATTATGCCACGAATAGTAAAATCAGGTTTGATACAAATGAGTCTTCCCATGACTGAGGGAGAGGGTTCGATACAAGAGATATGTGATGCTATGTATGAAAAGCATATTCCGTATATTGAAGAAGCAGGTAGGCAAGGTGTTCAGATTTTGTGCTTACAAGAAATATTTACCACTCCTTATTTTTGTCCTAGTCAGGATAATAAGTGGTACGCAACAGCCGAAACGGTACCTGGCCCTACTACTGAAAAAATGCAGGTATATGCTAAAAAGTACAATATGGTCATCATAGTACCAATTTATGAAAAAGAACAAGCAGGGGTATTATACAATACGGCTGCTGTGATTGATGCAGATGGTACATACCTAGGGAAATATCGAAAAAATCATATACCACATACCTCTGGATTTTGGGAAAAATTCTTTTTTAAGCCAGGGAATCTCGGCTATCCTGTTTTTCAGACAAAGTATGCAAAAATAGGGGTTTACATATGTTATGACCGCCATTTTCCAGATGGAGCTAGAGCACTAGGGCTTAATGGGGCTGAAATCGTATATAACCCATCGGCAACAGTAGCAGGACTTTCACAGTATTTATGGAAGTTGGAACAGCCTGCTCATTCAGCTGCTAATGGATACTTTATGGGGTGTATCAATCGAGTAGGAACGGAAATGCCTTGGAATATTGGTAAATTTTATGGCACCTCATATTTTGTGGATCCTCGTGGTCAAATCTTCAAAGAAGCATCTGAAGATAATGATGAGTTGTTGGTTGCTGATTTCGATCTAGATTTAATTGAAGAAGTGCGCTCTACTTGGCAATTTTTTAGAGACCGAAGACCAGAGACATACTCGAAGTTAACAGAGTTGTAATACAAAAAATCAAAAAAATTAATCATTTCCGTATGAGTGAATTTGTACGTCCTTTATCAAAGGAGGAATTTGAAGAGAATTTTTCTCAGATAAAACCTATTATGAATGATACAGAAGCATATCTAGAAAGTTCTAGATGCTTATTTTGTTATGATGCACCTTGTGTTACTGCTTGTCCATCTGGAATAGACATCCCTTTGTTTATTCGGCAAATAAACACAAAAAACATTACAGGGGCAGCTAAAACTATTTATGAGGCTAATTACCTTGGGAATACATGCGGTAAAGTGTGCCCTACCGAAGTATTATGTGAAGGAGCTTGTGTATTTAACCATCAAAATGTAAAACCATTAGAAATTGGTAGGTTACAAAGTTTTTCTACTACCAATGCGATTGAAAGGGGTGTTGAATTATGTTATGTAAGGGAAGATAAAAATAAAAAAGTAGCTATCATAGGTGCAGGTCCCTCAGGAATATCTTGTGCTTGTGAATTAAGGAAAGAAGGCTTTGAAGTAGATATATATGAGGCGAAATCACAGCCATCAGGGTTAGCATTGCACGGTGTGGCACCCTATAAAATCACAAATAAAGAAGTGCTAACCGAAATGAATTATTTGAAAAATCAATTTGGGTATAAAGTGCTGTACAATACTCCAATAGATTCGAAAGATAAAATTACAGCACTTGAAGCTAAGTACGATGCTATCTTTATTGGTGTTGGGTTAGGGAAATCGAAAAGTATTTCCATAAAAGGAGAAACAAATATAAATGTATATGGAGCGGTAGAATTTATCGAAAAGTTAAAACTGCAACATCAGGAAGTATTTTTAGGGAAGAAAGCAATTGTATTAGGCGGAGGAAATACGGCTATGGACGCAGCTTCGGAGTGCGCACGCATGGGAGTTGGTTCTGTCGTGCTGGCTTATCGTGGATCGGAGAAATACATGAGTGCTTATGCCTTCGAGTATGACTTGGCTAAAGCTGTTGGAGTAAAAGGGTTGTTTAACACTTTGCCCGTAGAGATTTTGGAAGAGAAAGGGAAACTTGTAGGAGTTCGGTTTATAAATACTGCGTATGAGAATGGAGAATTGGTTGCTATTTCTGGTACTGAATTTATAGAGGAGTGCGATATGGTGATTATGGCTACAGGTCAATCGAAAAAAGTTGATTTTCTTGCGTGGATTGATCATTTGTCGCTAGATAAAGAAAGTAGAATAGAAGTGAATGAAAAATTTCAAACTACAAACAAAAAATATTTCGCTGCGGGTGATGCTGTAAATGGAGGAGCTGAAGTAGTAAATGCCGTTTCAGATGCAAAAAGAGCAGCCCAGGAAATTAAAGTGTACCTATCTAAATAACTTGAAAACATGTCTGATTTATCTATAAATTTCGCAGGAATAAAAGCTCCAAATCCCTTTTGGCTTGCTTCGGCTCCTCCTACAAACTCAGGTTATCAAATCATGAAAGCTTTTGACCAAGGCTGGGGTGGTGCCGTTTGGAAAACGTTAGGTGTTCCTGTGATAAATGTATCGAGCAGATATGGTGGGCTAGATTATAGAGGTACTAGGATGATGGGGTTTAACAATATAGAACTTATTACCGATCGACCACTAAAAGACAACCTAAAGGAAATAGAAGAGGTGAAAAAACATTTTCCCGATCATGCGGTGATTGCTTCGTTGATGGTGGAAACAAGGGAAGAGTGGCATCAAATAGTTAGGGATGTTGAAAATGCTGGTGCTGATGGTCTAGAATTAAATTTTGGATGCCCTCATGGCATGTGTGAGCGTGGAATGGGATCAGCTGTAGGTCAAGAACCTGAAGTGATAAAAATGATTGTTGGTTGGGTGAAAGAAGTTGCAAAAACTCCAGTTATTGTTAAGTTAACACCTAATATTACTGATATTACCGTTGCAGGACTTGCATCGGTTCAGGGAGGAGGTGATGCGATATCTTTAATCAATACCATACAAAGTATAATAGGTGTAGATATTGATAACTTCGTAAGTTACCCGAATGTAGGGGGTGAAAGTACTAATGGTGGTTATTGTGGCCCTGCTGTAAAGCCAATTGCATTAAATATGTTGAAGAATTGTGCGCAGCACCCCTATATAAATTTGCCGATTTCAGGAATTGGAGGTATTGAAAACTGGAAAGATGCGGTGGAATATATTTTGCTGGGAGCTGGTTCAGTACAGGTATGTACAGCTGTAATGCATTACGGATTTGGAATTATTAGAGAGATGATTGCTGGTTTGGAGCAATATATGGATCAAAAAGGGTTCAAAACGATTGATGATATGGTTGGAAAAGCCCTTCCAAAAATAAAAACATGGGAGAACCTTAATTTAAATCATAAAGTAGTTGCCGAAATCAATAACAGTAAATGTATTGAATGTCAGCTATGCTATACAGCCTGCGAAGATGGTGCACATCAAGCGATTGGTATAAATAAAGAAGAAACACGTGTGCCCTACATTATTGAAGAAAATTGTGTGGGTTGTAATTTGTGTTCTTTAGTTTGTCCTGTAGAAGGGTGTATTACTATGAAAAGAAAAGATAATGGGAAAGAAGTAATCACCTGGAAAGAAAAGACAATGGCAGGAGATGTACCTACAACATTTGACGATGAAAGGGCAGGAGGTGCAGGACATCATGTTCCAAAACCTGCTGATGCGCTAAAAAAATAAACTTATTTATAGTGTTTTCAATAGATGAAGTCTATAGAATAAATTAGCTTATTAAGCGCATCTTTTTTCTTCGATTCTGTACTGTGCTATTTCTTTTATTTTTGAAATGAAAGTGTCATCTAATAACCAAATAAAATCTAACGAAAGATTGAGTGTGGGGGAATAAAAAATTGCTTTAAATACGATTGGGTTGCTGAATTCATTCGCTTCATTATCAATATATTCATTCACCATTTCATTGCTAATCACTTTTAAAGTAGGGACTTTTCCTTGTATATGTGTGTCAAATGAATAACTAAATTTATTGAGAACAGCAGAACTCACCATATTAGCAACTTCTACAAGAATGGCCCATTTCATCTTTTTTGATTTAAGATTGTCATCTTTTAAGATGTCTTCTGGTAGACAAGTGTTATGTACGGTTTTTACCTCGATTTCGGAAAAAATTAAGTGACAAAGACCTCTTAACTCTCCGTTAAATTCAGTTTTTATCACGTGTACACCCTTACCTTTTTTGTTACTGTATACATGTTCCCCATTAACTTTATCAATCATGAAATCGAGATTTTTTACTTGTATAGTAGTATCTTGAAGAATTTGTCCCAATGATGTACTAGCCATTGAAAAGCTATCTGAAATTAATTCTTCAGCAAATAACCTTTCTTTTTCATGTAGATTTTCTAACATTACTTATTATTGTCTCGAATTTAATAACACAAAATTAGTGTCTATATTATTGAGATAATATAGACTAGTTTAATAAATGGTACATTTGTGTTTATTGCAATAAAATATGATTTTAAATTCATGATATATGTCATATTATTGTTTTTGCAGAAAAAAATAAATAGTTGTTTTATAAGGATATATGTTCTAATAGGGTATAAAGGCGTTCACTCAATAAGTGATTAATATGTTGTAGTCACTATAACCCATAGTAATATTCATTAGTATAAATATTCTACGATGGTGTCATTTTACTTATACCGAATATTTATTACATACTGATGTGTAAAAAAATCAAAGAAATATAGATTATGTCTTTTGATTTGTATATGCGTATAATGAGATTTATGAAGTTTTCCTTCATAGATCATGTGTTTTGTAATTATCCAATAAAGTAGATAAAGAAATTATAGATTATTTGATAAGGGTATTTAAAAATACAACAATTACTACCTAATATTAGGTATATTTTTTTTACATCTTACTAATACATTGTGGAATGTGAGAATTTGCTTATTTTAAAGTTTATTTAATTTATATTATGTTAATGAAAAGAATATCGCTCGTTTTTTTAGTTCAGCTTAGCATTTTCAACCTAGTAGTAGCCCAAAACGATTGGGTGAATCAATACAATCAAGCCCAGGAGGCATACAACTCAGATGAATTGGAAAATGCATCTACATTAGGAAAACAATGTCTTGACACATATCTTAAACAGAGCGGAGAAATAGATGCTAATTATCGCAGCATCCTTAGATTGTTATCAACGGTTTCTTTTGAACTTTCACAATTCAATGAAGGAATTGAATTTGCTGAAAAAGAAATATCGGTCTTAGAGCAAATGGCTTCACCAAAGGACTTAACATATGCTGGAGCACTCTATAATTTAGGTGTGATGTATCAACAACTCGAAAATTATGATAAAGCATTAGAAACGTTAGAGCAAACGTTGACCATTTATACGTTATATTATTCGTCTGGGGATGAAGAAATGGTGAATTGCCAATGGAAAATCGCTACTATTCAGTTTTCGAAAGGTAATGCCGAAGTTTCAGGAAAACTATTTAATGATGCTTTTACTGCTTTTGGCAGCCCAGAAGAAATCACTATGGACTATTTACAAGCTTGTTATTATTATGGCAATTTGCTGATGGAGCAAGGGGATAGTAATGGAGCGATTCAGTATTTAAGTACAGTGAAAACAATTTATGAAGATGCTGGTTATGAAGATTCAGAAGAATATTTGAATGTGGTTTCTAGTATGGCTAATGTGTACCGCAAGGTAGATAAAGAAGAGGCAGAACGATTATTTGAATCTGCTACAAATATATATGAGTCGGTAGGAAATAAAACATCAAGTGAGTATACAAATTTATTAAACAACAGAGCTGTAAACCTTCAAGAGCTAGGGAAAACGCAAGAGGCAGAAAAAATATTGAGTAGCATTGGTGAAGATCAATTAACTGGACAGAAGGATGTCTCCTCTCTAAATAATTTAGCCGCTTTAAGTCAACAGAGAGGAGATAATAAAAAAGCAGAAGAACTGTATTTACAAGCGATGAAAGTGGCAGAAGATAAAAGTTCATATGAATATGCGGAGGTATTAGAAAATATAGCTGTTTTATATTCAACCACAGAAAGACTGGAAGAGGCAAGGAATTATCTTGTAGAATCAAATGGAATTATTGTCTCATTATATGGAGAAGAACATGAACGTTATGCTTCTACCTTGAGAAAACAGGCGCTTGTTGATCGTCAGCTTCATAATTATGAAAAAGCAGAAGAATATTATAAACGAGCTGTTGAAATTACAACAAAGGCTGATAATACTTCTTTGCTCTCCTTACAATGTTCGAATGGTCTAGCTGTACTATATAAAGAGTTAGGCAGATACAATGAGGCTGATGATTTATTTACAAGTACTGTTAGTACTGCAAAAAAAATAGCACAAGGAAACAGTAATTTTTATGCTTTGGTATTAAATAATCAAGCTGCACTAAAGGAGATTAAAGGAGAACATTTTCAAGCCCGCAATCTTCTTCAGGAATCGCTTGGGGTAAGTGAGTCTTCAGGGAAAACAACTAGTAATACCTATTTAGGTACACTCGAAAACTTGTCTGCTATTTATATTGAATTGGGGGAGTATGAAAATGCAAGGTCAATTCTAGAAAAATCTAAAAAAATAATAGAAAAAAAGTACGGAAAGAATTCGACTTCTTACGCTGCTAATGTTTTGAACTTTGGTAGGTTGGAGCAATCCATGGGGCAGTATCCAATTGCAGAGCCTCATTTTAAAGAAGCAATGGAGCTGTCTAGACAAAATTTTGGAGATCAACATCCCGAATATGCTAGATCATTGAATGCCATGGCTCTTTTTTATCAGTTATTAGGTAATATTAGTGAGGCTGAACCGCTTCTGTTAGAAAGTGCCAATATATATGAAAACATGTATGGTAAATCACATCCAGAATATATTACCACTATTGAGAACTTATCATCGTTATATCAGATGAAAGGTGAGAATGATAAGGCAATGCCATTACTTCAGGAAGCCCTTAAAATGGATGCATTGGTGTATGGTGAAGATCACCCTGTATTTGCTACAACGCTACATAATTTGGCATCATTATATCAAAAACTTGAAAGATACTCTGAATCCGAACCTCTTTTTGTTAAAGCATTAAAAATTGACGAGCGCGTAAATGGAAAACATCACCGATCGTATGCGAATACGCTCTATAATTTAGGCACACTTTATCAAGATTTGGGTAAGTATGAGGAGGCAGAGGAAGCATTTAAGGAAGCACTAGAAATCCGTAAAATTTTATTGGGAGAGAATCACCCTGATTATGCCTATTCACTTTATGGGTTAGCTTCTCTTTATCATGGCACAAGAAAATTTAATGAAGCATACACCTATTACAGTCAAGTGATTAAGAAATACACTGAGCAGATAGACGAATATTTTCCCTCAATGAGTGAAAAGGAAAAAAGTGCTTTCTATAGCAAGATAAAACCTGTATTTGATGCATTTTTTGATTTTTGTATAGAGTATCAATTTTTCGAAAATCGATCTTCAAATATCTCTCCGATAGCCGATATGTATAATTTACAGCTATCCACGAAAGCATTATTATTAAATGCGAGTAATAAAGTTCGAAATAGAATTATGGCTAGTGGTAATCAGGAACTTATAAAAAATTACAGGGAATGGATGGCAATGAAAGAAAGGCTGGTAAAATATTTGAATTATACTCAAGAAGAGTTACAAAGTCATAATATTGATATTGGGAAAATAAAATTGGAAGCGAATGAATTGGAAAAAAAGCTGTCTACGCAATCTCATTTATTCGCTCAACAGTTCGAAAAAAATAAAAATAGTTGGTCTGATGTAAGAGATTATTTGAAAGAAGATGAAGCAGCAATAGAGATGATTAGGGTCAATAAAAAATTTATGACAGATTCTGTTTTGTATGTAGGTTTAATTGTGACAAAAAAATCAAACAATGAACCCGATGTAATAATATTAAATGATGGGAATAAGTTAGAAAACAGGCTGTATAAATATTATAGAAATGCGATAAAATTTTCTATAGGTAATGAAATTTCTTATAATAATTATTGGAAAGAAATAAGAGAGAAAATAGAAGGAGTTAAACGACTATATTTCTCTGCCGATGGTATCTATAATAAAATCAATATAAACACCCTCTGGGATCCAACTACTCAGTTATCAGTAATTGATGAGCTTGAAGTTAGGTTTGTTAGTAACACCCGTGAGTTACTAGAAGAATCACTTGTTTCGACAGAGGTAACGAATAATGCGGAAATATTCGGTTTTCCAGATTTTAATGTAGACATTGATTTTGAAACAGTAGCAGAAAATTCACTCAATAGAACAACAGGGTATGGTTTTAAGAAAGGTATTTCGCCACTTCCAGGAACAAAGGTTGAAGTAGAAAGCATTCAAAAAATGCTGATTGATAATAAATGGGAAAATAATGTGAATACAGCATTAGAAGCTCGTGAGGAAAAAATAAAAAGTATAATGAGCCCTAGGTTGCTTCATATTGCTTCTCATGGTTTTTTTATGAATGATATTTCTTTTGATGATCAGGCTCAATCTTTTGAAGTAAATCATAATGATTTAAATTCGAACCCATTGTTGCGATCAGGGGTATTATTAACGGGAAGTGCAAAAGCTATTATATTAAATGAAAGAGGAGCAGGAGAAGATGGTATACTTACTGCTTATGAAGCAATGAATTTAAATCTTGATAATACAGAACTTGTAGTATTATCAGCTTGTGAAACAGGGTTGGGAGAGGTTAGAAATGGGGAAGGTGTTTATGGATTACAGCGTTCCTTCATTGTGGCTGGAGCAAAAAATGTGATTATGAGTCTATGGAAAGTAAATGATGTTACTACGCAAGAATTAATGTCCAGCTTTTATTCTAACTGGCTAGAAGGTATGGATAAATTTGAAGCGTTTAAGCAAGCACAATTAGAAATAAAGAGTAAATACGATGATCCATATCATTGGGGAGCATTTGTTTTGCTGGGTAAATAAGATTATATGAAGGGCTTTATTTTAACACTTTTATTAATTCAAGTGACATTGACGAGAATAGTCGCTCAAGACGCTCCTCCTATCAATTCAAATGATAGTTTGTCATATTATATTAGTACACAAAAAATAGTAAGTGGGATAAGCAAAGAAGGTGTTGTAGAGTATGCTCCATCCATTAGTGCAGATGGCAAGACCATGATTTTTGAAGCCAGTAATGGGGCTGGTTTTAAATTATATGAGTCTAGGCTGGAAAGCGGAAAATGGTCACCTCCCTCTCCATTAACTAATATAAACTCATTTGGAGATAGTACTGATTTAATTGCAGGACCTAGTATAAGTTTTGATGGTAACACGCTCTATTTTAGTGGCTCGATAGGCATGGGAAACTTATCAGATATATATATGTCAACAAAAACAGAAGAAGGATGGTCAATTCCTAAAAGTGTGGGCGCACCTATTAATACGAATGATTATGAAGGGTTTCCTTCTATTTCTGCTGATGGAAGTACGATTTATTTTGTGGCAAATAACCAAACAGGGCCTGAAGATAAAGAGTTGAGAAAGCTTAATCAAATATGTTATTCTATTTATAGATCGATGAAGGATAAAAATGGCAAGTGGGGAATACCTGAGAAGTTGCCCTTGCCGATAAATCAGGATTGCGAAAAAGCACCTAAGATAATGGCAGATGGTAAAACATTAATATTTTCTTCGAATAGGCCAGGTGGTAGTGGAGGGTTTGATATGTATCAATCAAAAATTAATGTATTAGGTGAATGGTCAACTCCACAACCTTTGAACTATGTAAACACAGACAAAAGTGACCAATTACCCTGTATCTCTGCACAAGGAGATTTGATGTATTATGTGTATAATAATGAGGATATCTATTCTGTTGAAATACCTCCCAACTTAAGGCAGTTCATGAATAATATCGTGCAAGGAAAAATTACAGATCAGGACTCGAAAAATGGGATAGCTGCTACAATGGTTATTACGGATGCACTAACATCTAAAACAGTAATGACGTTGGAAAATAATGCTTCTACAGGAGATTACAGTATTGTACTTCCAGTAGGCAGGAATTTTAATATAGAGGTAAAAAAAGAAGGATATTCTAGCTTTACCATGTCTTATGATTTACGAAATGTAGAGAAATATCAAGAAAAGAGCAAAGATATTGAATTATTTAAAACGATAAACCTTAGTGTAAACATTAACGATATAGAACTTTTTGAGCCAATTAGTGCAGATGTAAAGGTTAAAGTTCAAGGGCATACGGAGTATTTTAAAGAAATTGTCAATAATCCTAGAACAGGAGAAGCGATTATTAGCTTGCCAATAGGGCAGAAATATGAGATAAGCATTGATACAGATAATTTTAAAGGTCAGTTTTTTTCATTCGATTTATCGGGTTTAGTCATGTACAGAGAATTCGAAAAAGAAATAGAACTCATTCCTGAGAAAGAAAATGTTATGATAAATGTATCCGATTTAGTGAATAACAGTAAAGTGAAATCTAAAATTATTCTTAGGAATAAAAATAGAGATGAATATATAGAAATTGTTGGAAATGAAATGGTGGCCTTGAGGAAAGGAGATAGGTATGAAATAGAAGCAACTAGTGATAACGGGTATGCCTTTAATTCTACTACCTTAGAGGTGGGTAAAGGAAAAAAGGAAATTGCTATGAAGCTATTGAAACTAGAAAAAGATGCTCGGTTGGCTCTGAAAGACATTACTTTCGAATCTAATTCAGCTACTTTAACAGATATATCTTTTATCGAACTTGCTCGTGTTATTCAATTGATGAAAGAAAACCCATCATTAAAAGTGGAAATTGATGCTCATACAGACGATGTAGGTTCCGATAGATATAACTTGGTGCTTTCGAATAAAAGAGCAGAAAGTGTGATGATTTATTTGGTAAGTAATGACATTGAAAGAGATCGATTTTTAGCAAAAGGTTTTGGTGAAAAGCAACCAAAATTAGCGAATGACTCAGAAGAAAATCGAGCAGCGAATAGAAGAGTTGAACTTAAAGTGTTAGGAATATGAGAACTAGAATCGTAAATATTTTTTCACTTATACTATTGTGTTTGTTGGTTTCAAGTCAATTATATGGTCAGAAATATAAAGACATTTATCCAAGCATTGCTTTAGCTAGCGATGAAGAGTCAATGCCTATATTGAAAAAATTTTTGAAAGATGAGCCTGATCATCCTAATTCAAATTTATTATTAGCACTGATATATGAAAGAAGGTACAAAGGAGCAGATGTGTTGACGGAATTTGAAAAGGCAGTAGCAAATGCAGATCGTGCAAAATTAAGGTTTACAAAATCTAGGGTGTTGGTGAATGACAAAGAGGTTAAAAAAAATCAAGGCTATTATAGTGTTTTTTCAACAGGTATCGACAGTAAAGGAAGGACAATAGTAGATTATGAAACGGTACATTCTGCTTTAGTAAACAAGTATGATAGTGTAAACACATACTTGGAAAAAGTGCCAGGGATATACAACACCTTTGTGAAAGCAGTTAATACGTATGATAAATCCATAAAGACTTTTTATAAAATAAATAGTAAGTATAATAGCCTTGATGATTTGTATCTGCTCTACGATGATGAATTGAAGAATGATTTATTTTTCTTAAAACAATCATTTGATTCTACAACCTATTATTTGGATGAATACAAACAAAAAATTAAAGACTATCCTATAAAAGGGTATAACCAAGATTACGTAATAAAAGATATTGATACGTACCGATTAAGTGGTCTTATTACACAATCAGATTTTCTTATTAATACTATTGAACTTTGGAATTATGGGAAGTGGGTAGATGAAGTAAACTCATTATTTTCTGCGGATATTAATTCATTGCGTAAAGGAATCATAAATTATGAAAAAACATTAAATGATGGGTTGAAGGAGGCTTCAAATCCAGATAAATTCTCTAATTTCCAACCAATAAAGCCAAATAAAGAATTACTTTTTAATCTTAAAAAGTTTGATAATAATTCATTATTAGCAGGAATCTTTCAATACAAACATAGTTTGCAATCGGTAGTGCATCGATCACATAATATTAAATATTATGATACAGCTACAAATGTATTACCTCACGGTGAATACACTTATTATGGGGAAATGATTAATTCGTATTACCGATTAGATAGTGTACTGGAGGTAGTAAAGTCTAAACAGAATACACATAGTGTAATGAAGCACAATGAATTTATGGAAACCTACTATAAGGGGTATAGAGGAGTTGATGCCTACCTTAATCAAGAGAAAAAATACATATATAATGGGTTTAGGAAATATGTGAAAACACTTAGAAATGCTATAATAGATGACATTGAACAGGATAGCGTGAAAAATATAGAAGAATTAATCTATAATAGGAAGAAAATCCCAATGCTGGTTACTACCTCTTATTTAATTGATTCTTTAGAACAAGGAGCTTTCACTACGACCCATCTGTTAGAAAATACGGATAACAGTAAGTATTTAGCTGGCATATATAAATCAACAACTGGAACACATAACACAATCGTTTACGCTGTACGAATTTCTCCTGAAAACAAAGTGAGCTGGTATAAAGAATATACGATTGAAATTGATAGTGCTGATGTTAATACTGATAATATTGTGGTTGGGGTGAGGCCTACTCAAGCAGGTTGTGCCTTTGTAGTTCGGTCAATACACAAAACGAATAAGGCGGTATTAAACTCTTTAATTTATTTAGATGAGGAAGGAAATGAAGATTTAGTAAAAAGATTAGAGGTTACTGATTACCCTCGTACGATAAATTATAATGAAAAGACCAATTCATTTGTAATTTCTTTTAGAGATAATGATGCTATTCAAGATTTTAAAAATGAAAAAGAAACGGTGTTATTAAATATTAACGTTTTTGGAGACCTGTTGTGGAGTTATAAATATTCTTTTTCAGGAACATTAGAAAATGTGGTAAACACGAACAAAGGTTATTTATTAGCAGGCAATTTCACTTCTAAGAAAGATGAAAATGGCAATGTCCAGCGTACAAAAGTCAGTGAAAATTATACTAATATTTATCTTGATTTTGTATCTTCTAGAGGAAAACTAAGTAACACGCGTGTGATTCAATCTGAAAGCTCTATTTATTTAGCTAATGTCACAAAAGTGAATGATAGTAACATCAGTTTAATAGGGATAAAAGATGTGTTAAACCCTCTTGGAGAGGGTAAAGAATTGTCGTATGATTTAGATTTAGCATATGTATTTACAAATGCTAAATTACAGCTTATCTACACGAGTCTATAAATTAAAAAGGATATCCAATACCTATATTTAGGATGATAGGCTCAGTTTTCTTATTGTCATTAAAAGGGAAATCTGTATGACCTTCATTTAGAACAAATCGTTTACCCAAAGGTCGTGCAGGATCGTTTATTTTTACACCAGCATCAAATCGGATAATAAGAAAATTAAAATCAAATCTAATTCCAAAACCAGAAGCTATAGCAATCTCTTTATAAAATCGGTTAATTATAAAATCCCCCCCAAGCCGGTTTGACTCTTCTTCAATTGTCCATATGTTTCCAGCATCTATAAAATAAGCCCAATCAACAAACCCAAATAAATTTTGTCTAAATTCTATACTTGCTTCAAGAAGTATTTCACCTTGTTGCTCGGATTGATAAGAAACCGAATTCGTTTGTGGGTCAATATGGTTGAATGAACCAGGACCCAACCTTCGAGGTCTCCACCCTCGTATGCCATTGCTACCTCCAGCAAAAAAATATTTTTCATAAGGTAAGGTGTTATTGTCACTGTATGGAATGGCTATACCTGTATTTATTCGAAATGCTAATGTAGCTTGGTTAATTAAAGGTCGGCTACGCCTAAAGTCTATGTTGAATTTTAAAAATTGATAGGTTTCTAGGTTTTTATTTTCATAAATATTCTGATCAATTATAAAGTGTGATGCACCACCACTCTCTGCTAATATTCGTAAATAAGCCGATTTTGATTTGTCAAAACCGTAATTATTAAAATTTTTACTTGCTTGCATGGTAATGCTACTTACAAATGAAGGCTGGAAAGTTTTGTAAAGATTACTGCCCTCATTTCGTAATTCTATTAACCGTCCCTCAAACTCTGAATCTAATTCAGAGTTTATTAAACTTATATCAGCTACTGATAGACTAAATAGAGTGTGTTGTTCCTTTTGCCAAGTATATATTGAATTGAAATTCAAATTGTTTCGTTTATATTCTATCCGATCTGTTAAAGAATAACCTACTGTAAAACGAGTCTTAGGATTTTGAGAACCAATGCGTGAAAGTAAATGGTTGCTAAAAGGCATGACGAATTGAGGGAATATTAACGAGGCATTTAACCCTGCTTCTATACTATAGGTGTCATTAGCATCTGTAGCAGAGATAACACCTTCAAAACCTATTCTACCATTTACTTCGAAATTCTCTAAACCTTTAAATACATTTCTTTTTTTAAATGAGGTGTTGTAAAAAGGACCTGGGTAATTCTGAGTTACATTTACTCCAAATTCATTTGCCCATTGGTGGCGAGGTAGAGGGCGAGTAAATATATTAGCGATAAATTTACCATCAGTAGAGTCGTAATTGATGTTGATGAACTTAAAGACATCAAGGTTGGCAAGTTGTCTTTGTGTGCTATATGTTTCCGATCGACTGTATAAATTCTCTGAGTATAAAAATATTCTTCTATCTAATATTTTAGATTTATATAGTTTTTCATAAGACTGGTAATTGATTTTGTTGTAGTTTTCGTTTAGTCGTAGGCTGTCGGGGATTGAACTTATATGTGCATCGGTAGTAAAATTCACACTGTCAATAACAAATTGTTTATGATTTTGTTTGTTTTGTTTATTTTGTATGAAGTAGCGTAAGGCTATTAATTTGTTCCCAACTGTTGAATCTACTTCAAAACGGATGTATTGTCTGTTAAAATCATAATACCCTCTGTCTTTTAAATAATTAGTAATGTCATCTCGCTCATTTTTCAATTTGGTTTGGTTATAATTCTCCCCTTTTTTCAGTAAACTTTTTCTTTCTTTTAAAATATCCTCTATCTTCTTATCTTTTATAATGGCATATACAGTGTCAATGGTATAAGGTGTGTTTTCAATTATCGAAAAGGTAGACGTTATTTTTTTTCTTTTGTTTTTTTGTTCATGTTTTATTTCAGCATTGAAATATCCCATGGAATGCATATATAACGTGAGTTTGTTGAGAGATAAGAGGGTAGAATTTGTGTCATAAATGGCGAGTGGTTCTCCCCATCGCATTAATAAGTTCCCCTCTTTTAGATTAAGATCTATTCTTGTTATTTTTCTGTTTTTTTTACGGTTTAATCGTGATACCTTTAGTCGATTAGATGTAATATTAGCGAGTGAATCATAATACTCTTCAATTTCTTTTTTTTCTAATTCAAGATGAGGTTTGTTATACTGTTTTATACCCGACTGGTAAAACCATACATAGGGGGAAAACCTTACTATAGGAAACCTTCTGTTAGGTCGCTGAGTAAGTAACTGACCAATTTCGTAATTGTCAAAATGGCGGCTTACTTTAATTTTTTGTTTAAAAAGTAGCTTTTCATCATCTTTGAGGTAGCGAGAGCCTATGCACCCGTACATAAAAAATGAAAGTATATAAAATAAAAAAAATAGCTTGCCTATTCGCACAGCACTAAATTAAACAATGATTACCAACGCACAACTAAAAGAAATAAAGTCATTGCAATTAAAAAAAAACAGAACACAACAGCAACGGTTTTTGGTAGAAGGAGCAAAAAGCGTTTTAGAACTGGTAGATTCTGATTTTAAAATTGAACATTTACTTTGTACTAAAGAATTTTTTGATAAAAATTATTTTAATGAAAGTAACCTAGGGGACAAAATACATGTTGTATCTGAAAAACAACTGGTGTCGATAGGGACTTTTAAAAGTAATTCGTTAGCACTAGCAGTTGCTAAAATAAAACCTAACATAGAATTGCAAGTTGGGTCAAATGAATTGTCTTTAGTGTTGGATGATGTTCGAGATCCTGGAAATTTGGGTACTATTATTCGAATAGCGGATTGGTATGGCATCAAAAATATAATTGTATCGGAGACTACAGCAGATATGTACAATCCAAAAGTGATCAATGCTACTATGGGCTCATTTGGTAGAGTAAATATTTTTTATACTCACTTACCAAGCTACCTAGAAAATTATAATGGTAATGTGTTTGGGACTTTTATGGAAGGGAAAAATATCCATACAAATAGAATAAAAGGAGAAGGATTGGTGATTATGGGCAATGAATCAAATGGAATTAGTGAAGAAGTTGAAAAATTTGTAACAGAAAAAATCACGATACCTAAATTTGGTGTTGCGGAGTCATTAAATGTGGCTGTTGCTACAGCTATCGTTTGTGATAATTTAAGAAAATAAAAAATAACCTTCTATTTTTTGAAGTAGCTAGAAGTGAAAATCATTTTTAATATAGCTCATCTAGATGATTTTTTATTTTTGCTTTAATCTCATCAGGAGTAAAATGTAATTTGCTCCCAACGGATAATATTAACTCCAATTCTGCTTTTGCAAGTTCTCCATCAATCATTGACAACTTAATCATATCAGTCAGTTGTTTATTTCGATCTTTTTCATTTTGTGGGATTATGTAGGTAAATTCTTCGGAGCTTGCTAACATATCATTCATTTTATCAAAGTGAATACCATTATCAAAAGCAATTTTTGATAACGCTATACGTTCCGATTCTTTAACTATTCCATCCGCTAATGCTATTGAAATAAGGTTGCTGAAATGTTCCAATTGTATTTGATCCGACATGGTAAATTTATTATTGGTATTATAATAAACGTTAACTATCACTAGTTCAGTTTTTCACAGCTATTACTATACTAAATTAGTAATAGCTGTGAAAAAACTAATGTATAAATAAAGCTGTATTCTCTATCATCAAATTAAATAGTTAATATAGTAAATTATTGATACATCATTTATGAAATTATTAATTTTCTAACGCTGCCACTCCAGGAAGTGTTTTTCCTTCCATATATTCCAATAATGCACCACCACCTGTAGATACATAAGAAACTTTGTCTCCATATCCCAATGTGTTAACCGCAGCTGCTGAATCACCACCTCCAATAAGAGAGAATCCTCCTTTTTCAGTAGATATCACTACTGCTTCTGCTACTTTTATTGTTCCTCCTGAAAAATTACTCATCTCAAAAACACCCATAGGGCCATTCCAGAGAACAGTTTTTGAGTTTTCTATTATTTTAGAAAATACTTCCATTGCTTGAGGGCCAATATCTAAACCCATCCACCCATCTGGAATAGCACCATTCATAGCAATGTCATTATTTGCCTCATTGTTAAAATCATCAGCAATTTTAGAGTCAATTGGTAATTCTAGATTTACTCCTTTTTCCTTTGCCTTTTTAATAAGTTCTTTCGCAAGTGATAGTTTATCTTCTTCTACTAATGAGTTACCTATACTACCCCCCATTGCTTTAAAGAAAGTGTATGACATTCCACCTCCAATAATAAGGTTATCTACTTTGTCAAGTAGTTGTTCAATAATCATAATCTTGTCGGAGATTTTAGCTCCTCCCATAATTGCTGTAAAAGGTCTTTCAGCATTTTCTAAAACTTTTTTAGCATTTTCTAATTCCGATGTCATTACATATCCAGAAGCTTTTACTTCAAAATATTTAGCAACAATAGTAGTAGATGCATGTGCTCTGTGTGCAGTGCCAAATGCATCGTTTACATACACATCTCCATGTTTTGCCAGTTTCGCTGCAAACGCTTCGTTTCCTTGAGTTTCTTCTTTGTAGAATCTTACATTGTCCAATAATAAAATTTCTCCACTTTGTAAGGATGATGAAAGTGAAAAGGCTTCTTCTCCAATACAGTCACCTCCAAATTTCACCTCACGGTCAAAACGTTTCGAAAGTTCAGCAACAAGGTGTTTTAATGAAAATTTGTCTTCAGGACCATTTTTTGGTCGACCTAAGTGCGACATAATGATGACAGACCCACCATCGTTAAGAATTTTGTTAATGGTAGGCTCAGCCGCTTTGATTCTAGTGTCGTCTGTAATCTGAAAATTACTGTTAAGAGGCACATTGAAATCAACTCGGATTAATGCACGTTTTCCACTAAAATTGATGTTGTCGATGGTTTTCATTGTCTTTATTTTTTATTGTCTTTATTGTTTTATTGCTGCTCTCTTAAGTCGATCGTTGATGGCTCTTCCTAATCCTATATTTGGGACATATTCAGAAATAATCAAGGAAATATCTTCATTATCTAATTGGCGCATAGCACCAAAAAGAGTTTGAGCTGCTTCATCTAAATCTCCCTTTTTTGACAGTTGTATTTGATGTTGAATGTTATATTGTTTTTGAAAACTTATTATACCTACATTATCATGATGCTGTAATAGCTTATCAATGTTTCCAATGATGAGTTTCTTTTTTGGAGCATAATGATTTTGAAGCATACCGGGTGCTACTGGATTTGACGAGGAATGAGGTTTTACATCTACTTCCCCTATAATTGATTCAATGTCTTCTACACTTACCCCACCTAAACGATGTACGGTGGGTAACGCATTTTCAAAACCAATAATGGTCGATTCTATACCAACTTCACATGCTCCTCCATCAAGTATGTACTCAATTTTATCACCTAGTTGATTGTTTACATGTTGTGCCAAAGTTGGACTGATATACCCAAAAGGATTGGCACTAGGTGCTGCTAGTGGGAAAGAAAGTGATTTTAATAAAGCTAACGTAAGTGGGTGATTAGGTACTCTTACGGCTACAGTATCTAAACCAGACGTAACAATGTCTGGAATATTAGATTTTTTAGGTAACAATAAGGTGAGTGCCCCTGGCCAAAACCGTTTGGTTAATAACGTAGCTTTATAGGGTATAGAAGTAACATAATCGTTTAAGCGATCAAGCGAATATGTGTGAATAATTAATGGATCGAATGAAGGACGTTCTTTGGTTTTGAAAATTTTTGTGACCGCAATAGAGCTAGTAGCATTTGCCGCTAAGCCATAAACTGTTTCTGTAGGAATAGCCACAAGACTGTCGTTTTCTAACAACTTTTTTGCATAGTCAATATCGTACCCAAATTCTGCCATAAATTAATTTCGTGCGAAGGTAATAAAATTTGATTTGTGGATTGATAATGAACAGCTATATTTAGGGTTTCAACTAACAAAATTCATTATGAATAATAAAACTCGTTCGATAATAAAAATGATAGCCGTCATTATCGTTGTACTGATGGTACTAATGCACATGGACATAGTGGTAATAAAACCGTTGATGCAACACAAATTTTGGTTAATGGTCATTGCCTCTTCTCTGTTATTAATCAGTTCTAAATAACAATATGGATAAGCTGTTATTACTAAGTAACTCAACTAATGTTGGTGAAAAATATTTTGATTATGCAAAAGGAACAATAATTGAATTTTTAGGTGTCTCTGTGTCTAAAATAGTATTTATTCCTTACGCTGCCGTCACCATTAGTTATGATGAGTATACCTCTAAAGTAAGTGATGCATTGGAAGAAGTAGGATGTGAGATTAAAGGAATTCACACGTTTAATAACCCTCTTGAAGCCATTGAAAATGCAGAAGCCATTGCTGTGGGAGGGGGAAATTCTTTCGAGTTATTGAAGCAATTGTATGATAATAATATTGTTGAGACCATACGAGAAAAAGTAAAAAATGGCACTCCATATATTGGGTGGAGTGCGGGGAGTAATATGTCTTGTCCCACACTAATGACTACCAATGATATGCCTATTTCACAGCCACCTACATTTGAGGCACTTCATCTAATCCCTTTTCAAATCAATCCTCATTACACGGAACATACTTTACCTAACCATGGAGGAGAAAGT
>Ga0224506_10000299_pt1 | contig 46050 bp, 44 predicted proteins | sample SF_Jan12_sed_USG_2_FD_169108 | JGI IMG/M metagenome (GOLD analysis project Ga0224506, IMG submission 169108) | Sediment microbial communities from San Francisco Bay, California, United States - SF_Jan12_sed_USGS_8_1 | ecosystem: Environmental > Aquatic > Marine > Sediment | place: USA... | reverse complement strand
TAGGTATCCTGTCTGATTGCGGTCATGTTACACCGCACATGGTTGCATGCTACCATGATTTGCATGCCCTGATGCTGGAGTGTAACCACGATGTAGAGTTATTAAATGATGGTGCCTATCCGACTTCACTAAAGCGCCGAGTAGCAGGCCAGTACGGCCATTTAAACAATATACAGGCTGCTGAATTTTTACAGGCCGTTCAGGTTTCCTCTTTAACGCAGGTCGTCATTACTCATCTGAGTGAAAATAATAACCATCCGGAAAAAGCACTGCTTGCATTAAACGGTTGCAAACATGCTGATATCGTGCTGAAGCTGGCTGATCAGAGCTCGGGTTTAACCTGGCATTCAATTGAAATTTAATAGGATTCAGGTTACTGGAACCATTTGACACTGAGCGAGTTAATGATTGTCACTGTGGGTATTCAATTGCCAATATCATTGAAATACATTTATTAGTTTAAATAAGGCGTGGATATTTTACAGAAACAACAAATTACATATATAATTTGCATGAATATCTAATTATGACAACGGGTTCATAGTAAATTCAGTTCAAACCCACTAGTATCTGTTTATCGACTAAAATTTTAAGGAAAAATCAATGAAAAAACTAATAGCAGGACTCTCGGTTACACTTATGGCGTCTTTTGCGGGTGCTGTTGAAATGGGAACCGGTATCTGGCAACAGACTACATCAGGTACAGTTGCAAACAACGCAATTGATTTAGGTGATTTAGGACTTGAGTCTTCAAATGATATGTATCTTTACGTTAATGTAAATATGCCTTTGTTTATCCCCGACGTGAAATTTAGAACTCAGTCACTAGTTGCTTCAGGAACTGGTAATGTAACTATTAATGTTCCATTCGCAGGTCAAACATTTAATGTTAATGATACTGCCACTTCTACTTTAGATTTGAGTTACACTGATGTTGTGACGCATTATGGCTTACCCTTACCCTTAGTGAATTTTGATTTTGGTGTGAATTTCCGTTTGGTAAACGGAAGCTTTGAAATCGATCCTGATACCGTGGGTGTAGCAACTCAATCTGGTGATATAGCTCTAATCATCCCAATGGGCCATATTGCAGCAGGCGCAAAATTACCTGCTACTGGTCTTTCAGTATATGGTGAATACAACACATTGCCACTGGGTGATACTAGTGTGAATGATTTAATGGTTAAAGCGCGTTATAAACTTCCATTGCCAACGCTTATTTTAGATCTGGGTGTTGAAGCCGGTTACCACTCATTTACAATGACTGTGGGTAATTCAATAATTGGCTTAGATACAAGTGACTTGGCTTCTGATATTAGCAGTTCGGGTTTGTTTGTTGGTGTATCAGCCAACTTCTAAAGCTACCAGTAGCTTTAATAAAAAAGAGCGCTCAGGCGCTCTTTTTTTGTTCTTTATCTTCAAATTTCCAAGTCATTAGTAGCGTTAATCACAGAGCTGGTAACCCTTTCGCCCCGTCGCCTGATCACAACCTATCATCGCAATGGTCGTTCCAGGCCGAACCAGCGATTTATGTGTCTGCGAAATAATATAACCGGAATATTGGCTTTTAATCGGTGTTCTGGTATTGGGTTCATCAGCATCAAGTAACACGATCTCAGCAAATACATCTCCTGCGGCTACGCTATCTCCGGGTTCCAAGTGATATATAACGATGCCATGACAGGGGCTGGGCACCATAAGCACATTATCAGTGGAAAAACATCTGGGTTCCACAAACTCGGATTTTAAATTTTGCTCTTGTTGACCATCGATATATTGAGTCCTGATTAAATATTGGACTAGCCGGTTAGCGTCCTGCTTTGCATAGCTATCGTTTACATCATGCTTTCCCCTTAACTCAATGGTTGCAGCAAAGCATGCAGCCGGAATCGGGAATGTCGGGAATTCGTTTTTAAGGTACATCCAGGGCTGAGTATGAGTTCCATCGAATGCCACGTCACCAGAAAGATCCTCATGAAGTACCACAGGGAAACCGAGAGATTTGGCCAGCTCAATACTTTGTTGTAGTTGAAAACCGGCACCGAACAAATGAGGAAGACTTTTTAGGTCACAATGAAGGTCTAACACCAGATCTGCATCGATAGACAAGCTTAACAAGGTTTTATGTAATGTTTGAATCTCATTGTTATCTTCACTTTGCCAAACCAGTGTTTTCAAGGTTTCTCTAATAAGCTGTATATTGGAAACGGGCTGGTCAGTTAACTTCCCCCTCAGGCTATCGCTGAGTTTATATTTTGATACCGCCATGTGACGATTAAAATTTTGACCATTTTCATGGTAATGGCGACCTGTTACATCACCAAATAGTTGTTGATCAAGGCCAATAGGGTTTGCAAAAGGCACTATCACAAATTGTGCATTAAGTTGCCCAGCTGATTCAAGTTGTTCCAGTTTGGGCAGTAGGTGCTGAATAACCAGAAGCCCTGGCCATTCATCGGCATGCAGCCCGGCCTGGATATATACTTTTTTGTCAGAATTTTCAGGGCCGACATAGTAAACCTGCAAAAATCGCTGGCTACCGGGCGCAGGTCTTAATAAGGGTATTCGTTCCATCTTCATACGGATTGCCTTTGATATATACGATTTAATTTAACGCACCTTTAAAAAATTACCTGCATCGTTATGCCCACATTAGAAACCGCCTCATGATGCTCATGAATCCTTCTGGAAAGAAGGTAAACGACATTAGCTGGCCCAAAAGGGAGGAGCACAGGACGTACAGAGTCTTTACCCTATACCCTATACTTTGCCTATTTGTCGGTTTTGCCTTGACCTAACTGCTTCGGTTGCATTTTTCGAGGTACCTTAAGATTTAACACCGGGTTAGCCGGCCCATATTGAAGCACAAGACTCCAAGACCCATAAACTGGCATACTCTAAATTTGATACTTTCTTTCTGGCCGGCCTACGGTTCCATATTCTACTTCAGCATGCAGTTCCGAGGTACTTACTAAATATTCAAGATATCGCCTGGCTGTTGTGCGGCTGGCTCCAATTAGCTGACCTATGTGTTCGGCATTTGCTCCGTTGGGACACTCGTTCATGACAGCCCTTATGCGATCCAGAGTCAGTGAGTCAATCCCCTTGGGTAATCGAGAAGTTTCGGGGTTAATGCTCGAATTGAACCTTGGCATCAGCTTATCGACTTCGCGTTGGGCAATGTGGTTAATAGACTCCAGTTTATTAATATGGTCACGATATTTTTGGATAGTCTCTTCCAGCCGTGTCGCCGGTACTAAGAGAGTATCGGAACAATCATAGCAAATATATTCCGGGATTTGGTCACCGTTTTCATCCCATTGATCCCAGATCGGTAAAATTAAAACAGCTGGTAGCATCTCAGGTGGAGGCTGGTGCGGTAGCAGGACAGTTTTTAAAGATTTCCGAAGAAATGGAGCATCAGATTCAAATCGGAAAGTCGCAACCCATTCCGCTAAATATTGATGGCGCTACCGCTACCATTTATGGAGAACTCGGATTTGATCCTGGTTTGGCGAGAGGATTGTTTTGTCTGTCACGGTCGGTTGGTATACTCGCACATGCCTGGGAAGAAATGAATTCAGGCAAAAGGAACAAGGGACCCATGCCTAAAGGTATGTTATGGACCTATTCAGGAAAATAATTAGGAAAACGAATAGCGCTAGAGACGGTCATTCAATAGCATTGCGCAGTTTTTAATCGAATAAAAAAACTGGCGTCATGGGATCATCCTTCTATGCTGTTAATGATTCAGGTAGCTTGAGAGAAATTTACGTGTGAATCAAAACCTATATTCATCAAGACAAATAAGAGAAGCCGAGCATTGCTGGGCTTTGGACAATAAGCGACCCACCTTTGATCTAATGGAAAAGGCCGCGTCAGCGCTGGATTGGCATATTCAGAAATATTGGCCGGAAATTAAATCTGTGTGTATTTGCTGTGGCTCTGGAAACAACGGTGGTGACGGATTATTGTTAGCGTTCAAGTTAAGCCAACGGGGTATTTTAGCTAGAGTCATACTGAGCAAGCCCCCTAAGCCCGACTCCGATGCCTTCATTGCCTTTGATATCTGTAATAAGGCTGCACTGCAAATTGAAGACTACAAGTCTGTAGTTGAACGTCCTATAAATAGTGCTCTGATTGTCGATGCCATGCTAGGTAGTGGTTTCGTTGGTACATTAAGTCCGGAGTTCTATCCACTTTTTGACGCCATAAATTCAAATGACTCCCCAGTGTTATCGGTTGATGTACCAAGTGGTGTCAATGTTGATAGCGGTAATATGGACAATGACCTGCATGTCATTTGGGCGACCCATACACTGACTTTTGGAGGATACAAACCCGGCATGGTTACCGGTCGGGCTAATGAGGCTGTCGGTGAACTATTTTTGGATGAAATCGATTTATCACGTTGTTTAAAAAAACACATGCCTACTGCTCTATTGTATTCCCAGCCCAAGACCAGGGTGACTAAAAGGCCCGCTTTCGCCCATAAAGGCAAGATGGGCAACGTTGTTTTGATCGGTGGGAATGCAGAGATGGGCGGCGCTATTATGCTTGCAACTATGGCGTCAGCGGCCATGGGCGTTGGTTATGTCAGGTGTGCTACCCATTCGATAAATCGTACGGCTATGCTTTCTCAAGCCCCGGAAATTCTTATTTCTGATTGGCCGGAATTCAATGGGAATCTGGAGTTAGAGGGTAGAGGTGTGCCGCCAGACGCCCTTGTTTTAGGGCCTGGGCTCGGTTTATCTTTAATATCCCAAAAAATATATTCAGACACAGTTAGCTATTTAATTCAAAATAAGGTGCCTTCGGTAGTAGATGCTGATGCTTTGGCGTTGTTGGCGGAAAAACCTGAATTCTGTGATCACTGGATCTTAACCCCCCATCCTAAAGAAGCTGCTCGGCTGTTAGGTGACTGTTCGGTTGAAGAGGTTGAATCAGATCGTCAGACGGCTGCCAGACATATTCAACAGCGGTATGGTGGAGTCTGTATTCTGAAAGGTTCAGGTTCTTTGGTTTATGGTGACACCACCTGTACTGTTAATCGTTCTGGAAATTCAGGTATGGCACGCGCTGGCATGGGGGATGTACTATCTGGAATTTTAGGCGGATTATTGGCTAGAAATCCGACAGGTAGCTTATATGATAACGCCTGTCTAGGTACCTGGATGCATGGAAAGGCTGGTGATCTGACTCGCCAAAATAAACACCAGGAGAGCATGCAGGCCAGCGATTTGGTAACAGCTCTGGATCAGGTTTGGCAATTTATCGACTTCAATTAAACGGATGATTTGCCATATTAAAATATCTATCTATTTAAAGCTAAAATCGGTTTTTTTCTTTTTAGGAGCTATAGCACCAACTTCGGCAGTTTTCTGTGACGACTGCACTGCGTCATTGATTGCGTCCAATTCCTGTTGAGTCATATAGCGCCAGTCTCCCGGTTTTAGGTCTCCCAGGCCAACGGACATGATTCTGATGCGTTTTAATTTTGTTACCCGATAATCAAGGTAATCACACATGCGTCTAATTTGTCTGTTTAGTCCCTGAGTTAAAATAATTTTAAATTGAAAGGTACTTAAAATCTGGACATCACAGGGTTTGGTTATTTGATCAAGAATTGGAATTCCTCGAGACATTTTTTGGGCGAATTGCTCCGTAAGTGGCTTATTTACCGTGACGAGATATTCTTTTTCATGAGCGTTCTCAGCGCGTAAAATCTTGTTAACAATATCGCCATCACTAGTCAGAAAAATGAGACCTTCTGATGGTTTATCCAAACGACCTATCGGAAATACGCGCTGCGGGTATCCAATAGCGTCGATAATGTTACCTTTGACCCTTGATTCGGTAGTACAGGTTATACCTACCGGCTTGTTATAAACCATGTAAATTCTATCTGACTTATTGGTAGCAGCCGCTTTTATTAAGTTGCCTTCGGCTTCGACTCTGTCACCAGGGAATACTTTCATGCCAACTTCGGCCGTCTTCCCATTAATTGTGACAGATCCACAGGCAATCACGCGATCAGCTTCGCGGCGCGAACAGTATCCTGAGTCACTGATAAATTTGTTAAGACGGATGCTTTCTTCGTTGCTCACTGTTTTGTTCGTCCTTTCAGGTCTATAAATTGCAATTCTAAAGGTTGAATGTTAGCCGGTTGTTTTTTTAATTGCTCAATAGCGTTTTGAATTTGTTGCTGTTCTTCCCAGGTTAATGGCTTATAAAATGTTGGATACCGCCAGCCATAACCCCATCGAAATGTTGTCGGTAAGAACGGTGTGCCGCCTACTCTCACTCCCGCAAGCATAAGAAGGGCTATCTCCGGTTCTCCGACATTGGTAACGCATTCTTTTAACTCAAGGTCGGCTTGCACCCTTTGTGTAAATGTACCACCTTTCCAATAACTAAAATCATGCTGGACGCAGCACTTTAGCCATAACTGATTATGTTCAAAGTTTCCTTCGGGAAATGCACTACAGCCGTCACTATTAAACGGCTTTAGTTCTTTCGCCATCGATAATGTAGATATCAATAGTGAAAACCATAGAAGATGTGTTGCCAGATGTTGCATTACTGAATCTTTAACCTATTGCGTCCGTGATTCTTCGCATTATAGAGAGCATGGTCGGCTCGTTTTAACAGGGCATACTCATTTTTATCTCGAAGGCATATTTCAGCTACACCAATACTCACTGTGGTGCTCAATGAACCACGGTCAATAATAAATGTGGTCTTTCTAACTACTTCCAGAACGCTTATAAAGGATAAGGTTATAATTTTAACGAGTTGTCGTCTCATTTATAGGTTCTGGTCGCGCCTTGAAAACATTGTTTGAGGCATTTTAATTAAAAAATGCCAGAGATAACATAGCGACTATACCCAGTTAAGTATAACTTTCCCGGATTGTCCTGAACGCATTACTTCAAAACCCTGTTGGAAATCATCGATAGAGTAGTGGTGGGTGATCATAGGGGACAGGTCAAGACCGGATTGAATCAAACTGGACATTTTATACCAGGTTTCAAACATTTCCCGGCCATAGATACCCTTGAGTTCCAGGCCCTTAAAAATAATCTGGTTCCAGTCTATCGTCATATCATTGGGTGGAATGCCCAGTAGCGCGATTTTGCCGCCATGATTCATGGTTGTCAGCATACTTTGGAATGCGGAAGGTGCCCCGGACATTTCCAGACCAACATCAAATCCTTCTGTCATTTGAAGCCGATCCATAACCGATACCAGATCTTCTTTAGCGACATTAACGGCACAGGTAGCACCCATCTTTTTAGCAAGGGATAAACGGTATTCATTAACGTCAGTAACCACAATGTGTCTGGCACCAGCATGATGAGCTACAGCGGCAGCCATGCAGCCAATTGGACCTGCTCCCGTTATTAATACGTCTTCCCCAACCAAATTAAAGGATAACGCAGTATGGACAGCGTTGCCAAATGGATCAAATATAGCAGCCCAGTCAGATGAAATGTCGTTAGAAATCTTAAAGGCATTAAATGCCGGAATCGCCATATATTCAGCAAATGCCCCCTGTCGATTTACACCAATGCCCTGGGTGTTTCTGCAGAGATGTCGACGTCCGGCGCGACAGTTTCTGCAGTATCCACAGGTTATATGGCCTTCTCCACTAACCATATCTCCAATATGGAAACCGGTAACTTCCTGACCAATCTCAACAACTTCGCCTACAAATTCATGCCCGGTAATCAGTCCGACCGGTACGTTGTCTTGTGACCATTGATCCCAGTTATAGATATGAACGTCAGTGCCACAGATGGCAGTTTTATGAATCTTGATTAGAACATCATTATGGCCCGGCTGCGGAACAGGAGCGTCAATCATCCATATTCCGGTTTCTGCTTTTGTTTTTGCTAATGCTTTCATAAATAATAACTCAATGGATGATATTCAATTCTTTACCGACTTTTATAAAGGCAGTAATTGCCTGGTCCAGCTGCGCTCTTGTATGGCCTGCAGACATTTGGGTACGAATTCTAGCTGCGCCCTTTGGAACGACCGGAAAGCTGAAACCAATAACATAAATGCCTTCTGCTAATAGTCTATTTGCCATTTTTGCTGCTAAAGCAGCATCGCCAATCATCACCGGGATGATTGGGTGATCTTTGCCCGCCAGGGTAAAGCCTGCTTCGGTTATTCTTTCACGGAAATAAGCGGCATTGTCATGAACGGCTTGAATTAGGTCTGCAGACTTGCTAATTATTTCCAGGGTTTTTAGACTGGCTGAAACAATGGATGGCGCCAGTGAATTAGAAAATAAGTAGGGGCGAGAGCGCTGTCTTAATAGATCTACTACGGGTTTGCTGGCCGCCGTATAACCTCCAGATGCTCCACCTAATGCTTTTCCAAGTGTCCCGGTTATAATATCAATACGACCCAATACGTTATGGTACTCGTGAGTGCCTTTTCCCGTTTTACCCATAAAACCTACAGCGTGGCTATCATCAACCATCACCAATGCATTATAACGATCCGCAAGGTCACAAATTGATTTAAGGTCTGCAATAACCCCGTCCATGCTAAAGACACCATCGGTAACAATGAGTTTTGTCCGCGCATCTCGGGCGGCAAATAATTGTGCTTCTAGATCGGCCATATCGTTATTTGCATACCTGAAACGCTTTGCTTTCGATAAGCGCACTCCATCTATAATGCTTGCATGATTCAGCGCATCGCTAATAATGGCATCTTCTTCGGTGAGTATGGTTTCAAACAGGCCACCATTTGCATCGAAACAGGAAGAATAAAGAATGCAGTCTTCCATGCCTAAAAACTGGCTTAGTTGACTTTCAAGCCGTTTATGAATGTCTTGAGTACCACAGATAAAACGGACAGATGCGGCACCAAAACCATGAGTATCCATTCCGTCTTTTGCACTTTGTATGATGTCGGAATTGTTTGCTAGCCCTAGATAATTATTAGCACAAAAATTGATTACTGTTTCACCGCTATCCAATGTAATAACGGGTGCCTGAGGAGAAGCAATACTGCGTTCCTGTTTGTATAGGCCATCACGTTTAATTTGTTCAAGTTGATCTTGTATACGTGCAAGGAAAGCTTGATCCATTAATCTCATCCTCAAAGGAAAACAAAAGATGCACTAAGGATGCACAGCCGCTTGGAAACTAACAAGAGAAGAGCAAATATCAATTATTGCTAAACTGAAATTTCTGTCAAAAACACGTTACGGCTGTAAAGTAATGGCTCGGTATTTGGCAATATTACATTTCTGGAAAAAAAGGTAGATCCATTGGCTGATATTGGATTTCAAGTTGATTTAATATGGCCGTAATTTGACCTCTATGATGTGTCCCATGATTGGCAATGGTTGCTACTAGCCAATAGGCCTGATGTATGAGTTCGGAACCTGATATCGTTTTTACTCTCAGACTGTGTTCAAAAAACTCTTCCGATTGACCATGGACAAATTCAACAAGTTTTTGTGCATTGTCGATCAACGCTTGAGACAGTTCTTTGCGATCAGAATATAGTTGTTGATCGAGGCCGGTTACTTCTATAGGAGGGCGCTCGCTTCTAAGTCGATAAAACCATAACAGGTCAACAAGCAGCAGATGATTTAGAGTTCCATGTAATGACTTAAAATATAGTCCATGATCTTTGTAGTAGGTTGAATCATCTATAGGGTCGATGGCTTTAAGTAGTCTTTCATAAGCCAAATAATGGCATTTTATTAAACGAATTAAATGAGGTTTGATTTGCATTAATAGGCTCCAGTAGACTTATCTGGAGTTAATGTAATGCAAATCACAAGTGCGCTCTATCAGCTAATAGTCTTTAAGAGACCTTTGAGTTTCAGCGGAATGGCGGATACCGCACCAGGCTGTATGAAAACTACTACATTTGATTCTCCAGCGTTTAAAATGAACTCTCATAAATTCTTCTGGAAAGAATGTAAACCGCTATAGCTGGCATGAAAGGGCGGAGTCTTTACTCAGGTACACTGCGTTTTTTTTCATTTTTGCCTTGATTAGCCTCGATAATTGCTCCACGACAACCGCTCCTGCGTTGTTCTTATAAGCTACGTCCATGTAGCGATGCGTTGTTCTAATACACCACGTACCCAAAGCACTCGCGAAGCTCGCGGGGCAAGCATTCCATGTGGTTATGCATTCGTAACATTTTCACACAGCCTCGCACGAAAACCCTTTAGTTCCTATGCGAGATTTTGCCTTGCCGGTAAGCAAAATTAGTATGTTTGCCAAGATCTCTTTTAATAATATTTTGATCCGTGACGCGACTGGATTTTGATTATACAGATACCACTGAGTTATCTGAGGCTACCGTATTAGCATGCTGATAGGCGTCTGCATCCCAGTCGTTTTCCCAACTCATTTGATCGATTAAATATCTAAATTGATAGTCTCGGCCAGGTTCAAGCGGTAGCTCTAACTTAAACTCACCAGATTTCAATTTTTGCATTGGATGGCTTGTTGTTGACCAATCATTGAAATCTCCAACCAGATGAACCTGAGTGGCACTGGATGTCGCTTCTTTTGGTAATCGAAATGTACATTTACAAATACCCGTTGATTTCACATAACGCTTTTTAATACCCATAGTCTGTTTATTCTCCTTAATAATCATTACAAGCAGGAATCTATGATTCCAGAGGGGTGGTTTTTATACGTCACATCAAAATCTAATTTAGATTTTATACTTAAAAACTGACATAAATTATAGCAAGATAATTTTGTATTGCAGAAGCAGCAGGCTTTATAAAATAGGTAACCTGTACAACTGGCAATCGTTTGGCTGGGGAGTTATGCTAAATTCACTAAGCAAATAACCTGATCGACGATAAGGCAAACCGTTAGAAATGAGTGTGTTGATAATCATAATTGTCATCTTGTCAGTGTTAATACTGGTTTACCGTATTGATCGTCTTGAAATAACCAGCATAGATTCTGACCTTGATGTTGATATTTCTAATCTAGATTCTTTTTTGCACCAGTCCGAATCAATCCATACCAGTTTGCGGCATGGGACACAAAAACGCATTCAGTGGTTTGATCAGCCACAAAAGACCGAATATTCGGTTCTGTATGTTCATGGATTATCCGCATCGGCCAATGAAATATCACCTATACCAGAAAGCATTGCCAAAAGCCTTCAAGCTAACCTATATTTTCCCCGCCTAACCGGGCACGGTAGTGATGGGCATTCTTTAGCTGCCGCCCATGCAGAGAATTGGTTGGCAGATTTGGAACAAAGCTGGAACATTGCTGCTTCTATTGGCGAAAAAGTGATTATTTTGGCATCCTCAACAGGGGCGACTCTGGTGGAGTGCTTTTTAAATCGACTGGCAAAAAATAGCGCATTAGTATCTCTGGTTTATTTATCTCCGAATTTTGGTGTACAACATCCGTTATCGGCAATAAGCAGTTGGCCGTTTAGTCAGTACTGGTTGCCAGCGTTATTAGGACAATTACATGAAGGACATTATGAGAATGAACTTCAGCAGCAAATATGGACCTACAATTATCCGGTAGCGGTATTTAGGCAGATGCAGCGGCTTATGGATGCGATGTATAGATTGAGGGTCGTTCCAGTAAGTATCCCTTTACTCGTGTTTCTGTGTGAAAAGGATGAGGTAGTTTCTTCAAAAAAGACACGAAAATTCTTAAGCAGATCCCATGTTAACACCAGTTACCATCTAATTGAGCCAAAAGAAGGCAGTAGTAACCATGTGATCACCGGTACAGCAATAAGGCCAGAAACCAATCAGCGGGTGATCGAAACTATATTGGCACACCTGAATAAGAGTCTGAGTCAGTGAAAACTGGCATATTTGTTTCTGTTTGATTGTATTGATAAAAACAGATTGAAAAATTGATCGCACGACACTAAATTGGTTGGGATCGTTACAACACTAACTCAAAAATTATAAATGTGAGGAATGACCATGCGAAAAATATTAACCCTATTAATTGCGAGCTGGATAGCTTTAGTCCCCTTTGCAACTCAGGCTGGAATGGTGTCATCAAACTCCATAGTAGACGATAAGTTTAGTGTCGTTTTTGAAAACCAGCAACTCATGACTCAATTGCAATCTATGGGTGTTTCTGAGTCTCAATTACAGGCCAGGTTGTCTACGATGACAACTGAAGAACAGGCTATGTTTTTTGAGCAAATGGAAAATCTGCCTGCTGGTCAAGACGTACTAAGTATGGCATTTCTGATATTTCTGGTATTTATTGTGACAGATATCATTGGTGCTACAGACGTTTTCCCATTTGTTAACAAGATTTAATCTAGCTTTTGAAATTTTATCGGTTTGTTGCACTCTGTTATGTCGCCCTGATAATGTCGGGGTGTGCAAACCAAAGTTTATTATCTGAGCTAAAAGACCTGGATCTGCCTCCTTATACTCATCTATCTGACGTCCCTTTTTTTCCACAGGAACCTTTACTCTGTGGTCCCGCGGCCTTGGCCACGGTAATCAATTATTATGACCACAAGACAATACCTGAGGATCTGAATGATCGTTTATGGACGCCTGAAGCAAAGGGAACATTCGGGGTTGATATGATATCAGCGACCAGAGCAAAGGGCATGTTGGCGATTCGTTCACCCGATAAATTAGAGGATTTGCTGTTAGTAACCAGTCAGGGTTGGCCGAGTATTCACCTGTTAAATTTAGGTTTTAAGCAACTACCTCAGTGGCATTATGCTGTATTGGTCGGATATGATTTAGATAATGAAGAGGTCGTGCTAAGGTCAGGTAAGGTTCGTGTACGTAAAATGTCTTTCAAGCATTTCATGCGTTCAAAAGCACTTGCGAATAATTGGGCTATCATTCCAGCATTTCCTGACCAGTTGCCTGTTTTAGCAGAATGGGAATTGGTCTATAAAGAACTGCTAAGCTTTACCGAAGTCATGCCGGAATACAAAACCGAGGCATTTTCAACGGCTGCCCGGACATACCGGGATCAATGGCAGTTTTTGTTCGCCCATGGCAATAATTTGTTTGAAATGACTCAATTCAATGAGGCAACGGCGGCCTACCAGTCTGCATTAAATCTTTCGAATAATGCTTCAATCTGGAACAACTTAGCCTACAGCCTGGTACAGCAAGGATGTGTAGATCTTGCGAAAGAAGCGATCCAGTGTGCCGGGAATATATCTGCTGATGATGCCAATATTTCAAAATCTATTCTGGAAATATTGTCGGTTCAGAGTTCAGGTTCAAGATTAAATGTACAATGCCCCTCTGAAATCCATTGCCCTGTTTCGATTAATGTCTCAGACGCTATGCCAGACAATATTTCTAACACCACTTCAAACGCTGTACCAAGCTCGATATCTGCTCCTTAGTTCAATGTCAGACAACACTTCCAAAATTACAATCCTGTACCGGGCGGCTAACATAGATTTATTCAATGCAAAGGTATCTGAACAGCTGTTGTTGTTGATTAATTATTGATCATTTGCTGTCTAAACTCATTCTGGTAGAATCCGCGCCTCAATTAAATCGGCTTCAAGTTTGAAGTCAAAGCACTGCATTTACGTTGCAGCCAGCTGAGGAAAATATGAATAAAATCGTCGTAGCGGCGCTCTATCACTTTGTGAAAATTGAGCAGCCGGTCTCCTTGCGTGAGCCACTCACTGAATTTCTAGATGCCCATGATATTCGAGGCACGTTAATTCTTGCTGAAGAAGGGATAAACGGGACCGTATCTGGTACCCGTGAAAGTATTGATGCCTTGTATCAATGGTTTGCCCAACATGCTTCATTTGCAGGTGTTAAATCTAAAGAATCTTTTCATTCTGAACAGCCTTTCTATCGGACTAAGGTGAAAATCAAAAAAGAAATTGTCACCATGGGGATCGACGGAATTGATCCACAAAAAATTGTTGGCACCTACGTTAAACCAGATCAGTGGAATGCCCTAATCTCTGACCCTGAAGTGTTACTTATTGATACTCGTAACGATTACGAATTTCAAATCGGTAGTTTTGAGGGTGCAATTAATCCTAATACCGAATCATTTCGCGAATTTCCAGCCTATGTGTCTGAGAATCTCGATCCAGGAATACATAGAAAAGTAGCCATGTTTTGTACTGGCGGCATTCGTTGTGAAAAATCGACCGCCTTTTTGAAGGGGCAGGGCTTCGATGAAGTTTATCATTTAGAGGGCGGTATTTTAAAATATCTGGAAGATGTATCCGCCGATGCGTCAATGTGGAATGGTGAATGTTTTGTTTTCGACAACAGGGTATCTGTTAGACATGGTCTGGAAGTTGGTGATTTTGAATTGTGTCACGCTTGTCGCAAGCCATTATCGGCTGTAGAACGCCAACACGAACACTTCAAAGAAGGGGTGTCCTGTCATCACTGTCACGATACCATCAGTGAACAGCAGCGGCAGCGCTATAATGAACGGCAGCGCCAGCTCGCTTTGGCCAAGAGCCGAGGAGAACATCATTTAGGCAAAGATTCACATATTACCAATCAAACACGCAGGCTACAGAAGCAATCGTTTCGTAGGCAACAGCGTGAACTTAGTCTGAAAAAGAACGGAGCCTGAACATGACACTTCGACCAGAATTATTATCTCCAGCCGGTACGATAAAAAATATGAGATATGCATTGGCTTATGGTGCCGATGCGGTCTATGCCGGACAACCTAGGTACAGTCTGAGGGTTAGGAATAATGATTTTACTCTTGAAAACCTGGCTCAGGGGATTCAGGAAGTTCATAACATGGGTAAACAGTTTTATGTTGCTTCAAATCTGGCACCACACAATGCCAAGGTGAAAACTTACCTAAGAGATATTGAACCTGTTATTGAAATGAAGCCGGATGCTTTAATCATGTCAGATCCGGGCTTGATTATGATGGTGCGTGAAAAATGGCCAGATCAGGTTATTCACTTGTCTGTTCAGGCTAATGTTGTCAACTATGCGTCGTTAAAGTTTTGGTACCAACAAGGTATTAAACGCGTCATTTTATCTCGTGAGTTATCTCTGGATGAAATTGAAGAAATGCGTCAGCAATGTCCAGAAATGGAGTTGGAGGTTTTTGTTCATGGCGCATTATGCATTGCCTATTCCGGTCGGTGCCTTTTAAGCGGGTATATTAATAAACGCGACCCTAATCAGGGTACCTGTACTAATGCGTGTCGCTGGGAATATCAGGCTCATGAGGCTAAAGAAGATGAAAGCGGCGATCCCATGCCTATTGAATCAGGAATTTGGGTGCCGCCATCAGATAAAATAGTGACGGATAACCCTCCAACATTAGGTGAAGGTGGCCCTACCGATAAAATTTATCTTTTGGAAGAAGAAGGCAGACCAGGTCAATTGATGCCTGCTTACGAAGATGAGCATGGCACCTATATTATGAATTCTAAAGATTTACGAGCTATTCAGCATGTTGAGCGATTAACAAAAATGGGTATTCACTCGCTTAAAATCGAAGGTCGTACCAAATCTCATTATTACGTCGCCAGAACGGCCCAGACTTATCGAAAAGCCATTGATGATGCTGTTGCAGGTAAAGCTTTTGATAGGTCACTGATGAATGAATTGGAAAATCTTGCGAATCGTGGTTATACCGAAGGGTTTTATAGACGTCATGTTCATGACGAATATCAAAACTATGAAGTCGGGCGCTCAGTAGGTGTTCATCAGCAATTTGTCGGAGAAGTTCAGGGAATTAAAGATGGACGATTAGTGGTTCGAGCCAAGAATAAATTTGCCAAGGGAGATTCAATTCAGTTGATGACTCCAAACGGTAATCATACCTTTATTTTAGAAGATATACGCTTACTCAAAAATGGCTTTGACATTGATGAGGTACCAGGATCAGATTATGAGGTAACAATAGGAATCGATCATGAACTGGATAGCAGCGTCGAGCAGTACGGCCTGATTATGAAGAACCTGTAAGTCTGGATCAGGACTGATGTCGGTAAGAGTGTTCAAAATGAGCAGTCTTACCTGACAACCTATAATATATACGCCTTCATCGCTATTAATCAGTTCGTTGTATCATCCTTAAATCTATAGAATCGCATCTAGCGTAAAATACTTAAGGATTCTTTTTCTATTTCTCTTTCTATCGCAAAATAAATCAGGTCAGAAATAAGCTGTGTTTGACTCTTGCCGGAAGCCTCCCATAATTTGGGATACATACTAATATTGGTGAACCCCGGAAGCGTATTGATTTCATTGACATATATGTCATTGTTTTCGGTGAGAAACATGTCGACCCGGGCTAGTCCAGAACATTCCATTACATTGAAAACTTCAATAGCCGTTGATTGGAGGCTGGTTTTTTGTTCTTCACTAAGAGATGCAGGTATAACCAGCTCTGCACCATCTCCGGAGATGTATTTGCTGTCATAACTGTAAAAGTCGGTATGTGGAATGATCTCCCCAACTTCAGAAGCCTGAGGCGAGTCGTTTCCCAACACCGCTACCTCAACTTCTCGTCCACGAATTTCCTGTTCAATAATGATTTTAGTATCAAATTTAAATGCATGGGATATCGCGTCTGCTAATTCATCATCATTACTTGCTTTGCTAACACCTACAGAGCTTCCCATATTGGCAGGTTTTACATAGACCGGCCAACCAAAAAGAGTTTCAATGTCATTGGGATTAACGGGAAGATCTTTTTTATAGCGTGTCAGGCTCTTGGCGTTCTTTAACTTTGTATTTTTTAAAAGACGTTTCATGATGTCTTTATCCATACTGATAGCGCTGCCTAATACATTGGCGCCTACACAGGGAAGGTTGGCCAATTGCGCTAAACCTTGAACAGAGCCGTCTTCACCATAGGGGCCGTGTAATACAGGGAACAGTACATTAATGTGGTTGATGGTTGTATGATCATCCAGTCTTATTAACTGAAAGTCCGCCCCATTACCAAGCAATGCAATGGGTGCGAAGCTGTGAGATGTTATCCACTTTGCTATATCCGCGGCATTAACAAATGCAGTAGTGTCTTCAATGTAATACCAGCGCCCTTCGCGATCAATATAAATAACAACGGCAGAATATTTATCGAAGTCTAATGATCGAACAATATTTTGGGCTGATTGAAGTGATACTTCATGCTCTGCGGATCGGCCTCCACAAAGAAAAACGACTTTTTGAATATCTGGCATGGTTATCTGTTAAATAATTAAAAGAAGACTAATAATAAATGGAATTTAACATTTAATACAGGGCTGGTGAGGGGACTAAGGAAATGAAAGCCCTATTTTTGAATTATTCACACACTTTAATTCCAGAGCTTTCATTATTGCGAGACCATACTAGCTTTTATGGAAAAACTTTTAACTATAAATAGGAACGACTAGTACCGGTATCTTGCTAGTATGAACAATTTTATTTGCGCTGGATCCCATCATCATTCTGCCCACAACCGAATGAGTACGACTACCCATAACAATCATGTCAGCGCCTACTTCGTCTGCAGTAGCCAGTATTACATCTTCAATTCTACCTGTTATTACCTTAATTTCAGTTTCAATTTCAGGGTCAGCATCGTTCAACTCTTCTTGATAAAATTCTTCAATTCGAGTTTTCATGTGTTCTTTAGTACTTGCGGCACTTTCAGCAAATTTAGAATCTATTTCAGATTCAGAAAAGTAGGAGCTGACTAATGTTCGTGCAGTATCGGCAAGAGGTTCCAATACATGTAAATAAATGATTTTTGCATTGTATTGTTTGGCAACTGAAGTGGCCATTCTCATTGCTGGTCGTGTGTGTTGGCCTAGATCAGAAGCATATACGATTGTTTTAATTTCGGGGAGCATGGTAGTTCTTCCTTTTATCTATATTATTCATTATTTATAGTCAGTTATTTCCATTTTACTAAAATTAATTCTCTGAAAATCTGTTGCTTTTGTTTGTGACAACCATTATTTTTTTAAAAATTAATATGCTAAAACATTCTAGTACTCAGTTACCCTAAGCGAAATAGTTATCTTAAATATAGTGCACCGATCCGTTTATGAACAATGACGTGGTCAAGTAAATTGCTATACCCCTGTTAAGCAAGCGACCAAAGAAACCTTATGCTACTGCCTTATACCAACGCTTACTTGTAATTCCAATTAATCGGTGGTTTTGAGACATCTCCTATTGGCCTTGCTGGCATAGTGAGCGCCTCTGTCTGAATGGACTACCAATCATGACTTTGGCTTTTCTGAGGCATGTAGTCATTTCTAATGCATCAACAACCCATGTGGTGGTCATTAGTGAACCCATGCTCCTGCCATTGTCGTCAACAGAAATAATAGAGTGTGGTAAAATATTGATAGTCTCGAAGAACGAAAGGGAGATATCATAATCATTACCCTGTTTTTTTTAATGTAAGTGTTTAATCAATAATAAACTTCAGTTTTCATTTAGTCTTCGTCATTTTTCTAGTCCAATGGAAGTTTTTACATGACATCATTTGTTTTTAGATACCTTACTATAGAGCAGCTTAACGCTCGTCAGTTGCATCAGATACTTCAAGTGCGGCAGGAGGTTTTTGTCGTGGAGCAGGAGTGTGCGTATCAAGATTGTGACGATATTGATCTCACGGCAATACATGTCTTAGGAGTGAAGGGGCATCAGCTACGTAGTTATTGCCGAGTATATACTGAGGCAGATTCTGTTCATATTGGTCGGGTGTTGGTTACCAAAGCTTTTAGAAAGGCTGGAGTAGCAAAAAAAATGATGGCTGACGTTCTTGGCTACATTTTTAGACATTTTTCACATCATCAGGTTATTAAATTATCGGCACAAAGCCATTTAATTCCTTTTTATAGTGAATTTGGGTTTGTCTCGGTGGGAACGCCCTATATTGAAGACGGTATTCCCCATCAATATATGGTGCGTCAGTTGGAGTTAGGCTCATGAAAAATAGTCTCTATATCGGATTAAATAACGCTAAGCTGGAGCGCAGTCTTGGATCTCTGCTTCAATTGGAATTTTCTGATTGGAACGTAATGCTGTCTTCAGAAGCGATAAGTGATCAACAGCTCAAAATGTGCCAGGGCGCCATTATTTGGAAAAATGATCCCGAACCCTTATTGAGAATGCCAGATCTAAAGCTAATTCAGAGTATGGGGGCTGGTGTTGATTTTATTGATTGGTCGCTGCCTCAGTTTAAGTCAGTGCCTGTTTGCCGTTTTGTTGATGAAAGTTTGAGTATTCAGCTTGCACAGTATGTGATTGGACATATTTTGTCTGATAAGTTGGAATTTGATCTCTATCGTGATCTGCAACAAAAAAAGCGTTGGCAAGAACATAGCCCAAAAAATGGCAATAAAGTTTTAATACTCGGACTAGGAGTCATCGGATCTCAAATAGCCAATCTGTTAAATCAGATGGACTTTCAACTTTTTTCATGGTCTACAAGAGTAAAGGGTATCGATTTTATTCAGGAAATGACCACCAGGCAGGAGCTGATGAAAATGTTTCCTGACATTGATTATCTCGTTAATTTACTTCCGTCAACAGAGAAAACCTCAAATTTTATTGACGAATCCTTATTAAGACATATGAAATCGGATGCATGTATCATCAATGTTGGCCGCGGAGATACCCTGGACGAGCAAGCACTTTTGTCTTGTCTGGATAAGAAAATTATCCGCAAAGCGATTTTAGATGTTTTTAAACATGAACCCCTACCTTCAGATCATAGGTTTTGGACTCACCCATCAATATTGATTACTCCGCATGTCGCAGCTCAATCAGATTTATCTGCTGTTGTTCGTGTATTTAGCCGCAACTTAAATAAAGTTATCCATGGTGATGAGCCGGATTATAGGGTAGATCCAGACCGAGGTTACTAGGTTTTCACAAAACCAAATCTTATTTAGCTCTAAAATTTCATGAAAACTATATTTCATTATCGAAATGGGTGATAATTACAAGATTATTTATGCCTGCTTGAATGAAAGTGAGTTCGGGGTTTATATATCTGATGAAGCCTAAGTTTCAATAACTGTTTTTTAAGAGACGTTATGTGAATAATAAAGTAATAAAATTAGGTTAAGTTTTTAAATATACATCAGATAAATAGTAATAGAGATACGTATTCTGTAACTGGTTGAATCATACTGAATGTCAAATACTGAACACCCAACAATGAGTCGACGTCGATTTATTCGACAAAGTGTTACTGCGTCCGCTATGTTAGCCGGAGCAGGAGTTACTTCTGTCCAATTGCTTCGTCCAAAAGGATTGCCACCACAGGCGATTGAACTTAATTCAGTGTCAGCACGTGCTATTGAGGCGCTGAGAGAAATTGAAGTTAAGGAGACGGCGGCTTTAGCCAATAAAGGCGGCGCGACAGTAGCTCAACAGAATGTTGATCCAGTTAATAGTATTTCTAGATGGTCTCTTTCCGAAAAAGAAATAATGTTGACGCCGGATGTGTCAAATAATACCTATGCCGCTATTCAAACGCCTGACACCAGTACAGTGCTGTCAAGTTCAAATGATGGGGTTGAAAATCTAACCGATGTTGAACATGCTTCTGAGGCATGGCACCAACGGGTCGTTAGGTTTGATGAAAACCTTCCAGGTGATATCTTTCTGCCTGAAAACCAGATGCCTATGTTAAGGAATGTAACCAAGCGACTCGCCGGTGTTCGCAGTTTCGTGGGCTATGGAAATTTCAATCTTTTATCCTTTGATGAAATGCTATACCACGGGCGTAATCAGGCCAATATTGGTGCTTTCACGAAGGAGGAGCTAGAGTTTTTAGATTTTATATTCTATCAAGATGCCAAACAGCTAGGTTTTATGGGTGACAAGGTCGTACCTGAATTAACCAAGGCAGTTGATGCTAAGCATGTCACAAAAATTAAGGGTTCTGGCCACTTTTTGTATCAGGGTGAATCGGAGGTCCACTTTAATAAAATTCAATCAATTCTAGGTCGAGATTTAGTTTTAACGTCAGGTATCCGAGGGATAGTGAAACAGTATCACCTTTACCTGGCCAAGGCAGTAAAGACTAATGGTAATATGTCTCGTGCTTCCCGATCATTAGCTCCTCCCGGATATTCCTATCATGCTTTGGGTGATTTTGATGTTGGTCAAAGAGGTTTAGGTTTTAGTAACTTTACTTCTGAGTTTGCCGAAAGTGACATATTTAAACGCCTTACCGATCTTGGTTTTATTAAAATTCGTTATACACAGGATAATAAATTTGGTGTCCGATTTGAACCTTGGCATATTCGCGTTGTATAGATAAGTAAAATAAATGAAAAATTTTGGTGAAATGTCAAATTCAACGAGATGGATTTCTATTCTCAATAGACTCCGAACCCATGTTACTATTTAAATATTATACTTCCTGATAGCTCACCTTTGAGTGATTCCAGATATATTATAAAGCTACTGAATACAGTTATTGATCAGTCTTCTTGCCTGTTTATTTATATTCTTTTGGGCGACTCCCACTAAAAAACTATCTACCCAAATTCGTGTTCATTGGGTTGCTCATTTATTTCCTGATCTATAAAGATGTTGTAAATAGTAGAAAGTAACGTGTTGAGACCAACTATCATGGCCAAATGTTCAACTTTTTGAGGGTTTTCAATTGAAAAACGCATCTTCTTCCAGCTTGCAATCGTTAAAAATGATGTGGCCTTATATTGCTAAATACAGGATGCAACTGGTAGCAGCATTAATCGCTTTAATGTTAACCGCTGGTGTAACTTTGGCAATGGGTCAAGGGCTTAGAGTGGTGATCGATAGCGGCATTATTTCAGAATCTCAACATGAATTGAATCAATCCATTGTCATTATGATGTTGTTGGTACTACTAATGTCTGTGGGCACTTTTATTCGATTTTATTTGGTTACCTGGCTAGGAGAAAAAGTGGTTGCAGATATAAGGAACGCAATCTTTAGTCATATCGTGCATTTGCACCCTAGTTATTTTGAAGAAAATCGAAGCGGTGAAATTATGTCCCGATTAACCACGGACACCACGCTGTTGCAGTCGATAATTGGTTCGAGTTTAAGCATGGCACTTAGGTCGGCAATTATGGTCATTGGCGCCATTGTTATGTTATTGATAACGAATCTCAAGCTGACGTTAATTGTTCTAACCTCAGTGCCACTGGTGTTACTGCCAATTTTATTCATTGGTAGAAAGGTCAGGATGCTGTCCCGGGCAAGCCAGGACAGCATCGCTAATGTAGGCTCTTACGCCGGTGAGATCATTCAGCAGATTAAAACAGTGCAAAGTTATAACCGGGAGGGGTTTGAAAAAAGGGCTTTCGGGTTTGAAGTCGACAAGGCATTGCAGGTTGCTAAAAAGCGTATAAAGCAGAGGTCGTTAATGATGTCGATTGTAATACTGCTAGCCTTTTCTGCTATCGCGGTAATGGTCTGGGTTGGAGGTACAGATGTCATGGCCGGGAAGATGTCTGGCGGAGAGTTAGCAGCTTTTGTCTTCTATGCCATTATGGTTTCCTTTGGTATGGCTACTGTCTCTGAAGTAATGGGGGAGTTACAACGTGCAGCTGGTGCTATGGAACGTTTAATGGAGTTGCTAACTGAAGAATCTTTAATACGTAATCCTGATAAGCCTGTTTCAGTAAATCAGGATCATCAATACCATTTGGAGATTAGTAATCTTTCTTTTAGTTATCCGACCCGTCCTGATACTCCTGCGCTAAAAGATCTAAATTTGACAGTAAAGCAGGGGGAAACTGTCGCTATAGTGGGACCTAGTGGAGCCGGTAAGTCGACATTGTTTGAAATGTTGCTCAGATTTTATGACCCGCAAGCTGGCAGTGTTCAAGTACAGGGCGCCAGGATCAATGATATGGACCTTAATGTGCTTCGAGGAAAAATGGCATTAGTTCCGCAACAGCCTGTATTGTTTAGTCATGATGTCAGGACCAATATTCGGTATGGTAATCCAGAAGCTAGTGATGAAGCGGTATCTAGAGCTGCAACATCCGCATTCGCCGATGAATTTATTCAATTACTACCTAAGGGCTATGATAGTTATTTAGGGGAGAACGGTGTAAGGCTCAGTGGTGGTCAGAAGCAACGCATCGTCATCGCCAGGGCAATTCTCAATAATCCGGAGATCTTGTTGCTTGATGAAGCTACATCTGCACTGGATGCCGAGAGTGAACATAAGGTGCAGGGTGCTCTAAATGAATTGATGAGAGATAGAACCACTCTCATTATTGCTCATAGATTATCTACAGTAATTAATGCAGATCGAATTGTCGTTATGAACCATGGTGAGATTTTGGCTGAAGGAACTCATGAGAGCTTGCTCAAGACCTCGTCGTTGTACCGAAGGTTGGCTGAATTACAGTTTGGTCAATTGGAATCTACGGGTTCACCAGTATCCGTTGTAATTTGATTCTCAATAGGGGCAATGGCTCTAATAAATGCGTTTCTTCGTATCGTAACGTCCAACAGAGGGTCTCCATAGTATTGTATCAGCGCATTGCCTTGTGCTGTCACTCTTAGGAAATCGGAAACATTAATAGTTTCAATGCCATTGCCCCATGCATTAACAATGGCAGTTTGAGATTTTAAACCACTTGCATCCAGACTGCCATTGCCCAAAACTGATAGTTTGAGGTGATTGGTCTTTCCTACAAACTCAATAATGCTGTCACCGGTCATACTCATGTCAATCCACTTATTATTAAATTCGATGCGGCCACGAGCGATGCTGTTGACATCAATCTTGATGTTGGGAGTGGTGAGCGGACCCTTGGTTACTACCTGGAAGTCACCGTCAAGGTCAATTTCACTAATTTGCGGTAGCCCTAGTCGCACTATGTAATAACCTTGTCTGCACTGTCCTGGAGACATTTTCAGCCTTCTTTTGCTTGTTCTATAGCGTATTTCTTGCAGGGTGCCAGGTTGTGCTTCCAGTTCCAGGGTGAAGCTTGGAGATTGAGATAATTCCAGTAAAAATTTTCCGCGAATGTCGATTTTGTCAAAGTTACCCACGCTGTAAGTTTTACGTATAGTGGGTTGCCCTTCAATATCGCAGATAGCTGCGAACGATGTCGCGCTAAAAGAAAGAAATAGAATTATAATTAACAGGTAGTTACTCATAGAGGCATAAGTTTACGATTGCAAATTCAAAATATTCCGACAATCGTCGCTTAACTGATAGCAATTGTCACGATCTGTTTTACAATCAAGCTATTAATTAACAGATTAGACACTTCCACCCTTGATTATATTTGCATGATTTCAGGTCGTTCTGGTCTCAAGTCATTGATACCTCAAATAAAAAGGTTTCGACAGGATACCCAAATGACCCCAAATATCACCACCTATAGTCCTTCTGTTGGCCTAAAAGAATTTATTGCTCTTGTTGCCTCAATGACCGCATTGGTCGCGTTGTCAATAGATGCCATGTTGCCTGCACTTCCCAGTATTGCTCTTGACCTCGATTTACCTGAAAAAAATGATGCGCAGTTGGTTATCGCTTTTATATTTATTGGTATGGCGATTGGTCCCGTCTGGTTTGGACCTCTGTCAGACAGCATAGGTAGAAAAAAAGCAATCTATATTGGATTTGTGTTGTTTGCTATCGGATCATTAATGGCCTGGTATTCTCAAACATTTGAGTGGTTGCTTGCAGGACGAGTGATTCAGGGTTTGGGGGTTTCTGGTCCCCGGATTGTTGCGATGGCGATGGTGCGTGATTGCTTTAAAGGCAATGAAATGGCAAGGGTCATGAGTTTTGTGACTGCAGTATTTATTATTGTTCCCGCCCTGGCGCCATCAATCGGGCATCTCGTTGTAGAGGTGAGTAGCTGGCGACACATATTTCTTTTATTTCTCGTTGTTACTTTGGTTATCTGGGGCTGGTTATCTATCCGCCAGAAAGAAACCCTGGATCCTGAACTAGAAAGGCCCTTTAGGTTAAGTGTTGTTATTGAATCCGGTCTAGCCGTACTTTCAATTAAGAAAACGCGCTACTTTACCATAGCGACAGGGTTAGTCTTCGGATGCTTCATGGGTTACCTAAATTCATCACAGCAGTTGTTTCAGGATATTTATGGAGTCGGTGATAAATTTCCTTTTTATTTTGCAATTTTGGCTTTGGGATTTGGTGGATCCTCGTTACTTAATGCAAAGCTGGTTATGCGGTTTGGTATGCACTTTTTAGCCCAGCGTGCTGTGTTGATCCTCATGTTGCTATCTTATGTGTTTTTGGCATTGAGTCTGTTCTATCAGGGCGTACCACCGTTTATGTCATTTTTAGCGTTTGCAATGTTTTCTTTCATGTTTGTCGCGATAACTTTTGGCAATCTAAATGCCATGGCGATGGAACCTGTAGGGCATGTCGCAGGAATGGGTGCAGCATTCATTTCTACAGTCTCAACCCTGATTGCGTTGCCTATAGGTATCTATGTTGGGCAAGCCTTTGATCAGACGATCTTGCCGGTGATTATAGGTTTTGCACTTTGCAGTACATTGGCATGGTTGATAATATTTTATGCAGATAGGAATGTATGAACAACAGGTTGAGTCGCTTAATTGACAGATTCACCAGACTGAATCAGTTCTTTATTTTCGGTTACCAGTCTTTCGTTGTCTTTTTCTAACTTAGAGATGTTTGTCAGCATTTCTTTACTGTCTTGAATAAATTTCTGCAGCATGGTTTCCAGTTCATCGCCAGACTCATTGAGCGCTTCGGACGATTTTAATGAATCGATAAGCTCGCTAATATTTTCTCCTGCAGCCTCAAGCTCAGATTCTAAAATATCAATGCAAGTTTCGGATTCCTGAATATTGTGTTCCAGTTGAGACAGTTGAGATAGCTGCATCTCAGCAATTTCAGCAGCGCCGTCAATGCTCTTCAGTTTCTCTAGTTCAGATTTTAATTTTTCGATGGTTTCTTGCTGGCTCTTATTGACACTCGACAGCTTACTTGTGGCTTCCAGATTAACGTGCTGTTCATCACTCGAATTACTGCCAGATGCGCGTTTTTCGAGTTGAGTTTCCAACAATTTAAGTCTATTTTGTTCTTTAATAAGTAAGTGGTTTAGCGTTTCAAGTTCATTCTCAAGCAGTGTAATGCATACATCTGACTCTTTCATATAACGAGCCTGTTCTTCAATTTGCTGCTTTTGTTTGTCAATATATTCTTTAGGATTATTGTTTGGACTTGACTGTTCAATGAGCAATTTGAGCTTATTAATGGTTTCCATCATGTCGAACTTCTGACTTTTTAATTGATAGATTTCATCTGTGTAATCGCCCATTTTAGGGGCTTCAATAGACGCGGGAATCTCATCTAAAGAAATAGTTTTCAAATTGTCTAGTTCTTCAATCGTTTCTTTTAGTTCTTGTTGGCTGTTGTAGAATTGTTCTTCAAACTTTTCCAGTAACATACAGCGATTCAATAGGTGCTCGATTTCCGCTTTCTGTCGCTGCAACTCTTTAGTGTCGACAACGGGTGTAACTACACCAGATAACTTATTGATAACCTCTTTATTGAACACGGCAAGTAATTCGTTAGATGCCTGTTCGTCAGGCATACCTTTATGGCCTTCAAATAACTTCTCCATATTGAGTAGCGCCGTCCTCAAGGCAAGTATTTGAAGTTGTGCTGGATCATTTGGGTCATATTCAGGACTGGCGCTTAATCCAAGCTCTTTTGCTTGTTCTTTGACATCATCTATCTTTACTTCTACAAAATTGGTGTAGACGTCAGGTCCGCCACGCTGGATCGCTCTCATCAGATCTTTACTAATGAGTTTCGAACCGCTAGAACGCTCCCCTGCAAGTTTTTTAGCATTAAGAAGCTCTCGCAACATTCGATTACGTCGCATCTCTTTGAGCATTTCTTTGAGTATGTTATGCAATCTTCCGTTATAAAATAGAAAGGAGGCAATTACTATATAGACGACAAGGATTTCGGCAGCAATGAATAATACGAAAGGTTCAATAAACATGAGAATCCCTTATCTCATGCTATGCCGATTTTGCTTTGAGAACGACCACTATCTTCTTTGCCTGCTGTATCATAGGTTTCAGAGTCATTGGCTATACCCGAAAGCAATTTCATTAAAAATCGGTTTCGATTTGATTGTCTGTTTAATAATTTCCCATTAGCAATATTTGTTTTTTCAACTTCACTGCCTATTTGGATGAGTTGGCTGTGCAGCTGAAATAACCTTGAAGATTCGGCTAGATTACTGTCTTTTATCCATTGGACTAGTGAATCTTTGGAATCAGCAAGACCTAACTGTACTTCAATATAAGATTGAAATTCCTGGAAGCTAGTTTCGATATTTTCAACCAAACTGGCTTTCAGCTTGGCGATGTCTATAATTTTTCCAGATTCATTATGAATCAAGAGGCGTTGTTCATCTAAAAGAGCAGTTAACAATGCATTTAAATTTTCTGTGAGTACATTTAGAAAATCTAATACTTTCACAGCCTGTATATTAGTCGCAGTCATACTTTTTCCTCTGTCAGGCTGGTACTGACTATTTGGAGTAAAACTCATTTGATAAAACCGGGCTAAAAGTCCGACTCAAATTTCTCCATAGCAGAAGCCAGTCGATCATAATTGATTTGGTATTCACCGTTTTGAATGGCAGACTTGATGCTGTCAATTTTAGATTGATCAACATCACTCATACCCTGAATGTCTGATTCGAGTTGACGTAAAATCTTAACTTCCGGGCTTAATTTCACTTTGTCTTCAGCTGACTCTGCCTGGCCGTTGGCCGCAGCGAGATTAGAAGTGTGTGGATTTGCAACATGTTCCTGACTTTTCGATTTGTCAGTACCAATGTTTCCTGATCCTAAGCCATTGATATTTATAGGCATTTTAGACTCTCCAAATTAAATAGTTAGACTGCTAATGGCTATAGCGGCCAGAATTGATAGAACTTTAATAGTTATTTCAATAGTTTAGCGCTAAATGACCACCTCAACTATTCCTGCTTCGACAACTCTAGCACGAATAATTTTTCCTGATGTTTTGTTTCTGATTTGTATTTGTTTTCCTATTCGTCCAGAGGTCATGGCAACCCCTTGCATTTTCACAACCAGAGTAGAGGACTTACCAAGAATCTGCACTGAATCGCCTCTTTGAATAACGACAGGAGGCTGCAATATAGAGGCACTTAAAATGATACCTGGTTTTAGGTTTCTTCGTGTTGCCTTCCCTATGACTTCATTTATATCGGTGTAATAACCCGTTCTGATTTTTCCGATATCGCGTTCTGCTAAAATTACATCGCTACGGGTTAGCGCTTCGTTGTTCGAGACGTTTGTATTGGTAATGACTACATTCTGGCGGTAATTGACTTCAATTGGCAGGTAAATTGACCATGGTTTTTGGTCATGACATCGAACTAGGATGCTTTGCCGGCCAAGTGGAAGAGAATTAATTCTTTCAAAAACTAAAGTTTTAGTACACTTTGGCTGATTAAATAACTGCAAAGCGTTATCATAGTTGATCTGTAATTTTGATGAATCAAAATTTGACATGTTTTGGTTGTATAGTTGAAAGATGGTTGCTTCAACTTGATCTTTTAAATTCTGTACAGATTCCGATGCCATTAATGTGGTTGGGCATAGAGCGGTAATCAGTAATAGTATTTTAAGTTGTGGCAAATGTCGTAGCATTGCTTGTCCTATTTACAGAGATGTCTATGATATATGTATGTCATCATTTTGGCGTATGTTGTATAAAAATTGTGTATTAATATAGTATGCAAATAGTATGCCTAATTAAAATAGCAGGAGAGTTTTATGGCAGGCGTCTTAGACACTGTTAATCAGAGAACCCAATTAGTTGGTCAAAACCGTTTGGAATTGCTTCTATTTAAACTAATGGGGAAACAGGTTTATGGTATTAATGTTTTTAAAGTAAAAGAAGTGTTGCAATGCCCCCCATTAACGGCAATGCCGAAGAGTAGCAGTGTGGTTCGTGGTGTTGCACATATTCGGGGTGGGACCATTCCTATTCTTGATTTAAGCTTGGCCACTGGAAACCTCCCAATTGAAGACATTTCTGATAAGTTTGTGGTTATCACTGAATATAATATGAAAACTCAGGGCTTTTTGGTGAATTCGGTTGAACGAATTATCAATATGAACTGGTCTGAAATTCACCCGCCTCCAAAGGGCGCCGGGAATGATCATTTCTTAACAGCAGTAACTCATTTTGAAGATAGAATGGTTGAAATTATTGACGTTGAAAAAATATTGTCAGAAGTTTCACCCATGAATGTTGAGATTTCAGAAGGGGTTGTTTCTGAGGAAATTCAGAAAGAAGCTCAAGAATACCGTGTGTTGGTTGTAGATGATTCAAAAATAGCACTAAAACAAACGGCTCGGTGTATCGAACAGGTTGGTGTGACTACCCATAGGTTGATGGATGGAATGCAGGCTTGGGAGCATCTCAATGAGCTTTTAGAGCAAGGCATTGATCCAACCGAATATTATCTTATGATTATTTCCGATATCGAAATGCCCGAAATGGATGGCTACACGTTGACCGCAGAGATTAGAAATCATCCGCAATTGAAGCACATGTTTGTCATGCTTCACACGTCATTGAGCGGAGTTTTTAATCAGGCTATGGTTCAGAAAGTTGGTGCAAGTGAATTTTTACCTAAATTTAAACCCGATGATCTGGCTGAAATTGTTGTGAAGCGCGTTCAGGAACGGGGTGGTAAACTAACCTTGTTAGAAGATGAGTAAATAGTTATATGACAGCTGCTGAAAAAGGCTATACAGAGTTTACTGAGTTTTTAGAGAAAAACTCAGGCATTTGCCTCGGGACGAATAAGCAGTACTTAGTTACTAGCCGCCTTCGATCAATTATGAAAGAGAATAGCTTCAGTGATCTTCAACACTTACTGTCTGCGATTCAAAAGGATATGAGAGGTCAATTGAAAACCCAGGTTGTTGATGCCATGACAACCAATGAAACACTGTGGTTTAGGGATAATCATCCATTTGATATTTTAAAAAGAGTAATTATTCCAGAGCACGCTGAAAAGAATAAAGGTCAGCCAATGAGGATTTGGTCTGCGGCCTGTTCAACAGGTCAAGAACCCTATTCAATTTCGATGATCCTGGATGAATACTCTAAGGTTAATATTGGCAGAGGTAAACTACAGGATAAAATTATAGCTACTGATATCTCTCCCAGTGTATTGGCTGATTCGAAATCTGCCGAATATGCCATGCTTGCATTAGGTAGGGGATTAGACACTGAAAAAATTAAACAATACTTTGATGAGAAGGAAACAGGGCGCTGGAAAGTGAAAACACATATTTCTAGTCGAGTTGATTTCCGGATGCTTAACTTAAAGGATAGTTATGCAGCTCTAGGGAAGTTCGATCTGGTATTTTGTAGGAACGTTTTGATTTATTTCACTGCCGATCTCAAAAAAGATATTCTCACTCGAATTCACGGAACATTAAAGCCGGGTGGTTATCTTATGGTAGGAGCCTCTGAAGCAGTCAATGGTCTGAATGATAAGTATGAGATGGTTCATTGCAGACCAGGCATAATATATCGCGCTATATAATTTAAGAAGGTAACCATGAGGTTAATTTTTTTGAGATTCGAATCTCCATGGTGTTGTTATGCCAGATTGTATTACCGATAGCGCTAATAATATTATTGTTCAGGTTGCTTCTTTCGTAATCTTCCGCCTAGCGGTGTTAAATACCTTTCTTTTGTAATTTGTTTTATTACCGCTTTCTCCTCCCCCTAGCCGTATTACGGCTTTTCTATTGCCGCTTGCGGAATTTTGTTGCCGCCATACATGACTTCCTGTTTTTGTCAGGTTTTAAGTTGTTGATTTATAACAACTTTTAAAACTGGCACGGGTATTGCCATATCTAAATCAAGAAACGGCAAATACCCAATAGGAAGGTTAAAAAAATGTCCGCTATCAGTTTTTCAAATGCACTTAAGATTCACCCGACTGCACTGTTAACCCGTGCTGATCGTTCTGAAGTGTTAGCAAACAACCTGGCAAATTCAGATACACCAGGATTTAAGGCAAGAGACATTGACTTTAAAGCAGTACTGGACGGTGAATATAAAAAAACAATGAGTATCGGCGTTGAAAAAACTAACAGCAGACATCTATCCGGGCGTGTATCGGGAGATGATCAATTGTTATTCCGTACACCACACCAGCCTTCAATCGACGGCAATACCGTAGATGACAACGTTGAAAATGCAGAATTCACTAAAAATGCCATGGCTTATAATGCCAGCTTTGAATTTTTGAACAAAAAGTTTAAAGGGTTAACTGGCGCGATTCGAGGAGAATAATCATGTCACTAAGTAATGTAATTAATATTTCCGGTTCTGGCATGAATGCACAATCGATTCGATTGAATACGACAGCGAGTAACCTGGCCAACGCCGAAACAGTTAGTAGCAGCATCGATGAAACCTATCGTGCCAGAAAGCCGGTTTTTCAGACCATGCAAAATCATTTTATTGACCGTAATAATCAGGATGTAGATTTGTGGTCAGACGTAGGTAGCGGTGTGAAAGTTGCGGCTATTGTCGAAAAGGGTGCACCACTGGACATTCGATATGAACCAACACACCCGATGGCTAACGAAGACGGGTATGTTTTTTACCCCAACGTAAATGTGGTCGAGGAGATGGCAGACATGATATCCGCATCAAGAAGTTTTTCAGTCAATGTTGAAGTGTTTAATACAGCCAAAACCATGCTGCAAAAAACATTGACTATGGGCAAATAGGATCGAGGTATTCACATGAGTGAAATTACAAATACAAGCAATGCTTTGAGCCAGTATGACATAGGGAAGCGAGTTCCTGATGAACCCAAAAGTAATGAGATGGGTCGTAATGAGTTCCTGGAGTTAATGATTGCGCAAATGAACAATCAAAACCCATTGGATCCTCAGTCTAATGAAGATTTTGTCGCTCAGCTTGCACAGTTCAGTACCGTTGAAGGCATTGAAAAAATGAATAATGGATTTGAGGAGCTGGGTACCAGTTATCGGTCTAGTCAAGCTATTCAGGCATCAACACTGGTAGGAAGCTCTGTCACATTAGACGGCCAAATAGAATCAAGATTGATGCATGGTGACTTAATCTACGGTTCGGCAGAAGTGCCACCAGGTGCTGATGATTTGAGGTTTAGAGTTGAAAATGAATTTGGACAGGTAATTGCTGAGGTTCCTTTGGGATATCAGCAATCAGGAAGAATGGATTTTAAATGGGACGGAGCATTCGTTGAGATTAATGGTCAGTTACAAGATATTGATGAAAGCACCTTACCTGTTGATACAGAGGGCAATGCACTATTACACCCTGAAGGCATGTATACCTTTACGGTTGTAGGCAATGTATTGGGCCAGGCTACGAACTTCAATGTGTCGACCAGTAGCCGAGTCGATAGTGTGTCGATTAACAGTGACAACACCATCACCATGAATTTATTAGGCGGCGGTAACGCGTCCATGTCAGAAATTTTAAACATTAATCATGTTTACTAATTAAAAATGGTTTTGGCAAACGAAGATAGCCTAAACATGTAAATACGGAGTAACACATCATGAGCTTCAGTTCAGGATTAAGCGGCATTGCCGCTGCAAATAAAGACCTAAGTGTCACTGGTAACAATATTGCAAACGCAAGTACAGTTGGTTTTAAAGCCAGCCGTACTGAATTTGGAGATGCTTATACCAGTTCGATGTTAGGAATGGGTCAGGACCAAATTGGTAGTGGTGTCCGTGTCGATAACATCGGTCAGAAATTTCAGCAAGGGGGCATTACCCAGACGAACTCAGTACTCGATTTAGCTATCGATGGTACCGGTTTCTTTGTTATGAATCATCCTAATGAAGCTACCAGTTATACCAGGGCTGGTATATTTGGAATGGATAAAGAAGGTTATATAGTTAATAACAGTGGAGCTCGTCTCCAGGGCTATGGTGCACAGAATAATTCTGTCGTAAAAGGAATTCTGACAGACTTGCAGGTTAAGTCAGGAAACCAGCCTCCTCGCGGGACGCATCAGGTTGATGCTCGAGTTAACGTTCCTGCCGGAGCTTCAGTGCTTCAGTCAACGGGAAAAATAACCACTACAAATGGATTGGCAATTGGCGCAGCTCAGACTGGTCCGCTTGCAGACACCATCACCACACTTTCAACTATAGGATTCCCGACAACAGCAGGATTGAATAATTCAATTTGGACGGGGGGTGTTGTAGATACAGTTGGAGCCTTTGGTGATGGTACTGGGGGTACATTAGCCGGTGGTTGGACGCCATCTGGTGGCGATGCCAGTATGACATTTGATATTGAATTACAGGGTGCCCATATCAATTCCGGATTGTCATCGATAACCGGAAGTTTACAGCCTTTTAATGCAGCAACAACTTACACAGGAGTAGCCGCCCTTGTTTCAGCGATTAACAGCTCTATTTTAGCCGATTCAAATTTGGCCGGTAAAATTATTGCAACCGAAACAGCTTTGGGTGAAATTCAATTTGAAACTATAGGTACTTATGCAACTGATGGAACTCAAATTGTAAATATTACTGATAGCCCAGGAACCATAATCGCTGGTGCAACCTATTTAAACTTTGGTGTACCTACGATCACTACTCCTGTAGCTGGTACTGATCTGTTTGCGAATGGAGGCAGTATCGACTTGCGCTCAGATCCAGGTGTTGCAACCAGTATTCAGGGTAACATTGCCGCAGGTTTAATTTATGCCAATGCCTTTATAGGTACACAGTCTACGTTAACGGCTTCTATTCCTACTTCCAGTGCCGATCCCAGTGGTCTGCCAGGTTTTGGTGATACTATGCTGGGTGGCGAAACCATGGTATATGCGGTTACCGTTGGGGCCACTACGGTACCAGTTACGACAACGGCGCCTGCAGGTGGCTGGGGTTCTGAAGCGCTATTCGCAGCCCAGGTTCAAATCGATATTAACGCCGCACTTGGTGGTGCCGCGCCGGCATTTCCCAATGTCAGTGCAACTATCAATGGTAGCGGACGCATAGAACTGATTGCAGACAATACCAATCCTGGGTATGGGCCACAGCCGCTGGCAGTTCAGCACGTATCTTCCACTATGCCATTTGATATGGAAACGCTTGGGTTGGCTCTAACTTCATCGAATCCTCCATCGTTAGTTTTGGGTGATCCACCAGCACCACAAACGAATGAATTGGATATCAGTGTTGATGGTGCTGCGCCTATTACCATTACCGTGCCTGCGGCTACCTATGCCAATACCGCTGATGTTGTCAGCGCTATTAATACGCAAATATTGGTGACACCGGGTCTATCGGGTCAAATACAGGCATCGGAAGTCAACGGCCGTTTGATCTTTGAACGAACCACCATTGGTGCATTCCCATTTGATATAGATATTACTGGCACAGCAGAAGCACTGACCAACTTTGGATTGGACAGCACACTTAAGACCATGGGCACAGATCCAATTGACCGTGCACACTCATTCCGAGTCAATTTGACGGTGCCATTACCTGATGAAGAAGATCGTTCTGGTTCTGTTGTTCTTTCATTAGATGAAAATATTCAGTCAATAGAACAATTGGCCGCCGCGATTAATCGCGAGTTAGCCATACAGGATCCAGAAGATTATATTGGTGTTAAAGCCGAGGTTACTGAAGATTCAGCTGGAAATAAAAAGCTGCAATTTGTCGCAACCGTAGGCGGAGAAGGTTCACAAATTTCAGTGACGAACTTAACCGTTCCTGACCCAACAGGCACCTATACCCAGTTAAGTATTGATCAGCTCTATGGGTTGCTTCAAGTCGATCAGTATGATGCCAGCTTGCTTGACATTGGAGAACCTGCAGTATCCAACGGCTATCCAGAGCAAGAATTTACTTTAGTGGATCCCGACGGTGTTGAGCAAAAGATTTTAATTCCAGCGGAGACTCACGCTTCGGTTATTGCTGCTCAACTTACGGCTTTCCCAGGTGTTACGGCTTCTGCAACAACTCAGGTGACATTAAAGGCTGACTCTTATGTAAATGGGTCTGGAATGAATATTTTCATTAATGGTCAGGTGATCGAAGCAAATGATTTTGACGATATGATCGATGAAATTAATGAATATCAGCAAACATCGTTGAATAGTATTACTGCTGAACTCGACCCAATATCAGGCGATATTATGTTGACGTCCAGCATTGGGGTAGATATTACTGTTAGTATTGAATCAACAACACCAACGGACCAGCTTGAAATCCAAGGTATAGCGGGAACTACACCCCAAATTATTGGTGGATTTGTTGGCGCTCAAACGGCAGCCCGAGTAGGCGGTGAAATTGATATCGTCTTAAATGAAGGCTATGAAATGATTGATCCAGATCCTATGGTATTGGGATTGTTCAACGGCCTGACGGCTGCGAGTTTCCAGGATTATATTATTAATGAATTTAATCCTGACGACCCTGAAACCTATAATGAGTCAGCTTCGATCAGTGTTTATGATTCATTGGGTAATCAGCACCAGCTTCAGATGTTTTATGTGAAAGATGAGCATGATCCTTCTCGTCCTCTGGATTTGAGTAGCTGGACTGTTTATGCCCAAATAGATGGCGAGAACGTTGGAGACCCGGATGCAAGTCTATTGTTCCCTGGTAACATCGCACCAACCATTGCTCAGAAAACTTTATATTTTAATGCAGACGGAACTGTTGATAACTCAGTGGTAACTGATTGGTTGATCTCGAATTGGGATCCTGTAAATGAAGATGGTGATCCGACTGGTGCTTATGCAAGTTTGAATGTAGCAGAAGGTGCATCCCTACCTTTGCCAGATCCCAATCTGAATTCTAACTTTGAGATTTCATTTGGTGGCACAACACAATATGGTGGTCCATTTGCTCGATACGACTTTCAGCAAGATGGTTACGCGAGTGGTCGCTTAAAGGATATTGAGATAGATGACGAAGGTATGATTTATGCCCGTTATACCAATGGTGAAGATCAAGTTCTGGGGCAGGTGGCAATTGCTTCCTTTACCAACCAGGAAGGCCTGATTCCAATTGGGTCAACAGAATGGTCTGAAAGTTCAGAATCTGGAAATCCAACCATTGGTGAGGCTGGCTCTGGAATATTGGGTGATATTCGAGCGGCTTCTTTGGAGGATTCGACGGTAGATCTCAGTGAACAGTTAGTACATCTGATTATTGCACAGCGTAACTATCAGGCGAGTGCTAAAACAATTGAGACCAGTAACGCCGTAACCCAAACAATTATCAATCTTAGATAATTAATCTGAACACCCTCATAAGTTGAACCTTGTGAGGGTGTTTCCTTTTCTATTTAACCTTTTTTCCTCCATTCCGCTTTTGGCGGCAATGCGGCCATCCTGTTCCGCTTTCGTTTTCATTGGTTTCTTTAACCATTGCTCTCGCAAATTTAAATCATTCTAACTCATTGTTTTATAAAGAAAATATACTCTTGGCATTATCCTTGTATAGGTAGTGGTAAATCAAGATATAACTTTCGGTATTTCGGTAGTTATCATTAGGAGAGTTACATGGACCGCGCACTTTACGTCGCTATGTCGGGCGCCAAAAACAATATGATTTCCCAGGCTTCGCATTCTAATAACCTGGCAAACGCTCGAACCACGGCATTTAAAAGTGATTTTGCCCAGGCGAGATCTATGCCGGTTTGGGGAGAACATTTTCCTACCAGAGCCTATGCATTAACAGAGCGTCCAGGATCAGACTTTAATGATGGTCCACTGGTTGAAACCGGAAACGATCTGGATTTGGCTATTGAAGGCGATGGCATGTTCGGTGTGGTCGATCAACTGGGCAATGAAGCTTATTCGCGTCGAGGTGATTTGACGGTAACTGCATTAGGAGAGCTTATCAATGGTGATGGTCTTCAAATGGTAGGTGATGGTGGTCCGATCGTATTACCTGAATTTGAAAAGCTACACGTCGGTGAAGATGGAATCATTTCCATTCGCCCTCCTGGAGCAGGCCCTGAAGCGCTGGTTGTGGTTGACCAAATTAAATTAGTTAACCCCGAATTGAACGCGATGGAAAAGGGTACCGATGGTTTGTTTAGAGTGATTGATAACAATCAGCAAGTATTACCCGCTGATCCCGCGTTACGAGTGGTTTCTGGTTTTACAGAAGGTTCCAATGTAAACGCAGTAAATGAGCTTACGCATATCCTGGCACTGACTCGTCAATATGAGATTCAGATAAAAATGATGAAGACATCTGAAGACGTTTCGAAATCTTCGGAACAGATCTTGCGTATAAGTTAATAAGTCGAGGCAAGCCAACAAAAAATTGGCGCTTCGCTGGAGGCAATTATGATGAAGGCCCTTTGGGTAAGTAAAACAGGTTTGGAAGCTCAAGACATCGCGCTTTCGACTATTTCGAATAACCTGGCAAATGCCAGCACAACAGGTTTTAAGAAAGAACGTGCGGTGTTTCAGGATTTGATTTATCAGATTCAACGTCAGCCAGGAGCTCAGGAAAGTCAAAATAGTCAGTTGCCTTCAGGTCTACAGTTAGGTACCGGTGTTCGAACTGTGGGTACGCAGAAAATGTTTACTCAGGGTGATCTGAAAATTACTGAGCAACCCCTGGATTTAGCGATCAATGGTCGCGGATTTTTTAGAATACAGTTACCTGATGGTAATGAAGCCTATACACGAGATGGTACATTCCATATTAGTGCTGAAGGTGAAATTGTTACTGGTAATGGTTATTTAGTTGATGCCGGCATCGCAATACCGGAGCAAACAAAAACCATTACTATTGGTAAGGACGGCATTGTGACCGTGGTAACTGCTGGTGACAATGATCCCATTGAGATTGCCAATCTGGAGGTCGTTGATTTTATTAATCCTGCGGGACTTCAGGCAATGGGTAACAATCTGTTCCTGGAGACGGCTAGTAGCGGAGAGCCACAGGCAGGTGTTCCCAGCTTCGATGGCTTTGGATCAATTATCCAGGGTGCATTAGAAAATTCCAATGTCACCATTGTTGAAGAAATGGTTGACATGATTGCAACACAGCGTGCCTATGAGATGAACTCAAAGGTCATTAGTACCGCGGATCAGATGCTTGGATTTATCTCAAGTAACCTGTAATCCCTTTATTGTAGAAGGTTCGGAGTAAGCTCATGAAAAAGATCATTCTGATAAAAAGAAACAAACAAGGCATTGTGGGAGCATTGCTCACACTCAGTCTTCTTTGGTTAACGGGATGTCAATCGGGTCCTTCTATGATGGTGAAACCTGATGATCCGGAATTTGCCCCAGTTCCATCAGAGTCATTGATACCCCCACCAGCGCAGGGCGGTTCAATATTCAATCAAGGTTATGGTCTTCAATTATATAGTGACAAGAAGGCAAGAACCGCTGGAGATATTATTACCATTTTGTTAGATGAACGCACAGTGTCTAAGAAAAGCTCAAAAGCTAATTCTAGTAAATCATCTTCTGCGACGTTAGCCACACCTATTGTTATGGGGAGCCCATTACAAATTGGGAAACATCCAGTCAGCGGGTCTTTATCGGGTGATAGAGATTTCCAGGGTAGCGGGGCTGCTGATCAGAGTAATAGTTTACAGGGATCCATTACCGTTACCGTTTCTGAAATTTTGCCTAATGGCATCCTAAAAGTCCGTGGTGAAAAGTGGATGACCCTGAATCAGGGTGACGAATATATCCGGATTCAAGGATTGTTACGGCCAGAGGATATTGCGTTAGATAATACTGTTTCTTCCGAAAAACTGGCTGATGCACGTATCAGTTATTCAGGAACGGGAAGTTTGGCAAGTTCCAGTAAGTCAGGCTGGTTATCCAATATCTTTAACAGCTCATGGTTTCCATACTAGGAGGAAATGAATTATGAATTTTTCCAATAAAGTCATTTCTAATCTGGTAACAGTCTTAGGATTAGCCCTTGTTTTCATTGGTCTAAGTCAAAATGCATCCGCAGACCGGGTGAAAGACCTGGCTAATGTTGCGGGTGTGCGCTCGAATCAATTATTAGGTTATGGTTTGGTCGTTGGTCTGGATGGCACAGGTGACAAAGCGCCATTTACTAATCAGACATTTACCAACATGATGAAGCAATTTGGGATTACTATTCCACCGGGTACGGATCCTAAACTTAAAAATGTGGCGGCAGTTTCTATTCACGCCGAATTGCCAGCCTTTGCCAAGCCAGGACAAACCATTGACATTACGGTTTCGTCTTTAGGAAATGCTAAAAGTCTGAGAGGTGGTAGCCTGTTAATGGCTCCTCTAAAAGGTGCCGATGGGCAAGTATACGCTGTAGCTCAGGGAAATCTGGTTGTTGGAGGCTTTGGTGTTGATGGTGCAGATGGTTCAAGTATAACTGTCAATGTCCCTGGTGCCGGTCGTATACCCAATGGTGCTTCAGTTGAGCGGGAAGTGAAAAGCTATTTTAATCAGGGCGATCACTTAACCTTTAACTTAAGACAGTCTGACTTCACGACAGCTAAGCGCTTGGCAGAAACCATTAACAATTTATTAGGCCCAGGTACAGCCTATGCCATGGACGCTACTTCGGTTAGAGTCACAGCACCCAGAGATTCTAATCAGCGGGTTAGTTTTCTGTCATTGCTTGAAAATCTGGAAGTAACACCAGGAGAAAGTCTGGCTAAGGTGGTAATCAATTCAAGAACAGGCACGATCGTTATTGGTAATCATGTACGAATTGATCCGGTAGCTGTTTCTCATGGTAGTTTGACTGTGACCATTAAAAATAAACTGGATGCTAGTCAACCAGACGCATTTTCAGATGGTGAAACAGCCATTGTGCCTGATACTGAAATAACTGCCGAACAGGAAGATAGTCGAATGTTTCTGATGGGGCCTACCGTAACACTTGATGACGTAGTTAACGCTGTCAATGAAGTGGGAGCTGCCCCTGGAGACCTAATGGCAATACTTGAGGCCATGAAAGAAGCTGGCGCTTTGCATGCCGAGTTGATTGTTATCTAAGTCGTAGCCGGCCCTGATACGCTCTCAGGGTCAATTTTATTATCCAGGTCGTTATATTAAAATCGCATTCCTGCATGATTCTTAATATTATGATGCAGAATACATGCATCAACCGGCCTGGTGTAATAACCTTGCCCCCTGGTCAGATATCGGCCTTACTAAAACTCAAGATGCCGGTATGGACGGACTATATTCGAGATTTTTAGATAACCATTCCACTGGAATCTCTACATCATTAAATGCGTCTGTGATAAAAAGACTATTTGGTTATCAACTGTATGCGATTTACATCTCTGGAATCAGATATGCTGAATAGGTCAATTTGTTTTGCTCTTTCGAAGGCTCGTCAGCATCAATCAAAATAGTTGCCATTGGATAATGTGCTTGCCAATTGTACAAATCAAATTCCCTGTTTGTATCTAGCTGTATCAGCAAGTGATGAGGTGACAAGTTTGCTATCAGATTATTGAGACAGGTTTGTGGTTTATCCTTAGGCATAAATTGATTCTGCGGAATCTGGAGCCAGCCATTTGAAAGCATATTGATGTCACAGCTCCCACGAAGAGTTGTGTTGCCCATGCTGGACAATTCTGAATTATTAGCATCAAAAGATATGTCACTTAACCTACCAGGATCATTTTCGTTTCCGATTAGATAGTGTTTTAGCAATGTGACGTCACTCAATATGGTTAAGTGTCGAGCGTCATCTATTAATCCGGGTACCGCATTAACTCTGGCTGAGTAATATTGCCTTATGTCATTATCTTTCGCGATTAAATCTTTGAGGTTGGTTACCTGAACCTGCTTGCTAGTCTCAGCAAATTGAACGCCAATCGCTTGTAAACCAAAGCGATATAAGTCCGTAAGCCGTTGGACTTGATTTTGTAATTGAATGAGCTGTTTGCTTTGTTTTTGAATCTGGGCATTTCTATGGAGCAGCTGGGATCGAATCGAAGCCTGATCATCTTGAACCTGTTCAAAGTCCGAAGCGAGACTTTGAATTTGTTGGGCAAATTCTAATTCTTCCTGTTGCGCCTGGATCATTTGCTTTTTGAACTGTGCAAACTGCTGTTTATTTAGAGTCAGATCTACCAGTAGTTGTTCGTTTCCAAGGTTTGCAGCCGCTAAACGGGCGCTAATTTCAGCAAGCTTTTCATTGGATGACTGGATAAAAAAACCGGCAGTTAACGAAATGACCAAGCCTGCAGATAAGCCAATATAGTGCAAATTTCTATAGCTTATCCACTTATTAGAGTCAGACGACTCAGGTTTGAACTCGCGTTTCTTGTTGTTACCCGGGTTTCGTTTTATAGTCATTAGCGCTCTGAAAAAGAAATTGAATTAGCGTGGTTTGGTGTTGGTGATTGTTATTTTAATGATTCAGCCACAATGAGAAAGTAAATTGTATGTTTTTAACGAGAGTTCATACTTTAAGGTTATAGAAGTGGGGTTGTTTTTGAATAGATTCGTATTGTTTGGCTTATTGCTGCTTACATCGCTATCCGCATACTCTGACGAAACTGATTTCTATATTGATGTACTAAATTTAAGGTATCCAACAATAGAGATTCAGTTTAAAGAAACTAAGGGGGATAGTCTTGTACATTACAAACAGGTGATCGGTAATCGTGGTCGCCTGGTCGTTAATTTTTGGTTTGAACATGATCAGCGTTCTATCGACCATTTCGAACTGGATTTGGATGTCAAGGCCCTTTCAATTTTATGGAATGATAGTTCACAATCCCTGTCACTTACTTATAGTGTTCCGACCATGACATCCAGTATCGGGAGTCATGTGGGTATTACGGTGATTGCTCAAAAGTCTCAGAAACAGAGATACACATGGCAACGTGCCGAAAATTTTTTATCTGACACAGTGTCATCAATTTGGATTCCAAAAGAGAGTTATCGACTTTTAAAGCAACAGATACAGAACAACCAAATAAGCGAAACAACGATCAGCCAAACTGCTAATGGTATTCGACAACGAAACGAACGAGCGTCGTGTGAAGTGGTGTTACAAACAGAACTAGACTTCATACAGCCTTCATTCTCTCAATGTCAGGTAGTACCTAATCCGGTCACAGGCATCAGTATGATAGACAGTCGTTGTAAAAACCTGACGAATCAATGGTTTGATTATGTGGTTGCTAAAAATCGGCAGGCATGTGAAATACCCCGTGCATTAAGCCAAGACCTGTGGATTGAAAATAAGATAATCTTTAATACAAGGCTTTATGAAAATCTTGAAGCAAAGCCCTTGGGCGATGAACCTCAAGTAATGGCTGTTGGTGATCTTATTTGGCTAGAAGATCAGTTAAAAACAGTGGAGGTTTCTGATGACGTTATGACATCGTTTTTAAGTTATCAGAAATATTCCCAGTCTGTGCTGCGTTACGTTGATGAAAATCAGAAAAACCTGGATCTACTTATCTCCAAAAAGCCCTTTAGGGATTTTCTGGTATCAGAATTGATTCGAAGTATTGTTACCAAGCAATTTAAAACAAGAAGTCAGTTTGCCGATTGGTGTCAGGGTATGTATAACTCTGCAGAAATAGCAGACAGCTGTTTTCAATATGCTGCTGATATCTCTGTACGATTTTTTGATATTTATGGTTTCAAAGATCTAGTAGAGTTTAATCGGAGTATCGAGGCTTATCGCGTAAATTACACAAAATGGTCAGATCGAGCGATGGGCGTTCAAGAAGGGAAACGCAGCAAGGCCTACATAATCGAGTGGGCGGCTGCTTTTAGTGAGTCACTATTTGAAAAGCCTCATTGTGCGACAGAGACTCTCTTTCCATTTGGTAACATTATGTTGAATGCCCCGGATTCGAGCCAACCTCCTGCTTTTGGATCCTTTTTATATCCGGATGACAAAGCTTACCAAGAACATATTGGTCAAATGGCCAAAAGTAAAGAAGCCTTTGTTCAAGAAATATGGCAGCAATTGAGTGATCGAGGCGCTCGCCAAACGAGCTCTTCAATTTGTGTGCAGCATCTATTAGAAGACGAGTCATTTAGCAATATTTTGTCTAGAGTAGAATATTTTCCCTATGACTAATGTTCTCTATATTTAAAATCGCCGACGTCATTCGCAGTCTATAATCTAAAGGCTCGATAGTTCTTTTTTGAATGTAAACATGCCTCTAGTCTGAATCCATATCTGGAAAAGGAGATCTGTAATATGGGCGTTTTTGAGCGGTATTTAAGTATTTGGGTGGCATGCGCTATTCTGGTTGGAATAGTTTCTGGCAGCCTGATGCCAGAGGTTTTTAGTGCAATATCCAGTTTGGAATTTGCTAACGTCAATCTTCCTATTGCCGTGTTAATTTGGATGATGATTTATCCAATGATGATTCAAGTCGACTTTTCATCGATTAAAAACGTCAGTAAAAAACCAAAAGGATTGATACTAACGCTCGTAGTTAATTGGCTCATTAAGCCGTTTTCTATGGCCGCTTTAGGTTGGTTGTTTTTTAATTTTGTCTTTGCCGACTTTATGGATCCACAAACTGCAAATGAATATATTGCCGGAATGATCTTGTTAGGTGTGGCACCTTGCACCGCCATGGTTTTTGTCTGGAGCCAACTTACCAAAGGTGATCCAAATTACACACTGGTGCAGGTTTCGGTGAATGACATCATTATGATTTTTGCGTTTGCCCCTATCAGTGCATTTTTATTGGGTGTAACGCAGCTAACGGTACCCTGGGAAACCTTATTAACGTCGGTAGTGCTTTATGTTGTACTGCCCCTGATAGCAGGGACATCGACCCGATATTTTCTTCACAATAAAATAGATGGCGTTATTAAAGCTTTAAAACCATTGTCAGTAATGGGCCTTCTTACAACAGTTACCCTTTTATTTGGCTTTCAAGCTCAGATCATTCTTTTAAAGCCATTAGTGATCGGCATGATTGCCATTCCTTTGTTAATTCAAAGTTATGGTATTTTCTTTGTTGCCTATTTTGCTGCCAAAAATCTAAAGCTGGCGCATAATATAGCCGCTCCAGCAGCACTTATTGGTACCAGTAACTTTTTTGAACTAGCCGTTGCAGTTGCTATTTCATTATTTGGTTTGCACTCGGGTGCGGCGCTGGCAACAATTGTTGGCGTTTTAGTTGAGGTTCCTGTTATGTTGTCACTGGTTAGGTTTGCTAATAGAACCAGACATTGGTTTTCATAATAATCAGGTTAATTCAGATTGAAATTTTACCTAATTCGTCGGCAGGAACAGGTTTGGAAAAGAAATATCCTTGACCAAAGTCACAGCCTGCATTCTTCAAAATTATTCTTTGTTCGTCAGTCTCAATGCCTTCGGCAATCACCTTAATGCTTAGCCTGTGTGCCATTTCAATGATTGTTTCACAAAGAATTCGATTGTCGTTATTTTCTGTAATTCCATTAACAAATGAGCGATCAATCTTTAGATAATCAATAGAAAATTTATTCAGGTAGGCTAACGACGAATACCCTGTCCCAAAGTCGTCTAGCGATACGTCAATGCCTGCTTCTCTTAATGCAAGTAACTTGTTCGATACATCACTGCTAGACTCCATTAATAAAGATTCAGTAATTTCAATACATATTGATTTGCTATCAGGTATATGAGACTTAAGGAATTCAGGAGATAAAAAGTTATCATTATTTTCATACTGGACTGGTGATGTATTCACGCTTATCTGAAATTCTGGATCTATGGTTTTTTGCCATATCGCGACCTGTCTGGCTGCCTCCTGCAATACCCAGTCACCAATTTCAATGATTTGTCGTGTTTCTTCTGCTAACGGAATAAAGTCTTCCGGATTTATCAACCCGCTTCCAGGTCTGGTCCATCTGATGAGCGCTTCAGCTTTTTTAAACTGGTTGGTATTCAGATCTACTATGGGTTGGTAATAGAGTCTAAATTCCTGTTCTGATATGGCTTCTCTCAGTGCGTTAATCATATAGGTGCGTTGTAACAGGGCGGCATGCATTTCAGGTGTGAAATATTGAAATTGCCCTCGGCCCAAACGTTTTGCCTGGTACATGGCTTGGTCGGCATTTTTTAACAACTGGGTAACCTGATTGCCGTCTTGTGGGAATACCGTGATACCGATGCTGGTTGAAATAATAATCTGGTCATTGTCGATCTGAAAAGGTATTGATAATTCGTCAATAATAGTCGTGGCTATACGTGCTACAGCCGTCATCTGGGTAATATCAGGTAATAACAAAACAAACTCATCACCTCCTAAACGTGCAGCCGTGTCAGATTGTCTGATAAGGTTTTGAATACGTTTACCCACCTGTTTTAAAAGCAGGTCCCCTTTGTCATGGCCTAACATATCATTAACTTCTTTAAAGTAATCCAGATCTAATAGTAGAACCGCGATACAGGTATTCCTTCTACTTGACTGCAGAATTAATTGTTCCAGCCTGTCCAGAATCATTCTGCGATTCGGTAATCCGGTAATCAGGTCGTAGTTAGCCTGATGTTTGATGAGTTCCTGAGCTTCTAGTGTTTCAGTCACATCAGAGTACAATCCAAGAATTCCAATAGAACGCCTGTGATCATCAAATAAAGGAATTTTTGACCTTCTCATCCAAAACGAATGTCCACCTTCCATCTCAAACCATTCTTCGACATCAACTTCTGCCTGGCGGCTGTTCATGACTTTTTGATCCTGGGCAATAAAAAAGGCAGCATTGTCCGGATGGATTTCAGATTCACTTTTTCCAACTAAATCATTCTCACTGTTAAGCCCAATATCATTGAGAAAGGCTTTGTTGGCTCCCATGAATATACTGCTTTTATTTTTCCAGAATAGACCCATGGGTACGTGGTCAATAATGGTTCTCAGTAGGTTTCGGGATGTTTCACTTTTCTCAAGCTCCGCCAGGGTTTTATGGTAGGGCACTATGAAGTTATGCCTTATTTGTGCTGCGAATAACCCAAGTGTAAATAGACTAAATAAACCGCAGGTCATTAAATTTAACAGATCTGATCTTTCACCAATAAAT
>Ga0224506_10000298_pt1 | contig 46088 bp, 40 predicted proteins | sample SF_Jan12_sed_USG_2_FD_169108 | JGI IMG/M metagenome (GOLD analysis project Ga0224506, IMG submission 169108) | Sediment microbial communities from San Francisco Bay, California, United States - SF_Jan12_sed_USGS_8_1 | ecosystem: Environmental > Aquatic > Marine > Sediment | place: USA... | reverse complement strand
TGACTATGATTGGTGAACTTCCAGGCGTATCTGATGACATTACTAAAACTATCCAGAAATTAATTATATTGGTGGGTGAGGATGAATTGGATATCAACGATACTGTGTCAATATTGCTTCAAGTAGCTAAATTGCTAAGACATCATCAACTGATAGATAAGGTTCTATGACGTATTTCTGTCTATCTCTAAGACATAGGAATCGTTTTTTATGATAATACAAATTTGATTTCTATACTTTATTGAGAAATAATTTCTATTTTTGTTGGGGTAAGTGTACTGGTTGGTGGGTTATTTATTTGTGCAATTGGGGTGATGTTTGTTATATTGATAGAAAGCATACAATGTGTGTGATGTGTGTTGGTGGGGTTGTTAGTGGGGGTATGTTGGTGTTTGTTGTATTGATAGAATGGGTACAAAGTATACAAAATAAAGATGATCTAGCAAACACAATGTATACATTCTAATATACTACCCATCCAATCTTTCAATGCATGATAAATTTATTCGACTTTATGTACTCAACCTAAAAAACAATGACTAATCTATAAATCAAATTACAATTAAATCCGAAATGACGTCTACAAACTATAGGACATTCAAATGCCTCCACCTAAATGATTCTATAACCACCTTCATCAAATCCCCGTAAATCGCCTTCATTAGGCATTTTCATCAATAGTAATTAGACTAGTCGGCACTATATTCAACAATCAATATTGGCTTAACCTACGTCTATATCTACTAAAATCCTATTATCTACGGTTTTACTCTAATAAATCTGATCTATACAATCTCAAAATAACGTCGTTATCAAAAGAATTACTACTACAATAAAGGATATTGCGATAAAAAATAAAAACACAATTCCTAAAGGAATACCATCCGGGAATAACGGCTCTTTGTATTTATTTTTCTTGAACATATTTCTACTCCTCTCATAATTCGCCATGGTATTGGTTAAATTGTCTAGAGTCCACAAGATCTCCTGTAATCTTCTTCTCTCTGCCTCTGAGGTTGGACGAAGTTCCTTCAAAAATTGAGGAGACAGCATTTCTCTACATGTGGGGCAATAATCAACGTTTAATAACCAAGCTGCCAAATGATCTCGATGAAAGGTATTTTGACATTCAGGACACAATATCTTATCTCTGACGATAAGAATTGGTTGATAACAGACATTACACCGCATGAATCAGGTATATCTAATTCCTTTATTTAATTATGTAAAAGTTATAATAAAATTGCTTACAAAATGAATATTATTAATACTTGATTGAAACCACACTATTAGATATTTATCCCAATGAAGAATCCTATAATGTAGGTGATTATTGCTCCTAATGTACCTAAGGTCAAATTCTCCATGCCATCTTTGAGAATACTAGTACGTGTAATTCGGGCTTTAAATCCTCCTACAATAAATAAACCAGTAATAGAAAATATAGAAGAAAACATTACTCCCTGAAAAGTTGAAGTTGCGAATAAAAATGGAAGAATCGGGGGAAGTGACCCAATCGCAAATGCTATTCCAACAATAATTGTAGCCATCAATGGAGAGCGTCTTTGATCCTCTAAAACACCAAATTCAGCCATCATCATCTCTTTTAACAAAATCTCAGGATCTGATGCAATCGTCTCCACTATCTCATCAAGAATTGCTCCCTGAAATCCCTTTGCCCTGTAGAATTCATACAATTCCTCTTTCTCATGGTCCAAATGGTGTTCAATATGTCGTCTCTCCATCTCCATTTCAGCATCATATACCTGTTCTTGGCTTTTTGTTGACAGATATTCTCCAATTGCCATAGAAATTGCTCCAGCAATCGCTCCTGCAGCACCAGCTAAGAAAATAACCCTGGGTAATAAACCACCACCAGCTACACCTAAAACTAGAGCAAAAATAGATACCAATCCATCATTTCCACCCAAAATCAAATCCCTCATATAATTTCTATACGACATATGTTCCTCAAATTCTGGTGGATGTTCATGTTCAACAGTCATAATTCAAACTCAAGATAAAACTATCTAAAATAATTGATAAAAGCATGGAATTTCAAGGGATTATTCCTAATTAATCAGCAGGAATATGAAGTCTGTTCAACACTCATATTGAACTAACTGTTGAACGAATATCCATAGTTTAGCTGTTGAATGGATATCTATGGTGTAGGTGTTGAACGGATATCTATGGTGTAGGTGTTGAACGGATATCTATAGTTTAGCTGTTGAACGGATATCTATAGTTTAGCTGTTGAACGGATATCTATAGTTTAGCTGTTGAACGGATATCCATAGTTTAGCTGTTGAATGGATATCTATGGTGTAGGTGTTGAACGGGTATCTATAGTTTAGCTGTTGAACGGATATCTATAGTTTAGCTGTTGAACGGATATCCATAGTGTAGGTGTTTAACGGATAATCACTCGCAGAAGTTACACAAAGATACTACTCACTACCACTAAAAATATATGTCTCAGTACTGTTGTTCAACCAATGACTACATATAAATTATTCTCATGGAATGTAAATGGAATACGAGCAACCTTGAAAACAAACCAATTCCAACAATTCACAGACTCACATGATTTCAACATCCTCTGTTTACAAGAAACAAAGATATCTGCTGATAAACTAACAACAGAACTAAAGTATCCTGAAAATCATTATACCACATGGGCTCATGCAACGAAAAGTGGATATTCCGGAGTTGCTAATTACTACAAAAAACCACTACAACCTAAGGAAACATCCATCTCCATTGGTAAAGATGAATTTGATAATGAAGGAAGGGTGATAATTGCAAAATTCAATGAATTTACCCTTCTCAATGTCTATTTTCCCAATGGAAAACAAAGTTCAGAACGGTTAGATTACAAAATGCGATTCTACGATCACTTCAGCAATTTTTGTAAACAATTACAACAAAAAGGAGAGAAAATAGTCATATGTGGTGATGTAAACACAGCTCATAGTGAAATCGATCTATCAAATCCCAAATCTAACGCGAAAAACTCCGGTTTTCTACCAATCGAACGTGAATGGTTAACAAAATTTCTCAAATCCGGATATACCGATACTCTACGTCATTTCAACCCTGATACTCCCGAATTATATACTTGGTGGGCAGTCAGAGCACAAAAGGTGGATGGAAAAACTCCAAGAGAACGAAACATCGGTTGGAGAATCGATTATTTCATTATTTCTAATGATTTATTACCCAACCTCCGTTCTGCAAATATTCACCCAGATGTAATGGGATCGGATCACTGTCCAATCAGTATTGAATTACAGTTCTAAATATCACATAACAATTATTGCCAATTCCAATAATCCAACTAATCAAAATAAACATCCATAGACACTACACTAAATAACAATCCCACGAATAACATCATATGCAAACCAATAAATTACTAATCAGTATTTTTACCTTTCTCACTGGTTTCTTCCATCTAGCTGTAGGATTGGTAAGAATTAGCGAAGATACGCTATTTGGTGTTCTGTTTATTCTCAATGGAATTGGCTTTCTTGGATTACTCGTTGCATATCTAGTTAACTCAATTCTCCCAGATAAACAAGAAATTATCAAACAATTACTGGGATATCTAGCACTAGCCACCATCGCCTCTTATTTCATTTGGTGGGCAATATTTGATATCTCCATGCTGTATTCATTTCCATCGGCTATATTCCCCTATGTAATAAAACTCTTTGAACTCATGATTTTCATCCTATTACGCAAAGAAAATAACGAATAATCATAATCAAATTTTAAACTACCAAATCCCAAACTCATCCACAAAACTACAAACATACCCAAAAATACTGAAAATCTTCCTCAGATGATCTATCCAATTTCTCATCTCTTAAAAACTAAAAATAAGTAACATGTATATGGAAAATCTAGAGGAAAGCTTCAAAAACGCATCATATCTACCCAATTCAGAAATACTAACCCTATCTCAATTGGCTATCAAACTAGGTAAACCAATACTCATAGAAGGTCCTCCTGGAACGGGTAAAACATCTCTCGCAAAAGCTCTAGCCAATGTATTAAACACTCAACTTTATAGAATTCAATGCTATGAGGGAATTACTGCCGAACAAGTAATTGGAGAATTTAATTACCAAAAACAACTCCTACAGATTGAATTAAACAAAGGAAAATCAGAATCCAATATATTTACCACTGAATTCTTCATCCCACGTCCACTCCTCCAAGTACTACAGGCAAAACAATCAGTTGTACTGCTACTCGATGAAATAGACCGAGCAGATGAAGAATTTGAGGCATTCCTCCTTGAAGCACTAGGCGAAAATCAAGTTACCATTCCCGAACTAGGGACCATACACGCAAATTCACAACCAATTGTCATTCTAACATCCAATGCCACCCGAGAATTATCCGGTGCACTTAGACGAAGATCATTATTCCTTGCTCTTGATTATCCATCCGCAGAAAGAGAACTGGAAATCGTAAAAATACATGTACCCAATCTCGAAGAAGAAATCTATCATAAAATTGTCAATCTTGTTAGAAATATACGTAAAAATAACAATATCAGCCAACCTCCATCAATATCCGAAACTATAGAACTTGCCCAATCACTACTCATACTAGGCAAAGATGTAATCGAAAAAGATAGAATCAACGAAATACTAGGTCTACTGGTTAAAAATAACGCTGATATCGATGCATTGAAATTACAACTCAGTAAATCCAGTTAATCCAGGGTGTTCTCATGAGTTCCCAATCAATACAAACCCCGATTAAACCAAAATTTACACAATATACAAGTTATGTCCAATGTACAAATTATATCCAATGTACAAGAAATCACATGACAATGGAGTCGATAACATGAAATCAATTAACAAATTCTTGACAAACTTACAAGAATTAGGTTTTACAATTGCTACTGCGGAAAAAATCCAAGCATACAAACTCCTACAAATCGCGGAAAATCCATTGGAACTCAAACTCGGACTACGTATGACCCTTTGTCAAAATCTACAAGAACAAATCCTATTTGATCTGCTCTGGAATAACCTATACATCCAACCAGAATTGATAAAATTCAACAAACCAGCTCTCATCCCAAATAATTTCATCAACATCGAACAACTAGATGTCGAATTCTGTCCAAATGTTAGTATCACAGGTTTTGGAGAAACAGGGTCGTCTGATCCATCTATATCACTAATGAAATTCGATTCCAAATTTAAAAATAGCGCAAAAATGCTAATTCAAGGAAACACCCGTCAAGCAGCAGCTATTCTACTTCGATACATGCTATCAGATACCTTTGATCTCTCTGAATTTAATGATATCCGACAACAGGCATTAAATGAAGTAAAAGAAATGCTCGATTTCGCAATTACCAGTGATAATTCACATCTCATCAATCGTCTAAACCAAGAATTAGACACAATCATCACCGAACGATTGGAAAATCCACCAAATTATGGTAGAAATCCACTATCTGCGACTAAAATCGACGAATTACCCATATATCAACTACGCGAAACCCCACAACTCCAACACGCATTACAACTACTGGGAAAACGACTGGCAACGCGATATAAACGGAAATTAAACAAAGGAAAGAATAAAATCAACCTACGAAAAACCATTCGAGCAAATATTCAAAACGGAGGTATTCTATTCAACCTAAAACGACAAAAACGAAGATTAGAAAGACCAAAACTTATTATCATCACTGATGTTAGCTCATCCACCATCCAAGCAACTAAATTATTCCTATCCATCATCTGGAACTCCAGAGAAGTATTTGGCGACATAAAATACTACGAATTCGTGGGCACCTGCATCGATGTAACCACCGAGATGAAAAGATCTAAATCATCTAAAGAAGGAATCCAAGCAATCCTGAAAAAATGGAACCAACAAATAGAAGGAACAGAAAACTCTGATTACTACCGAGCCTTTAGAGATTTCAATAAATTCAATAATAATCATTACTCAAACAACACATCTATCATCATTCTTGGTGATCTACGCGATTGGCTGGGTCCATGGAACCAAGATACCCCAAAAAGTGCCGTACTTATGGGTGAAATCAGAAAAAAAGTAAAAAGAATGATCGTTCTCAACCCAGAACAAAAACGTGAATGGAATACAGGAGATTCAATAGTTAAATACGTAGAGAATCGAAATATAGAGGTATTTGAAACCTCTACTCTGGAAAAACTTATTCATGCACTTACATCTATGTAAAAAAAAAGCAACTAAACTACTTAAATCTCATAAAACTCACATGCAACACAATTGATAATATCTCCAATACCAAATGCATAGGCTACCACAATACACAACTTAAACGTCCAACTAAAGGAATAATAAAATAAAACAAAATAACCCAATACCGTTGTAATTTGATTGCGTTCAAAACCATCATACGTATCCAACAACTTACCATGTTTGTACACATAACCCGAATATAAAAATAAACAAAGCAAAAATAAAATAATCAATACTCCCAAATCTTCATACCCATTTACTCGCAGAATTGACAAACAAATTATGATTAACAAGGCCAAAGATCCACTATACAAAACACTAAGGGTATATTTCTTATTAAAATACGATCTATATGCAAATAAACCAACAACTTGCCAAATAACTGCAATTGTCAACACGAATACCTGTCCTTTGAGGAAATACCCCGTAAATACCGCATAAAACAAAGCTACGGGCATGATTGTCAAAATACGTGTCATCGCATTTGCAAATAACTTCTGAAATTGCATAACAATGCTTCAATACGATTATTCTTAAACTTACATCTACAGGAGGGAATATTATTCTTGTTTTTACTAAATAATTTGATCTGTCATTTAATACAACAAAAATAATCAACTAACAAATAAAACATTATACCATTGTACTTCTAGCACGCATTATTTCCGCAATGTGTAGGTATTTTTCACCCAATTTACTCATTAAAGAAGCACTCTCCTCAATAAATTCCAATCCCAATTTCCTATCATCCAAAGTCATCATAATACCCATGTAGTGTAAAATAACCGCAAAGAATGATTTATCCTTGGAATACCTTGGTTTCAAACTAATCATCCTCTCCTTAAACCCACCAAATCCAGTAGAAATCTCATCCACCATCGCTGCAAATCTACTTGTCACAACCTCTGCATCAGATACCTTGATCCTCTTCTGTAATAACATATTATTCTTGGCATCTGTAGGATTCTTCAATAACACATTAAACAAACTAATAATTACTAAACATACCAACCTCATATCATTGTTATTATCCCGTTGAAACATCTCATATGCAGATTTTGCATAATTCAAGCCATTATCCAATCTTTGAGCATCATTCTGACTTAATAATATAACTTCAGCATGATTAAACCAAATATAAGCCATCACATCATCCGGTTGCTCCACAAATTGATACCCCTCCACTGCTAACTTATCTCCATCAGCCGTCTTACCCAATAAATACAACAGGAAACTCTCATAAATCAACGTAATGTAATTCTCTTGCTCAACATGCGTATCATCGGTTAATTCATGTGCCTCCGACAATCTCTTTTCCATCGATTGTAAATCCAACTTTTGTAGATCAACTCTTAACTGCTCTAAAACCACCAACGCCAAATCCTTGATAGATTTCATCTTCTTAAATCCATCATACGTCTCTTGTAACGTCTTATGTGCCTTTCCATCACCAATTGTACTGTAGATTTGTCCCTCCAAATACTTAGCATGGAAAAAACCATGATTCATATTCGATTTCTTATGACAGTAGTTCTGCATCTCATGAAACAACTGAATTCGTTCAATTATCGACATACTCCAAGCATAACCATGATAAATATCATTCAATATATCCAAACACAACTCCGGACGATTAACACTGGCAAATTTATTACTTGCCGACCTTAGAAACTCAATTGCCTTATCCGGATGCTCTCTCTTTGCTTCCAATTGACTTAAGATAATATCATTTTCAGCCTTCATCATGATTAAATCATCATCAGAACCAATCAGAGACGCTGATTTGGTTAATATCTGCTCAGCCTCCTCAAGAGAACCCGTTTTCACCAGTATTTCTCCCTTAAAATTGAGCAATTTACCCTGTTCATACGTCGCCCTTGCATCTAATCGATTGCGATTTTTTATTGCCTGCTTCTGTATTGCCTCCAATATCGATTCAATACGACCCATGGCTTCATCATACTTGGTATCCCTCATCAAGTCCGAAATTTCAAGCAGCTCAACTCTGAAAGACATATGCGTCTATCATACAAATCATATTTAACATTTGTTAGCCTAGAGATGCTAAATTATGCAAAATAACCAATTTTCAGTGGTAAAAAAAATATAATCACCATTAATTTCAATTACAGCCAATATAATACTAAAATTATCCAATTATAATAAACTCAACCCAACATAATCTCAATACATACTCATTTGGAGTCACCAACAACATTTCATCACACAAAAATATAAGAAAAACAAAAAAAATCTAAACCATACAAAAAAAATCTATACCCTCAAAACCAAAAACATGTAATTTTGCTGAAATAACACCTATTTATCAAGAAAAAATCAATTTATATACCTTATCTAAACTAAAAATATAAACAATTAAGGAATAATAACAATGATTCTAAATATTTATATAAACAAAGAGAACATGTATTACTATGCCTAAGGCTAAAATTATTTCATTGATTATAGTAGCATCTCTACTATTAAATCTAAATCCAATTAACGCTAATCCAATACTAGGAGTTCAAGTTGGCGATGCATTTAGATTTACTGCATCAGCAAGCATGAGTTTCCAAAATCAAACTCATAACTTTGTTAGCATAGAACCTACTTATCTGCCATTTAACACTGAATTCGATGCCAGAGTTGATAATATCAACAATCATCCCGATAATCAATACCTCAATTATACCATATCCAAAGATGGACAAGATCTAACCACCGGATCTCAAAGTAACTTTCAATTTAACGAAACCATGTTCTTAATTATATTTATCGCCGCATTGGTACCTGCATTCTACAATCCAAATGATACCGAAGATCTGATGTACTTCACCGGAGATCCCAATGAAGCAATGGATATATACAAAGAACTAGAGTTATTCGCTGATACACGAGAAGAACTATATATCGATAACTATGATACATCGTTAGAAACACCCGTTGAAGTAGAAACGACTGAATTGGTAAATAAATCTGTTTACAATCAAACAGAATCAAGCTATGTTTATGCACACAATTCACTGGATACAACCAATAAAATATATGAAATCAACACAAAAATCGTAATAAACATCAATGGAACCTACAATGACATTGTATACAACCTAAGAACTTCTGGCAATTTCTCTGCAATCATAAACTACAATATCGGAATATATGAATATCAAATGTTCTCAATAAGCATGGAACACACAAGAAACAACGAAAAAGTACTCGATGTAATGATAGAAGTAGAACAAAACTTCGTTGCAGACCTTAGACCTGTAGATAATAGTGGTAGCAACAGCAGCAGCAGTAACAATAATAACAGCAGCAGTAACAATAATAACAGCAGCAGTGGTAATGGCTTTGACCTGAATTTCTCATTTATTCCTGTATTCATAGCATTATCAATAATTACCATATCCATAAGAAGAAAATCAAACTCACTAAAACTGTAAAAAACAATATTTAAAGGTTTAAACCACATTTTAAAAAACTAAACTACATTTAAAAATATCCAATTTAATTTCAAAACTATTACCAAGTGAAATTCAACACCTGCAAATTAACTTAATACAATCAAAAAATAATCAATTAAATTTAGGAAAACAACGACTTAACAAATCGAAAAATCCCAAATAATATAAAAATTATTATGATAAGAAATATAGAAGAAAAAGGAGTGACTCCTAGAACTAATGATCCAAACACTGCCAATATTAACAACACCAATCCAATTATTTTCAATATTCCAATTGAAGAAGATTTCATATAACAATCATCACAAATCCCTACCGTCCCCTCTTCTTTGTAATCCAATTCGCAAATCAAAGCAAAACACTGAATACAATTAGATGTACTCATATTACCTGAATGAAACTTACAACTCATCAAATCAATAAGATATTATGCATATATCAACATTTTCAATCACAAATGGAAATTCATTGACTACTTATCTTAAATACTTTCTATATAGGAAGATGAAGAGGATGGGAATCATAAATATAAATCCTAAAAATATAAACAAAAAACTTTCACTTGCAGAAATTGTCATCAATAATAATCCAAAGATAGATACTCCAATTACTACTTCCCTTTTTCCAAATGAAAATAGTCTAAAAGGAGTAAAACAATCATCACAAATCCCCACCTTTCCATCCTCCTTGTAATCCAAAACACAAATCATTATGAAACAACGAATACAATTCGCCGTACTCTGAATATCTTCATGGAATTTACAACTCATTAAATCAACACAATTATATGCGTATTTCAATATTTTCTTTCATAAATGGAATTTGATTACACTACTCATTTGAAAAAAAATAACATAAATGACAAATAACAACCCAAATCACACCACTTCCTCATTATATCGCATTTCACAATACAACAATTATGATCTATTACATATTTGTATGGAAAAATTGTGCCTAGACCGTTATGACGAAGAATCGCACAATTAATTGATAAAAAATTGTAACTGTGTGTAAAAAATAAATACTATAAAAAAAACAACGAATTATACGGCTAAATGGACTAAAATACAGGGGGAATAAAGCTATGAGTAAAAAAATAAACAACATAAAACACAATCAGTGGTTAATCATAGTAATCATATTAAATTTAATCTTTATATCTATTATTTATTTAAACCAAAATCAATTAAACATAGAACAAACACATTTCAACCAAGTAAATACAGATATTCACCAAATTGAAAACAGTATTTTCAATATCATTCAAGAGCAAGATCAAAAATACCAAACTCAACTTACACAAAATCGCATAAACTTCGAAGTCAATCATAATATCACTTATTATGGTAGTAAAGAAAAAAATATACGAGAACTCAAAATTGATGAATGCATAGTCATCTGGGAACAAATTACTGAGACCTGGGATTCAATAAAAATAGATATCATCGAACTAGAAAATATTGCACTCCCAATTACAAATGTTCCTGAAAATATACTACACAAAATCTCACATATATTGGAATTACAAGATGAATTTATAATAACATTCATGCACTTCTCTACACATCGATTCCAAATAATATATTTCATCCACATTCTCGCAAACTCAATAGTATTCCTCTTTGTGATTATTAATTACAAAAGAAATCAAATTCTTCGAGCAAAAAATAAAGAACTGGAAAAAGCATATCAAATATCCATTGAAGATGAAGCTAAATATCGTAACTTATTCAACGTAACAAATGATGGAATAATTGTATGTGATGGCGATGGCAGCATTGTCAACTACAACACAAAAATTGCAAAACTCCTTGATTACTCCGATGAGGAATTCGATCAAATATCTGTATTCAATATCTGCAAAGACAATCCATCAAAAATACAAGATATCATCAAGAAAACATTGGTCTCCCAACAATCATATGGATTCGATACAATCCTCATCACAAAAGCAGATACAACTGTTCCAGTACATATCAATTTAATCAATATCATTGAATTTAATAAGCCATATGTCTACATGATCGTAAACGACCTAAGTGAAAGAAAAGAAATAGAATATAAAAACCTGGAACTTACTCAACAACTATATACCAAACAAAAACGAGAAACACTTGGACAATTTGCAGGAGAAATATCTCACGAAATTAATAACCTACTAAATGTCATCTTTAACTATGTCGAACTAATCGAATCGAACTCTAATAATCCTGAATTAACCAAACAAAACCTAAACGAACTAAGAAAAATCATATCCAACTACTCATCTATCTCCACTCGATTACTCAAACTTAGCAAAAATGAAGAAATATCAAAAACACAAGTGAATCTAAAAGAAGAACTTGAAAATTCATGTGCCATCATGCAAAAAATCATACCAAAACGAATTACCCTTACATGTCATTATCCAAAAGATCAACCACAAGTTATGATGGACAAAGGATTATTCAATCAAATAATCCTAAATCTCATTGGAAATAGTTTAGATGCAATACCAAATCAAGGAAAAGTAGATATCTACCTTGAGGATTTAACCGAACCAGTATTAGCACTGTTTGAATCAAAAAATCTATTTGAGTCAAAACCATGGAGTTTACTTAGAATCGTTGATAATGGGAGTGGAATGAGTGAAGAAATACAAAAACAGTTATTCAAAACCAGCTTTACAACAAAAGAAACCGGAACTGGTCTGGGATTATCAATCGTTAGAAATATAGTCGTCAGTTGTGGGGGTGAAATCACCTGTACCTCTAAAATCAACGAAGGGACCTCATTTTACATTGCAATTCCTCGAATTGCGTGAATACAAACCAAAATAATAAACAAATGAATCAATGCAACTGATAATTGATTGGTTGTTTGTTTTGAGTATTTTCAACCAGTCGGAGTATACTTGACTTGTATCTGATTTTCTAATTGTTTTAGACACATTCAACCAGTTGAAATATACTCAACTCGAAATTATTTTTCAAAATGTTTTAGACACATTCAACCAGTTGGAGTATACTCAACTATGTGTTCTTCATTCTTCATTTATTTTCAATTACAAAAATCATCTGTCGAATCAAAGACAATATCTGGTAAAATTGCTAAATCACATACTATAACACAATTATTAGAAATATAAAATATCTAAAATTATTAAAATCCTGTTTCATACTCGAATTCGAGGGGATTGAGTGTGGGTTTTTCATCATTAATTACTGATCGTGCAAAATTCACCATATCTAAGCAATTTCTCAATTAAAACATTGAAAATAATTATTATCTAATTGCCAATACTTATTAATTTCCCAAGTATACCGATCCTATATGGTTAATTGCTACTTCCATCCAGACAGACCTGCAGAAAATAACTGCGAGAAGTGTAATAAAGATCTTTGCGATGTGGATTCATTTGTAGAAGCCAAAAAAGCGGCTTACGCATCGGGATCTCTCATGGAAATTATATATTTTGCCCGGAACATGCAAGAATATATGCCAAAACGGCAAATATCACTCATCTGGTACTAATTATTGTGGTGATGATGTTATTTCTAGGTTATTATTTGATAAATGAATATATCTATATAATTTCAACAGTTGGAATCATTGTTCTAGGTTATTTTAACCTGAAATTAGTGAAAACCAAACCATAATATTTTCAAAATCAAAAAAATATGTTGATTGGTATCATAAATACTTCAATTCAAAGAGTCCAACACTTAGTAAACAACTAACCCTGTAAGCAACAAATATCAATGTCCCTGTGAAATTGTGTCTGTTAATACATAATTATGCTATATTGGTGATTTATACTTATGTCTCTGTTTTGGATCTGGTTGAAATTCCAATTATTAATGATAATGCATGAAGTAAAATGATAAAAATAATGAATGTCAACATTATACGATCCTTTGGTGCGCTCAAATCAAAAGGAATTGGGTTGATTACAAAAATCAACAATAAAATAACTGCCAAAAGCAAAACAGAAAGTGAAGTTATGACTTCACCCTGAGAAGCATGTCTAAAAGAACAATAACTGGGCAATGAAAATAAATTTCCAGATAATAATATCGAATATAGGATTGTTCCCGGTTGTTCGCATATTTCACATCTGTTTATCATCGAATCACCCATTATTAATCCATCTCCTTGGATTTTTCTCACTTGATCTCGATAATAATCCCAATATCAAGGCTATAGTGTGTAATATTCCAAAAAAAAGCATAATCAAAGGTATCATTATGTTATCTTTCCATGATGGATCGTCAGATATTGTAAAAATTAACATAAAAAATCCTAAGAAAATCAAAATAAATGCAGATAATGGAACTCCTACCCTCGCTGCATGTTGAAATGAACAGTAATAATCCCTCGTTCCAGCCCTTCCTCCAAGAAATATCGCATATAATAACTTTCCTGGTTTTCCACAAACTCTACAGAGCTTCAATCTGTAATCATATGATTGGCTTGCCAAAATTACCCTACTCAATATTATTATCTTTCCTTCATATATTAACTTACCATCAAAATAGTATCAAATTAGCTTCAAACACCAAATTTTTTTGATATTACAAATATTTAACGTAGGTCATCCTTTGAATCCATCAAATATGGTAATAAACCATCTAAAATTTTATGGAAAAACAACATACAATGTTATTAAAATAAAGAAATAAACAAAGAAAATTAAAGTAAAGCATATCAAAATTATCAAATTACCATTTATTATATTCTTTAATTGTTTTTCCCTCTTATAATCATTATAAATTTCCCAAATGTATTGAACACCAAATATAATTAATACAAATGTCAAAATTGCTAGAAAAGATGAAAAATTATTATTCCTAAAAATTTGATGGGTATGTGATAAGTTATTTGCTTCAAGGAAAAATAAATGCCCATATGCAAAAGTCGCAGAAACTGAAGTATAAATATATCCCGGAGAGTAACCTCTTTTGTTATTATTCTCTATAATTATTTGATAAAATAAAAGATACAATCCAAATGGAATGAAAAACCATGCTGATAAACCAGCAAAAAATTCAATAAAAAATGAAAAATCTTGATAATAATTCATCAAAGTAAAGATAAAAATTATTAACACACTGCCTGAAATAAATACCAGATTAGAATGTTTACTAGATTGGATTTTTTCTATATTATCTGATGAAAACAATAACTGTTGTTGTTCAAAAGTCTCCTTCATCTTCAAGAAAACATATAGTATCGAGATCAGCCAAATTCCATATCCCCATAGGACTGCATTGACAAAAACATTTGAAGCTAAAGGACCATATCCAGAATTAATATATTTTTCATTAGTATAGCCAACTGGATGTGCTTCAAAATAAAATGCATGCTTATTTTTGTCCTTATCAATGGGAAATCTTGTACTAAAATAACTTGATTCATCAATTATAAAATCATATGTTTTATATTCAAAATAATCTAATTTGACTGATCCAAAATATAATGTTGCATTTAAAATTTCATTTTTGCCATTCGACTGACTTATTGTTAAGAGTAACTCATCTTCATCAAAAATCTCAATATCAAAAAAGATAGTAAAGTTGGTATCTTCAACCAACATACTAACTATATGAGTTTGTTCAATCGCAGGATCAATCTCTGAAAATGCATTAAATGCAGATGGAAGGATAGTTGCTAGTGTAAAAAGTATAATTAACGAAACCATAAGATGTTTTTTCTCTGGTCTTGGTATCATATTCATTTTTTTGTCTGTGTTTATGGGAAAATCAGGATTCTTAATCATCCATCACCATAATTATCCAATATAATCGCGTATTTATGGGTATGTAATTATAAATGTCTAAAATACGTGAATAAGATATATATGAAAATCAAAAATGCCAATAATTTGCAATAAATTTGATTTGACAGAAAATATTGAACATTGCAAGATATATTTGGAGTGAATTTCGATATCAAATTAATTTATAATGATAAACTTATAGATCTGAATACAATATAAACAATAGTTGTCATGATTACATTCTTGTAAATAAATATTGATTCATAGGATTGTGTCCAAGATTATGTAAAAATAATTGAAAAAAAATTGATGGAAAAAGGTTTTTGTCTATTGTTATTGATTTCTTAAGAATAGGGGGTATTTAAATTAAATTAACAATCTTTTATGGGATTTATTGAATTTATTTAATAAGGTTTGTAGTTAATATATATTGAAAAATTTCAATATATTAATTATTTCGTTTAGTATCTGCTATGTGCAAAATAACATCTTGAATCATAATAATTAATAATATAGTTAATATAGACTATAATGGTTTAAAAAATAAAAATAAAATCTAATATAAATTATAATGGTCTAATATAAGTACAAAATTTATAATAAAACAAATAATAGACATAAATTATAGGACAATAGCTAAAAAGTAAAACATTAAAACAAAACTAAGGTATAACTAAAAAACAAATGATATATAGAAAAAATAACATTAATTAATATTAAATTTAAATATAATTAATAAAATCGGTTAACATAAAATAAAATAGATACTATGGGAAAATGTAACAAAATCAATATTTCATTTAACTTGATTAGTATTAACTAATTAGTTAACATATTTGTGTAAAAATTATGAAAATTATGTTGTAAAATCAGAAATAATATTATTTTAAGGATAATTATGAAATCGAAAATACGAAAAGGGAAAAAAGAAAATATTGAAAGAGTTAACTAAGCAAATAATTGCTAAATAGAGATGACACAAAAGGTTAGAAACACATATTCAAAATGGAAAATATATGGAAATTAAAACAATTAAGACGTAAAATAATTTAAATAAATTATTTAAAAGTACAATTGAACGGGTAAAGCATAACATCAATAGAAACTATATTGAAAAGGAAAAATTTTAAAGGTTGATAAAAACCACGATAAACTATTTGAAAAATAAAAATAATAGCTGTAAGCTATTAATAAATATAAAAAAATACTACCTACCAAGGGTAGTCCTAAACACAAAAACAAGAGAAACAAAAACTAAGTTTAATAATACTATATCAAATGTGTAAATATTATAATATGTTATGCATACATTAGCAAAAAGCAGTAATAAAACAATAATCAAAAGAATAATTATGAAAATAGAGGAATGTTACACTAAAAGAATTATCAAAAATTGGGAACTAAAACTAAGAAATTCATTAAATTAGAAATAAGACAAAAAAACTAAACAAATGGTATAAATAACAAAGATATGTCTAAAAAAACAATAAAATGACTAATGAGAATACGCATATGCGCGCACATGCGAGCACGTACACGAGTGCGCATCATTCAAATGCTGAGCATGTTGGCATCACGCGCATTTTATCATATAATGCTGGAATATGTTCAAGTATATATTATGACATAAGTAACATTAATGATATGATTAGGAATATTTAGTATTAATAAAAAAATAACTAATAAAAAAAAATATGTATAAAAAAACAATGATAAAATTAATTAATAACAAATTAAATATGATAAAACAAAAATAATTAGAATAAAAAAATATTAGGTAAAAACAATTAATGTTAGATAAATAAATTAATAATGAATTATTAAAATAAATTAAAAATATAATATAACAATAAATCTATAATTATCACTAAAAATCAAGCAACTTATTAAAATATAAATTCTACCGGAAATACATATAGATTTAATTATGTACTAATAAAAATTTAAATATCTTAAATAAAAAAAATTCAATGAATTAAAAAAAATATATTTTAAAAAATAAAAATTATTTAATAAAACGAAGAAAAATATTATACATTCGAAGCAATGTTTATTATTTAAATAATATTAGAATTTTTCAAAATTAAATACATTTCCTGAATCAAAAGCTAGAAAAGAACTGAATTATATTCTTTCAATTTATATTACATTTTAAACTAATAAAAAATGACAACTAAAAATAATATAGATAAATAAATTTTGTAAAATATATTTTTTTAAAAAATATGGACCATGTTTTAGTGCTCATAATGATGGTAGGAAAATTAATAAAAATGGATAAAAAGAAATAGCATATTTTAGAATTTTTTTTTACACTATCTTAAACAATATCAATGAAAAAAGATTAAGTTAGTTTGCAAAATAGTGATATTAATTTATTTTTTTCAAAAATCACCAATTAAAAAATTTAGAGTTTCCATTGGTATTTATTAAAATGATTGAAAAAAAGATATATCAAAAAAAAACTATACTATTTTCGTCTAAGAAAATATTGTTATAAGAATAAAAAAAAATATTTTATCATTCTTTAATCGAATATAATTCATCCAATAATCTACAAATAAAAAATTATCCATTCATTTATCTAGCTAGATTGAAATATACTTAGGATCAACAAATTCAGTCAACCACACATTATTTTTTGACAAGTAAAATTTCATCCCATCATCCATCATTTGTTTAGTATCAATTATTAAAACTTGATATTTTCCTCGTCTGCTTCCAACTTGCTTGGCTGTCTCAAGATCCTGTGATAGATGTACGTGATGTCTTTCCATAGATTTCAATCCCTCATTCATGATAAGATCAACAAACTTGGATGATGTTCCATGGAATAAAATATCTGGTGGAGTTTTTTCCTCAAATTTAATTTCTACTTTCAGTGAATGTCCCTGATTTGCTCGAATTTTGGTTTTATCTTGGTTAAATGAATATCTTTGCTTGTCGTCATTTGTCATTAATTCTTCTAATTCAGTTAAGGTGAGATCTACACCTTTTAGAATCGCGTCTAAATCTGCCCAACCCTCTGAATCAATTTCAATTCCGATGACTTCTGGCTTATGACGTAATACCAGGGACAGAAATTTACTTTTTCTTCTGAAATTTGGTTTACTCATATTGATACAATGAATAGTTTGTTACTTAAGTGTTCTTATTTATCATTCTCTTGATTTTTGATATTATTTGAATCAAATTTTATTACAATTGAGAATGATAATCAAATATATTTACAACCAATATTAAAGATGGTATTATTATTACAAATATACAAAATAAAAAAGGTAATTTCTCACCAATGTAAATTTTACCAACAACATTAAAATATTCAATGAGCCTTGTTAATGTGTGCGAATAATACCAATTATTGGCAATATTATATTGTTGAATGTCTTCTTGTTCGTTTATGACTTTTTACTTTTTATTATGGTGATTGTACATAATTTACTGGCATTAATTGGTTTGAATAAATTTCAGTTGTTTTCACAGACTGTTAAAGTTCGAATATTTCTCATAAACAAAACTTATGGATTAAAAGAAGTTGAATTACAATCACAAAAACTGACGAAATATCAGATTCTCATGAGGATTTTTTCCATTATCATCTTGATCGGAAGATTATTGGCATATTTTCTGTTATTTCCGTTCTTGATTGGATATTATCTCTACCAGAAATTACTGAGACAACCAGTATCTTTGATTCTATGGTTTGAATCTTTCAATAGAGAAAGTAATGACATATTCATAAATCTGTTTGGATTATCCACGGCACCAATGCCACAAATACCTCATAAATTGCCAATTTTCATTTTCATAACCATAATAATCTCACTGGTTGTCGGACAATTAGCATATTCATTTTGGAATATCCTAATACCATTTTTTGGTGAATATTATGGTCGAATACTTGGGAGATTACTTGGGACAATTATTGCTGTATGGATTTTTATTGAAGTATTTCCCCATACATTGGGTTCTCCATTTAAAGATTCATCAACGCATAAATCTCGTATGCAATTGAAAGGAAAATTTTCTGATATAGTCATTGGTGTAACAGGATCAGGGATTTTCATAGTGATTTTATATTGGTCAGTTTCATACATACTACTTCCAGATCAGAAGGTTGGATATAATTTTAAAATGATATCAATGTATTTTTCACTGGCTTTAATTTCAGGAATGATCGAGGAATTAGCGTTCAGAGGAATAATATTAGAACGATTGCGTGATTTCTATTCTGATAAGAGGTCGATAGCAATATCAAGTATCGTTTTTTCATTTGCTCATCTATTCAATTTGATAATTTCGCCGTTGGTCCCAACACTAATTCAGGTTATTTACTCATTTATTGCAGGAGTTGCATTAGGAAGTCTTTATGTAAAAACCAAAAGTATTTGGTCTCCAATGATAATCCATTATTTAATCAACTCTGTAGGTTTTGGATTCACCATTAATAATAGACCATACGATGAAGTATTGGATTATTTTGTGCTAGAAGAAGTTGGTTGGATCTTTGGAACATTAGGATTACTAATTTTTGTAATAATTTATGTAATGAATGTTGAATAATTAGAATTGATTGTTATCTAATATATTAAATGATATCAGAAACAATTGGAGATCATCATAAATTATACTAATGTCTATATTTCATATTTAATTGACATTAATATCATCAAATTACTTGAAATCGAAAAAATACAATTAATTAAAGTTAAATAAGAAACATTATAGTTGAGTAGGTATGATAATTAAATAACATGAAAGTAGAAGAAAGAAAATCTAAAGAAAAATCAATTAATAATTTTTTCAAAAGAGGATACAAAAATGATCTCAATAGAATAAAAGACGCTGATGTAGACAAATTTTCTAAGACTGCAAAAATCCATGTTGAAAAAATTACTGAAACCCAATCGAAAAGTGCACTAGATGTTGGATGTGGTACAGGAGGAATTCTGCTCGCATTACAAAAAAAAGGTGTAGAGCAAATTTATGGAGTTGAACTTTGTGGAGAGGGTATTGAAGTTGCAAAAAAAAGGTTTGAAGAGTATGGCGATATAGAAAAAGCTAATTTTTTCCAGGGAAGCATCTTTGAATATACAATTCCAAATGTTGATGCAATTACAATTCATAATGTAATGTCCTGTCATCCTGATGCAAAGGGTATTGCTATTAAAATATTGGAGGGGAATCCAAATCAAATTGTTAATTCAATGCCCAGGAACATAGCGATTTTAAGAATTATCGCATTTATTTTATCAATTTTTACTAAGTTATTCATGAATGGTTTCAAACTATATGTCCACGATACTGATGAAATCAGAAAATTAATTGAGGATGCAGGATACGAACGTGTGGATTATATGAAAGGATTTTATTGGGAAACAAGTGTGTTTATTAAAATATAATGTATTGTGATTATTAATGTGAATAATGGATGATTGTTAGTATCTCTTCTAACTTCAAATAATTAAAATTGTCTTTAATATTAAAATGTAGTTAAAAATCATTGTCCATATTCTCCTAACTCTAAATTTCGATATCAATTATGGTCAAAGCATTATTGCCTCTTCAAAAACTATAAATAATATAGTAAAATAAAAGAGAATACCTTAGTTATGCCGTGTATCAAAAATGAATTTATCAATTTCAAATGCTACAAAAAATAAATTATTGGTACTTCTATTCCTAATATTCATTTTAAATACGATTTTTATCGCCATAGCATCAAATAACCAACAGAATGATGCGATCCAAATCAATGTAGCTGGTCAACAACGGTTATTACTAAGAACTATTGAAACACATATCCTCGCCATAAACATGACTGAAGAACACCATTCTGATCTAATAATGTCAAGATCTCAATTTGAGCAGAATCATATAGATATACGATTTGGAAATAAAGAAAAAAATATCAAACCGATCAAATCTCAAGGTTCTATTCAACTATTCACTAGCATAAATGACACTTACTACCAAATACGACCAAAGATTATTATCATTGAAGAAAATCACATAAATATTAATACATTAGATATAATTAATATTAGAGCAAATATCAACATCTTAATTGATAAACAAGATGAGTTGGTAAACCTATTGCAAAATGAATCAGTACAGAATTACCAGAAAATATTTTTGAGTTCATTGATTGTTAACGGATTCCTCATTTTAATTATGAGTATCACCTTCATACAAGACAATATTATATCTAGGAAAGATAAACAACTAGCAAGACTCTTTCAACAGAGTATTCAGGATGAGGAAAACCTTAGAAACCTCATTCAGGCAACCAATGATGGTATTATCATAGTTGATAAAAATGGAGAAATTATCAACTACAACACATCATTTGCTAATTTACTTCAATATAATGATAAAGAAATAGATGAAAAAACCATATTTGATATTTGGAAGTTTGATAATGAAGAAATTATCAATCTCATCAGTGGAATAATAACAACACAAACAATAAAAGAAATCGATGAGGCCATATTAATTGGTAATCATGGTACTCAATTAATCGTAACCTTAAGATTCATTTTTATAATTGGTATGAAAGACCCTAGCCTTTACATAATCATTCATGATCAAACAAAACGGAAAAAAATTGAACAACAGTACTTAGAACTAACAAAACAACTTTTCTTAACCCAAAAGAGAGAAGCACTGGGTAAATTTGCCGGAGAAATATCTCACGAAGTCAATAACTTACTAACTGTAGTACAAAACTATGTAGAATTAATTAAGTTACATGAAAATATTCCTGTAGAAATAATCAAAGACCTCAATGAACTAAAAAAAATCATAAGTACACATTCAACTATGGCTACGAGAATATTAAAACTCAATAAAGGAAGTATTGAATTAAGTAAAATAAATATTGGGGAAGAACTTCAAAAAACATCTGACATCATGAAAAAAATAATTCCGAAAAATATATCATTCTCTTATCACAGTACGCTGAATCATGGATTTGCATTAATTAATGAAGGACTATTAAACCAAATTATTCTTAATCTTATTGGTAACTCTGTAGATGCTGTAAAGACGGGTGGAAAAATCGAAGTCTTTGTAAGAAAGTCCACATTAGTGGATATTGAACTATTTGGAGAGAAAATAGATGAAAAATATGACTTTGAAAATGAAAGAAATACAATTCCATTTTTGACAATTCAAATAACAGACACTGGGGCTGGAATTCCAGAACATATTGGAGACAGAATATTTGAATCGTTTTACTCAACAAAAGAAAAAGGAACTGGACTTGGCCTTGCAGTTGTCAAAAGTATAATTGACAATTTCAAGGGATATATAACCTACAAATCAAAACAAAATTTCGGAACCTCATTCTATATTCTACTACCTCTGATTACAACTTAAAATCAAGGTGAATCAACATAATTTGTTACTAAGTTGAATATACAAAGTTGTATTCTGTTATAATCTGATAAAATGTCAACAATCTTGGGTATATTGTAAATCCTGTCACAATTCTTTCAAATTTCAAGTCAACATGAATATAGATGTTATCAATTTCGATAGTATAGATTATGGATTTAATAAGGTATGAATTGAAAATAGGAATTGTTAATTGGAAGTTTGAATTGTTGGAATTTGGTTAACCCGATGATAGATCACTGATAATAATGATTTAATTGTTTCTTTCTACGGAATATGAGATTAAATTATCAATCAACATCTAATTTATTTTGAATGGACTATTCAACACATATACCGAATAAGACTCAATTTTCAAATTATAACGCGTAAATCCGGAAATCGAACATATATTTGATAATTGAATTGAATAATTTAAGTGATTGGGAGGTTATATCTATGAAATTTTAACTATATAAAGAACATAGATTTGTTCATTTAGAATTTACATTGCTTTAAATACTTTATCGTATTTTTTTATTTGGGACTATAGTTTCAATCAAGCAAATATAAAGGAGTCTGTATCTTTGAATCAAATTATCGAACAAATAAATAAATTAATAGAACTGTATGATGAATCTGAAGTAATAAGTGCTTTTATTCTGAATATATCACCGGAATTAAATTTCAACTATCCATTTGATATCAATCCAAAATTAAATAGTATAGTAAACAAATTGATTCAAAACTTTTTAGAGAAATTTACATTAAACGATATTCTATCAACTTGTATGAATTATCTTGTTGATGACGATGAATTCGAGGATGATGAATTTGATGACGATGAATTTGAGGATGATGAAGAATTTATTTTAGATGAAGAAACAGAAATAAAATCTGTTAATCGCTTGGACATTGGGAATGTTAGAGTATTTAATTTAGGGAAGAACATGAGATGTTTCACTTGTAATGCACACCATGATATGTTAACAGGAATTCAATATTTACTGTATTTTCATTTTGATCACTTGCAACAATTTAGCTCTGATGTCTGTGAATTCTGTGAATTTGGAGTTCCAGAAATCCATAAAATGGAAATGAAATGTAAAAATTGTGATACCGTTTACTTATTCACACTTACCAACAATAATCAACAAGATCCAAGAAAATCTTGGCTCATAGAACTAAATTCTTTTGAATATTTAAATGTAATTTCTGATTTTGACCCAAGTTCTGTTCATTCAAGAGAATTCAACATAAAAATCGTAGAAAATCTAGATACTATATCAACCACATGTAGTTTTGAACCTAAGTATGGTGAAATACATGATAATATGCCTCCCTCAATAGAATGTAATGAGGAAATGCATTTTTACTTATGTGATGTAGCAAGAAATAGATTGATCGATACAGGCCCAATCTATTGTCCTAGTTGTGATGCCTTTTCTTCTGAATCTTCTATTAACAGAAGAACGAAAAAATATCAGCAAAGCAAGAGAAATTGTTATCATGATTATCTGACAATTATGGAAAAAAATGATATGTTAGGGTTCATTTGTCCAAGATGCTGAATTTAGATTATTTTCAATTTGATTATTTTCTTTCAAATAAAAATAATAAGATTATTCAATTGAACTATAGGTTCCCTGAATGTAATGAGAATTGCAATTTTACTTATGTGATGTAACAAGAAATGGATTGATCGATACAGGTCCAATCCATTGTCCTATTATTGATGATCTTTTATTCTGAATCTTCTATTAACAGAAGAACGAAAAAATATCAGCAAAGCTAGAGAAATTGTTATTATGATTATCTGACCTATGAGGCATTAATTGGCATATACCTGGATTATGATATTAGGGAGAAACTTGAGAAATCCAATTTACAATATTATTTAGATGAGGTGATTATCCATCAGAGGTTGGAGTCTTAATAAATCCTTGAAGTTATAATTTGTATTTTCATTCATAATAATTTTTTTTTTGAATTCGAGGTAATCTCTAATTCCATCAAAATCATCATTGACTACATGTTTTACATTGATGTTTTTTGAATAGAGGAATTTAGAGTAACTTTAAGGATAATTATTTATTGAAATTATTGATTAGTTGTCTTGGGGGTGGTGATTTTGAAACAATTAGATTCAATTTACTTGTTCAAATCCTCCAAGATTACCTCTTACTCACAAAACCGAGTCACAATCTTTATGATTCAAGGAAATGACCGATTTAATCATCTACAAGTGCAATGATACTAATTGATTTGTTGTACAATATGATATTAATAACATAAAATGATGTGATATCTACAACTCTCAAATCAATTTATCAACCATTGCTATATATTCATTTATTTGCAATTTATCCAACTTATCTGAATATTGTTCATTCGTTTCAAACAATTCTTTCAATTTATTAAATTCTCCCTCGATTTTTAATTGCTCATGGTTTAATTCCTCCACCAAAAACTCCAGATTTTTTGTTTCAAACATAGAAATCGCATCTTTTATGATACTATCAGCTTCTGTAAATTTCCCATCAATTATCAAGATTCTGGATTTAAGAATTACTGCTTTGCTAAATATGGAATATTGAAAAGTCTTGAGTGATTTTTCGAAAAGTAAATTGATGTACTCTTGAAGTTCTTCATAAACCTCTTTTTCACCATAAGTTTTCAATTCTATCACCAGTAGATCACACAAGTGAAGTATATTGACTGGCCATGGTGATGGTCTTTTAATTAATTCTCGGAGTATTCTTTCGGCTTCTGCTTTTTGGAGTGTTCTTTTAGAATATTTTAGAAAAAGTGCTTTAATTCGCAAAAATCGGTGCATGTGGTTTGGATGTTTTGTTACAACCTGTTCAGCAAGATTGAGAAGAGGTAAAAACCCATCTCTTTTTCCAGCGAGCATCATAAGATGGCAGAAATCGTATAAAGGCAAAAAAAATTTCAATATGTTATCATCATTCACAATTGAGTTAAAATGATAAATCCCTAATTTAAGACTTTCATCATATTTACCTTCATAGTAAAGAAGTTTTAATTTTGCTAGTTGAATTGTTTCACTTATCTTAAATTTAGATATTTCTTCTGGGAGTGATGTAATTTCTTTATACATTTCTATTGATTTTTTGATATCTCCTTTAATGGAATAAAATATCGATAAATGTTGTAAAGGTGATGCGAGCATTAAAGGATCATGTTGCCTAAAGTAGAAGACACTTTCCAAACATCTATTAATTGCTTCATCGATTTCTCCTTTGGATACATACAAACAATAACCTAATCTATAGCTATAGACTGCATATTCAAAAGGGTTAGATTCTTTATTCTCTTCAAATAATCCTTTATATTTAGTTGTTTTGTCATATAGATCATCCCAAGTTGGAAATTCTTCAGTATTTACACGAGTATGGATTACACACAAATGATAGGCAATAGATTTAAGGTCATCTAATTTGGTCTTTGTCGCCTCATATAATTCATCAGATTTACCATTTAAATATAATTCTCGATAATTCAAACAATAGCATATAAAGCTAAGTAGATTTAAGGGGTTTGATTAGATGTGATTTGAATTTACAAAATTATAGAGAATAGGTTAATTAGTCAGGCTGTGGTCATTTTTCGGTTTATTCGTGAAAATAAGATATAGAGATCATAAAAGTAAAATTTCCTATTGTGTTATTTTTGATAATTTCTATAGTATTACTGATAATCAGTATTAATTTATTATTTTTAATTTATAAAGCAATATTATCAGAATAGTCTGTTTTTACGTTTATTAATAATTATAGACACAATGATTAATCCAAGCATCGAAAACAAAGGAAAGTCTGCCGTCTCATCATCTCCATCATTTGGTGTTGAAGGAGGGGTTGAACTTGGATTTGAACTTGGTGTTGAACTAGTTGGTATCTCAATTACAGAGGTCCTGTTAAATTTACATTAAGATTAACTGGATTACCCGAATTACCTATTGTCATATTATAGTACATAGTTCCATTAGCAATTGAAATGGTTCCTGTAGTTATTTCACCTGAAATTAATTCTATTGCAGTGGCTACAGAATCACCAGGTGCAGCAAATACATTATCTGGCGTGGATAATGGTAGTAAGACTACTAATATCGAAATAAAAAGCAAATTTCTCATTATTTGTAAATAAATTGAATATCATTTTAAATCCTACAACATCCGCATGTATTATATATCTATATTTTAAAAAAATAGCAACCCATAACACCCAATGTGTTGTAATAATTAAATTTGCTTAAAATACGTTTGAATTCTCCATCATGATGACCTTCAATCCAAAATAGAAGAGAGCAAACTAGATTTTCTTATAGAGAGGGTGAAGTCTGAAAGAAAAACTATGAAGTTGAGATTGGTAAATATTCGAATTAAGATTATAAGGAGAGGTTGGAGAAGTCAAGACTACAACATTATCTGGATAAAGTTATCATTTTCCAAAAGAGTAAGTAAAATCGCTGGATGTAAAAGATAAAATATAGTAATATTAACTCAAATCAAATAAGCGTTACCAAATCCCAAATTAATATTAGAAAAAATCGTTAATTTATTTTTATATAAAAACATTATAAAATTATTGTGACTTGCAAAAATAAATGGGTTTAGATGAGTTATTAATTTTAACAGGTGTAAAAAAAACTAAAACACTCGATAAAATAATGAAAGAAGTGATGAATAGTGATAAGATAAAACAGTCGTACAGACAATTAATAATGCAAAAGGATAAAACAGAAATTTTTAATATAAATTATCAAGCAATTAATCAAAATATCTCAATTATTCTAGATGACTGTAAACTACCAACAACTGGAATTATGCAATTTGCTTCAGGGAAAAAAATATCTGAAAAATACGAAACTATTTTCCTATCAACTTATGAAAATCATCTTCATTTAAAGTTAAGCAATTCAGTACAAGAAAAGAAAATTTCCTTTAATGCAAACACCTCTAAAAATCCTGATTCATTCATAATGATGGCGATAACTGATTTCAATAAATATCGAAGAGGTCAGACGATTAATTTTCGTGGAATTATTATGTCACCTAGTAAACCGATGTCAAAAGTCGAACTAAAAATTACTCTCCAAAGTGGTGAGGATATTTTCATCTTGAAAAATTCTATTACTGATAAATTTGGTGTTTTTTCCGGTTCTATGGAGACTGATAGGTTTATGAATCCTCAAAAGTATCAACTGGTATTTTCTTCTAAACATTTGAAAATTTCAGAGTCAAAGGAAATAGAAATTTCTGATTATCAAAAACCCTCCATGAAACTGGATATTGATCCCATCGATTCAATTATGCAAGGAGAACCAATCAATGTTTCTGCTACTGCGATGTATTTTTATGGAGATCCTATAAGTAATGAAGTTTGTGAATTAAGAGTAATCGATTCCGACAGAGATATTGCTGGTACTTTGGAGTTGCAAACAGCTGATGATGGAACGATTAATCAATCAATTTCAACTGAAGCAATTTCACCAGGACTATGCCATGTCAAGGTAACTGTAATTAATTCTGTTGGGCAAGTAGTCGAGGGAACGCGATCATTCCGAGTATTTGAGTCTAAGAAAAATACTCAGGTTTCAGAAGAATATCAAAAATTCAACACATTATCTTGGTCTGTGTCTCCAACGATGGAAATTATAACCTCACAACAATCAGAATCAACTACTCCCAATCAAGATAATTTTTTGATCAAGTTGAAATTTGATTTTGAATCGTCTCTGATGGTTTGGACATCTCGACCGATTTATTACATTTGGAGAGATAATGATGGGTGTGTAATTGACTATGGATATTTCTATCCAAAGGGTATTGAAGATGAGGAGCTATTACTACCAATAATAGCAGAAAAAACATATTTCCTTCTGGATCTAATCAGAATTGAGTATAGTGGAATGTACAAACTAAAAACTTTGAAATTTCTCAATGATCCTAGCAATATTCAGATCAAACTTGATGGGCCTGATGTGTTAAATCCTGGAGAAAGTTTTGATCTTCAGATTACCACACCAAATAATAGTAAATCAAAATCTATGTTACTGGCTATGTTGGATTCATCAAGTAAAGAAATAGCAGGAAGTAATATAGGTGATAACTTCAATACTCTTTTCAATGAATTTCACAATAACATGGAGATATCTAACACTTTTAGTGAAGACATCTTTGAATTATCTCGTTCACTTGATGAATTCTTTTCTTATGCTTTGGAAGAATGGGAAGAAGACACAAGCTTGTTTCCTTTGTCCTATTTATACGCATTGATAATCAGTTTATACAAGTCACCAATTGTAGATAAGAAGATGTTTGAATATCACCAATCTAATGTACTAACACTACTAAGTAATAATCCTGAGTCAATAATACCATTTCTGTATGATTTGATAAATTTGAATCTTATTGATTTGATTGATTTTGATGAATTTGATGAAGAATTATTCAAAGGCAATTTACTGAAGTTATTACAAAATATTCATTCTGGACTGAATAATCAAGAGAATTTACAATTATTACATTTGGTAAGAATATTACTAGATAAAATACATGTCGAAATATTAAGCATATTAAAATCGATCGCATCAATTTATCCTCAATTTCTCTCAGTAATTGATGTAGAAAAATATACAGAACTGAATAACTTGATGAAAGGTAAATTATTACTCAACGAGAAAAATTTTTCTGATTATCTGAAAGTATCTAAATTAATCTCAGAGCAACTATCAGATTTGAATTTAACCAAGATTATGGTTAAAAATATCCATTTGCTATGGATGGATGGTGAAAAATTACTCTTTGGCAATTTCTTTGCTGCAGACCCCTACTTCTCAATTCCCAGTTTTTATGGACTTCCCAAATATCAATCAATAATGTCTGATGTCGATCATTATGTTGGAGGAGGAACATTAATTCCTCATGCATTAAATTTAATACCAACTGTGGGCAAGAAAACAGTACGATCATATTTTCCTGATGTGGCATATTGGATTCCAGATCATATTATGGAGGGAAATAAGGAAACTTTTCAACTCAAAGTTCCTGATTCTATAACTGAACAGGAAATTATCGTTCTGGCAAGCACTCTTTCTAATGACTTTGGTATCGCAAGGAAAAAAATTCATGTACAGCAGGAATTCTTTGTTCAGCCACAAATACCTGCAACAATTCATTACCGTGATATATTTGAAATTCGAGCCGTAGTAACCAATAGAACATCGCAGGAGCAGATGGTATCTGTTCAATTACTACTAGTTAATGGTGGATTTCAAATGTATAGCAAAAGTGAGCAAAAGATAAAAGTAGCTGCAAATAGTCGAAAGGAAGTAACATGGGATGTAGAGGCTATCTCTGTGGGTACTTTTCCCATTGAATTCACTGCTACTACAAAAGATTTTCAGGATATTGTTAAAAAATCAATACGAGTGGATCCAAAAGGATTGCCAGAAGTTCGATTGTTTGAAGGAAGACTTGAAAAAGATGAATTTGATATAGTATATTCCTCAGAAGAAGTAGCTCATTATCTGAATGTGGCATTTTTTCCAAATAAATATTCCATTGCATTGGATGGGTTGGAGTATCTCTTTAGATATCCAAATGGTTGTGTTGAACAAACAATTTCCTCAACAATACCCAATATCTCATATCATGATTATTTGAAAAGTCATGATTTACTAACTCCTAATTTAACGAGAGAAATTCATAATCGTGTTTCCAATGGATATGCTAGACTAATCAGTCTGAGAAATGAAGAAGGTGCATGGGGTTTATGGAAAAAGAGTGTAACGAGTGTATATTGGACCATTTTTGCACTCAATGCAATAATAAAAATCAAAAATTTTGGTATAGATATTCAACAGAAAAATGTTGATCATGTGGTTTCAAAACTAAGGTATCTGCAAAATGATCAAGGATATTGGGGGAATATAGGGTCTGATATTCATATATCAAGTAGTAAAAAACAAACATCATTTCTTTACTTGACTTGCCGAGTTCTGGAAACTTTATTGTTAGTCGGAGAGTCCAATTCATCATTGATGATTACTAAAGGAATGAAATTTATTGCTTCACAAAAAGAAATAGAAGATACTGATGATCCACTTCTTCTAGCATTATATCATTCCTTACTGGAAAAAACAGGAAATCAAACAGATAAAATCCTCCAACGTATAATTAAAATGATGAAACAATTATCAAAGTTATCATATTGGAATACAGGTGAAAGAATGGATATGCAAATGGAAACATCATGCAGAATTCTGCAAATTCTAATGAAGACGGGAAATAAAAATCATACCAATATTATTGAGGGTGAGATTGAATGGATTTTATCAAAGAAACTTCCGAATTCCGGTTGGGGTTCTACCTATAGTACATTATTCGCAATTGATACGATATTGCAGTTTACAGAGATGCAAAAAACCTTTGATTCATTGGTAATAAAAATTAATGACCATGAAATTGAATATAAATTCGAAGATGCAATTCCGGATCACCAATTAATTGAATTAGCAAATCTCAACTTCACTGATTATTTACATTATGGGGTAAACAAATTGCAAATTCAAAATCAAAGTCAAGTAGTCCCGACCATTGTAATCAAAGAATCAATTTGGTATGAGGAATCACAAATTAATAAAGCTGGTTTGAGGATAGATCGACAGTATTCTACAACCGAGGCAATTATCGGCGAGGAGATAACTGTATTCATCAAAGTTAGTAACGATGAAGATCAATTCGAAGAAATAGTTGTGGAAGAAAATTTACCTCATGGTTTTCAATGGGACAGTGAATTATTAATCCAGCAATTGGATATGAATCCAACCCTACAATCCTATGTATTAGAAGGAGAAAACTTGAGGTTATACCCTAAGAATGCCGAATTATTTGAATTTACCTATAAAATGAGGTGTTTACATTCTTTTTCAGGAATTCAATCAGCTACTCATGCATATGCAATGTACGAAGAGGAGAAGACTGGTGATTCAGAAGAAGTAAACCTCGTTGTAGATTATCCTGGTGTATTGAAAACAATGAAATTATTTTCATCTCTTAATGAAATTGATGATCTTTCACCTAATAAAGATCAGAAGAATATATCAATTGCCATTAATTCAATCACTGATGACACAATCAAGTCAATTGCAATGGAGGTATTTTCAGAGACTACTTCATTGGATTCAGAAGTACAACGCAAAATTCTATCTATTATTAGAAATAAATATCGAGAGGAAGATGAAATAGTTATCTTATTAGAGGAAAAAAGAGGTTAGAGCAAGATGAGATGGAGTTATTATGATAAATTAAATGTGGAAAAAACTAATAGATACAAGAAATATAATGAATTTCAGGATACTGTTTTAGATCGAATGTTAGATGAAAACTATAGACCTTTTGATCTTACATATCTCGGAGAAGAAGCCATAATGCTTTTTGGTGTTTTAAAAATGTATAATGCGTTAGGATATGATATCATTGATGTCAAAATATTAAATTCACTTCTCCACAGATATTTAGAAGCAAAAGGCATAAATGAACAATTAGATAAAACAAAAATAATAGCTAATTTACCTCCCGTCACACAAGTTGATGAATTCATCGAAAATTTAGAATATATTTTCAATTCGGTTGATATAGAAGTACTATTTGATCTTGAAAGAATTTTTAACTATACTGGAAGAAATACAGGTATATTTATTGAATTCAAGGAACACATAATACTAATTTTTGTTGCTATTGATGGAAAAATAATCAAGTCTGACTATAGATACAGAGGTGCTAGTTATTTACAAATATTATACAAATATCAAGTTGAAAAATTGGCCTTGGGTAAAATCGATTGGCATAATGAATCGAATATTAAATATCCACCCCTATCGGAAATACTATCTAACATCACTATTCAATTAGATGAAAGCACATCAGACGAAACTTTAACAGTTTTTGTAAACAATCAACCAACAGAAATAAATTATAGTGAAATTGAGAATGTAGTAAATGACTATATCTCACGTATCTTTCAACTAATAAATCATTATGCTTCTGATAACATTGAATTAATGAAAAAACTACAAGACGAAGGTTACAAAGGGAAAATACCTATTTTGATTGTTGGAATAACAAATTATATCAACGGATTTGCAGATCAATGCAACTCAAAAATTACAGAATTATGGGATAAGAATGTTAAAGAGAGTAAATCCAAAAGAAACTCAGCAAAAAATAATCCAAATGAAAGCTATAATGATGGATTTGAGGTAGTTAACTTTGCTGCAATGGATGAAATTGATAATTGGAATGTGAGTAGGAGGCAGTATATTGAGAATTTGCTGGTTGGGGCCGACTGAACGAATTTTGATTTAATTGTAATGGCTTAATAAAACCTGAACAACCCTTAGAAAAGAAGTAAAATTAATTAGAACCTAATATTACTATGCACGATGAATATTTATCCTTCACAATTCCACAACTATCAGAAAGGAAAGATCGAATACACATTTAGTCTATCTCACATCCGTTATATTCGATAACTGAGATAATACAATTGATATTGACTATAGCATTAATACTATTGTTATAGAAACTCGAACTAAAAAACACTAATGGATCCAATCTAAAATACTAGTTGAGTTCGATTTAATACATACAATACGTAAAACCACATTGGGATAAATTTAGTGCACCTACAACGATTAAACATTTTACATCTTACAAAATATTTTTTCCTCAAACAATCAACATAAAAGCTATACTTTATACTTATTGATAATGAATACTTTAGAGTTGAATAATGGATTGAGGATAGATCAATTAGGTTTTGGAACAGCAGATATAGGAGATGACGAAATCACAAAAAACGCGGTGCAATCGGCTATTGATGTTGGTTACAGGCGAATTGATACTGCATCTTATTATGATAATGAACATGTAATTGGTGAAGTCATTTCTAATTCAGATCTTCCAAGGGAAGAATTCACTATCGCGACCAAAGTGTGGAATTCAGATCAAGGTTATGATGGGACATTAAATTCGATTCAAACGAGTATGAGGAAATTGAAAACTGATTATATTGATATATTCCTGTTGCATTGGCCTGTTCCGAATAAACGGTTGAAGAGTTGGAAAGCAATGGAGGAACTATATGAGAGTGGAACGTTAAAGGCAATTGGTGTGTCGAATTTTACCATTGACCATTTGGAAGAACTTATACAACATTCTCCTGTACCTCCAGTTATTAATCAGGTGGAATTTCATCCATTTCTGTTTCAATCCGAACTTCTGAAGTATTGTAATTCTAAGGATATCATACTTGAAGCATATTCTCCCCTTGTAGTTGGGAAGAAATTTAATCATCCTTTGCTGCAGAAATTGAGTGAGACATACAATAAAACACCTGCACAAATTCTCCTGAGATGGGGTATTCAACTAGAAATTTCAGTTATACCCAAAGCAAGTTCATTTTCAAGGATACAAGAAAATTTCTATATATTTGATTTTAATATAGAGTCTGAGGATATGACTGATCTATCATCATTACATGAGGATCTAAGAACAAATTGGGACCCTACTGGTGTAAAATAGGGATGTAAAAGCGACAAATATCATGAGGTAGATGGTATTTGTGTAAACGTTAATGCAGAAATAGAGGAAATAATTATGAAAGTCGGATTTGTACAATTTGAGCCTATGTTTGGATTAGTAAGGGAAAATGTGGAAAAATCATGTGAATTAATCAGATCAGCAAATGCTGATTTATTGGTCCTACCTGAATTATGTAATACTGGTTATTCCTTCTTGTCATGGGAAGAAATCGAGCAATTAACAGAATTTGTATTTCCTAATAATGTGGCTGGCTGTGGTAATTCCATTCAAACTTGGATGAATGTGAGTATTTAGATGAGTACTTCTCTGATTGCTTGTGTTTTGGAAAAGGAAGAAAAGGACAATTGCTTGTTTTACTATATCACGGCTGTAATTATGGGACCAAAAGGTATCATAGGTAAGTATAGAAAACGAAAATTATCAGGGATTGAAAAAATATATTTTACTGTAGCAGACCCGGAAACACCTGTATTTCTTTTGAACATTAATGGAAAATTACTAAAGATTGGAATATAAATCTGTGTCGAATGGTGATATCCTGAATTATTTGAGGAATATGTGAACTTAGGAGTTGATTTGATTTGTCATACAGCAAATTCAACAGGGATGGAAGGTTTAATTCAACTACAGAATTTATCATCGAAATTTAACAAATACTGCATATCTGCTAATCGCTTTGGACGAGAAACTCGAGGGAAACTCATGGAATTTATTGGAAATAGTCAAATTGTCGGTCTGAATATTCTTATTAATGCAGATAGTTCTTCTTGTTATCACTTAATTGAATTAAAAGACTCATAATACCTTTTTCATAAATTTCTCAAAAACCTCTTTAGTAAATCGATCATCTAGAATTGGATCAATTCTTCTTTTAAATTGTACATCAATTCTTGTCTATAACTCTTAGATCACTAAGTTAAATTTGCCATACTATTAACACATGATAATCGTTACTTTTATCATCTCTATTGACTGATATTTAGTAATTTGGTTTAATTTGGGGGTTGAAGGAAATGAGGTAGTAATTTGAAAAATGACACGTGTAATTCATTTCTCCGTATCTATTGTCTACTTTTGTTAAAAATTCAAATCATTTTCTAATTGTTCTGAAATGTCATGGTAGCTTTTAATTGTCCAACTAGATATTGTAATTGTTTTTTTTTTTCTGATTTTTTTTGTAATAGAGGCTATATACTAAGAAAATTATGTTATTGAATTTTGATGAATCACAATACCATTATCCTACAAAATTTATATGATAAATAATCAATAAAAATATGATTAAACAAATTTCAATATTGCTTTGCATAGTTATTATTTCCAGCATGCATGGACCAATTATTAACAATAATACAACATTAGAAAATATGGATGATTCTTTCATAAGGAATTTTGCTAATAATGAAGGATTTTTACCGATTAATTATGATATATATCATGGTTTTGCTAATGGTACATCACAATTTCAACATTCCGTAAACTCAATGACTGGGCTAGACGCAATGATTGATAATGTTACCTATCCTTTTAATGATAAAATTCCACTTGGGGGGTCTGATAATTTAGCATATTTGAATTATGCTGGTTTTAATGTACTACAAGAAGTAGGAACGTATTCTTCATCATTCTATAGCACACTAAGTGATCCTGATGTCTATACTTTAAGTTCAATGTATCCAACAAGTATTGCCGTTGGTGATTTTGATGGAGATAAACAACCAGATTTAGTGATTCTAGAATATACAGGTAGTGTTGTGCTTATGAAAGTAATAACTCATTCCGGTCGGTTTGATACACATTTAACCTTTACAATATCTTCAAAACCTTCCCTTTATATTGCAAATAATCAAAATATAGGAGCACCATCAGAAATACAAATTCCTCAGGTGATTGCTGGAAATTTTGATGATGACCCAATTGAAGAATTTGCTATTTTATATATTGATGATTTTGGAGTACAGAATATCAGGGTTTTTGATGACTTGATGAATTCACATGAACTTCAACCAGTACGTTATGGAGATTATATTGTTTTAGAAGAATCAGTGTTTGATCTGTATGTTCAATCAACAGGGAATGATCTTATCAGTGGATCAAATGATGCTCATCAAATCTCTAATTGGGTACCTAATTCTAAAATTGATGCTGATTTAAATTTAAGATTCAAAATATTAAATCCCAATGATATAGCTTCTACTGAACAAGTGGGATTTGGTTATCCAATAGTATTGCAAGATATAAATGGAAATTACATTAGCTACAGTGATGGTGATGCAGTAATGGTAAGAACTTCTATAACAACCAATGAAATTTTCACAATACTGGATGAAAGTCAAGTCAATGAGTCTGATAGTGCTATATATGAATCAGATATAGTTACGATTCAATCCCCGTATGGTCTTAATACCTTTTTAGCTGTCAATGATATTGGAACTTCAACATTTGATGGGTATTCACCCTCATATCCAAATCCTTTCATGAAATTCAAAATATATTCGGCAAATGCATTGCCAAATCATTTTGCCGTTGATCCAACAATTTATACTACCAATTTTGAAGTGGCTGGTATTTTACAGGGTCTTCCAATCACAACGGGAACAGATATGATTCAAGGTGGCTCAGTTAATTTCATGACTGCAGATATTGATTCTGATAACAGAACAGAATTAGTGGTCGCTGGATTAAATGTTGATTATCGTCCTGTCTCTTACATATACGATGATGCAGTGTCTAGTTTCACTTTGTTACATAGTTTTCAATGGAATAATGAGAAAAATGTTTTTCCCAATATAGTATCTGGTGATTTAAATGGAGATGGATTTGATGAACTTGTATACAGTTACAGTAATGTAACCAGTGCAACTATTTATATCTATAATCACCTGTATCAATTAATTCACACTATTACTGATGCTCCATTTGGTGAATTTCCAGGAGTATCTGTGGGTGATGTTGATGGTGATGGTAGTGCGGAATTGATCTATGTCGATGATACCTCACATCTCTCAATTTATGATGATCAAAATAATGGTTTTAATTTAATTCTTCGGGATTATTTTATATTCAACACCAACGATATTCCTCCTGGATTGTCATTAGAAAATGAATTTAATGTATTTGGTACTGATAATCTGACAAGAATGCAGGCTTTTTCAAATTCATTTCCACAAGTAGCTTTGGGCGATTTTAATTTAGATGGAGTGCAGGAGATTGGATTAAATGTTTTTGCGAAGGATGCGAGCAACAATCCTTACTATGTAACCGTAATTCTATCTATTTCTCATAACCCTATGTTAATTGATTATAGGATTGAAAATAATGGCTATATTCCTACATTAATTGCAGGTGATTTTGATGCTGATAGTTATGTCGTTGAATTTACAGGAAATCATACTGCATTTACTACTCCTGGGGAGTTATTTGGTATTGCTGTTGCATCACCAGTTCAATCTAGAATCGATCAAAATTTTGATGATTCTAATACTCTCTTTGGAATATCAGTAAGTCAATCATCTACCGAAAGCAATGAATTTTCTACTAGTTATGGTGCTTTCATAAAATTTGAACAGGAAATTGGTATTTTTGGTATTAAGTTAGCCCAATTTGAAACTAGAGCTGGTTTTGTATTTGAGTTTAATCAAAGACAGATAAGAACAAATACTACAATAAAGACAACAGAATTTCATGGAGATGCAGCAGATGATTCTGTGATATTTACCACTGCTGTGTATGATTTTTATGCTTTCAAAGTTATTTCTAGTAAATATCTAGGTCAAATTGGCAAAACGTTCACCCTCTCAATTCCAAATACTCCTGCTTTGTATAAACAACACAAGACGTTTTATAATCAAAATAATATTAATTCAGTGATCAATTCCACAATATTATCATCGACACCTGGGGAACTTGATACTTATATGTCATATTCCCAATTAGTTCAACATACTAATATTTATGCCACTGGAACCATGATAGAAAGTGATGAAGTACAAGTAGGTCAGGGAGAAGGTTACAATTCGGTAAAAATAGATATCTCTGAACATAATACAACCGGATTTTCAAAATCATATAACTTTGATTTTGAGGTATCTGGTGGTGTTTTTGGGCTTTCTGTTGGTTACACATTTGGGTTAACTTCTACATATGCATATGAGACTGTCATGGGTAGTAGTACTTCCTTTGGTATTGATGTAGGTGATATCATCGATTCCCAAGATTATACTATGTATCGCTATGGATTTGGGTTAGGTGTCTATCAAATGGATGTAAATAATCATGGATCATTGCAATCTCCTTGGATAATTAACAGTTGGGTAAATCTACCCGATTCTTGGGTTGCTCCTCCAATGATTATTTCTAGCGATTCAAATACTAATGGAGTTTCTACAGGAGACGGTGATACTACTACTCAAAGTGGATTATTTCCAATTCCTATCAATTTCTTGTTCTTTATTATAGGATTGTTTCCCATTTTATTGCTCAAAGAAAGAAAAAGAGCTAACCACAATATAGCTTAGTAAACATTGATTTCTGTTTGAAAATTTTTATTAATACAAATTAATCTTATTTTTATTAATTAAAAAGATACACCATTAAAATTCCGTTTCTTATTATAATTGGAAAATAAAATGATATTATTTTTGCTTAAATTGAGATGTAGGTCAATTTTATCTGTATTAACAATCCATGAATCTTCATTCTTAATCTTCCAAATCTTGATTTGTATTACCTTGATTTGATCCATTTTGTGAATTATTTATACCTGCATCTCTAGAATTACCTCTATTCTCATTATTACTATTTCCACTTCGTGATTGGATGTATCTATAACCTGCAAATGAAATTGCAGCAACTCCGGCAGCTACACCGAAAACCACAAATCCAGGGGGAATTGGGGATGGTGAACTTGAAAGTGGATTACTGGGGTCACTGCTTGGGAAAGTATTTAAATCATAAACATCTACTATTACCTCATCAGACACCCAATTTCCACTTAAATCATATACATAGATTACAAAACTATAATTTCCAACAAGAAGTCCATCAATGTTTACTATAATTGATCCATTGATCCATTGAGTGGAGTTAATCCATATTGATCCATCTATAGTTACATTGTAAATATTTGGATGATCATCGCCAGTAATCCATGTAATCACATTTCCAGTTGTTCCAGTCTCATAAGAAATATCCAATGGAGAATCAATTATAGGTGGTATGGTTTCATAAACATCTACTATTACTTCATCAGACATCCAATTTCCATTTAAATCATACACATAGATGACAAAATTATAATTTCCAACAAGGAGTCCATCAATGTTTACAATAATCGATCCATTGATCCATTGAGTAGAGGGGATCCAAATTTCCCCATCTTTTATCACATTGTAAATGTTTGGATGATCATCACCAGCAATCCATGTAATTTCATTTCCTGTTGTTCCAATCTCATAAGAAATATCCAATGGAGAATCAACAATTGGTGAAATTGACTCATACACTGTGATAACAACGACATCCAAAGCTTCATTTCCATCAATGTCAAGCACACTAATAATAAACTCATATATACCAACAGATAATCCATCAACATTAAGAGTGAGAGTTCCATTTACCCATACATTTGATGTTACTAATAAAGTACCATTTCGAGTGATGGTATAAGTACCAGGATTTCTATCTCCAACAGACCAAACAATCTCATTCCCAGTAGAATCAAATATATAACTAAAATCATCAGGAGATGTTAAATCAGGAGAAATTAGTTCTTTTAATCCACCATCATTTATCGTCCAACCAAAAGTATCTATGATGTATTGTCTTGCTGTAGTATTGGTATATTTAGAATCACCTGCATCAAAATATATATTATTTTTTAAATTCAATTCAGACCAGCCCTCAAGGAGGTGATCATAATTATCAGATGAAAGAGCTACTCCTGAAAACATAGCACCCATATTGGTAGCTTTGGAAATATTCCAATTGCCTATGGGTTGGTTGAATGAGGTTGCATTTCTAAACATTAAATTCATTAAAACTACATTGGAAACATCCCAATTATCTAAAGGTTGATTAAATGAGCTTGCATTCCAAAACATACCTGACATTACAACAACATTGGATGTATTCCAAGAGTTTAAAGATTGATTGAATGAACCTGCCTGATAAAACATTAAACTCATATCATCCACATTAGAAACATCCCAGTCTCCAATGGGTTGGTTGAATGAGCTTGCTCCAAAAAACATATATTTTACAATAACACTATTCGATAAATTCCAATTACCAATGGGTTGATTAAATGAAATTGCATCTTGAAACATCCCATATAAATCGATTACACTAGATACATCCCAGTCTCCTATGGGTTGATTAAATGAAGAGGCATGATTAAACATATTAATCATAGTAGTCACACTTGAAGTATTCCAATTATTCAGTGATTGATTGAATGAGTCTGCATAAGTAAACATTGAACTCATATCAGTGACACTGGAGACATCCCAATTTCCTATAGGTTGATTAAATGAGGATGCAAAATAAAACATATATCTCATATCCGTGACAGATGCTACATCCCAATTTCCTATGGATTGATTGAATGAATCTGCCCATGTAAACATATACCCCATATAAGTCACGCTTGAAGTATTCCAAGAGCCAATTGGTTGATTGAATGAGTTTGCTTGATAAAACATACTACCCATAGATGTTACACGAGAAGTATTCCAACTACTAATTGGTTGATTGAATGAAGAAGCATATTGAAACATATTTTCCATATTTTGCACTTGAGAAACATTCCAATCACCTATAGGTTGATTAAAAGAAAGAGCAGTACTAAACATACTTCTCATTGTTATAACGTTGGATACATCCCAATTACCTATAGGTTGATTAAATGAATAGGCATTTGAAAACATAGATTGCATATCAGTGACACTGGAGACATCCCAATTGCCTATAGGTTGATTAAATGATTGAGCATTTTGGAACATTAAACTCATAGAATTAATTCCAGAAGTATCCCAGTTACTCATATCACCACTACTGCCCAAGTTAATGCAACTTCGAAATGCAGAGCTCAATGAAGTGGTTTCACTAAGGTCTGGTGCATCTGTTGCAGTAAGAGCCATATTTTCTGCTCCATAGAAATAACCTCCATAATTACCCAAACTCATGTTTCCCCATTGTGAGATTTCTATAATTTTAGATTTATCCACTCCACTTGGACCTGCAAAGCTCCAGCCACTTAAATTACCATTAAAGATTACATCATAAACCCCTTCAGCAGGATATGTATGTGTGACCTCTGTCTGAAGATAATGAGTTATAGTGTCTGTTGTACCATCTCCCCAGTCGACAACAAAATTATAGGAACCCGTTGATAACAGTGGTAATTTGATTTGGTTGTTAGAAGTGGATGATCCAATTAATGTAATACTGGTGTTCCACTTAGTAACAAATGTATCTGTTGTAATCGCAGTGATCGTGATATTATCAGATGACCCTTGTTTCGCATTGACGAATTGACTTGTTACAGAAAGAAATAATAACAAGATAATAAGAATTATCCCTCTGAATTTCATTAAACATCTATTAAATTACTATTATTTAAATTCTTCTTGCATTCATGTGGTTTGATATTATTTTTAATTCAGAAATGGGTATTCTAGTAATAGAGATTATGAATAAGATAATTCTTTCCCTTAGATATCTTTATTTTAAGCTCTTCAATAATCTTCTTATATAAAAAGAATAGAAAATAGAGAATTGGATGAAATAATTTTCTATTTACTTAATAATTATATTATTTGAGAAAAATAATAAAATAGAATTCTTTACCTTTTCTGATGTAATTTATTACAGAAATAAGCATAAATTGGTAATTTAATTAACTATTTTGAAATCAGGATATCATTTACCAGCAGATAATCCATCAACATTTAGAATGAAAATTCCATTTACCCATGAAGCATTTTCTTGTTGTAGTATCGGTATATTTAGAATCACCCGCATCAAAATAAATATTCTTATCATATTTGTGTGTTAATTAATTATTTAAACAATCATCTAGATATTCGCGAATGCTGATGATCTTATTTATTTTCAATAAACTTCTCTAAAACTTTGTGTGTGAATCTCTCTCCAAGAATTGGTGTTATTTTATTTCTCAGTTTTACGACTAATTCCATTTGATTATGTTCATCTAAATCATATGGAACGACGATAGTTCTAATTTTATTTTCTACAACTATCAAAGCATCATCGTAAATAATATCTGATGAAGGTAATTCTTGGAATAGTATATTCAATGACTTTTCAAAATCTTTGTTTGGATTTTCTAATTTTCTTAATAGTTTAACCAAATTTGATGTATTGTATTCATTGACAATTTTTTTGAATAAATTATTTGTTTCTTTTACTGATAATGATTTTAATTGAGGAGTAAATGGATCTTCTATTATGTGTATATCCTGATAATTTGGAATAAGACATTGCAGAACACGAAAGACATATTCTGATTTTAAACGAATAATGTCATCAGATACTCTATGCTTATCTGTTACAATTAACAGTAAAATATCATCGCCAGATTTAAGCAATCTAGAAACAATTTTTTCTTCCCCTAATACAAGGGTGTGTAGATTACCTTCTCCTAGTTCTTGAGCAAAAGAATTAATCGCGGATATAAGACCTGAAAATAAAGACTCATTAATATTTTTAGGTACATCAATAAAATTAGGATTGTAATGATAATTTATGATTCCATTCGAGATAATCATGAATCTTTTCAAGTTAATAATATTATACTCTAATCATTAAAATAGTATCGGTAAAAAAATAGGAAAAATTTAAACTATATTAATTATACTAAACAAATTTATTTCTCAAACATCTAAATTGTATGCTTTGAAATTAATAATATCAGAAATTGCATATGTTTCATAATTTTAGCAAAGAATATGATTTTTTAGAATTAATTATTGATAGATTCCCTCATTATTCCTTTTGCCTTTAAATCATTGAAATACTGCTCAATTATGACTTTATGGTTTTTATTGGTTTGTATCCAACCGAATCCGTCATAAAAGCTCATAGTATCCCAAATAAATTTCAATCCGATTATCATATTATCTTTAAAATAAATAATATGAGATCCATCAATGGGTATATTTTTGTTTGACTTTTTACTAAAATACCCCATATCCCTAACATAAGGAGATAGGTTCATAATAGGATCTGATAATTCGTAAGTAATCCTATAATAGATAGAGATTTTATTATCTTTTTCAAATATCTCTCCAATTTCAGTTTTCAAGGTATAATAGCCTCTATCAATTTCATCTGTAATTTGACTTTTGATAAATTCGATAAAACCTTCCTTTCCAGACCTCATTTGATTTGGTTCACTAACCATCCACTTAATTGATGTGCTTCTCTTTGAAATCTCAGGGATCTCACTAATCCCTCTAGAAAAATCCGAATGAAAATATTTTTCGATGAAATCAAGGTTTCCCTTTCCAAGTACTTCGTGTACAAAGAGAATCGCTAATTCCTCATTAGTAGGCAATATTCTTTTTCTTAAATTAATAATACATAAACTTGTTTGAAAAATTAAAGTAAATTCTACAAAATTTATAGTTAGGTAATTTGTGATAGGATCATCAATATTATCAATGATCCTGTTTCTAGTTTTACATTTGAAACTAATTTTATCTATGGGATAGTTCTCTTAGAAAAAATATAATCTAAAACAAGATGTCTAATAATGAATATTTAATACATAATACATACATTTTATTAAATCTGTTGATTAAGAGTCGATTCTCCTTGTATATTATTGAGTACACCATCAAATTTCTTATTTTTTTGAATTCAATGTTTAATTTCCAAAATAATTTTTGAAATAATTCCAATAAATTTGTATTTGTAATTGAAAATACTTATAATTGAATGAATGTACTTCAAATCATGAAACATCGAGGGATTAATTTTGTCATTGTACTCCTGTTGATGTCTCCTGCTACTCAAATTATTATTATTTCTGTATATCAAACATTTGCAATATGTTTATCACTTGCTAACACGGGTAATCTAAATAATTGGGATGTATCCAGTGTCAATACATAAAGGATATTTCACTGCAGTAATGGTATTTATCCTATGTAGGACGATATTATTGAGTTATCAAAGGAAAGATGGTAGAAAAAAAACAAATTTAATCTATTAATATGGTAAGATCAAGATATATTATTTGGGTGACACCTTGCATATGCTTAATTGATAAATCAAAGATTATTGTCAAATGTTTCCTTTAAATACTTACAGAAATAAATGGTTAATAGGTAGCTGACCAGGAATAAGAAATCTGCTAGACTATGACTGTTGTATATTTCATTCCAATCTTCATAACCAAATAAGGTATCTGCTATTGCGTTTGTAAACATGGCCAGTCCATAAATCAACCAAGCTTTTTCCATTCTTCCACCAGCAAATTTTGCAACAATATAACCTGCATTGATTACTAAGATGATATCTAATATTGGATACATTATGCTTATAATAGTAACCAAAGGTTCATCTCCATATTGGAAAATTGGAATAATCAATACAAACAAGGCAATGAGAATAAAATCGAAAACAACAATAATAACAACAATCAATCTTCCCTTATCTGGCTCAATTTTAGTATCTCTTGCCTTAGAAAACAAGGCGAAGGCAATAGGTATATAAGCAATGATATAAAAGAAATCAGCAATAGATGGATATGGTGCCTCTAGAAGTACTAGTTCATAAAATACCCAAATCGTTTCTCCTAACGCCCAACCTAATGTACCAATAGCAATAAGCCTTAGATATGTTCGATTTTTATTCCCTGCTTCGTACAATTTGGAAGTATCATATATAATGTAGGTAGTAATCATACTCACAAAAATAAATTCAAAACTCGAATACCACACAAATACATCTGCAGGAATTAAAGTAAGAAGGTTTATCAATAATCTTATTGAAAGGAAGGCAATTATAATATATACAAATTTATTGGATTTATTTTTTTCTTTTTCAATAAAAGACATAAACATGGTTAATGCACTCTTCATATTTAAATCAATCAACTAGGGATTTTAATAGAGCTTTTTCATTGGGAACATAATAACAAATAATCTAACAAATACCTAGCTAGATCTCCGTTATGAGGTAAAACACCAAATGTATATTTTTAAAATATCTGAAATTAAAAAAATCAATAAAGCTAAAGTTATAATAATTCGTAAAGGAATATTATATATGGTTAGAGCTGATGATATAGAAATTGTTATAATTGAACTTGGATCAACTTATATAAAAATAGGAATTCCAGGTAAAATAGATACTTCCTTTATTCAGAGGGCTATTGTTGGTTATCCTCTGTATCAGATTATGTTTGATAAATATGAGGATCAATTCAACTTGCAAATGAAGCATATCATTTAAGAGTGATAATATCGATCAAGCTCATATGAGTCTCAAATTGGTAAATACATGGATTGTGATATTTGGGAGAAGTTGGAGAAACCTAAGTTGCAGGATTATCTC
>Ga0224506_10000297_pt1 | contig 46151 bp, 46 predicted proteins | sample SF_Jan12_sed_USG_2_FD_169108 | JGI IMG/M metagenome (GOLD analysis project Ga0224506, IMG submission 169108) | Sediment microbial communities from San Francisco Bay, California, United States - SF_Jan12_sed_USGS_8_1 | ecosystem: Environmental > Aquatic > Marine > Sediment | place: USA... | reverse complement strand
ATAGACATCCATATCTTAAGCCCTATCAAATCAAGCTTAGTTTCTTCTAGCGGGCATATCAGATCGTATAGATAACTCTAATACCTAGTTCAAAATCAACACACACATTTATATCTATTCTAACTAGATTGAATGAATGAATTTATAAATGGCTCATATGCCTTGAAGTCAACGTACAAATGGTCGTCACGGTCAAAGCTGCACACCTTGGTACTTATTTTGTTTTTTTGTTCACCTAGAATTGCTACAGGATCATTAATGTTTTGAATAATAAGAGCAGGGTACTCTTGTATAATTGAAACAAGATTGGTTCTGGAAACTCCAACTTCTTCACATAAATTAAGTGGCAGCCCAAATAACAATAATTTCTCGGCTCTAATGATATTTCGTGAGATTGCTTCAAGACAAACTAAAGCACCCACCGAACGCCCGACACACAAATCAAATGTATAATTTGGGCTGTTAATTTCATCTATTATTGAGTCTATATCAGGATCAGATCCATCCCAGAAACTGTAAGATATGGAATGTATTCGGCTCTTAGACAAACACGGAGATTTTACAACTAAGTCTACACCATGATTGCTTTGAGCCCGGTTTGCGCCAGGAAAATATATTAACTCCATTAAGTCTTCTTCCGTAATCATGTTCACCATGTTGACCCATTGATCTTCCACTACCGGTCGAATTCATTTAAGCTTCTTGCACTCATAAATAACCGCGGTATTTTTTAACAAAATAGCGGCATAAAAGAACTATAACAATAATTGGAAAGCTTATGTCTGTTAACGTAATCACGCCTGAAAATCTTAAATACGAAACATCAAATATTGAGCAGGAAAAGTGTGTATCCGGAAGCCCTGCCCAGCAATTATCGAATGTTTTTACAAATTTGAAGGAAAATTTCTTTTGCGGTGTATGGCGTTCGACTAAGGGAAAGTGGACTCTGAATTACACTGAGGATGAGTTTTGTTATTTAACCCGTGGAAGAATAGTTTTAACCAGCGACCAGGGTGAAATAACCACGATTAATGCCGGAGAGGCATTTACCATTGCAGCCGGTTTTCAAGGCACCTGGGAAACTATTGAAGATTGTGAAAAATTCTATGCTATCTATGAAGAGTCGGCGTGATCTAGCGCTATAAATGATAGTAAGTAAATACAAACCTGAATTTATTGCTGCAAATTCAGGTTTATTTGTTAATCAAATTTTCGAATATCTTCAATCTGAATACCGTCTCTGGGCAGGGTGTTGTCTGCCACGATCTCAGTTTGCCCCCTTAGCTTAAAGACTTCTCGCAAGGCTATATCGATTTCGCCACACAGACCCTCAATATTTGAACTCACTTCGACTAAAAACTTGAACTGATCAACATGGTCTACCGAATCAACTATGACGCGAGCCGCAGTAATAGGCTCAAACCGTCTAGTAACCTCGGCAACCTGATGCGGATGGATAAACATACCCTTAACCTTGGCTGATTGATCAGAACGTCCCATCCACCCCTTGATTCTTGGTGCGGTGCGACCGCAAGGACTCATACCAGGCAATATGGCCGAAAGGTCTCCAGTAGCGTATCTAATCAACGGATAATCCGGATTTAAGGTTGAAACCACGATTTCACCCACGTCACCCTCTTCTACCGGATCTCCAGTACCGGGGGAAACAATCTCTAGGATAACGCCTTCGTCTACGATCATACCCTCCTGGGCTTGTGACTCATAAGCGACAATGCCGAGATCTGCAGTACCATAACACTGGCATACAGAAATGCCTTTTTCGAGGAAGTACTGCCTGAGACTCGGCGGTAGCGCCTCTGCTGTGACCAATGCTTTTTTGATACTGCCGATATCAATATTTAATTCTTCAGATTTTTCTATAATCAGCTTTAAGAATGAAGGTGTGCCGATATAACCGGCAGGTTTGAGATCTGCAATAGTTCGCACTTGCAATTCGGTTTGGCCGACACCCGCCGGTATCACCGGACAGCCTAAGGCATGAGCACCAGAGTCAAACATGTTGCCCGCAGGCGTTAAATGATAGCTGAAACAGTTAATCACTATATCCCCCTTTCTAAAGCCGGCGCCAAATAGCGCTCTGGCAGATCGAAAGAAATCTGTACGGCCTGTCGACAGTTCATATATAGGGCCAGGGGACGCAAAAATATACTTCACATCTTCCATGTGATCAGGAGCAAGGCCACCAAAGGGCTTGTTCTTTTCCTGCATAGCCATCAAATCACTTTTACGTATTAATGGAAACTTTGCCAGGTCAGCCATCGTGTTAATATCGGCCGGATGAAACGCCGAATAAGTAGCTCCCTGCAAGGTGTGTGCTTTAACATGCGCCAGTTGTATCTGAAACGAGCTTAAAGACTCAGATACTCGCTCAGCAGGCTTGCGTGTTTCCAACGCATCATAAAACGTATTCATCGAGAAGATCCTGTTTCTGAATTAAGTTTTTACTCGTTTTTTTATAACCAACGCTTTCGTCGTTTATAGGATTTCAAATTTTTGAAAGACTTCCGATGCCCTTCACCTCCACCAAGGTAAAACTCTTTGACATCGCTATTATTCATTAGCTCTTCACTGGTTCCATCCATCACAATCTTTCCGGATTCCATAATGTAACCATAGGTGGCGTGCTTAAGTGCCATGGTGGCATTTTGCTCTACCAGCAACATGGTAATACCCTGCTCACGATTGATTTTTTCAATGATTCCAAACACTTCTTTAACCAATAAAGGTGATAAGCCCATTGAAGGTTCGTCAAGTAAAATCATTTCGGGTCGAGCCATAATCGCGCGGCCAATCGCCAGCATTTGTTGTTCGCCGCCTGAGAGATAGCCAGCCAGGCCGGTTCGTTCTTTTAGACGCGGAAAATAATCAAATACCATTTCGATATCTTGTTTTATCTGATTATCCTTTCGGGTATAGGCACCTAGTCGTAAATTCTCAATAACTGTCATGTCTTCGATAATACGGCGACCTTCCATTACCTGAAAAATACCCTTACGCACAATCTTTTCAGGATCCTGATTGCCAATATTGTCGCCCTTATATGACACCTCACCCTTGGTGATTTCACCGTCTTCTGTAGATAACAGTCCTGAAATTGCCTTCAGTGTGGTTGATTTACCTGCACCATTGGGACCCAGCAGGGTAACGATTTCTCCTTTAGGGACTTCCAGGCTTACTCCGCGTAATACCAATATCACTTCGTCATAAACGACTTCGATATTGTTAACGCTCAGTAGTATTTCTTTGGGTTCAGCTTTAATTACTGCTTCAGCCATGTCTTCGCTCCAAAGCAAAAAGTTTAATGAAGGAGCAACCTGTTGGTTGCTCCTTTAGATTACCAATACTTACCAACCTAACCAGTCTGCACGACGAGGAAGATTTGCTTCGTGAACTTTTGTCATAGTAGGATTACCGTTATTCCACGAGGTCTGATAAACCAATACATCAGTCATACCCCGGTGGTCTTCATCGGTCCAGGTAGAAGGAAGACAAACACCTTCCAATCCCTTAGGCACGTAATTTGAAAAAGATTCCAACGCTGCTTTTAAGCCTTCGCCATCAAGAGAGCCATTTTTATCAGCCAACTTCATACCATCAATCATGTTCATAGCCGCACAAATACCGCGAATATAATGAACTGAACGATAATCATCGCTGTCACTAGACATCTTTGACACTTCGCGAACCAGTTTCATACCAGGTGCTTTGTCGTTCCATGAAGCGGTACTGTTAACAAATACAACACCCTCACCACCTTCACCCGTGGTCTTAATTGCATTTATGCCCCAACCCCATACGTTTGCAAGGAACTTTGTGTCAACGCCAACGGTACCACAGGCTTTAACAATAGAGATGTTAGATCCTGCTGTATTACCCAGGTAGGCATAATTTGCTCCTGAATCTTTCAGCGTCAGACACTGGGCTTTGAAATCACCTGGTGCCATGCTGTAAACGATAGGATTTGCAACGGTGAATCCCATTTCTTCTGCATATGCGCCACAAGCTTCTTTTGGTGCATTTGGATAAGGATGGTTTGCACCCATGTGGACAAATGTTGGCTTGCCACTTTTACCACTTTTCTTCCAGTCTTCTGAAGCATAAGACACTAGACCACGACAGCCGTCTGAGTACGAAGGTCCATAGAAGAAGTTATATGGAGCCGGTTTTTGCGTGCGTTCAGACATGCCCTTTGGATCGGTTAGGTGAGCAGAAAATGATGCCGACATCGTAAAAACCTTGTCTTTGGCAACGAAGCCTACCAAGGCTTCAGTATCAGCGGTTCCCCAACCCTGCAAGGCAACCAGTTTGTTTTTGGACATGGCTTTCTTATATAGAGCTATGGCCTGAGGAGCCTTGTATCCATAGTCAAAGGTTTCAAAATCCAATTGTTTACCGTTAATCCCGCCTGTGGCATTAACCCATTTTAATGTATCTGCAACACCCGTTCCGTAAGGTGTACCGATATCTGAAGTTGGACCACTGAAATCTGCAATATGAAGTACTGGAATTCCGTCAGCCATTGCGCCAACAGATACAGCAGAAGTTAGTGCAATTGCACAGCACATGCTTAGTGTTTTTTTATACATAATAGTTACCTTTTAATTCCTATTTTTGTTTTTGTAACGGTTTTTCAGTTGCCATTATTCCAGCAACGCTTTTAATAACTAAACGGATAAAGCTTCCAATATGACTTGGTCATTTTCCATCGATGCGCCAGACCATCAGGCTCAAAGATAAGGAACATAATGATGGCGATACCGATTGCCATTTCTTTTAAATAGGTGAGTCCGTATCCAAACGCTGGAAATACATCCTTAAGGCCGCCGGCACCAAATTCCATTAGTTCGGGCAGTAACACCATAAAGACGCATCCCATCAGCGACCCCATGACTGAACCCAGGCCACCAATAATGATCATCGCCAGGAATTGGATGGAGAGCAAAATGGTAAAACCTTCTGCAGATACAAAACCCAGATAGTGTCCAAATAATGCGCCGCCTATACCCGCAAAGAAGGAGCTGATACCAAAAGACATAACACGATACTTTGTAAGATTAATACCCATTATTTCTGCACTTAGGTAATGATCCCTCACCGCGACGAATGCTCTTCCGTCTCTGCTTCTCATTAGGTTGGCGCCCAATACATAGCTTAGAACGAGCCAAAACAAGACGATGTAAAAGAATGATTGGTCAGAGTCAAACACATAACCAAAGATACTCACCGGGTTTGACATTGCGCCATAGGTACCGCCTGAAAACCATTCCGCTCGCGAGAAAAAATCTTCTAAAATAAATTGCGACGCCAGAGTGGCAATCGCCAGATAAAGACCTTTAATTCTGCCAGCCGGTATACCTACAATTAATCCTACTGCCAGTGTCATCAAGCCTGCTAGTGGTATACTGAAAAACACGGGAATACCCGTGGTATTATTTATCCACGCCGATGCAAAAGCACCGAAGCCAAAGAATGCCGAATGACCGAGTGAGATCTGACCGGTAAAACCAACCAGGATATTCAGACCTAAAGCGGCGATTCCATAATAGCCAATCTGAATAGCCAGGTTCAGAAAGTAGGGTCCGGCAAATAACGGGGCAAACAATAAAAATATAATTGAACCAATGGCAACGCCTCGCGCCAACGGTGTTGGAAATATTGTATTGTCTTGCTCATAGGTTGTGCGGAACTGGCCGCACTTCATTTGATTATGACCTGCCATGTTTATATCCTCTCAATATCTTTGGTGCCAAACAGGCCGTAGGGTTTAATCATCAAGATGATGATCAGTACGTAAAAAGGTGCTATCGAGTAAAGGTTACCCACATGCAACCACTGGGAATCAAAATATTCCGCCAGATTTTCTAATACACCAATTAAAACACCACCCACAATCGCACCAATGATGGAATCCAGACCACCCAGTATCACCGCAGGAAACACCTTGATACCAATGGTTGCAAGCGCTTGAGATACTCCGTTGACCATACCGACAACCACACCAGCCAGAGCTGATACCATGGCGGAAATAGCCCACGCCATGGCAAATACATTTTTAACCGATATGCCCAGACTCTGAGCAACCTGTTGGTCAAAAGCAGTGGCCCGCATCGCAAGGCCCATCTTGGAATATTTAAAGAAGTAATAGAAAGCAATCATGATGACGATCGATATCACCAGACTCATCATATAAGCCGTTTGGACATTCAATCCGAAAATCGAGATAGTTTCTGTGTCGAAGACTTGCGGAAATGGCTTTGCAAACACACCAAACATCCAGTTCATCAAGGCTTGAAAGGTAATTGACAAACCAATGGTGAGCATGATCACTGAAATAATGGGCTCCCCAATCATCGGCCTTAAAACGACGACTTGCAGCACAATGCCGAAGATCATCATGAAGCCTAAAGTGAGTAAAAAACCAAGCCAAAAGGGCAATTGGAATTCAACCAGAAACGCCCAGCAAACCCAGGCTCCAATTAAAAGAAATTCACCCTGTGCAAAGTTTACTACCTGGGTAGACTTATAGATCAGTACAAAGCACATGGCCACAACACCATAGAGCATGCCGACAATTAAGCCATTAACCATGAGCTGTGTGAATAATTCCCATTTCATAATGTAATTCTCCTATTCTCAGGCTGCGGTTTGAGTTTTATTTGCTTTATGTGCCAGATCAATAACTTCAATATCCGTTACAACACGAGACTGGGTACCGTCCTGGAATGTGATCATGGTGTCGACGTGAACCGAATCTTTTCCTGCATACAAAGCGTCAATGATGTCTTCATATTTATCATTGATGACACTTCGACGAACCTTTCGTGTACGCGTCAATTCACCGTCATCTGCGTCTAGCTCTTTATATAACAAAAGGAATCTTTGGATTCGCTGAGCTTCAGGCAATGTCTCGTTCACCTTTTCCAACTCCTCTCTGAGGGCAACTAAAACTTCTGGCTGACAGGATAAATTCGTATAGTTTGTGAATGCGATAGAACGCTGCTCTGCCCATTTGGAAACAATTGAGAATCGAATACAAATAATGGCAGACAGATAAGGTTTGTCGTGTCCAAGAATTACGGCTTCTGCAACAAATGGAGAAAATTTCAGTTTGTTTTCAATGTACATGGGTGAATATCGAAGTCCGGTTGACGTAGTCGCCATATCTTTAATCCGGTCAATTACCACGAGGTGGCCATTAGATTCTTTTATATAACCAGCATCACCAGTATGCATCCAACCATCGATGACATCTTCATTAGTCGCTTTTTCGTTTTTGTAATAGCCCTTAAACATCCCAGTAGTTCGAGCAATAATTTCGCCAATGCCCTGAGCATCGGGATCTTTAATATAGATTTCAGCATTTTCAAACGGAATACCCACAGATTCATAGTCAACATCATTGGCTCTATGAATTGTGTAAGAACCCGCCAATTCTGTCTGACCATAAAGTTGCTTTAATGGCATACCCATGGCTAAAAAGAATTTAAAGGTATCTGGCCCCAATGCCGCACCACCGGTTGCAGCCGATCTTAAGAATGAAAATCCTAATCGATCTTTCAAAGCCCTAAACAATAAAAACTCTGCAAGTTTTGACTGTCGCCCTTCTTCCAATGCTTTCATGCCAAGTGACATACCCCAGGCAAACATCTTTTGTTTAAAGGGAGTCGCATCCATCATTCTGGCTTTTACATCGGCAGAAATAGATTCAAGAACACGTGGGGCCAGTAACACAAATGTCGGTCCAATTTCACGCATATCGCTCATCATGGTTTCTGCTTCTTCAACAAAATTTACAGTGATACGCGCAATAAGTGACTGAGCCAGTACATAAACCTGTTCCATGATCCAGGGTAAAGGCAAAATTGAAACGTAGTTGTCACCAGGGAATTTGTGATCTGCATTTAAGTAGGCGTGGCAGTGGTCAAGAAATTTACCTGACTGCATCATGGCCATTTTCGGATTTGATGTGGTTCCTGATGTTGTACACAAAATCGCAACATCATTGCCATTGCCTGCTGCCAGAAGTTCGTTGTAGAGTTCCGGTTTTTCTTTATCCAGCTCAGCGCCCATTGCCATGAGTTTTTCCTGGCTCAATAATCGACTGTCATCATATTTACGCATTCCTCTAGGGTCATGGTAAATAATGTGCTGCACGCTGGGACAAGACTCGGTGATATCCAGAAGTTTGTCTACCTGCTCTTCATCTTCTGCCATGATGACACGCACATCTGCGTAATTAATAAGGTAAGCAACTTCTTCATTCATTGAATCCTGATAAATGCCCAAACTCATGGCTTTGATAGCATGAGCTGCGACTTCAAAATGAACCCATTCTGGTCGGTTATCTCCAATCATTCCCAGCACATCACCAGGTTTAATGCCCAAAGCAACCAATCCGAGTGAAATTTCTTTGACTGACTGTTGATAGTCAGACCAGGTCATTTCGTTCCAAATTCCAAATTCTTTTTCCCGCATAGCAATTTCAGAGCCAAAATTTTCTGCGTTATATGCAAGAATTTTCGGAAAAGTGTCGTATTTTTTAATGTCTGCGTATTGATGTGTCATATTTTCCTCACGCGCTCTCTTCTTCAAGATCATCAAGATCAATTTCGACTTCTTCACCCAGATAGGCGCTCTTGACATAAGGGTCCTGCATTACTTCTTCAGGTAGACCCTGTGCGATGTTTTTGCCAAAATCTAAAACCATCACTCTATTAGAGATATCCATTACGACGCCCATATCGTGCTCAATCATGATGACCGTCATGCCCCACTCTTCGTTTAAGTCGATGATATAGCGGGCCATATCTTCTTTTTCTTCCTGGTTCATACCCGCCATAGGCTCATCCAGCAAGATCATGTCCGGCTTTAGAGCCACCGCTCTAGCCAGTTCAACGCGTTTTCTTAGTCCGTAAGACAGGGTACCTGCGACGTTTTTACGTATATGAGAAATTTCCAGAAAATCGATAATATTCTCGACTTCTCTTCGATGGGATAACTCTTCCTTCTGAGCACCGGAAAACCAGTACAGAGCGCCGGTAAGTACATTATTTTTTAACTGATGATGGCGACCGACCATAATGTTATCCAGCACCGTCATGTGATTAAACAACGCCAGATTCTGGAAGGTTCTACCTATACCCAGGTTGCATCGGTCATTAGGCTTCAAACCTATGAGTTGCTGCCCCTTATAAAGGATGTCGCCTTCATTGGGTTGGTAGCGCCCTGAAATGCAATTCAACATCGAGGTTTTTCCAGCACCGTTGGGTCCGATAATTGAAAAGATTTCACCCTTATTAACACTGAAACTCACGTCTTTCAGGGCTCTGACACCACCAAAGGACAGGGCTATATTTTTTACTTCTAGAAGCGTTTCTGTACTCATTGAACTACTGCCTTTTTTATATTTGTTTGCAGGTACAATTTTTATTTGCAAAGCGAATTGCTGAGATGCCGTAAGATTGTTAGTGAGACATCAATACCGGCACCGGCATTTGTTTAAAGATATCTCGGGTCACACCACCCATTACCATTTCACGGATTTTCGCATGACCATAGGCCCCCATAACCACCATATCAATGTCGCCATCTGTAATGGCAGACAACAATAGATTTAAAATATCTATATTTCGTGCAATAAGATTATTGGTCTTGGCATCGATACCATGATACGAAAGGTGTTTAGCCAGGTCATGGCAGCGATCAAATTTATTCTTTGGGTCAGGAACCTTTGAGGTTACCGCCACCAACTCAACCAGCTTGGCTGCCTGTAAAAAAGGAATTGCATCGTTAACGGCACGTGTTGATTCACGCTTACGATCCCAGGCGACCATGATACGGCGGCCAATAGGGGCCAGGTGCCATGAATGCGGCACAACCAACAAGGGTCTGCCAGCGGTCAGGACCAGTTGTTCGACCAGATTCGCCGGGGCATAGCCATGATCATTCTCATCATATTGACCCAGAATCATTAAATCTGAGTGACGAGCGTGCCATAACATTTGGTCAATCAAATTCTTTTTTGGGTCATAGGCATCTGCTTCGATCCACTCTGAGCTCACATTGTCTTTAATCAGACGGGCATATTCTTCTTTAGCTTCTTTAACGGAGTCCTGAATGGATTCTCTCCACCCTCCCCGTGCAAACATCACTTTTAAATGCGCTCCATGTTCCCTGGCAATAGATACCGCCAGTCGCAGACGCGTTTCGCAATTCTTGGTTTGATCCTGGTGAACCAGAATATTCTTAATAGCCATAGTGAAACATCCGTTATTCAATGTTAGTCAATTGCGTTGATTCTGTTTTAACTCGATATTGGCCGAATTCTTTTTTACAAAAATAGACCAATGTCTAATGCCTTCTTTTCATTGCTGAAAGCACTTGTCATCCGTATTTCATGTATTCTTGTTCATTATCCGGTATGACAGCTTTAAACAGTTATCCGGTTGAGCCGCTCTACTACGGTCTTTTGTTATATTTATTAATAAGATCCGGTAGCATTTCAATTTATAGTAGATGGAATAGCTTGAACCATCTGTCATCGAGCTGACAATTGTCAATAGATATATGAAGACACCTGAAATCGATTTAGATGCATACCCCTGGTTTAAGTCCCTGAAAGTGGATGAGCAAAATAAAGTATCCAGTGCCGTAACCTGTAAAACCTTCCAGGAAGGTGAATACATTGCACGCAAGGGTGACGACTCCCGCGCCTGGATCGGGGTCATTGACGGCTTAATCAAGGTAAATACCTTTTCGGCATCTGGTAAGTGCATAACTTTTACTGGAGTACCCAGCGGTAGCTGGATTGGTGAAGGTTCTGTTATTAAACGAGAAATTCGTAAATATGACGTTATCGCATTGCGTGAATCCTACATTGCATTTTTACCCACAGAAACATTTCACTGGCTTTTAGACAACAGTTTATCATTTAATCGTTTTGTTATTACCTATTTAAATGAGCGTCTATCCCAAATTCTAGGTACGCTCGAAAGTGAACGTTTGCACAACCCGGACTCCCGCGTGGCTCACGCGCTTTGTGCCATGTTTAATCGGTTGCTCTATCCAGGCACACAGCCTCAGGTTCAAATATCTCAAGAAGAATTAGGTTTTTTGGTCGGCACATCTCGACAAAGGGTAAACCAGTCGCTAAGGCGACTGGAGGCAGAGGGTTTGATTCATCTGGGATACGGTTTCATTGGCATCCTGGATCTTGAAGGCCTCCAGCGATTTGAATCTGAGGAACATCCCTGAAGGATAGAAATACCTATTCGTCAACGTTTATCACCGACTCATCAGCATTAGGTTTATTTAATACACCAATTTTCTGGATAAACTGGTTTTTCTCGACACACAATTCCAGTAAAGCCTGCTCTGCTGTCGGATTTACCGCGAGTAACAAGCCTCCGCTAGTCTGAGGATCACAAAATAGGTGCTGATGTCTAACCGTCATTTGACCTAACTTGTCACCATAGCTATCAAGATTTCGCAGAGTGCCTCCAGGAATACAACCCAGATCGAGATAATGGGTAGCCTGATCAATTAACGGGACGCTGTTAGCAGATATACTGGCTCCCAAACCACTGCCTTCAGCCAGTTCAAGCAGGTGCCCCATGAGCCCAAAGCCTGTTACATCGGTCATTGCCTGAACGCCCTCCAATTCAGAAAGCGCCGAACCAATACTATTCATTTTACACATCCACTCTGGAGCAATTGACGCATGCTCTACTGTTAATAATCCCTTCTTTTGTGCCGTGGTCAAAATGCCAATTCCTAATGGCTTGGTAAGGAATAATAAATCGCCCGGTTGTGCCTGATTGTTACGTTTCACTTTTTGGGTATTAACTGTTCCTGTCACGGCTAAACCAAAAATGGGCTCTGGCGCATCAATGGAATGGCCGCCGGCTAAGCGGATACCCGCGTCGAAACAGGCCTTTCTACCCCCTTCAATAACCTTGGCGGCGATCTCGGGTGACAACTTATCTATCGGCCAGCCTAGTATAGCAATCGCCATAATCGGCGTACCACCCATGGCATAGATATCACTAATGGCATTAGTTGCGGCAATTCTGCCAAAGGTTTCAGGATCATCAACAATGGGCATAAAGAAGTCTGTGGTACTGATGACTGAACTCCCATTGCCCAAATCGTAAACGGCGGCATCGTCGCTACTTTCATAACCCACTAATAAATTCACATCCACAGGGAATATTTGATCGGTTTTTAAAATTTTCTTTAATACACTAGGGGCTATTTTGCAGCCACAGCCAGCACCATGACTGTATTCGGTTAGTCTGATTTCAGATGTCTCTTTCATATATTTTCCTGTTATAGCTACGACCAGCAGTCTAATTATTAATAGCATCGGCTTTATTATTTCCGTCATTCTGCATGAAATCAGGTTTCTATCTCTAATATACCAAAATATCCGTTGACGACTTAATTTTATCGCCCTATTCTATTTCTTATGAAACAGATGAATACAAGCCAGTTATTACTTCTACGACTCAGCCTGCCGTTGCTCTAAGCTTCGGGGATAATGACTGCACCATCTGAATCAAAAATTAAAAGGCTGAAAAATGACAAAATATCACAAAAAACCTCTAGAACTTCTTCTACTACTTATTTGCGGTTATTAGGCCTTGTGAATGTGGTGCCTGATTACCTAAAAAACAAGCCACCCAATAAGCAAATAACCAGGTAAAACAATAGAGAATTATTCCCATGTCAAAATCTGCATTTAATTTTAAAAAATATCAAAGAGTTCAGCCGATCGCGATTGAAAACCGGAGCTGGCCTGATAAAGAGATCACCAAGGCTCCTATCTGGTGTTCCGTTGATCTAAGAGACGGCAACCAGGCTCTGGCTGAGCCGATGACCGTTGATCAAAAGACCCGCCTATGGAACTTGCTGATTGAAATGGGTTTTAAAGAAATTGAAATCGGTTTTCCGTCAGCATCGGAAACTGAATTTGAATTTACTCGTAAGTTAATTGAAGATAATTTGATTCCGGATGACGTGACTGTACAAGTATTGGTTCAGGCACGTGAGCACCTAATTAAACGAACCTTTGCTGCCCTAAAGGGTATTCGCCGCGCAATCGTTCATGTGTATAACTCAACGTCTACGGTTCAAAGAGAACGTGTATTTTCCATGGATATTGACGGTATTGAAAAAATTGCCATCGCCGGTGCCAGGTTATTACAGGAACATGCCAGGGAACATCCTGAAACCGAATGGGTCTTCCAGTATTCTCCAGAAAGTTTTACTGGTACTGAACTGGATATAGCAGTCAGAGTTTGTAATTCAGTGATCGAACAGTGGCAACCAACGCCGGATGCCCCCTGCATTATTAACTTACCCGCAACGGTAGAAATGGCCACGCCAAATATATTCGCCGATCAAATCGAGTGGATGGGTCGAAATTTAAGTCGCCGGGATTCTGTCATTCTATCTATCCATACCCACAACGATCGTGGCACAGGGGTCGCTGCTACCGAGCTTGCGTTGTTGGCCGGTGCTGACCGCGTAGAGGGTACATTAATGGGCAATGGTGAACGCACCGGCAATCTGGATATCGTGACCATGGGCATGAATATGTACAGTCAGGGAATAGACCCTAAACTGGACTTCTCTAATATGCAGCATATTGTTTCTGTATATAACGAATGTACAAAAATGGACGTGCACCCAAGACACCCATACGCAGGCGAATTAGTGTTTACGGCTTTCAGTGGCAGTCATCAGGATGCTATTCGCAAATGCCTTAGTATTCAAAAGCCCGACGAAGACTGGAGTGTGGCCTATCTACCCATTGACCCTGAAGACATTGGGCGAGCGTATGAAGAGGTTATTCGTATAAACAGTCAATCAGGCAAAGGAGGCGTAGCCTATATATTGGAACAAGATTATGGCTACCGGCTTCCTCGTCCATTACAGGTTCACTTTAGCCAAATTGTGCAAAAGGCATCCGAGGCAACTTCTGGCGAGATTCAACCGTCTCAGATTATAACGCTTTTTGAACAAACCTATATGAATTGCAATGCACCTTTGAAGCTAAACGAGTATCGCATCGCTAGAAACAACGAACTAAAAACTGACCGGCTAGATGTTGTCATGCAGTCGTCAGGAGAATCAGTTTCATTATCTGCTGAGGGGAAAGGCCCAATTGCTGCATTTATTGATGCGCTGAAAGAACATACCGGGCAACAAATTGAAGTGGTTAATTATGATGAACATGCTCTAGGGGAAGGGGAAGGGGCCAAGGCGGCGACCTATATTCAGTTAAATGTTAATAATCACACCTGGTTTGGTGTGGGTGTTAACCGTGATATTTTAATGGCGTCTTTTAAAGCTATATTACAGGCTGTAAACCAAAGCCAAGTCTAATGGTGCTCTTTATAGGTCGGAGGTTCAAAACTCCGACCGATTCTTTCCATTAACTATACTGATGTCATAATCTGACAGCCTATGGATAATAGATGCTTTGGCATGCGCTCATGACGATTACCGTCCCTACTGGAGAATTCCTGGGTCTCATTCATGCAAAAAGAGGAGGATATGAGGCTAGGGTCGTGGCTCTTTAAAAATCAAAATCTACGACGTTAATGCCTGAAATAAATCGCGTATTTGGCAACACCGTTCGTCCTGAACTGATTAGTGAATGATCACTACGACACATAAAAAATTATCTCGCCACCATTGAGCCAGCTCAGCCCTGGTGATAGTTTAGCTACCATAATAGGCCAAGTATTCCGGCAGAAAGGAGCTTTCCAGTTCTTTTTTCAGCCAGTCAAAAAACAGTTTGTTTTTCCCTTTTTGAAAATGTGACTCAGGGGCAACCAGAAAATAAGAAAAGGGCGTAGGTATCTCGGTATCCATTACCTGAATGAGTCTCTTTTCATCTATAAGTTGTTGTGCCAGCGATTTTCTGACAAGTCCGATTCCCTGACCATTGAGTGTCGCATCAATCACCATGCTTGAATCTTGAATGGTAAGAGCAATTCTAAAATCATCCGGATTTTGGTTCTGATCAACCAACCAGTTATTCCAACCCACACTGCCAGAGCTAAAATCTTCCAACAAAGGTAAGGTTTTCAATTGATCCGTTGAGATGTTTTCCGACTGAGTGAGACCTGGAATGGCAACAGCTATCATCGAGTCACGCATCAGTATTTCTGAACGCAACCCATCATAGTTACCAATACCAAATCGAATTGCCAGATCAACGCCTCGATTATCGAAGGTTTCCAACCCTAACCCCGGTTGTAAAATAACATGAATCTCTGGATATAATTGTTGAAAGTCTTTTAAATGGAATACCAACCAACGAGACGCAAATGAAGGAATAACACTCAGTGTCAGGCGATTTGGCTCTGCATCAGCCTTTATCTGCTCTACCCCGGTTCTTAAAGATTTAAAGGCTGAGCGTACATAGGGTAGCAAGCGCTCACCTTCCTGAGTGAGCCTGACTTCTCGGTTAAGCCTCTGAAACAATTGAGTTCCTAATGTGTCTTCAAGTAAGCGTATCTGGTGACTTACTGCCGCCTGTGTAACAAATAGCCGCTCAGCGGCCCGCTTGAAACTTTGCGTTTCGGCAGCAAATAGAAATGTTCGAAGCGCATTGAGTGGTGGTAGTTCAGCCATTTGACAAACCCTGATGGTCGTTTTGAAAGGATAATATTAAATGATTATCTACTAAACTCATATTGTTTACAGAAACCTTTGTACGGATCATGGTGTTAACTCTGCCCCGGGTAAATACTCTTAAGGCCAGGCCATTTTAATAAAGCCATCAGTCAGAGATAAACATAATCCTTTTAAGGCTGTCTAGTTTACCTGTGACAAGCACCGAGTGAATAGCTAAGATTATCAGGTAACACTCACATACTGGAAAATAATATGAATCCTGTTAGATCTCTTGGTAATTTACATCCCCTTATTGACGATACCTGCTGGGTTGATCCTATGGCGGTTATTATTGGTGATGTAGAACTCGGTAAAGATTGTTCTGTATGGCCTATGGCAGTGATAAGAGGTGATATGCACCGTATTCGTATTGGCGAACGGGTATCAATACAGGACGGAGCCATACTGCACATTACCCACGCTGGACCAAACACAGGTGACGGCTATCCACTAACCATTGGCAGCGATGTCACTATAGGTCATCAGGTGTGTCTGCACGGCTGCACTCTGGGTAACGAAATATTAGTCGGAATAGGCACTACCATATTGGATGGGGCCGTGATTGAAGACCAGATTGTCATTGGTGCTGGCAGCCTGGTACCTCCTGGAAAACGCCTTGAATCGGGATATCTCTATATGGGCTCGCCGGTAAAACAAGCTCGGCCATTGACTGAAAAAGAGATAGCCTATTTTAAATACACCGCCGCCAACTATGCCAACCTGAAGGATGATTACAAAAGTTGTTAAAAGCTATATCAACGGCCCAGGTTCAGCTTGAATTATGAACACCAGATAACCAGCAGAACAACCGGCTCACCAGATTCAGTTTCGATTCATTGCGATCAACCACAATAGCGTCAAGATCAACTGAACGGTGAAGCCGCCATGAAAACTTTTTTATTTGTAATGTCTTTAATCCTGCTAACTGGCTGTCAGATAGAAGCCGAGTATTGGATCCCCGACTATCCCACTGAACAGTACGGGCTTGAAATAGATCGATCCGCTGCTCACGATCTAGGCCAGTCTCTGGAATATTACGAAAACCTTTCTTTACTTCCAAAAAGAATTGCCAGCGCTCCAACTGCATTTTTACAAGACGGAGGTTCCGATGCGGCTATTCAGCCGCTTATGGAACTCGTTAACCTCGCTGGCAGTGCCTTCTTTAATTGGTATGACTGGGAGCCTGTCGAGTGCACCTTAGTGTTGAGCAACCATTCAGGTTATATCGAAGAAAATTACTGGAAGCAGCAGGGTGAAATAACCGGGAGTTGGGAAGCCATCGATTGCGCCGATAGCCACTATGACCCTGTTTTCTTTCACGCCAATATGAACACTCAAGTTGACTGGGTCATTGACGAATACAGTCCTGGATTTAGCACCTTATATGGCATGAGCACGTTCGACATGCTGTACGAATCTCGTCATGGCTCAATTAGACTCATGCAATCGCACATTGAAACCGAACAAATGTTTTGGGGCGACATTCAAAGTCATTTTGACCTGCTATTTAATATTGAAAATGATGACCAATACGGACTGCTATCTATTGAAACCATAGAGCCGCTGGTATTTGAACCTGGTGCTACTCTGGCAACCTCAGGCTGGATTCAATTTGAAACCGATGATCATCGCCTTGATGTTTATATTTTGCACGATGTCACTAGATTGGTATTAGATGGACACTGGATTGCAGATTATCGCTAAGTTATGGTCTATGGTCTTGGGAGTTACCGGGTGATAAAGCTTTAAGACTATTGAGAGATCCAGGCATATTGCATTCCTGATCCTAGTGCAGTTTTGGAGTCTGTATAGTAAGTAGAATTGGACACCATGCTGCCTACGGCTGGTAATAAAGAACGCTAAAACAGGCACCGCCCATGTCAGACTCACTAATCTTCAAGCTAAAGCCATAGCTGTGGACAATATCGGAGACAACCGCCAGACCGATGCCTTGTCCCCGATCCAGACTGTCCAGTCGCACGCCTCGTTGCAATACCCGTTCATAATGACTTTCTGGAATACCCTTTCCATTATCGCAAATAGAAAAACGTTTGGCAGTTGCACTGATCTGTACCCTTCCCTCACCGTATTTGCAGGCGTTTTCGATTAGATTACCCAGCACTTCCATTAAGTCTTTTTCATCCATTCGCACGCCAACATACGGATCGGACATGTCGAAAGTAAAGTTCACCTCCGGATAGATTTTACCCAATGCACTGACCAAGCGACTGGCCTGATCTTTTAAATTGACCTGAGCACCAATATATCCGGTTGCCCGGCTAACAATGGCACGATGAAGCTGATAACCAATAATTTGATCCATTCTTTCGACTTGATCCTGAATATCGGTGAACTGATCAGTCGACTTTAAAACGGCCAGTGGCGTTTTCAAACTATGTGCCAGATCTGCCAGTGTTCGTTTATAACGCTCTCGCTGATCATGCTCGGCAAGCAGTACCCGGTTGAGGTTGCGGGAAATGGGTGCGATCTCTTCCGGGTAATTACCTATAAGTTTGCTTTGCTTACCAATTTCAATTCTTAACAGCTCTACCGCCAATCGCCTTAACGGCGTTAAACCCCATTGAAGCACTATAAGCCAGGTGATTGCCAAACCCACGCCCAGGGCCGCCAGCCAAGTCCAAAGACGCTGCCTGAATTCTTCAATTTGTGCTAAAAAAGGCGCTTGCTTTTGCATAATTACAAACTGCACGGGTAACGAGCTGTCCGGTCCGGTTTCCCAAAGTACCTGAAACCTGCGGAAGAAATAGTGTTCGCCATTCATTGACCATTCGCCGTTTGCCGAGGCTCCTGACTGTAATTCTTTTAGCTGGAGAAATGATTCTAATTCCAGCGTCCACCGCGTCGATGCGCTCTTCCATTGCAGTAAGGATTTTGAAAATGCAAAGGCAAACAGTCCGCTCTGCGGATCGTTCAATCTGTCGTCCTGGAGCGTAAAGGGGAGCTCTATGCGATTATCTTTTCGCTCTGCGACCGCCAGCAGGTTATATATTTGAAGCTGTAATTGCTCAGCCACTCCCGCTTCGAGACTCGCTCGATAAGCACGCTCTAGTGCGTATGCAGTAATCAGTGTAAAAAGCAAAGTTGCCAACAAGGTGGCACTCAGCAACCGCGCCTTTAGCGAATTAAATATCATAGATCGTCGTTGATACGATACCCCTGACCTCGAACCGTTAATATGGGCTTCAATTGGTTATCGGCATCGATTTTCTTCCGTAAACGACCAATAAAAACTTCAATGACATTACTGTCACGATCAAAATCCTGATCATACAGATGTTCGGTTAGTTCGGTTTTTGAAATAACTTTATCGCGGTTTAGAACCAGATATTCAAGACAGTTGTATTCATAAGAAGTCAGTTCGATCAGTTTACCGTCATTTTTTAATTCTTTACGCGCGGTATTTAGAGTGAGTAAACCTAACGTTATCTCGGGCGAAGCCATGCCCGCAGATCGACGAAGCAAGGCGTTGAGACGAGCTAATAACTCTTCATTAATAAAGGGTTTAACCAGGTAATCATCGGCGCCACTTTCCAGCCCCAGCACTTTATCTTGCCAGTTGCTGCGTGCAGTCAAAATTAGAATGGGGTATTCTTTCCCCATAGCCCGAAGTTCCTTGATCAGACTAACACCATCCATTTTGGGCAAACCCAGGTCAATAATAGCCAGGTCATATTGGTATTCACAACCATGAAACAGACCTGCCTCGCCATCTACGACCCAATCTACGGCATATTTATGCTGAACAAGCGTGTCCCTGAGTGTGCTTCCTAACCGCTCATGATCTTCAACAACCAGAATTCTCATCACATCACCTGTAGTTATTTGTTATGACTTAATTTGTTTTGTCAGTTTCAATCAGATTACCACTTGAACCCTCTACAAGAACAGTTCGAATTAGGCCATCAGGCATCAGAATACGCACATTATAGAGATTCTCCTGATTCGCCAGCTTCGTTAGCTTTAAAACATTGCCACCGGTTTGACAGGTAATGGCTTCAATAATTTGGTCGGTATCTGTTAGAGGTAACGGAACTCCAGTGCAAGATTGGATATGCTGATCTGCCATTGCAAATCCCTGCACTAGTATGGCCGATATAAATATGAATCGTTTCATCTCTGTCTCTAGTTAGCATTAACCAACAAAAGCCGGTTTATTGTTACACTGAATATAGTTGTGTTTATTTTGCATACATTTTCAAATAAATTTTATACTAACTTACATACACAAACACCATTAAATGGAATCTACATGTAACAGTCAAAACAATTAGTTACACTCAGTTGTGCATATTCAGAATCGCGCTTTACTGCTGGTAAATTTATTCTCAATATAGCCGGAGAATAGTACGAAGTATTCTATGAACTTCTGCTGAATGCTCCTTCCTGGACTTATAAACTGATACTATGGTTATTGCTTACACTGAATACTTGACCAATTTAATATGAAATTACATTTCTTTCGTTTAGGAAAACACTCAACATGACAATCAAAGTCGGCGATAGCCTACCTGAAGCCCGTTTTAAAGTAATCACCCTGGAAGGCACGAACGAACTCAGCACATCCAGTATATTTAGTAATAGACGCGTTGCAGTTTTGGCGCTACCTGGCGCATTTACTCCAACGTGTAGCGCCACACATTTACCCGGTTTCGTTGTAAAATATGACGAACTTAAAGCGAAAGGAATTGATGAGGTTGTTTGTATTTCAGTCAACGACGCATTTGTCATGTCTGCCTGGAAATCGGCAAGTAATGCCGACAATATAACAATGTTTGCCGACGGAGATGCTTCATTCACCAAGCAGATTGGTATGGATGTAGACATTCCTGGTATGGGTGTTCGCAGCCGCCGTTATTCCATGCTGGTTGACAACTTACAGGTCAAATCTATCAATCTTGATGCACCGGGTAAGTTCGAAGTGAGCGATGTAGACACCTTATTGTCGCAGCTTTAACTGTTTTGCAGATCCTGTCTTAATTGTTTCAGTATCGGGGCGGTATCAGGCTGGCAATTACGCCAAATCTGAAACGCCTCGCTTGCCTGCTCTACCAGCATACCCAAACCATCAAAACCCTGTGCTGCACCAAGGTTTAGCGCCCAACGAATAAAGGGTGTTTGCTCCCGTGCATACATCATGTCATAACAAATCGTATGGCTCGCTATAATGTCATCAGGTAACTCTATATTTTGGCCGGAAAGGCTTGCCGATGTTCCATTAATTATCACATCATACCCTGAAGTCAGTTGCTGACGATCGACGGCCAGGACACCAGATCCAAAAAGCTCTGCCAAAAGGTCAGCCTTACTTCTGGTTCGATTATAGAGATGAATACAGTTTGGTTTTTCCGCCAGAATAGGTTCAATAACCCCTCTAACAGCACCGCCGGCACCCAGTATTAATATGCGCTTTTGCTTTAAATCTACATTCAGGTTCTTCTTGAAGTCTGTTACTAATCCCAGGCCATCGGTGTTATATCCCTTGATCCTGCCATCGGCCTGAAGCGCGAGCGTGTTAACCGCTCCTGCCTTCACAGCTTCGGTACTCAGACAATCTGCCAGGTGGTATGCGCGCTCTTTAAAGGGAACAGTGACATTGGCGCCTTTCCCCTGTTCGGAAAAAAAATCTCTTAATGATGATTCAAAATTGTCATCGGTAAGCAACCGGGATTGATAGCTCATCGACTGCTGACACTGTTGAGCGAAAGCCTGATGTATTGCCGGCGATTTACTGTGATTTATGGGATTACCCACTACCCAATACTGATCTGTCATGATGACTAACTCTTAAATAATATAAATGTCGGAATAATGTAGAGATGACATCACCGTAAGCGCGTCAATGTCTCACTATCTATAATTTGACTAGGAACCCCATTTAGCACCTTACCGGGCAACACATAATCCAGCTCATGGTGAAATCTGGCATGTGCCTGCATGGCGCTATTCACCACAGGCTTTCCTGCACGATTGCATGATGTCGATACCAGTAGATGTCCGGCGTCTAAACAGAGTTGCTGTACAGCCGGATGGTTACTTACGCGAATAGCTACTGTTTTATGCTTACCGGTAATCCAGTGCGGGATGAGCCCTCTAGTGGGAATTATCCAGGTCACTGGTCCTGGCCAGCTCTCTAAAATTTTCTGTTTGTGTTTTAAGTGATGTAACAGGGGCAATACCTGTTCAATAGAGCCTGCCACAAGAATCAGTCCTTTTTCAGGACGTCGCTGTTTAATTTTTAGTATTCTTTGAACGGCTTCTTGATTAAACGGGTCACAACCCAGCCCCCAGACAGTATCTGTTGGATAGGCAATAACTCCCCCCTGATTCACAATAGCGGCTGCTTTTTTCGATCTTATATTCATGCCGAAAGTTTACTATAAGGTGCCTTCAGTAAGCTACAAATGACAACCGGGGAAACGAACGATTTAGCTACAGCGTAGACTTGTTTCTATGATCAGGGAATAATCGTTCGCAATATTTCTTATGCAACAAAAAGCTGTGAAGCATAGGGTTGATAATTTACAGCCAAAATAGTGAAGCGAGCCATATTATATGAAATACCCCTGGATCTTTTTTGACGCAGACGAAACCCTATTTCACTTTGACGCATTCAAAGGGCTTCAGCTTATGTTTTTAGGTTATGGGGTTACCTTTACTCGTAACGATTACCAGCAGTATCAATCGGTTAACCTGCCACTATGGGTGCAGTATCAAGACGGGCAAATAGATGCAGAGACGTTAAAACACAAGCGCTTTGAGAACTGGGCGGAAAAATTACAGGTAACAACTCAGGATCTAAACTCACAATTTTTACGGGCTATGGCTGAAATTTGCACCCTGCTTCCTGGCGCGGCTGAATTACTTGCCATACTATCGGGAAAGGCAACATTAGGGATTATCACCAATGGTTTTACCGATTTACAGCACGTCAGGTTGCAAAAGATGGGATTGGATGAAACCTTTTCGGTAATTATTATTTCTGAAGAAGTAGGCGTCGCCAAGCCACACATAGATATTTTTAATCAGGCATTTAAAGCCATAAATCATCCACCAAAAGACCACATATTGATGGTAGGCGATAATCTGTTTTCGGATATTACCGGTGGAATTAATGCCGGCATTCATACCTGCTGGTTAAATCGAAATGATGAAGCCTGCCCGGATCACATTCAACCCCATTATCAGGTTAACAGCCTTAGCGAACTCAGCGCTATACTGACAGCATAACTTCACACTCTTTACAGGTATCTATTTATGGCACTGGCATGCGCTCGTCATATTCTGGTAAAAACCAAAGAAGAAGCGACCCAACTAAAAGTAAAATTGGACAAAGGTGCCGATTTTGCACAGTTAGCCAAAAGACACTCTCTGTGTAAATCAGGAAAACGCGGAGGTGATCTTGGTGAGTTCCGCCCTGGAACTATGGTTAAGGCTGTTGACCAGGTGGTATTTAATAAACCAGTATTAAAAATTCATGGTCCCATTAAAACCCAATTCGGCTTTCATTTAATCGAAACCATTTATCGACAACCATAGAGCCCGGTTTTGACGCCTTGTCACTATAATTAGAGGAACACCAGGATTCAGCATCTAATGAAACGATATTTTGTGCAGATGTAAATATCGAAAAGATCAACAGAAAAATAAACAGTGAAGCAGTAGAGACAACTCTCTTTAACATTAATTGGCCAATTACAGCAGGGAATCCGGTTCACTCATCTAAACACCTCCATGTAAATTTTATTGAACAAAATTGGGTTTTTCAGGGAAAATAATAAATATAAGCGCGCGACAAGATTGAAATTATGGCGCATTCAGGCTAATGTCGTAAAAAATAACGAACAATCGAGAATGATATGACAACACTTAACCTACAATACTGGCAACAAAAAGCCGACTTAGTTAAACCAGAAGGCCGGGCATTTATTAATGGTCGTTTTACAGATGCCGTGTCAAAAGACACCTTTGCCTGTCATAGCCCTATTGATAACCGTTTGTTAACACAGGTAGCAAGTTGTGATGCAGCAGATGCCGACATTGCAGTGCAACATGCCAGGGCCAGCTTCGAATCGGGCGTCTGGTCTGAACTGGCTCCGGCGCAACGTAAAGTCATCATGCAGAGATTTGCCGATCTGATCGATCAAAATGCGGAAGAACTGGCGCTTCTCGAAACACTGGATATGGGAAAGCCTATTAGCGATGCCACATCTGTCGACGTACCTGCTACCTCACGCTGTATACGATGGTGCGCTGAAGCTATTGATAAAATATATGACGAAGTTGCCGCTACACCTTCCAACGAATTGGGACTGGTGACACGTGAAGCCATTGGCGTAGTCGCTGCTATTGTCCCCTGGAACTTCCCAATGATCATGGCATCCTGGAAGCTTGGTCCCGCACTGGCTACCGGAAACTCGGTCATCCTAAAACCTTCTGAAAAATCACCATTAACCGCGATTCGTCTGGCTGAATTAGCGCTTGAAGCAGGCATTCCGTCAGGGGTATTTAACGTACTCCCTGGATACGGTCACATGGTAGGAAAAGCACTTGCGATGCACATGGACGTAGACTGTCTGGTATTCACCGGATCTACCCCCGTTGCCAAACAACTGTTTATCTGTGCGGGCGAATCCAACATGAAACGCGTTTGGGTAGAAGCAGGCGGCAAGTCTCCCAACATCGTATTTGCCGACGCGCCTGATTTAGAAGACGCCGCTATAGCAGCCGCATCGGCTATTGCCTTTAATCAGGGGGAAGTTTGTACCGCGGGCTCCAGATTATTAGTCGAGAGCAGTATTGCCGACGAATTTGTTAAACGAGTCAGCTTTCACATCGAATCATGGAAGCCAGGCAATCCACTTGACCCTGAAACTACCTGTGGTGCTATTGTTGATAATATTCAATTGGATCGGGTTAAATCCTATATTGAGTCCGGTAAGAAAGAAGGTGCCTTATTAGCATCTGGCGGCTTGAGTCCAGATGTTATTACTGGAGGCTTCTATGTACAACCTACCGTATTCGACCAGGTCAACAACAACATGACCATTGCTCGAGAAGAAATTTTCGGCCCTGTGCTTTCGGTTATTCGATTTGAAACCGAAGATGAAGCCGTTCAAATTGCTAATGACACTGAATATGGTTTGGCCGCAGGTATTTGGACGTCCAATCTGGCGCGTGCTCACCGGGTCGCGCGTAGAGTTAGAGCCGGCTCTGTATGGGTAAATCAGTATGATGGCGGCGATATGACGGCACCATTCGGAGGCTTTAAACAGAGTGGCAATGGCAGAGACAAATCGCTACACGCTTTTGACAAGTATACAGAAATCAAATCAACCTGGATTAAACTGTTTTAAACTAGCTTGTTACCAATGCACTAACTAAACGCTTTGGAGATCCTGAATGTGGCTCTCCAATTTTTTTCCTAAACTAGCTATAACACCCGCATAGATTCTTGCTAAACTCCCAGATAAACGCTGATTAATTTCAAGTAATAATGCTTCATTTAAGCCTAGAGGTCAGTCATGGCGACTCAACTAAGTGTCAATTTAAATAAAATCGCTTTGCTCAGAAACAGTAGGGGTCGCGATTTCCCCAGTCTGGTAAATTTTGGCGAAATTGCCCTGGATGCCGGAGCCAAAGGACTAACCATTCATCCAAGACCCGATCAAAGGCACGCACGCTATGACGACATTGATCCGTTAAAGCAGTTGGTTGCGAGATACCCGGGAGCCGAACTCAACATAGAAGGTAACCCTACACCTGAATTTTTAAAACAGGTGCTTCTGTATCAACCTCACCAGTGCACTCTGGTGCCTGATGATCCGAACCAATTAACCTCAGATCACGGCTATGACCTGGATAAAGACAGCGATCTTTTGGCACCTATTATTAACGAGTTAAAATTGGCAGGAATTCGAGTATCACTATTCATGGATCCCATTCCAGGTAATATGGCAAAAGCCAAATTGATCGGTGCAGACCGCGTCGAGCTTTACACTGAAGGTTGGGCCGAGAGTTTTGGTACCGATGATCAGGAGGTGCAATTGTCAACTTACCGCGTTGCCGCACTTACTGCACGTCAACAGGGCCTGGAAGTGAATGCTGGCCATGATCTTGATCTTGCCAATCTGGCAACTTTTTTAACCATTCCTGATATTGCCGAAGTCTCTATTGGCCATGCATTGACTATCGAAGCACTGTATTCAGGCTATGGTGATGTGGTATCCCGCTACAGCGCTATTTGTTCAAACAGTGGATCATAACCTTTAGATTTCCAAAGTTTTGCCGATTATATTTATGATTCCCTGGTAAATTCCTTTGACCTCACTTGAGGTCATTTTTATATCTCAAACATCAACGAAAATATTAGTGCCTCAAAAACAGAATGGGTCAACGGCACTACTCCTGCGACATCACTGCTATAAGATGCACTCTACCGGCTTAATAATATTGAAAGTCCCAAGCCGCGTTACATATGAAAATTACCACCGTTGTTTAGATTAACGTTTCAGGTGAGGACCACTGATTAATTCGGATCTGTTGCAAAAAACCATCTGCGTACAAGATCTTTCGCTATATTTCGCTGCAATTATCTCAAATCTGGTTTAAGCTAAACACCACTAACAGTGGACAACTTTGAGGCAACTATGAAACACATTGCATTATCCTTAGCCATCACAATCGCACTGGCTGGCTGCATGACTATTGATCCATTAACCGGCGAAGCCAAAATGAGCAATACATCAAAGGCTGCCATGACCGGTGCCGCTATTGGCACCATATTAGGATTGGCCGTATCTAAAGATGACCGTAAGAAAGGTGCAATCATCGGTGCCGGAATCGGTGCCTTGTCTGGCGCAGCAGTGGGCGCCTATATGGACAAACAGGAAAATGAACTTCGTGAAAAGCTCGAAGGTACCGGCGTCAGTGTAACCCGTGATGGCGATAATTTGATCTTGAATATGCCAAGCAACATTACTTTTGATTCGGGTGATTCTCAATTAAAAGCAGATTTCCAAAAAACCATGAGCGGTGTTGTGGTTGTGCTTGAAGAATATGAAAGCACCCTGATCACTATTGATGGGCACACAGATAGCGTCGGCGCAGAGTCGTTTAACCAATCGTTAAGCGAACAGCGGGCACTCAGTGTTGCTGAATACCTGGATGCAAGTGGTATACAGATTGAACGTATAGCAGCATTTGGACATGGTGAAATGAAACCGATAGCAAGCAATGCAACGGATACCGGTCGATCTTCAAACCGTCGGGTCGAGCTAACACTGGAACCGCTCACTGAAGAATAAACCCTCGGCCAGCAGGGTTGCCATTCATTTAGGTGTGTGACCCTGGTGTGTATCAAATAGATAACCTAATCGAAGACAACTCATGCATTACGAAGAAGATGTTTTAAAAAATACTCAAGGACAAAATACAGCTTATCGAGCCTGGCGAGTTAGAAAACCTGATGCCACTGTTTTGGTAATACATGGCATGGCCGAACACAGCGGTCGATACGAAGGGCTGGGGCAGTTTCTTACTGATAAAAATATTTCGTTGTATTCCATTGATTTACCCGGACATGGTGAACACTGCCCGGAAAACCAATTGGGTCATGTCGACAGTTGGCAAGAACAAATCGATGCCATTCATAATGCCTGGCGTCTGGTCGCAGAATTTGAACCACGCATCCCTTTATTCTTACTTGGCCATTCTATGGGTTCATACCTAACCATGGACGCACTGCAATCTCACCAGCCTTATCCCTTATCGGGTGTCATATTATCTGGCAGCGGATTACATTCAAGCCTTAAATTATGGGCAGGAAAACAAGTCGCCAGGATTGAAAAATTAAGACAGGGTAAAAAAGGCTATAGCAATCTATTGGAACACCTAAGTTTCGGAGATTTTAATAAACCATTCGAGCCAGCAAAAACAGAGATGGACTGGCTAAGCAGAGATCTACAATCTGTATTAAACTATATCGAAGATCCCTTTTGTGGCTTCCAGTGTAGTAACCAATTCTGGATTGAATTTTTAAGTGCCCAGTTAAGAATAAATAAATCGTCTGGTTTGTCGGCTTTACCCCAAGTGCCCTTCTTATTAATTAGTGGAGACAAAGACCCGGTAGGCCGAATGGGTAAAGGGGTTTCCCTATTGGAGCGTCGTTTAAAAAACGCTACCTCAAAGACGGTTAAATTCAACCTGTATCCGAATGGTCGCCATGAAATGTTAAACGAGAGCAATAAACAATATGTGATGAATGACTTATATGAGTGGATCACACAAGAATGTAAGCGAATCATTCCTGAATCTTAATTTACTAATGAATATAATTTTGACCGCCCTGTTTCACAAGATAGAAAACAGTACTACAATTTGTTTGTGATTGCGTCAGCCAGTTAAAAATAGAGTTGTGTTTTGCTAGTCGGAAAATTTTTACAGAGCGTGTCGCATTGTAATAACCAAGCGTTTACATTGGTTTACAATATGTAAATTTGTTGCATTGTTGATCGAAATCTATACAATGCGCTCCCTTTTTCCCGCCAACAACAGGCCTAGAATACATGACAACCCCTTCGTTTAAAGACCTTAAACTCATTGAACCACTATTAAAAGCACTTGACAGTGTCGGTTATGAGCAGCCAAGCCCCATCCAGGAACAAAGTATTCCTCCATTGCTGGAAGGCAAGGATATTCTAGGCGTAGCACAAACAGGAACGGGTAAAACAGCAGCTTTCGCATTACCACTGCTAAGCAATATTGATCCAAAATCGGCATTACCGCAGGTTATTGTCTTAACGCCAACTCGTGAATTGGCTATTCAGGTGGCTGAAGCATTCCAAAAATATGCTGCATTTCTCAAGGGCTTTCACGTACTACCTATATATGGTGGGCAGGACATGCGTGTTCAGCTGCGAGCCCTTAAACGACCTGTGCAGGTTGTAGTGGGCACACCCGGTCGCGTCATGGATCACCTTCGAAAAGGCAGTCTCGACCTAAGTGACCTGAAAACCGTTGTACTGGATGAAGCCGACGAAATGTTGCGTATGGGCTTTATCGATGACGTTGAATGGATATTGGAACACACCCCAGCTGAGCGACAGGTTGCACTATTTTCAGCGACAATGCCGGCACCGATCCAAAAAGTCACTAAAAAATATCTGAAAAATCCCGTTCACATTAGCATCACCCCTGGGTCAACAACAGTTGAGCGTATTGAACAGCGTTATTTGTTAGTACAACAAAATCGTAAAATGGATGCCATTACCCGTATTTTTGAAGTGGAATCTTTCGATGCAGCTATCGTTTTTGTACGAACAAAAACAGCAACGGTTGAACTAGCCGATAAATTGGAAGCTCGCGGCTATGCAGCAGCACCTATTAACGGTGATCTTAACCAGACTCAGCGTGAAAAGACTATTAACGGTCTTAAAAAGGGAAAAATTGATATCCTGATTGCAACTGATGTTGCTGCTCGCGGCCTGGACGTTGACAGAATAAGCCATGTTATTAACTATGACATCCCTTATGATAGTGAAGCCTATGTTCACCGTATTGGCCGTACCGGTCGTGCTGGACGCGAAGGTAAAGCGATTTTAATAATCACACCACGTGAACAGCGCTTGCTAAGAACAATAGAAAACGCAACAAAGTCCAAGATCCAGTTATTTAAAATGCCTTCTGCTGAAGAGGTCAGCGCAACTCGTATTGCTGAATTTAAAGAGCAACTTATTAGTACCATTGCTGAAACAACTAATAAACCGGAACAGGCCGCCCTACAGGCGCTGATTCTTGATTTACATGAAAACCATGATCTGAACCCACTGGACATTGCTACTACTCTGGCATGGATGGCTCAACAAGAGAATCCATTATTTGTCGAGTCTGGCATTAACGACTTCCTGTTAGATCCTAACACATCAGGATCAAAAGATCGGGGAGACCGAGGTGATCGGGGAAGCCGTCGTGATCGTGGCGAGCGCAGTGAAAGAGGCCCACGCAATGAAAGAGGTCCTCGCAGCGATAGGGGTGATAGACCTCAACGCAATGCCGGCCCTTCAGAAGGTATGATAACCTACCGTGTTAATGTTGGGCGTAAAGATGGCGTTGGTCCTGGAGACATCGTTGGTGCTATTGCCAATGAAGGTAACATCAATAGCTCAAACATTGGTCACATTCGTTTGGCTGATACCTTTACTACGGTTGAACTACCAAAAGACCTGGCTGCAAGTACGCTTAGCATGTTGAAAAAAGTCAGAGTTAAAAACCGTGAACTTGATCTCCGTGAGTGGAGTGAAAAGCCACCTAGACGTGAAGGCGGACGCCGTGATGGCCAACCCGGTGACAAGGGTCCACGTAACCGTTAATTTTAAAAACTGACAATTATAAGCCAACGGTTCAGACAATATCTGCCGTTGGTTTTTTTGTGCTTGCCATATAGGTACCACCATCAAGACGTCCCTATTTAATAGAGAAGTTCCCACAATTGCTAATAGCGCAATACCGTCAGCACTAGCCCTTTAGTCCGTTGCTCCCCCGATTTAAAAAAAAACATAAGAATTTTATGCCTATCCAGGGCTATCTGTTGATCAATATCATGGTGTTTTAATCCGGTATTTCGATCTGATGCGCGGCTGACAGCCACATATACACAAAATATATACATATTATGGCTATATTCACCACATAAATAATGAGTATAGAATTTATAAATTAGCGTAATTTCGCTAAACACCATAGTATTCGCTGTGTAGCCAAATAACACGAATACAGAAGAGGACAGACCCATGTCAAATTATAGCAAAAGCATTGATAACGCAGCTTCAACTATCTCTGCAAATGGAAACTCATGGAACGCAATCAACGCTGAGTCTGTTGCTCGCATGCGCTTGCAAAACCGCTTTCAATCCGGTCTTGATATTGCCAAATATACGGCAAAAATCATGCGCGAAGATATGGACGGATATGACAAAGACCCATCAAAATATACCCAGTCTTTAGGTTGCTGGCACGGTTTCATTGGTCAGCAGAAGATGATTTCGATTAAGAAACACTTTGGTGAAACCAAAGGACGTTATCTGTATCTTTCTGGCTGGATGGTGGCAGCATTACGTTCTGAGTTCGGACCTCTGCCTGACCAGTCAATGCATGAAAAAACTTCTGTAGCTGCTCTAATTGCAGAACTATATACCTTCTTACGCCAGGCTGATGCCCGTGAACTCGGCAGTTTATTTCGGGAACTGGATGCAACTACAGATGATGTTTCCCGCGCCGCCGTCCAAGCCAAAATTGATAACCATCAGACCCATGTCGTACCCATTATTGCAGATATCGACGCCGGCTTTGGGAATGCAGAAGCCACTTACCTAATGGCAAAGCAGATGATTGAAGCGGGTGCTTGCTGTATCCAGATTGAAAACCAGGTTTCTGATGAAAAACAATGTGGTCATCAGGATGGCAAGGTTACGGTTCCTCACTCTGATTTCCTTGCCAAAATCAACGCGGTTCGTTATGCGTTCATGGAATTAGGCGTTGATGACGGCGTAATTGTTGCCCGTACTGATTCTCTGGGTGCAGGCCTAACCAAGCAACTCGCTGTAACTGAAAGGCCGGGTGACCTGGGAGACCTATACAACTCGTTTCTGGATTGCGATGAAGTTAATGAAAGTGACATCAATAATGGCGACGTATTAATTAAACAGGATGGCAAGTTGGTTCGTCCTAAGCGTCTTAAGAGCAACCTGTTCCAATTCAAACAAGGAAGTGGAGAAGCTCGGTGCATACTGGACTGTATCACCAGCTTACAAAACGGTGCCGATTTAATCTGGATTGAGACTGAGAAACCTCACATCGGACAGATAGGCGGCATGGTTAACGCGATTCGTGAAGTTGTGCCTAACGCCAAGTTGGTTTATAACAACAGCCCTTCATTCAACTGGACTCTGAACTTCCGTCAGCAGGTATTCGATGCGATGGCAGACGCCGGAAAAGATGTATCAGCATACGATCGAAACGACTTAATGAGTGTTAACTATGATGGAAGCGAGCTTGCAATCGAAGCTGACGAGAAAATCCGTACCTTCCAGGCAGACGCAGCACGTGAAGCAGGAATTTTCCACCACCTGATCACATTGCCTACGTACCACACAGCGGCATTGTCAACAGACAACCTGGCTAAAGAGTACTTCGGTGATCAGGGCATGCTGGGTTATGTTCTAAATGTACAGCGTCAGGAAATTCGTCAGGGTATCGCCTGTGTTAGACACCAGAACATGGCCGGATCAGATATGGGTGACGATCACAAAGAATACTTCGCTGGCGACGCTGCGCTAAAAGCAGCTGGTGAAGACAATACAATGAACCAGTTCGGTTAAGACTCGTATTGACAAAGCGTTCAAGCTATAACAAAGCCCTCTGATGTGGGCTTTTTTTAATTAGAATCCGTTGTCGCCTGATCATTCAACCGTGAAATTTGCACGGCCATGGTTTCCATAGCACTCATCGCCAAATCAGGTCTTGATTCAATTAATACCTTAAAATTTTCATAGGATACCCTGATGGCGATACAGGCTGTGTCCGCGACTACAGTTGCCGTTCTGCTTTTCTTTAATAGTAGTGCCTGTAAACCAACAATTTCTCCTTCTTTTACAATGCCTACCTTGGTATCTCCAATGTAAACACTGGCTTTTCCCTGAACCAGGGTATAGACCGAGTCGGCATCGTCACCCATTTCAATAATAACCTTGCCCTCTCTAAATGACTGCATTTCATGTAAAAAATCAGGGCCAGTCTCCTTAAACTGATTATGTTGTAATAGGGTAATCATCAAGTCTGAACATTGAGTAACCTGATGCCCAACGGCGGATGCCGTGCCGTGCCAGGGCCATACCTTTAATTTAACCGCGCCTTCTTGAAACCAACATAGAGATTTTGGTAAATAACCGATCCAGCAGTCTCCTCTTTCCAATGTAAACAATCTGTTACCAGCCCATTGGATTCCAACCAACCCGTCAACAATCTCAATGAGTCCCCATGCCGCGGTATCTACTCCAGGTAATTGACCCTGAGAAAAATGGTGCGTTTCGAATACCTGTTGTTGGTACCGGGCTATGAGTTTTTCCTGTAATCCATGAACATCTCGAAGCCAGTGAACCGGAGCCATAACTAACAAATTCATGTATCTACCTCTGTTTTACGGGTTAATAGCAAGATTCTTTTCATAAAAATATCACATGATCCGGTTTCTTGATCATAAGTTAACAATAAAACATAGATATTATTCGAATAATTTCATTAAATGAATGAAAATAGTATGTATATAGCTCGAAACACCCAATTATCACCCGACGGTCTGAAGGCGTATAGATGACAAAATCAATTGTAGTCAATGTCGATAAACTTGCTGTAGGCATGTATGTCGATATTCGTTTGAATTGGTCACAACACCCATTTTTATTTAGTAAGTTTAAGATAAAGTCGAAAAGCGAAATCGATATCATTAAAAAGCTTGTACGCGAAGTACTGGTCTATCCGCAAAAGAGCGATGTACGACCGGAAGTCCCCTCGAACGCAACAGAGGAAAGCAGTGAGCCTTCTATTGAGCGTGGTAAATCCAGAACCCAACTATGGGATGAAAAACAGGACATCATTGCCAAAGCGAATGAGTATAAGCTTTCCCGACAAAAAGTAGCCAAACAATATCGTGAAGCTCAAAAGCGTGTTCGCAATTTATGTATGGACCTAAAAACATCTCCTGCCAATGCCATCAGAGACGCAAATCTGATCATTGATGATATGACAGCCAGCTTTGCAAATGCCGAAAACGTTCTAGTTAATCTTGTCAATTTAAGCAGTAGCAGTTATTCCTTTCATAACCACGCATTGAATGTCACGGTATTGGCCTTTATTGCAGGTCACTCGCTTGGATTAAAAGAAGCGGAATTACGAGTTTTAGGGGTTAGTTCCATACTGCATGACATAGGCAAAGTCACCTTACCCGCAGGTATTGTCAACAAATCAGAAAAATTGACCGCGAGTGAAGAGAAATTATTACAGGGTCATATCGTAGCCGGCGTGCGGCTGGTATCAAAAATTGAAGGTATCCCTGAACAGGCTCTTGAAGTCATAGCCAATCACCATGAATTTCTTGATGGATCCGGTTATCCAAGAGGAGTAAAGGAAAAAGACATATCGACTATATGTCGGCTGATTACCATTGCCGATATTTACGATAACCTTTGTAACCCGAGAGACTCGGCCAAAGCGGTCTCTCCGAAAACGGCAATGGCAACTCTATATTCTAAGTTTAAAGGCAAGCTCGACTTAAAACTGGTTCAGCACTTTATCCAGACCTTTGGAATTTATCCTCCCGGAACTATTGTAGAACTTTCTGACCAAAGTACGGGGTTGGTTGTATCTGTTAATTCCGGTTCGGCGCTCAAACCCAAGGTTTTGTTATATAATCCTGACATACCGGTGCATCAGTCTATTTTACTCGACCTGTCGCAGCATGATGACATCGATATCACTAATGTCATCAAGGCAGCAGATTGCCCCGAACGCGTCACTGAGTATCTGGGAATTCAGGATAAGATGGGTTATTTCTTCGACACAGGTAAATAGCTTTATCGATAAATAAACCCTTTCTATGTAAATTAACCCCTGGTTTGCGGTAGCCTGGGGTTAATTGGTTGGAGTCTAGAATCTAGCCACTAGGACTTTAGTAACTCTTTTGCCGCATTATGCCCCGGAGCGCCAGTGACTCCACCGCCAGGGTGTGTGCCTGAGCCACAAATATATAGATTATTAATCGGCGTTTTATAGTTTGCCTGGCCCATAAACGGGCGATTGGTCCACAACTGATCAATGCCTAACGCACCATGAAATATGTCGCCCCCCATGAGTCCAAATTTTCGCTCAAGATCCAATGGCGAGTGAATCTGACGTGCAATAATTGACGCTTTGAAATTTGGCGCATAACGCGTCACTGACTCAATAATCAGATCGGCAACTGTTTCGCGGTGATCATCCCAACTTTCACCGTCCGGTAATTCGGGAGCAAACTGTTGGCAGAATAAACTGGCCACATGCTGCCCCTCTGGCGCCAACGTATTATCTACTGTGGACGGAATCAGCATTTCAATAATGGGAGATGCCGACCAACCAAATAATTTCGCATCATAGAAGGCTTTCTCCATATAACTCAGGGTAGGTGCGATGATGACGCCAGATTGATGGTGAGGCTGTAGGTTGGTTCCTGGCTTGGCAATAAAGTCAGGTAATTCAGACAAAGCAACATTCATTCTGAAGGTTCCGGATCCCACCTTGAAGCCTTTCACTCGGCGAATAAAATCTTCTTCCAAATGCATCTCATCAACCATGTGGGTATAGAGCAATTTAGGCCCGACATTGGACACAATTCTTGAAGCAAAATGTTGGGTGCCATCTTCAAGCTCAACACCAATCGCCTGTTTATTCTCAATAATAACCCGCTTTACATCCTGCTCAGTTAATATCTTTACACCCAAAGCTTCGGCTTCTTTTCGCATGGCTTCAGTAATGGCGCCCATGCCGCCAATTGCATGACCCCAGGCTCCCTGAACGCCATTTACTTCGCCAAAAACGTGGTGTAATAACACATAAGCAGAACCCGGTGTTGATGGTGCACCAAAGTTACCTACTATGCTGTCAAAACCAAATGCCGCCTTGATATGGTCGTTTTCAAACCAGGCATCCAATACATCTGAAGCACTTTTTGTAAACATTTCCATCGCATTTGTACGCTGCTCCATGGACAGTTTTTTCGCTCTAAGACCAAAGGTTCCTGCCTTAATCAAATCCATAATGCCACCACCAACATTGGGAGGGGTGCGCAATAGTTCTTCACGCAGTAAATCTGCAACTGACGTCAACATGTCATAGAATTTTGGTAATGCATCAGCATCTTTCTGAGAAAAACGTGCGAATTCCGCCCGGGTTTCTTCTATTTTTCCAAATATGGACAGACTATCGCCTGAAAGAAGTGGGAAAAAATTTGATTGCGGACGCAGTATGACCTGTAGGCCATGTTCATGCAGGTTCAGGTCTTTGATAATCTTGGGATTTAATAAGCTAACCGTATAACTGGCAGTGGAGTTTTTAAAACCGGGATGAAACTCTTCAGTGACGGCGGCACCACCGACAATATGACGTTTTTCCAATATCGTCACTTTTTTGCCCGCCTTAGCCAGGTAGCAAGCACAGACCAGACCATTATGGCCGCCACCAATAATCAGCGCATCCTTAAACGTAGACATAATTAAAACTCTCTTTTATTTTTGTTCGTCATGCCCCTTTCTTTTTGAGGGCTATCCAGGACTATATCAGTAAAGGTTACAACACGGCTATAGGTAGAATGCCATGCGTAACCAAAGCATTTCTGGAGTTTGCTCCACGATAGGTTATGCTTTATTTACACAAAATTAATCGGTTTTTATCTATGAGTTATACGACTGTGTTTACGCGATTCGGTGTACGCTTTGTTGTTTTTATCTTCTTGTCTCTTGCCTTTAACCCGGTTGTGTATGCCCAGCCAGATCAGGAAGCGACAACCTCCTATCTATTAGTGGCACATCCAGATGTGAAACACCCCGGATATAGCCGATCGGTTATTTTAGTGATGGCTCACATGGAGAAAAATGCAATCGGTGTCATTTTAAATAAACCCATGCCAGTGATGCTTGAATACTACTTTCCAGATGAGCCGGTAGCACTTAAGCATCAAGAGCCGGTGTTTTATGGTGGAGCCTTTTCTAAAAATGCCTATACCTTCTTAATCAATAGTCAAACTCAACCAAAACCAACTTTATCGGTCATTGAAGACTATTGGTTAGGCGTCGACAGCCAACTGCTGTATAAGGCTCTCGACAATCAGATTAAATTGCAAAAAATACGCATATTCAAGGGCTTTTCAAGTTGGGCTCCCGGCCAACTCGAATCTGAAATTAACCACGGTCTCTGGTATATTCTACCTGCTCAAACCGAGCAACTTTTATCTGATTCACCAGAACTTATGTGGCAAACCCTTATCGATCAAATTAACAGAGACTGGATATAAAATGACCTCCAATGTACGAATTGAGTGCTTTCATGATGCTAAGCAAATTTTTCAATTTTTATATCGGGATCCTGATCTCCATTTGTATTCCATTGGAGACCTTGACGATTTTTTCTGGCAGAGAACACAGTGGTTTGGTCTGATGATCGACGATCAACTCGAAGCCATGGTGTTACTCTATTATGGAAATGATATTCCTGTCTTGCTGGCATTATCTCAAGATACAAACATCATGGCGCATCTGCTAAATACCATTGCGCCCTATTTACCAGGCTCCTGTTACGGACTCATATCAAGAGGCGCAGAAGAAGGATTAAAGGATTTATTTGATCTTGATTTTAAGCAAAAGATGAGCCGAATGATCCTCAAACACCCAGAAAAGCTAGTAGATGATACCAGCAGTACATTTCAGGTAGTTGCATCAGATATCGAATCGCTCTCTCGGTTTTACCATCATAGTTATCCGGAAAACTGGCTTGATTCCAGAATGATTGCTTCAGGAACCTATTACGCCGTAAAACAATCAGATGAGTGGGCAAGCGTTGCAGGCACTCACGTATTTTCACCAAGGTATGGTGTCGCTGCCATTGGTAATGTAACCACCTCTCCCCACGCCAGAGGCCAGGGGCTTGCCCAGCAAGTGACCAGTGCTGTCTGCAAAAAAGCCCTGACTCAGGTAGAACACATAGGATTAAATGTCAGTTCAGAAAATACATCGGCTATTCGAACCTATAGTGAAATTGGCTTTGAAACCTATTGTCATTTTGACGAGTTTTTCATCAGCCGTAAGGTCCGTTAACCGTTATTCAACAGGGTCTTTGAGATCAAATTCGTCTTCACTCTCAAGCCATTGGGTAACTTTTTGACTCAGAGTATCCAGCCCCTGTCGCTTTAGCGAAGAGAACACTTGAACCGAAATCAGATCCTTGTCTTTTTCAATTGCCTTTCGAACCTGTAACAAGGCACTTTGCGCAGGACCTCGTTTCAATTTATCAGACTTGGTTAATAGAATATGACAGGGTAGTCCGCTTGATATCGCCCAGTTTAACATATCGGTATCAAACTCTTTTAATGGGTGTCGGATATCCATTAGCAGCACTAAACCTCTCAACGAAACACGGTCTTTTAAATACTCATCAAGGTGTTTGTCCCATTCTGCTTTAGTCGCCTTATCAACCTTGGCATAACCGTAACCCGGTAAATCGACAATGCGCTGTTTTGGATTACCCATGGTGAAATAATTAAGCAGTCGGGTACGTCCAGGGGTTTTACTGGTTCGTGCTAATTTTTTTTGTTGCGTCAACGTATTCAGTGCGCTCGATTTTCCGGCATTGGATCGGCCAGCGAATGCAACTTCTGCTCCAGTATCCATTGGGCACTGAGAGAGCTTTGAGGCACTGGTTAAAAATTTTGCCTGATGAAAGTTTACAGATGTTATTGCTTTCTGGTCGGTCATGCTAAACATACTCAATTTTTGGCTTTTTTATTGAGCATTCTCAATAAACTGGTCGTAAAGTTTAACCTTTTGGCCGACTCAGACAAAGATTTATTGTGGAATGAATGGAATGAGCCCTGCATAATTGCCGATTTTAAATGACACAAGCAAACTCATACTGAATTATTAGGCATATAGCTGCGTGTTTAATGGACTTCAACCGACGATCTTTCATATAATGCGCGACTGATTTTTAAATTTAGGCTCCAGTTTGCTCTGTAACCTAAAAAATTCCAACGTAACGCTGAAACTATCAGGGATACTCATGAAACGTATTACTACCGCAATCGCAATTTTATTCGCAACAATTGGTTTTGCCCAAGCTGCTGGAGATGCTGGTGCCGGTCAGGCAAAAGCTGGAATGTGCATGGGCTGTCACGGTCCTGATGGCAACAGCTTTGTACCAATGTTTCCTTCTCTGGCAGGCCAGAACGAAGCCTACCTGGTAAAGCAAATGAGTGATATCAAGTCAGGTGCTCGAGTTGTTAACGAGATGACTGGCATTTTGATGGCAATGACAGATGCAGACATGGCTGACGTTGCTGCTTTCTATAGCTCACAAACGGCTAAAGCAGGTCAGGGCGCTGATGCTACATTGGCGGAACTGGGTCAACAGCTATACATGGGCGGTAACAAAGAAACCGGTATTGCCGCTTGTGCAGCCTGTCACTCACCTACGGGTGCAGGTAATGCGTCTGCAGGCTTCCCAAGCGTTAAGGGGCAGCATGCTGTATATGTTAGCAACCAACTTAAGAAGTTCCGTGTGGGTGCTCGTCATGAAGGTGCGGCTACCGCCGATGCCCGAATCAACGATGGCGATGCTGCCATGATGCGCGATATTGCATTCAAATTAAAAGATTTCGAAATCGACGCTTTGGCTGCTTACATCACAGGCATGTAAGTAATTGCAAAGCTTATGAAAAAGCGGCCAAGGCCGCTTTTTTTTTACATTCATTCAGGCACACTTTACTTAGCACACCGCTGAAAAATGTAACCGTAGAAGTTAGGGCAAGGCAAAATCCGACGAAAAAACGCAGTTTACATGGATAAAGAGCATTTTGAAGCGGTTAAAAACGGGGACATAACGATGCAAGTCATTTTTCAGAGGTGCCCTAGATTTAGCAACCTGATTTTGGCAGTAACCCTAACCTGGTGCCCGAGTCATTCAAGGTTCAGCTCTACCTATCATAATAGAAATTATAATAATTACTTGGAGTAATAACGTCATGCGTAAGGTCGCGATTGCAGTTTTGACACTACTATCCACATTTTGGATGTCTGCCCTACAGGCTGAAGAGTTTGTAGAAGGCAAGCACTACCGTTTATTGGAAAAGCCCATTTCTGTAGTGATGGATAAGGGTAAAGAAGTCGCTGTTTGGGAGTATTTTTCTTATCTTTGCGGACACTGTTTCACTTTTGAAGGCCCTGTGACCGATTGGGCAGGTAAGCAAACTGCTAAAGTTCAATTTGAACAGGTTCCGGCAGTATTTAATAGCTCAATGTTACCAGGTGCCCAGACGTACTTTGCATTACAGCTAATGGGTGTCGACAAAGACCATCGCGTTAGTCAGGGTGTCTATGATTCTATCCATCTAGGCAAAGAGCCGGCTAAGAGTCTGAGTCAATACGCTAAAATTGTTAGTAAGTATGGTGTAGATGCCGCCAGTTTTGAAAAAATGGCGAATTCATTTGCCGTTAACGTCAAGGTAAATCAGGCAAAGTCAGCGACAATTAATGCTCGCCTGGAAGGTACCCCTAGCATGCTGGTTGCGGGTAAATATATGGTTATAGCCAACAATTATGTGCCTGGACATCAGGCCGTGTTAGCCGTTGTTGATTACCTGGTCGCCAAAGAGTTAGCAAAATAATTAGAATAGCGGGTGCTTTCGCATCCGCTATAGCATCATGCTGATCTAACCTATCGCAATGATGTTCTGAATAGCAACATCGTTTTCAATTTGCTTGAACTGCATTATTACACTTCTTCAACTATAGTTTTTGTATCGTTTTCAATTTGAAATCTATTGAATAGCAGGAATAACGAGGCCGCCATGGATAGTCAACTCGCAATCCAGAAAGTCACACCACCTGAGTCGAGCACCCATAATTCATTACGCCTATTGACCTGGAATCTACAAGTCGGAATTACCAACCTTAACCTGGCTCATTACGTTGGACGACTATGGCAACATTTTCTACCCTCAACCCTACGACATGAGAGTATTCAGTCAATTGGCCATTTTATAAAATCATTTGATGTGATCGCTTTGCAGGAAGTAGACGCTGGCAGTTTTAGGACAGGCTTTCATGATCAGGGAAGAATGCTATCTCAAATCGCAAACATGAAGTACTGGCACGTCCAGACCAATCGTGATTTGGGGTTCTGGGCACAACATTCTAATGCGGTGTTGTCACGTTTACCCCTTACCGGCGTCGTTGAACATAGCCTGCCGGGTTTATTGCCAGGAAGGGGCGCAATAGAGGTAGACATCCAGTTTCAGGGGCAAGTTATCACCGTATTTATAGCCCACCTTTCCTTAGGAAAACGAGCCCAAAAAAAACAACTTGCCTACTTGTCTGAACAAATACAGAGTCGACCAAATTGTATTTTAATGGGTGATTTGAATGCCACTAGCCAATGGTTGCTTGAAAACTCACCTCTTATGCATACCAATCTTGTGCCACAGCAAACCACTCACACCTATCCTAGCTGGAAACCCAAGAAAGATTTAGATCACATATTGGTTTCAGGTAGCCTTGAAGTCAGTAATTTTCACGTACTTAACCATGATGTATCTGATCACCTGCCCATCGCGCTGGATGTTCGTTTTAAGTGAAACCTTGCACCAGCAGATACCGATAATTAGGGAAAAGATTGAGGCTACAATAGCCTCCTAAATAGACAACGCTAGTTGTTATACGAGTGTGTCATACCCTTCATGTGTTTTTCGTGTTTTCCACCACATTCACTCTTGTCACCATGCATCATGCCAGCATGTCCACGGTGCGGATTATGTGCTGCCATATAGCGATCAAGGCCCTCTAGTTGCTCAACAGTTAAAACAGATGCCATACGCTCCTTTAAAATATCATGGTGGGCATTATGTTCTTCCAGTGTTGACGGTTGGGTTCTTCCCGCCATGGCTGCCCGCATTTCATCCATAAAATCTTGCATAATGACATGAATTTGAGCCTGTTCGTCTTCAGACATACCGAGCTCATTAAAGATATAGGTCATTCCATCATGACTGAACATACCCATATTCATCTTGTCACCGTACATATCGTCATGCATATTTGCGTGCATATCGCCATGCATATTTGCGTGCTTATCGTCATGCATTCCCGAGTGCATCGACCCTAAACTGCCGGCAAATGCATATCCGGTCGCTAAAGCAAAAACGGTAATTAAACCGGCTTGTATCAAGGAATTGATTTTCATGCAGCTGTCCTCATTCGATATAATTTATTCAGATTGGCAATTATGGACTAAATTATCACAAATTATGTGTCGGTATATTAAAAAGAATGTAAACATTCAACATCCGGGGAAAATGTCTGGCAACAAATGACCGTTAACGCATCGAAAATATAACCGCGACGATCATGACCAGAGTAAATACAATTCGTGCGATACGAATCTGGTTAGAATTAGTAAACAGGGGCTTCAAGGTATGACCCAATGACAGCCAGAGTATATCGATCAAGGCAGCGACGAGCCAACAGGTAACTGCAGTAACAATAAATGCCAGCCTGGTATCTGAAACCGGTAACAAAAACTGAGAAAATATGGCATAAAATGTCGCATATACTCCAGGATTTACCAGTATCAATACGATACCAACTTTATAACCGGGCGCATAAACCGAGGCGGGTTCAGTATCGATAGGCGCAGTGATTATTGTGTAGGCAATAAAAAAAATGTAGGCGGCATTCAAAAAATGGAAAACTATGTCGAGTTGAGGATACGCATTAATCGCTCTGGTCAGTCCTAGAGATGAACCCAGAATAACCAGTAACAAACCGGTTAGTTGGCCTAACAATAGAGGGATGCCCTTTTTCAACCCGTATGTGACTCCGGTGGCTGCCAATGCAACGGGAGCCGGTCCAGGTGCCCCTAACATGAGCGCCGTAACCGAGATAAGAATCAACACCTGTTCCAGCATGGTTAGAATCTCCCTGATACATCATTCATGTAAACGTTTTTGCATCTGCTGTTGAAACCAAAAGAACAGCACTACTCCCAATACGCTACAGCCCAGAATCATGGTCATTATCATTATTTGGTATCTGACGGCTATAAGCGGTGATACACCTGAAAGAATTTGCCCCGTCATCATACCGGGTAGCGCGACCAATCCAACTGCCAGCAAACTGTTTATTTGTGGAATCATCGAAGACTGAAATGCCAATCGATGGGCATTGGATGCCGTCTTGTTACTTTGCGTCTCAGAATATAGCCTTTCAGCCGCCAGGCTGACGGCATTCATAGTATTGGCCAAATACATACCGGCTAAAGGAATCAGTGTGCGCGGCTCGTACCAATGTTCAACCTGCATGACGCCTTTTAACGATATGAGCAAATGAATGGTGACCGCAATGACGATGCCTAACAGGGCAGGCAGGTAAATATTGGACTGCTCTTTTACCGGTCGAATGGCAATAACCCCTGCGATTAACGCCATAATCATCACCACCAAGCCTGAATACCAGGGTGACGATTGGTTAAACAAAATCACTAGAGCATAACCCACTAAAATAAGCTGAACCAACATACGGCCGCCCGCTACCAGTACGCCATACGGATTGCTATGCCATCTACCATAGATAAAAACTGACACCATAAAGGGTAATAAACACCAACTTAAGCTCAGCCATGAGATTTCAGCAGCCATCAATAATTCCTTATTTAATCATCATTTTCTTCAGAGGCTTATCTAAAGCGTAGACCCATTTTCGACATTACTAATACGTAATTGCTACTAAAATTGTTTGATAATCTGCTGTAAGTCCAAAATTTTAAAGGCAGATTTGATTCTGATTACATCTGAGACCCAGCATGAGTAATGACATGAGTAATGAGAGTGGTAAGAGTCATGCTGTATGGGTTTATAGAAATCTGATCGAAGGTTCGTGGCTAGAATCCAGCCGGCTAGTCGTTCTGAATCAGGGTCAGGGCCAGGGTCAGAGTCAGAGTCAGAGTGTAGAGCAAACCTATACCCCAGAGGCTTAGCATGCTGAATAAAAACAACATAGTGCCGCGACATGGCGCACATTAAAAGCACAGCGCCGATACAACGATTATTGACAGACTATGGGTTGCCCAGTGGCCTGAATTGAGTTGACTCGCCATGTTATCAAATCAAAATCTATGTTATCAGCCAGAGCCTTCTCTGGCTGATAACGTTTATTCATAAACAAAGATCAGGCAGGATCACAGTTTTCAATTAGGGCAGCGATACCCTGACCTCCACCAATGCACATCGTAATAACAGCGAATTTACCGCCTGTACGCTTCAGTTCGTGAATAGCCTTAACTGTAATTAGCGCACCTGTTGCGCCGATAGGGTGACCCAGTGAGATACCTGAACCGTTGGGGTTCACCTTTTCCCTGGGCAGCCCAAGGTCTTTAATTACTGCCAGTGCCTGGGAGGCAAACGCTTCATTCAGTTCCCAAAGGTCTATATCCGCTATGGTCAAACCGGTTTTTTCCAACAAATGCTTTACCGCCGGTACCGGACCAATACCCATATATTTAGGTTCGACGCCCGCAAAGGCGTAGTCGACCAATTTGACCAGCGGCGTCAACCCTTTAGATTCGGCTAGCGACTTTTCCATCATAACGATGCCGGCAGCCGCATCATTTAAGCCGGAAGCATTTCCGGCGGTAACGGTACCGTCTTTCTTGAATACCGGTCTTAATTTCGCCATATCGGCTTCGGTGACACCATGCCTGACATGTTCATCGGTATCGAAGACCTGAACACCTTTTCGGGTTTTGACTTCAATTGGAAGAATCTGGGAATCAAAAAAGCCATTTTTGATCGCATTCTCAGCACGCTGATGACTTTCCACCGCCAACTGATCTTGTTCTTCGCGACTAATATGCCATTTTTCAGCAATATTCTCAGCGGTTATACCCATATGAACATCGTCAAAAGGACAGGTTAGTGCGCCTGTCATAGCATCAACCATGGCAGCATCACCCATTCGTTGACCAAAACGAGCCGAAGGAAGCCAGTAGGGAACACGACTCATTGACTCTGCACCGCCAGCAACAGCAGCAGTGCAATCGCCCAGCCAAATCATTTGTGCAGCAGAAACAATTGCCTGTAATCCAGAGCCACATAATCGGTTAACCGTTACTGCCGGCGTCTCTTTAGGTAGGCCACCATTAATTGCAGCAACCCGACTGATGTACATATCTTTACGATCAGAATGTAACACGTTGCCAAAAACAACATGGCCTATATCTTTGCCCTCAACGCCGGCTTTCTTGACCACATCCTTAACTATTTCAGCAGCAAGCTCGGTAGGCTTCACATCTTTCAGGCTACCACCAAAATCTGCTATGGCGGTTCTGGAGGCACTTAATATGACAATTTCTGGTCTGGACATAGTAATTATCTCTCCTATTTAAACAGGTGTTTGAATTTCCAATGAGCACGAATGTAGTACATATTAGAAACGAAGGCAAAAGTAAAAAAGCGGAGACTTGGCCTACAAACCAGGGAAATAACCTGTAAATAGTGGCAAATTCAAGAGGGCGCTACGTCGGACTTTATGAGAGCCCTAATAAGAAGAAATGGATATTAATAAAATTCGGTATTTATAAAAGGAATTAACGATAAAATCAGTGCTTGCTCATAATACTGACTCCGATCGATTAAGCCACCGGTTAGCAACCCGACTGCGCCCCCCTGTTGTTTTGAATTATTTTGTCTAAATACCAGGTCATCGGCAGCACCAAGCTCCATGCCTTCGGCAACAAGACGGGCAATCTGTTGCGGCAAACCAAAACTGGCTGTGCGCGCCTTACCCTCTCCCTGAGAAGTCTTAACAAACATCCAGGCAAATGCTTCCAGTTCGTTTCCAACCATTTGGCAACCACCCTCCAGACCCACCCAATAACAGGCATCCGGATATTCATTAGCACAATGAAAGGCTCTATTCTGCGCTCCTTTCAGGGTTTCAGCATCAGACATTGGCTGGTCACTAACACCCGAAGGAGCCGTACACGCCATAACATTAAGCATTTCTTGCGGAAAGACCTGCTGAAACGCCCGTTTAACGGCATTCAACTTGACCGGATTATGAGAGCCGACAACAATATGCACCTATGCAGCCTCCAGGCTAATGGTTAAGACGTTGTTGATTCAGGCTTCCAATTTCATTTTGTGCCGAATCCAGGATTCAAAGCCTGACTGGTCGTGATTAATCGGCTCCATAGAAAAGGTAGTAAAACCTAAACGGCGATAACAACTCACCGCATTTTTATTATGTTCAAACACAGACAACTCAAATTCTTTTGCCTTGAACTCATTGGTAGCCTTATCCATTACCATTCTCATAAGGATTGCCCCCCTGCCTTTGCCTCTGCTTTCTGGCCTGGCAATCAATACACGGCAAATTCTGAACTTTCGTTTGCTGGTTCGAATGAGTTCGATATAACCGGCTGGCTCTCCCTCGTCTATAAACAAATAGGGATACACACTCTTATGTGCAACGTGCTGCGATATTTGTTCAGCATCAAGCGGCCACTGGTAGGCCGGACCGCCCCACAGATAATTAAACTCTTGATCCGGAATCCATTGAATCAATAAATCATAATGA
>Ga0224506_10000296_pt1 | contig 46251 bp, 44 predicted proteins | sample SF_Jan12_sed_USG_2_FD_169108 | JGI IMG/M metagenome (GOLD analysis project Ga0224506, IMG submission 169108) | Sediment microbial communities from San Francisco Bay, California, United States - SF_Jan12_sed_USGS_8_1 | ecosystem: Environmental > Aquatic > Marine > Sediment | place: USA... | reverse complement strand
TAAAAAACTGGCCTTAACTGCCTTACTACTGGTTTCATCACAATTCACCTTTGCGGCAGGCAATGCAATAGGTACCGATTTCATTCGAATGCTGGATAATGGTCAGGTTATTGGCAGCAGTTTTAACGTCATATACCAGAAACCTCTGCCAAAGGGCAATGCAGGCTGGTTTAACCTTGCTCTTGCAGACAATGGCGGTTTATTGCTAGAAGGTGCCTATAAATCCTATACAACGAATTATATGTCGGGTGTCTATTATCAGGCTGGATTGGTTTTTTACGACACTACAAATAATACTGATATAGGGCTGACCGGTGCTATCGGTTACGAGAGCTCTCCTGCCCCTGGCTTTTTACTTTTTGGAACCGTTAAAGGCATGGTTGTACCTAACAACGCGTTTCAATACACGCCGATGCTGGGTGCCATGTTTGTTTTCTAGCTTCTTGTTACACCTAAACTAAAAAGGCTGCCAATGGCAGCCTTTTTTATAAAGCATTTTATCACTCACCTTTATCGCCAGGTAAAGGCTTCATGTGAGGAAATAAAATGACATCTTTAATGGTTGAGGTGTTATTAAAAAACATCACTAAACGATCAATACCAATCCCCTCTCCTGCTGTGGGAGGCAAACCGTATTCTAGTGCATGAATATAATCAGCATCATAGAACATGGCTTCATCATCACCTGCATCTTTCTCAGCTACCTGCTGTCTAAAGCGCTCAGCCTGATCAACCGGATCATTTAACTCAGAAAATCCATTGGCAAGCTCTCTGCCACCCAGGAAGAATTCAAATCGATCCGTCACTAATGGGTTATCGTCGTTACGCCGTGCTAAGGGTGAAATTTCTGCCGGATAATCAGTAATAAATACAGGACCAAACAGGTTCTCTTCAACCGTTTCTTCGAAGATTTCCGTATGAATACGCCCGATACCCCAGCTATCTTTGACCTGAATACTTAATTTTTGAGCGACCTCGGCCGCTGATTCCAGGGTATTAATGTGGTCAGCCGTCAAATCAGGGTTATATTTCAAGATCGAATCAAACATACTCAACCGTTCGAAAGGCTGTGCAAAATCATACTCACGATCCTGGTAATTAATCTGTAATGTGCCAAGAATATCTTGTGCTAACTGACGCAACATATCTTCTGTCAGATTCATCAGGTCTTTGTAATCAGCAAAGGCCTGATAGAACTCTAACATGGTGAATTCCGGGTTATGCCGGGTAGATACACCTTCATTCCTGAAGTTTCTATTAATTTCGAAAACACGGTTAAAACCACCAACGACCAATCGTTTCAGGTATAACTCAGGTGCGACACGCAGATACATGTCAATATCCATGCTGTTATGGTGGGTAACAAATGGACGCGCTGTAGCCCCACCTGGTATCACCTGTAACATAGGTGTTTCAACTTCCATATAATCGCGGCTTTTAAGAAAATCACGAATACCGTCAATTACCTTTGATCGTACAATAAATGAATGACGGGTTTCTTCACTGATAATCAAATCAACATAACGTTGACGATACTTCATTTCCTGGTCAGCCAGACCATGGAATTTGTCTGGTAACGGACGAAGTGTTTTCGTTAAAATCTTAAATTCACTGATATCGTCAACATTGACGTATAACTCACCCTTTCCGGATTTGCTTAATGACCCTGAAACACCCACCCAGTCACCAATATCCAATAACTGCCAGTCATCAGAAATTTTTTGATCCTGTTTGGCCAGATAAAACTGAACCGTTCCAGAAGTATCTCGAATCGTGACAAAAGGGCCACCACGACGCATCACACGTCCCGCCACAGACACCTTTAATTTCTTGGCTTCGATCTCTTCTTTTTCAAGATGCTTGTAATCAGCCTGTAAATCACCGGCTTTAAAGTCAGGTTTGAAATCATTTGGATAGGCATTGCCTCTTAACTCTGCCAGCTTTTCTAATTTTTGCCGGCGCTCTGCAATAATATGATTTTCGTCCTGTGGAATCTGGTCATTCATAATGTTATCCATCAATACTCTGTTAGAGCCCTTTCTTTAGGGATGCTTCAATAAACCGATCCAGATCACCGTCCAGAACCGCCTGTGTATTACGGGTTTCAATACCCGTTCGCAAATCTTTAATCCTGGAATCATCCAATACATATGAACGAATCTGACTTCCCCAACCAATATCAGATTTTGAATCTTCCATGGCCTGAGCTTCTTCACTACGTTTACTCAGTTCAAGCTCATACAGTTTGGCTTTCAACTGCTTCATTGCCTGATCTTTATTTTTATGTTGTGAGCGGTCGTTTTGGCACTGCGTCACTGTATTGGTCGGCAGGTGCGTAATTCGCACAGCAGATTCAGTTTTGTTAACGTGCTGACCACCGGCTCCAGACGCCCGATACACATCAATACGCAAATCCGCAGGGTTAATTTCAATGTCGATATTGTCATCGACTTCAGGAGAAACAAATACAGAAGAGAAAGAAGTATGTCTGCGATTACCCGAATCAAAGGGTGATTTCCGTACCAATCGATGCACACCCGATTCGGTTCGCAACCAACCAAATGCATATTCACCTTCAAACCGAATAGTTGCCGACTTAACGCCTGCAACATCACCGGCAGAACATTCCATTAATTCCGTTTTAAAACCCTTGGCTTCACCCCATCGTAAAAACATTCTAAGCAGCATTTCAGCCCAATCCTGAGCTTCTGTACCACCTGACCCAGCCTGGATATCCAAATAAGCACTATTGGGATCCATGGGCTGTGAAAACATTCGACGAAATTCAAGTTTACCCAGAAGCCCATCTAGTCGGGATAACTCTGCAATAATGTCTGTAACCGCCTCTTCATCATTTTCATCTGCGGCCATCTCAAGTAGATCTGAGCAATCTTCTACACCTGATTCCAGCTCATCAATCGTTGATACGACAACCTCTAAAGAAGATCGCTCCTGACCCAGCTGTTGCGCTTTCTCAGGTTCATTCCAAACAGCAGAGTCACCTAGCAGTAATTCGACTTCTTGTAACCGTTCTTTCTTATTGTCATAGTCAAAGATACCCCCTAAGCACGTTTGTACGCACTTCAAGGTCTTTAATCATTTCTTTTTGAGGATTAATTTCCACAGTTATTATCTCTAAACATGTAAGTTCATATGATAGATACCCAGAATCTCTTAAAATCGGGTAATACAGAGCGTCAGTAAATACAAGTGAATCAATCAGTATCTATCCATTAAAAATTGGCATGCGATTTTAACGGAAATAGATCCGCCTTTACAGGCGATTGCCATTGAAATAATGATAATTATCCTAAATAGATAGAATAAACATCAATAATTTTGGAATATAGGTCATACACTCAGTAGATATTGATCATTAAACGCATAGAACCCTTCTTTTAAACAGCAACACTTTCAACCCTTTATCAGAATCTATCTCTTCAATCTCCTCGGGATTCTCAAGTCGCTGTTCAAATGAAAAGTCTTCACCTAACACCCTACTGACCTGAGTTAAAAATTCAGAGACTGTTACGACAGGATCATTTAGGGTTAGCATCAACCAGCCTCCTTCGACAACCCAGTCTGCACATCGATTGAGCAGTCGATTATATTGGCTAATCGGATCAAAACTTCGTTGTTTCGTGGGAGGGTCAATCACAACAATATCATAGGGTCCTAATTTAGAAATTTTTCCTAAACTTTTACTAATATCATGTGCTAAAAATCGATTCTTTGACCCTGATTGATTTTGTTTAAGGTTTTTTTGGCCCTGATTCAGCGCCGCCCGGCTCATATCCATATTAAGGGTTTCAATGGCTCCTCCAAGTGAAGCAGCAACCGAAAAACCACAGGTATAAGAGAACAAATTAGCAACTTTCGCATGACGTGAATGGTTTTTTAACCAGGCGCGACCATGTCGCATATCCAGAAACAACCCTGGGTTCTGAGAGTTAAATGTCAGTAAATAATGGGCATCGGCCTCTTTAACCCAGAAGTCATCAGCTGGCTGACCATCATAAAATGTCCAGGGACTCTTGTTTTGCCAACGACGTTGAACACAGAACTGAAATCCTAATGTGTTTGCAAGCGCCCCAATAGCCGAAACCCATGTCGCCTCGTCGCGTTCTGTGTAGAATACTAAAGCCAGTAATTTACCGTATTTTTCGATATTAAAATGATCCGCCAATTCATAACATTTTCCTCTTCCATGAAACAGGCGCCTACACTCATCAACATCAAGATGATCCAGTCGTTGCCGAATAATGTTAATAATATCTGTGACTTGAGTTACTAAATGAGAGTCCAATTTGTATACACCGTTTAACTTTGTCGAATATTTCACAATTAGTTGATAAATTTTAGATAGGTTTTTCAGAATTTTTATGTATTATAAAACAAACCAAAAATAAAAAGGGTAGGACATATGACTCAACTCGATAATAAGTCTTCAAAAGATCTGGTAGATTTTCATGGCGCTGCAATAATTGATAAAAATGGCCAGGAAACACCCATTACCGAGGCAATGGTTCAAAAGGCCTGCAAAAAACTTCAAGATAAAAATTTAGCCAAAAAACCTCAGCACTGAAAACCGACTGCTTTTACTCTGGCCTGATAATGAAATGGAACTGAATGAATTGTCAGGCAACTTAGTTCTCTTCTAATGCCATACTCTTTTCTCATCAAATCGAAACGTTTACTAATCTGGGTACCATCAACCATAGTTCCTAAAACTGATGTCATAAGCTCACTATCACCCGTAACACTCATAACCCTATTGATCGCGTTATCCAGATTTTGCTCAAAGGATAAATCCTGTATCCAGGTATATTCATCCGGTACGCTGTCATTTGAAAGCGGCTCTTGTACCCCCTCATTGCCAGCCCATTGATCCAAAGCCTGCCTGAGCATCCAGCTGCCTCTAATTCTGCCATCTAAACTATAACCAGCAATATGAGGAGTCGCGATCAAACATTGATCCATTAACGACTTTGTAGGCACGGGTTCGTGTTCCCACACATCAAGAACCAAACTGAAATTCTTTCCCTGACGTAATGATTGCAATAAAGCCTGTTCGCTGAGGACAGCACCCCGACCTGCATTAATGATTAACGCTTCCGGTTTAATTTGAGCAAATTCTTGTGTACCCAATAAATGATGCGTTGGATACAATCCTTCCCGGGTATAGGGTGTGTGAACGCAAATAATATCGGCTGATAAGGCTTCTTGGAGCGAAACAAAGGTTTCCGGCGATTCAATTGCTTTAAAGGGGTCATTTCGAAGGACTGACATGCCCATAGCTTCAAATCGGTTTGCAACCCGACTACCGACATTACCACAGCCAATCACAGAGGCTGTTTGACTGAGCCAGGTTTCATTGTTTTTCGTTAACCACAGACTCACTGCCGCCATAACATAATCTGCTACAGCCTCAGCATTGCAGCCTGGACTATTGCTAAAGGTAATCCCTTGAGAAGCGAGCCAATTAAGATCTATATGATCAGTGCCTATTGTAGCACTGCCTACAAATTGAACGGGAGTATCCTGAAGAAGCGCGGCATTCACCTGAGTGATGCTTCTTACTAATAAGACGTCAATACCCTGCAAATGTTTATTGGTAATTTGCCGTCCAGGCATTTTAATGATTTTACTGGCAACCTCGCTAAACAATTCATTTACCAGAGGCATATTTTCGTCAGCTAAAATTCTAAACATAAATTAAGAGGGTGTTTGCTCTATGTGCCAATCTTCAGGAGGTTCTTCCAGATTGATTTTGTTACCAATAAATTTTTCAAGATCCGGAATCAAAAATGAATCATCTTCACAGGCAAATGAAATTGACTTGCCTTTTTTACCTGCACGCCCGGTTCTGCCAATACGGTGAACATAGTCTTCTGGATCTTCGGGTAGCGTAAAATTAACGACATGACTAACATTATCGACATGTATACCCCGGCCTGCCACATCCGTGGCCACCAAAATTTTCACCTGACCTTTTTTAAATTTATCCAGGGTGGTTAAACGCTTATTCTGTGGCACTTCACCCGATAACATTAAACAATCAAATCCATCTTTTCTTAACCGTTCGTTTAGCGTTCGAACCAGATCTCTGCGGTTGGCAAAAATCATGACCCGGTCAATATCGTCCGTCGACAACAGGTGCTTTAACAAGGCGTATTTTTCATTAGCACTGATAAGAAATACTTTTTGTTCAACCGAATCAGACGTTTTCATTTCTGGTTCAATTTCAACCTGGTAAGCATCCATGGTCCATCGATTAGCCAAATTCACGATATCGTTAGAAAATGTTGCGCTAAACATTAATGTTTGGCGATTTTCTCGCGTCGGAGTGGCACGTTCAATTGATTTAACATCAGGAATAAAACCCATATCCAACATACGGTCTGCTTCATCAATAACCAGGGTCTCAACCTGGTCCAGAAACAATTCTTTGCGACGCATGAAGTCGATCAGACGACCAGGCGTAGCGACAACAATATCTACAGGTTTTCGTATCTGTTTTAGTTGGGTATCTATGTCCATACCACCCACTAAAGCAGCCACTTTAAAATCAGTAAAATAGGTGAGTTGCTTTGCATCATCAGCAATTTGCAGCGCTAATTCCCGCGTGGGTGCTAGGATAAGTGCGCGCGGCTCTGCGTCATACTGCTCAGCGACAGGGTTATCAATTAAGTCTGTAATTAACGAGATTAGAAATGCAGCAGTTTTACCCGTACCTGTCTGGGCTTTACCAATGACATCAAGACCTTCCAGTGCAAATGGGACAGTTTTAGCCTGTATTGGACTGCAATACTCAAACCCTAAACGATGGATAGCTCTCATCAAAGAGTCAGGCAAATCCAAATCATGAAAACGAACCCTACCTTCTTGTGGCTCAACTTGAAAATCATCAATTGACCAGGGCTTACTTCGTTCGGAATCCCTTTGCTGTCGGTGGCTGGGTTTACGCTTATTACTGTTCATAGAATCCTGCTTTGATTATGATGCACTATCGCAAAAACATTATGCGCCGCAGTGTATCTAAATGTCGTTGTTAAACCTAGACTTTTGTTTGCAAAGGTTCATTTCATCGGGTATAAGCGGTAAAATCGACTCTTTAGACCCCTATATGGCTGATCCTTAATTTATAGCTCTGATACAACGAATATGATCTGGCAGGCAATGTAAATGTAAGACTTCAGTAATCTCTCTATCAGAGAGCTCAGGGTTACTAATAATGATCTTAGAAATCTCAACAATTTGAGCATCGGTAAACTTGACGACCTGATGTATATCCAAAACATTTTCACTTAACAATTTACACGCAATTCCAAATGTTCGACCCACACTGATATCAAGTTTCTGAGCAATGCTTTCAGGACTTTTACCCTGTTGCAGCAATATAACCAATTGTGACTCAATATCTTTATTTTTCTCTTTTTTAGCCTTTGGCGACTGCGTACGATGCAGTGCTAATTCATCGAGAAACTGCTGTCCATATCGGGCTAATTTCTTTTGACCCACTCCTGAGACAACAGCCATTTCATCCAGAGTTGAAGGTTTAAGAGCGATCATATCCATTACTGTTGTGTCCGGAAAAACCGCATATGCCGGAATATTGGCAGAATCTGCCAATACTTTTCGAAGAGACCTTAGCGCATCCCAAAGACCCTGATCTTCGTCTGCCAGATGATGATCTGTATACTTTGATTTTTTACGAATGATCTCTTTTCTTAGAGCATGATGACTGAACGTGACTTTTTGCTCGCCTTTCAACGCAGGTCTACATCGCTCATCTAATGTTAATACGCCATAATCTGCATCAACATTAAGGTACCCCTTTGCGATCAATTGTCTAAAAATACTTTTCCACTCATTGGCATTCCTCGTCTTACCCTTGCCAAATAGTGCCAGGGAAGTATGTCCGGATTGTTGCGCACGGTCAGAAGCTTCTCCAACTAGTATCGAAATCACATAACTCACTCCAAACCTTTGACCCGTTCTATACACAGCAGACAAGGCTAATTGAGCTTCGTGTGAACCATCCCAGGTCTTTGGTGGATTCAGGCAAACATCACAATTGCCACAAGGCTTTGGGTAGTTTTCTCCAAAATATCGCAACAAGACCTGACGCCGGCAGTGTACCGCTTCACAAATAGCCAATAAGGCTTCCAAACGAGCATTTTCTATGCGCTTTTGAATATCATCAGAATCTGACTGATTGATCCAGCGCTTGAGTTGAATAGCATCATTTAAACCATACAATAATAGTGTCTCTGCAGACTGTTGATCTCTACCAGCTCGCCCCATCTCCTGATACCAGGCTTCTACATTCTTTGGCAGGTCAACATGCAATACAAACCGGACATTAGGTTTATCAATACCCATACCAAAGGCAACGGTCGCTACGACAACATGACCCTCCTCTCTTAAAAAACGACTCAAAATAGTTTTACGGTCCGCACTATCCATACCTGCATGATATCCAATCGCCTGAATACCCTCTTCTCTCAACCATTGTGCAAGCTTTTCCGTTTTTTTACGAGACTGGCAATAAATGATTCCAGACTCATTTTGATAGGACTTCAAAAACCGAAGAATCTGTTGTTTTTCATTGTCTTTTGTTTCTATATTAATTCGAATATTGGGTCGATCAAACCCCTCAATAAAATGTTGAGCATCGTTAAGATATAACCGATGTTGTATGTCTTCTCGGGTACGATCATCTGCTGTAGCAGTGAGTGCAATTCTTAGCACCTCAGGCTTACGCTCTATAAATTGCGTGATTGCCAGGTAGTCGGGCCTAAAGTCATGCCCCCATTGAGAAACACAATGAGCCTCATCAACGACTAATAAAGCGATGTTGAGCTGTAGTATCCAGTTTTGGAAGGATTCTGCTGCCAGTCTTTCTGGAGCGATATATAAAATTTTTAATTCACCTGACCGGATACGACTGACAACCTGTGATTGCTCCGCTCTTGACTGAGAAGAATTAAGAAAGTCTGCTGCAATACCTAATTGCTGTAATGACGACACCTGATCCTGCATTAATGCAATTAATGGGCTGACTACAAGCGTTAATCCGCTAAGATATATAGCAGGAAGTTGATAACAGATTGATTTCCCGCCACCGGTAGGCATAATCACCATCGCATTTTGACCTGAAATCAGGCTACTGATGACTTGCTCCTGAGGATGGCGGAATTGATGATACCCAAATACCTGCTCTAATATGTGGGTAATATGTTGACGATGTTCGTCAGCCTGACCATAACCTGTTAAATTGGAATTTTCCATGCACCCACTATCTGAAGACGAACTCGATCAATTATTTGACTACTTTAATGCAGAAGAACGCTCTGAAGACTGCCTGGACTTTTATGGTCTTCACGGTCTTTTAACTGCAAATTGTATTAGCCCTGTAAAATTAGACACAGCAGCCATCGTTGACAAGCTATTTGATGGTAAACCTGACTTTACATCTGCTGAACTGGCAAAAGATTATACGGATCTAATCGCTCGTCTCCTAAAACAAATTGAAAATGAACTGGTAGATGATGAACAGGTGGCCTTACCTTTTGACCTGTCTACTGATGTCGAGAACGATGAACAACATTCCTGGTGTGCCGGGTTTCTTGATTTAGTTTTTGAGCAACAAGACGATTGGTTTTCATTTGATGAGGAAGCGGTTGCAACCCTGCTACTGCCAATTGAAGTTGGCTCAGAGCTATTTGCTGATGAAGATGATTTTAAAGAAATCGCTCAGGATAAACCTTTAAAGCAAAATATTATCAACCAGATACCTGAAGTACTGATTGATCTATTTTTGCTTACTCAGGTACCGGTAAAGGGTAAAAAAACGCACTAATAGAGCCTGACCCGTATATTAATGCAATAAGCTGGAAATTTGTCTTATTGCATTAAATTTATTGCGCCTTCTAGCCTCCACTACCAGCACAATCTGGTGTTTCGAAATTCTTCGGATCTTTTTTCCACTCTTCTGGTGTTAACAAATGAAGGGACAGAGCATGAATCGGACCAGCCAACTCTTCCTTTAACAGCTCATATACCTGCTGATGTCGTGCTACCTTAGATATGCCACTAAAGTACTCTGATACTGCAATCACATTAAAATGAGTTTCTGAATTAGCGGGTACGTGATGCTTATGACTCTCGTTAATAATTTCAATATGTGTTGGCTGTAATAATGATTCAATTTTTACACGAATATGATCTTCAACTTCCATATGTCTCCCCTTAATTAACGAATCACTCACGACACTAAGCGACTCCATGCCCCTTGGAGGCGGTCCATATTCGGTACCACTGCTCATTGCTTAGTGTGAATTCACTGGCTTTAACGGCTGATCTAATACGCTCGATATTACCCGATCCTAACAAAATGGTTGGCTGACCTGGCAACTTCTGCATCCAACTATAGATAACTTGCTCAATAGTATCAGCCCCTAATTCATCAGCAATCGCTAGTAACTCTTTACGAATTCTATCAAGCTGAGTAGTCTTTTCATTAAAGATACGTCCTCCGGCTAGAGCCGACCAAATCATGGGACGAATATTTAATCGCTGCAATTGTTCCATTGTGCCATCTTCAAAGACATCCATATTTAGAGGATTAAGCTCGATTTGATTGGTAACAAGGTTATCGTCCATTCGTGATTGTAAGAGATCTAACTGACCGGTAGTAAAGTTAGACACGCCAAATGACAACACCTTTCCTGACTGCTTTAATTGATGAAACACTTCTGCAACTTCATCAGCATTCATTAAAATATCCGGACGATGAATCAACAAGCAATCAATATAGTCTGTTCCCATGTGAGACAGAGAGTTTTCAACCGATTGGATAATATGAGCGGCACTCGTATCGTAATAATTAATCTTTCGATCAGGATGTTGATCAGAACATAACTTAATATCACACTTAGTAACTATTTTTAATTGTGATCTTAAACTGCTGTCCAGCTTGAGTGCGTTACCAAATAAACTTTCACACCGATAATCCCCGTAAATATCAGCATGATCAACCCAATCAATCCCAAGTTCCAGGTGTTGCTTTATAAATGAAACTAACTGCTGATCAGACAAATTCCAGTCTGCCAGTCGCCAATACCCCTGAATAAAGTTTGAAAAAAAATGTTGAGAAGCGTTTTCAGAAATGCTCATCTACTTTCTCGTTTTTTAAAATAATTGAAGTCACAGAATAATTATTAGCATGGATAACTTTAAGGACACCATAACACCAGTGTCCTTTCTCAACTGATACCCAAGAAGCTAATAATCAGCCGTATACTTCATGAGGTAACCAGGTAGCCAGTTCAGGCCACATTGCCAATATTGAAATTACAATGAGCTGGATAATAATAAATGGGATAACACCACGATAAATCGTTTCAGTAGTCACTGATGGCGGAGCAACACCTCTTAGATAAAACAAAGCGAATCCAAACGGTGGTGTTAAGAATGACGTTTGTAGATTTAATGCAATCATAATTCCTAACCAAACAGGATCTACACCCATCATCAGCAATACAGGACCAACAATTGGCACGACAACCAGTGTTATTTCAATAAAGTCCAGAATAAAACCTAATAAAAACATGACTAACATGACGGCAAAAATAGCGCCAAACTTTCCACCAGGAATACTCATCAACATGTCGTGTACTAAATCATCGCCGCCAAATCCGCGGAATACTACAGCAAATACTGAAGCACCAATGAAGATAACAAAAACCATACTGGTGACTTCAAGTGTTGACAATGACACTTCTTTAATTCGTTTTAGATTTAATTCTTTCTTACTAAGCGCCAGAAGCATGGCTCCAATGGCACCAACAGAAGCGGCTTCAGTCGGTGTGGCAACACCCGCAAGAATCGACCCCAAAACGGCCAGAATCATTAATAATGGCGGAGCCAATACCTTGATGACATTAAATAACAAGCCCTGATCAGAGATAGATTTACGATCATCTACGTCCATTGCCGGTACCGTCGATGGCTTAAAGACTGCTAATCCCAGAACATATACAATATACAGACCCACTAAAACCATTCCAGGCCCTATCGCGCCTAGAAACAAATCAGTTACAGACACAGTTTCTGGTGAGAAAATACCCTGTCGCAGCTGTGCTTGCTGGAATGCTGAGCTCATGACATCACCCAGAATTACCAATACTATTGAAGGAGGAATAATTTGACCCAGAGTACCGGAGGCACAAATAATTCCGGCAGACAGCCCTTTATCATAACCCCGATTAATCATAGCCGGTAACGACAACAAGCCCATGGTAACAACAGTAGCACCTACGATGCCTGTACTAGCGGCCAATAACATTCCCACAATAATGACCGATATCCCCATTCCGCCACGCATGGGTCCAAATAGAGCTGCCATAGTATCCAACAGTTCTTCAGCAATTTTTGCTCGCTCTAGCATGACCCCCATAAATACAAATAATGGCACGGCTAACAACGTTTCATTTGTCATAATGCCATAAATACGATTAGGAATTGAGCCCAGAGTACTAACATCAAAAGTCCCGGTTACCATACCGATTCCGGCCACAATCAAGGATGTACCTGCAAGTGCAAAAGCAACCGGAAAACCGACCATAATGACTACACAAACGGCTAAAAATAAAACAAGTGCCATATATTCCATGGAATAAACTTACGCCTCTTTTTTATATTCTTTATAATTTTTTATAATCTCGGAAATTGCCTGCAGTGACATTAAAACTGCAAACATTGGAATAGTTGTCTTTAACAAGTAAACCAGATCAAGTCCTGCAGCTTCCTTTGACCCCTCAAGTAGACTCCATGAGAAAATCACATAGGGCATACTGACATAGAAGATTAATATCATCGTGGGGATAAGCAGAAACATATTTCCAAAGATATTAATCAATGCCTGTTGCTGCAGAGTTCGGTTTTTGAAAAAGATATCAACACGAACATGACCTCCTTTTAAATAGGTATAAGAACCACCCAACATAAAGACACCGGCAAACATGTACATAATCAATTCTTGAACAAGAATACTGCCTTCACTGAAGACATATCGCATAACAACAATGACAAATGTGGTGACCACCATAAAAAAACATAACCAGGCAACAGCATTTCCTAGTTTTGTATTCATAAAATCAATTTTTTGAGAAACAAACTCTAATTTTCCAGGCATTTATTAACCCTACTAATAATCATATTTTTATATTCTTATACGACGCTTCGACCACCCAAACGCGTTGCTCTGACTATGCTTCTTTGCGTTCAAAAAATCAATGAACAAAACAAAAATTAATGTAAATATAACCCTCTCATTTAGCCTTAAAACACCAACAACCCAAGACATTAGACTAAAGGCTAATAATTATTAAATGATTAGAACTACCTTATGTAAAAAATTACATGCTATTGTTAAAAGGATATTTCAAAACCATAAAAAATAAGTCATAAATATTGGGGAGAATGAGTCTAATGAAACGTCGTGACGTCATAAAAACTATTGGTTTAGGCGCAGCAGCCTTAGGTACCGGAGCACTGGTAACAGGTTGCGGTAAAGAAGAAGCAGCCGTTGTTGCACCTGTCGCTGAGAAAAAAACCTGGGAATGGAAAATGGTCACTACCTGGCCTGCAAACTTTCCTGGCCTGGGTGTCGGCGCAAACAATCTGGCAAAATTAATTACCGAAATGACCGATGGTCAAGTAAAAGTCAAGGTATATGGCGCTGGTGAACTGGTTCCTGCACTGGAAATTTTCGATGCTGTATCTCAGGGCACAGCTGAAATGGGCCATGGAGCTTCATATTATTGGCGTGGTAAGAGTGAAGCAGCTCAGTTTTTTGCAGCGGTTCCATTTGGTCTAACAGCTCAGGAAATGAATGGCTGGTTGTATCATGGCGGTGGCATGGAGCTATGGGAAGAAGTCTACGACCAGTTTGGTCTGGTACCAACTGCAGCCGGCAACACCGGTGTACAGATGGCTGGTTGGTTTAACAAAGAAATCAATACCGTTGATGACCTTAAGGGTCTTAAAATGCGTATCCCTGGATTGGGTGGCTCGGTACTGAAGAAAGTGGGTGGTACTCCGGTTAACCTACCTGGTGGCGAAATCGCACCGTCTCTTCAGTCTGGTGCAATTGATGCAACTGAATGGGTAGGCCCATACAATGATATGGCGTTTGGTCTCCACAAGGCTGCCAAATTCTATTATTACCCGGGCTGGCATGAGCCAGGTACAACTCTTGAGTGCTTCATCAGCAAAACAGCATTACAAGAATTACCTGAACACCTACAATCTATTGTTCGCAACGCCTGTCGTGTTGCCAACCAGGATATGCTAGCAGACTTTACTGCACGAAATAATTCAGCTCTGGATACTCTGGTTAACGAACACAATGTACAGCTACGTCGCTTACCCGACGCTGTACTAAGTGATCTACGCAAAGCTTCTGAAGAAGTGTTACAAGAAGTTGCTGCTAAAGATGATCTAAGTAGACGTGTTTACGAATCTTTCTATAACTTCCGTAAGCAAGCTATCGAATGGCACAATGTTTCTGAACGCGCATACTATGATGCTCGTGCAAATACATAAACCCTGTTGATATCACTAAAAGCGATCTTCGGATCGCTTTTTTTTGTCCAAAAATTGGGATAACCTGAAATATCAGTTCAAATATAAGACTACCGGGCATCATTGCACGGAATAATGTTAAGCGCTTTCTAAGGACTAAAACTTCAGGAATCGTCAGCTAAAGCAGACTCATACGGGTTCTGTATTCAATGTTTTAAAAGCAAAAGTTAATCAGATTTCCCTTATGTGTAAGAATAGGCTTCAGCTTGCGATATCGGGTTATCATTGAGTCAGCATTGCAATTGTTAACCAAAATTTCAGGAGTCGTCAGCTAAAGCAGACTCATACGGGTTCTGTATTCAATGCTTTAAAGCATGATCGTGGCATAAGTTGAACAGGCTTTCACTATTTGTAAGAGTAGGCTTCAGCCTGCGATATCAGGTTATCATTGAGCCAGTATTGCAATTGTTAACCAAAATTTCAGGAGTCGTCAGCTAAAGCAGACTCATACGGGTTCTGTATTCAATGCTTTAAAGCATGATCGTGGCATAAGTTGAACAGGCTTTCACTATTTGTAAGAGTAGGCTTCAGCCTGCGATATCAGGTTATCATTGAGCCAGTATTGCAATTGTTAACCAAAATCTACTTCGCCAGCCTTCCTGTCTGCTGATGGAAAAACAATGAAATCAGCGTGCCAATAAATACTAAAAACATGGCAAGAATCTGATACAAAGAAATCTTAATATCTAAAAATATCACTGAAAAAAACAGTGCAAAAACCGGAAGCATATTAATCGATAAACTGGTTACTATAGCCCCACCACGCTTCACAGCCATATTCCATAAAAAGTAACTCGCCAAAGCTGGAAATATTGCAATATATGTCAAGAAATAAGGCGTATTCTGAGCCAACCAATTTGGTTGCGAATAATTAATGAGATCCCAAATATAAAGGGGTAATGAAAATACGGTGCCCATTCCGATTAAACAAAGAAGCAAAGCCGCGGTATGAATTTCAGATGGGACTTTCCGTAATAGCACCGAGTATAGCGAAAATGAAAACACAGCAAACAGCATAATCAGGTCACCAATATTAACCCCGCTTACCTGCTTATTACTGCTCACCATCACCAATACCACTCCTGAGAATGCCAAACTAATCCCTAAAATGTCTTTTACTTTAAATTGATGCTGACCCAGCACCCAGGAGATTAATAGAATCAGCGCCGGCATGGTTGCTGTGATGATACCAACATTACCAGGACTGGTTGTTTGAAGTGCCAGATATTGAAAAGCATTATAGATAGTAATACTCAAAACAGACAACAGGCTAATGAGTGCTTTGTGCTGCCAAATTAAAGAAAATTGTCTGAGAACCTTTGGCAATGCGTAAGGCAGCAAAATACAAAACGCCAAAACCCAACGCCAAAAATTAAGTGAAAAAGGCGGAACTGTATCTGCCAAAACCTTCCCTACAATCGCATTTCCGGCCCAGAAAATAGTTGCCGTGATTGCAAACATAAAAGCGATGGTACCTGGTAACCGAAACATAGTTAATTCTACTCAATGGATGAAAAGTTAATTACAATAATTTCGTATAGTAATGTGGTTGAAATGAAAGTTCTATCACTGGATACTAAACCCACTAAACAAATTAACGGGAAATAACGATGGATCTCAATATTGCTGGAAAGAAAGCCATTGTATGTGCGGCATCTAAAGGGCTTGGAAAAGGTTGCGCGCGAGCTCTGGCCGCTGAAGGTGTTGATCTCATCATCAATGCACGCACGGTAGAAACACTTGAACAAACAGCAGCCGAAATTCGCAGCGAGTTTGGTGTTAACGTTATTGCTATTGCAGCTGACATCACTACAGAAAAGGGCCGACAGGCCGTATTAGACGCATGCCCTGATCCCGATATTTTAGTTAATAATGCCGGCGGTCCACCACCCGGTGATTTTCGAGACTGGGATGAAAGTCATTGGCAGGATGCTGTTAATTCTAACATGGTCACCCCTATCATGCTGATCAAATCAGTGGTCGACGGCATGATTGAGCGGAAATTTGGTCGAATTATTAACATCACATCTGGAGCAGTGAAAGCTCCCATTCCAGCTCTTGGATTATCAAATGGTGCTCGCACAGGATTAACAGGTTTTATTGCAGGACTGGCAAGACAAACCGTCGCTCATAATGTCACCATCAATGGTTTACTTCCCGGTTTTTTCAATACAGACCGCATTGAAGCCATCATTGGTATGACCGCTTCTGCACAGGGTGCCAGTCAGGAGGAGACCAGAGCTGCGATGGAATTACAAAATCCTTCAAAACGTTTTGGTGACCCATCTGAGTTCGGTGCCATGTGTGCATTTCTATGCAGTAGCCATACTGGCTATATCAGTGGTCAGAATATTTTATTGGATGGCGGAGCATTCCCAGGCACCCTGTAAAAGCTATTAGCCTGGATGCTATATGAGTGGCAAAGAAGTCATTTGATGCCACTCTGATCATTTAGCAGTCTGAGTTACTGGATATGTGAAGCGATATCGGACAAGGATACCTGTTCATCCTTGTAATCCAGTTTAATAGGTACATATTTTCCTGATGTTTCTAACACCAATGAAGGAAACCCTGCAATTGGAAGCTGATGGGCAAACTCTAAAGTTCGGTTAAATTCCTGCTCAAAGCTTTCCTGTTTTAATAGCTCAGAAAACCTGTTTTTTTCAAGACCAATTTCTGTCGCAAGTTGAATCAATACAGAAAGGTTTGATGGATTCATTGCTTTGATATAATAAGCAGCCTGTATCGCTTCAATCATATCCAGGCCTTTGTCTCCCATTTTCTCGGCAGCAAGTACAGCTCTACACGCAGGATAAGTAGATCGTCTTGGTTGATTTTTTGTCCAGAAATCAAAATTAAACTCGGTACCCAGATCTTGGTGAATGCGTTGCCAAACATGCTTTAGACCTTCCTGCATCTCTGCAGGCATTGGCAGGTCGCTATCCGGAGCCAAACCACCCACCAGATATACCACGTCAATAGACTCAGGCAATTTTTCTAATAACCTGAGCCAGGTCGGCCTGTATCCCCAACACCAACTACACATAGGATCATGTACATAGTAGAGTTTAACTGTCATATTAAAACCTGCGTGATTAATTTGGAACAATGTGCCAAAAGCACTATCATGGTTAACACAACTTTACCCTATATTTTAAAATTCACAATGTGGAGTTAAATAATGAAAGAGTATAAAGGTAGCTGCCACTGCGGTGATGTCAGTTTTAGTTTTAAACAGGAAGAGATTTCGACGGGTATTCGATGCAATTGTTCAATGTGCAAACGTAAAGGTGCACTAATGTCGCCGTTTACTATCGCTTTGGAAGACATTAAGCAGCACATAAAGAATGACTCACTATCCGTGTATCAGTTTGGAAACAACATCGCAAAACACTATTTTTGTAATAAATGCGGTATATACACCTTTCATGAAACGATGCGAATGCCGGGCCAATGTCGGGTAAATCTTGGCTGTTTAGAAGACATTGATACATTCAAACTGGAATCCAGCGTATTTGACGGTGCGGCACTTTAATAGCGCCTGAATCGGTATGTAAAAGTGGCGTCCCCGAGACGATTCGAACGTCCGACCCTTCGCTTAGGAGGCAAATGCTCTATCCGGCTGAGCTACGGGGACTCACAGTGGAGAGTGTAACAGGACAACAGAAAAAGTTGAATGGATTCAACAAGTTGTTTTGAATTTATATTTAAAATCTTGCTCTAATCAGAATCAACAAAGCCGCCTATTAGCAGCCCAATACCAGATGCTGATAATAATCCCCCGCAAACACGACTAAACCAGCGATTAAAAGACCGGCTACTGCCAACCCTGGCAATATAGATTCCCAGTAAAGCGTACAAAGCTATTGCAAGCCACTCCAGTGTCAGAAAAATCAAACCCAACCCTAAAAACTGAAACAACAGACCTTCAGAACTATTGATAAACTGGGGAAAAAAGGCGGTGAAAATAAGTATGGCTTTAGGGTTTCCAATCGCAAGAAAGAATTCTTTGATTACCAAGGAACCCAGTGAGACCTCTCTGACACCCTGGTTTAAATTTGTAGGCTGATCCCGAAACATTTTGTACCCTATCCAGATAAGATACAGGCCACCCAGAGTCCGAATAACATTCAGTAGCCAACCGGATGATAAAATTATTAGCGTTAAGCCAAAAGCCGTAAAAGTAATTAAGATCGAGAAGGCTAAAATTCTTCCGGATCCTGCTAACACACTCAGCCTGAACCCCTGAATGCGCGCATGGTTCAGAGCAAGAATATGGTTGGGCCCGGGGGACATATTTAATATGAAACAAGCCGGAACAAACAGTAGTAACATTCCGTAGGTCATTTCAATTCTCGATTATTAATATTCTCAATTAACCAACATCAGATTGCCGATATGAAACGCCTGCAAAATTAAAAGCATTAAAATTTTAGGCTATTATAGTGAAACGCTACTATTGCATAACACAGAAATAGCGTTAATGTAATGGCTTCATCGGGTCTAAAAACAGCCAACAAGGACAAAAAATTATGGCATTTCATATTTATCTTTCAGGTGAAATACACACATCATGGCGCGACCATATTATCAACAATGCCAAAAAGCTAAATCGTAATATCTCATTTTATTCAGCTAATACCGATCACGAAGCCAGCGATGCTGCCGGAGACATGCTAGGTGAAGATCGCGATGGCTTTTGGCGAGATCACCGTTCAGCCAAAGTGAATGCGATACACACTAGAAACCAAATATTAAAGTCTGATCTGGTTATCATACGTTTTGGCGAACAGTACCGACAGTGGAATGCTGCATTTGATGCTGGCTATTGCGCAGCCCAGAGCATACCTTTTATCACATTACATGATGACAATCTGATTCACGCATTAAAAGAAGTCAACGCGGCAGCTATGGCAAGGGCCGAGACAATCGAACAAGTCAATAAACTCATCGATTATCTAACCCAACACCTGTAACAAATGATCTAAAGACGCTTGATAAGACTTGAAGTATCATCGCGGTTGAAACCCTGTTCTTGCAGTTCCCGGTAAAATTGATCAACCATTTTGGCCACAGGTGTATCAACCCCTATTTTTTCCGCCTCATCAAAACAAATTGCCAGATCTTTTCGCATCCAGTCAATTGCAAAACCAAAATCAAATTTGCCCTCTGCCATTGTTTTTGCACGGTTCTCCAGCTGCCAACTTTGTGCGGCACCGCCGCTAATAACGTCTATCACCTTGTCGATATCCAAACCACTTTTGACAGCGAATTGAATACCTTCAGATAGCCCCTGAAGCAACCCTGCGATTAACAGCTGGTTAACCATTTTCGTTTTCTGACCCTGTCCTGACTCGCCCATTAGAGTGACTTTTTTACCAAAACACGCCATAACAGGTAGCGCTCGCTCAAAGTCTGCTTCAGCGCCTCCACACATAATCGTCAGTTGTCCATTTTCGGCACCGGCTTGTCCACCGGATACCGGTGCATCAATAAACGCAATTCCCTTTGACTGACACAAGGCGGCCATTTCCAGAGCAAGTTCAGCAGAAGCTGTTGTATGATCTATCAGAACGCTACCTGGCTTCATGCTATGAATTACACCCTGATCACCCGATATTACTTCACGAACATCATCATCATTACCCACACAAAGCATAACCATTTCAGAGTCTTTTGCTGTGTCTTTTGGAGTTAAACCAAAATGACCACCATGTTTAGCGACCCAACTTTCTGCCTTCGCTGTGGTCCGATTAAATACACTGACATCATGACCATTTTTTGACAGGTATCCTGCCATCGGAAAACCCATGACCCCTAGACCTATAAAGGATATTTTCATAAAAATCTCTTTCTCTATATTCGTTGAATTGTTTAAGACACAAGCGACAGGAACAACGTTAATACATATACCATTAAAATTCACTATCTGGATCTTTTAAACCACAAGTACTTGACAGAGTACCAGATTAAATTGACTCTAGGGTTCCTTTTTGTTCCACCAAATTTTGCAGGCTATATGACCCAAATATCAGAAAACTATCGCCCTCAGGCTCTCCTGGAAACAAAAACAATTTTAAAGTTAGCTTCACCGGTTATAGCTACACAGTTATTGCAGATGGCAACGGTTGTTTTAGATACGCTCATGGCGGGTCGAGCTAACGCCATTGAACTTTCTGGTGTTGCCGTTGGAAGTAGCCTTTGGGTACCACTTTTTCTATTATTAATAGGGACCTTAAGTGCATTAACCCCGACTATTGCACAGCTTGCTGGTTCCAGACGCTGGTCCCAAATGCCTTTTCAGGTACATCAAAGCCTATGGAAACTCCTTATTCTTTTGCCTTTTGCATGGTTAACAAACTTTGCCGTACTGCCAATCTTTGAATTTATGAACGTCAATGACGATATTACACCTGTTGCCACGGGTTACATTTCAGCAATGATGTGGGGGCTACCAGCACTTTTAGCCTATACCATGTTACGTTATTTTTCTGACGGGTTAGGTTATACCAAACCTGCTATGTACGCGGCGCTGTTAGGCCTGGTCATTAACGCCCCACTAAACTACCTGTTTATTTTTGGTGAATATGGATTTCCAAAACTGGGAGGAATTGGTTGCGGATGGGCTAGTGCAATTTCATTTTGGACGATGTTTATATTTATGCTGGCCTGGGTGTTACTTCGAAAAGAATATAAGCATTGTCGTCTATTTAAGCGATACTACAAACCGTCAGCAAAACATATATTCACACTATACAAAATAGGCTTACCCATTGGGGCAGCATTTATGGTCGAGTCCAGTGTATTTAGCTTAATTGCCTTATTTATTTCTCGCTTTGATGCAACCGTGGTAGCTGCACATCAGATCGCATTAAATGTCGCTTCTCTTTTATTTATGGTGCCACTTTCAATCGGCTTAACACTCACCATTAGAATAGGACAAATAGTTGGTTCCAGGCAATTCCATCATGCACGTTACGTTGCAAACCTGGGTATTATCATGGCACTAATGTACGGATTTATGACCGGCATATTATTATGGATTTTTCGCCTCAATATCCCTGAACTCTATAACAGTCAAATAGAGGTTATTAATCTTTGCTCTGAACTATTACTGTTCGCTGCAATATTCCAGATTGGCGATGCAGCTCAGGTTGCCATTGCTGGTTCGCTAAGAGGCTACAAAGACACCCGTGTACCCATGTATCTAACCATAGTCGCTTTTTGGGGCATAGCACTACCGCTAGGATACAGCCTGGGGATCACAGGGGTTACAGGCGAGCCATTAATGGCACATGGATTTTGGATAGGATTAATTGCGGGCTTAACCATTGTAGCGGCGTTGCTCTATGTCAGATTATTACGTGTAAGTAAAAAAAAACATTAAAGCTTTTTAGCCTTCTTGACGATCCAATAGACATAGGTTGTGTCATTTGCTTCCTGAGCTATAAGTTCATGGCCAAGAAAGGTGCAAAACTTAGGGATATCTCTCTTGGTAGATGGGTCCGTAGCAATGACTTTTATACAAATACCGTCCTGAACTTTGCGAATCACTTTATGCAGCATCATGACTGGTTCCGGACACCTAAGCCCAGTGGTATCGAGCTCTTCATCAAAAGGATGTTGCGTCATATTTATCCTGGTTGTCATTAAAAAATTATAAATAATGAAGGTCGTAATATGTACTCATATTCAAATAACCATCAGGATTACATAGATAAAAACACACAGATACCTCTGTCTCGTGTTGATTTGATGGTAACCTTCCACATGTTAAGAAACGCATCTCCCGCCATTTCACTGGCCGTTAGAAACCATGCCATTATATATCAACAAGGATCAGAGGTCATCGATTTGCCAACGGTAACCAAAACCATTACCGCACTGTGTAATCTAAAAATGCCTGAGTCCATAGAATTAAAAAAAACACTCAGTAAATTATTACACCGATGGATAACCACCGAAAAAATACTTCAGGAAAAACAGCTTGTAAATTGACATAAGCGGACAAATGTTGGACGGGAGAGATGTAAATTTCAGATAATCCCACCCTTTATGGCCATAAATACAAGAACCGTCCACAGAGATATGAATATTGCCAGCAACCACCTGAGCTGCTGACAATATAGACAAGGTTTTTTAGCTTGTTTCATGCCGCCTGTCGCGTCATAAACCGGTCACTTAACGTTTCATAAAATGCCGTTCTTAAAATATGAATTTCTCTTTTATTCTCTTCGATATGATTCAAATCTTCTCCCGTGAGTTCCATTCGACCAGAATTAACCAATCGACGAAGTGATACAATTCGCGAACCATATACTCGCAATGCTCTTTCAAGCTTCTTTTCACCCAAAAGTAATAGCGTGGCCTCGGCAGAATTTAACTCCCTAAATACGTCAATGAGCAGCTCTGTGGCAATTTTAAGATCCTTTCGACGTGTTTCTGGCCAGTGAACGCCCATACGCGAGTATTCAACCACCAAAGCCAGATATTGTTGATAAACATGATGGACCCGGCCAACTTTGTCCCCTACTTGTTGCAAGAGTTGCCGCCTATGGTCCAGATCGACCATAGCACGCTTGTCATAATTGTTTCTTTTGTGATTATACCAAATAAAGAACAGGCCGCTTGCCGCAAACCCAGTTGCTATTTTCATACCGGTATCGATTAACTCTATTGAAATCATAAAAACCTCTGCCATTTTCCTGACTATTTACACATACCGAATACAATACAAATATCGTGCCTAGTGACGTAAAAATGCAAAAAAATCAGTTATTTAGACAAAATTCGTTAAAATTAACAAAAACAACCAAATAGATGTTGACAGAAATTAATCCAACAGTAGAATGCGTCCCCGTTGTTCCCTGATAGCTCAGTTGGTAGAGCAGTAGACTGTTAATCTATTGGTCACTGGTTCGAGTCCAGTTCGGGGAGCCAACATTCCGGTTTGTTTATCTTACCGGTGCTCCCTGATAGCTCAGTTGGTAGAGCAGTAGACTGTTAATCTATTGGTCACTGGTTCGAGTCCAGTTCGGGGAGCCAACTTCCTCCTTTTTAAATTAATACTAAACCTCATTTAAGTCGGCCTAATGTCTTAACATTTGTTAGTCGCTGTCAATTTACTATTTAAAAAAGCTAATCATAGACTTAAGTGCATAATTGCACCCACTAGTCATCCCCACCGCCTCTATTTGTCATCCTGTTACCGGCATGACGGATTCAAGATCCACCTTAAAGGTCAAAATGGATACCGGATCAGGTCCGGTATGACGGTCCAGTAACTCCCGTCATCCTGCTACTGGATCAAGCCCGACATGACGGATTCAGGATCCATATTTACACTTAAGCCCTGAATAACAGGCAAAAAAATACCGGCTTTTAGCCGGTATTATGTAACCTAACCTTCAGTTTATTTGATTTCCAATAACTCCACTTCAAAAATCAATACAGCATTGGCAGGGATACTTCCAGGAGGGTTTGCACCATAGGCAAGTTCAGATGGAATCACTAATTCCCATTTATCACCAACATTCATTAATTGCAGGGCTTCAGTCCAACCTCTAATAACACCAGATACAGGGAACGAAACAGGCTCACCACGCTCAACAGAGCTATCAAACACAGTACCATCAATTAGCGTGCCGTGGTAATGGGTAGAGACTGTATCTGAAGCTGTAGGCTTAACAGAGCCCTTACCTGAGCTTATTACACGATACTGAAGGCCAGACTCGGTAACGACCACACCGTCTTTCTCTTTATTCTCAGTTAAAAACGTCATTGAAGCAGCTTGCACTTTAGCCGCTTCTGCTAATGCTTTTTCTTGCTGTTTGGCTTGCAAGTCAGCAAATGCAGCTTGAATTTGAGTCTCACTAATAGACATAGGATCTCCAGCCATACCATCTTTCAAGCCTTCAATAAAAGCATCAACGTCTAATTCAAATGAGCCATCACCTAATATCTGAGTACCAATATTGTGGCCAATACCATAATTAATAAATTGTTCGTTTGATGTTAGCGTCTTTGCAAAAACTCCGGTACTTGTAGCAGCGACCACGACTGCAGCTACAACTGCGGCTAAAACTGCGGCTAAAACTGATTTTTTCATTATTCATCCTAATATTATTAAAGTGAGTTCTGTTATAATTGTCATAATTTTTGATGACTATACCAGCTTATTCTTACAGAATCAGATGGCTCTACAAGAAATTTACGATTTTTTAGTGACAACGCCTACTTTCTAAATCAATCAGATTAAAACTCTTTTTTGCTTAGCTAAACCTACATATTGGCCTATAATTTGCATAATATAATGATACATTTCTCGTTAAAGGTTCAATGCATGCCAATGGTTCACATATCGCCAAAATATTGGCTCACTGTATTGGTTTTTTTCATTCTATCTGCCTGCAGTAATAGTACAAACGATAAATCAAACAATACAAATAGTGAGCAAAGTTTAGAGCCTATGGCGGTATCCGGAATCGCAGCCTGGGGAGCAGCTGCCCAATTTGCACAAATTTGCACACTAAATCAAACTACTGAATTTTGTACTAGAGCAGACGCCAGAGGTCAGTACATTCTGAAAGATATGTCTGCATACAACAGCCTGATAAAAGCTGATATTATTGATGGATCAGGAAACGATGTTACCTATTTTAGCCTGTATGACATGCCTGAGGGTGATATCAACGCCTTTGCAAACGTGAATGAACTTACTGACATCATCACTCAAGCCTATTTGGCCGATACCAATTTATCAGCAAGCCAATGTTACGCAACACCCAGCTGTACAACGAATATTCAAGAAAATATTAATGCCAGCCGCCTGGAAAATATCATCAACGGAATGCAGATTTTGCTTGGCGATTTTTGGCCTGTAAATAACAACGAACCGATCAACCCCTTTACTGAACCCTATGACACCCAACCGTCAAATATTCCTATGAATACTGATGGTCTCATCGAAATGTTAGACTTCGATATTGATGGTGCGGGATTATTAACGGTTTCATCCTTATTATCAGGCGTCATTGCAAATATTCCTTTAGAACAACTCGCCTTAAGCACAAATGCAGATTTTTTAACGACACCAAGCATAGTAGATGTTGTTTCTACAGGAGAAGCACTGACTGACATCAGCAACACCCAATTTTCGACTTTTACAGCAGCTCAAAGCCCTGTCCAGGTTTCGGCCATATTTAGTTCCAGTAATCAGGAGTTGGAAACTCCGGTGGAAATTACCCTAACGGTTATCACCAGTGTCAACCCGATAGATGATTATGTGACCGATTGGACTGCTCAATTATACGGTCCTGATGGGTCGTTTTATACCTGGAGCAGGAATTATCTCGACACCCTATCCAACAGCCGTACTTTAACCATCACATCACCGGGACTATGGAATTTTTCTGCCATCGCTACTTCCGTTTCTGGCATAAAAGGTATCGGTGGCTTAACATTTCGCATTGGCAGTAATGTAACCTCGATTGAAAATGCCACATGGGGAGATAGTGGCCGTTGCACACCTAATTGGACAAATTTTAATAACAACAGCCTTAACCTTTGCCTGGAACAACTCAACGGAGGTGAGGTTACAACGCTTCCTGAATGCATAGATGGAGTGGACTTCAAAGAAGAAGTTGGACGATGCAGTATTATTAATCAGTTTCAAGATGCGACTATGCCTTCGACTGAAGCATCAACACTAAGAGACCAAGCCTTATTTTTAGGACACTGCTCTAATTTGACCACTGAAACCCGTTATTACCACTACATAAATCCACTCACCAATAACAGTGATACTTTCTCTGAAGCAAAAAACCGTGCAGCAATCCTATGTATTTTCAGTGGCGGAACCTGGAATGTCCCCTAAACAATAATTAATCCCGGGGTTTACGAATAATTAATACATCAGAACGTATATTTTTTAATATGCGTTCCGCAGTATTCCCCAAGTAAAGTTTGCCAAGACCCTTCTTGCCTCTAGAGCCCATAACAGTTAAGTCGATTGATTCATCCGCTACTACCTGTGAAATAACATTCTCGGTAATCCCCGCTTTAATATGGAGCTTGTCTACATGAACGGTGCTTTCTTCAAGGTATTTCTGAAATTCATGACGGTATTCATCAGAATGTTTTTGCTCGACTTCAATTTGCTCAATAATATCAAAATCAAGCACTGCACGATTCATGGGTATACAGGAAACGACATGCAATTCGGTGGAAGGATCAGAGTCCAAGTAATTGGCTTTCAATAATACCAGTCGATTAAGTTCATCATATTTTTCACTACCAGGTTTAACATGGGTAGCCGCTAATATTCTTTTATACCCCTTCCACTTATTGGTTTTTGCCAGCAACAAATCTGTATTTAAGTGCCTTATTAACTCCCAGTCGGTATGGGTAAAAAATGAAGAGTGGTTTCTATCCCAGGGTTTTAATACCAAATCTACGTCATTATTCTCACAATATTTCAGAATCCACTCTGCTTTATTTCCCCGCACAAATAGACACTCATCAACCTTCGACTTTCCTAAATACTTATAAACTTCGTCTTCTAACTTAGACATTTGCGAACTATTTTGTAGTGCATCTTCCGGGAGATCATTAACAAAGGTTACAACAGTGGCTTTTTCATCAACCAAGGTCAATAAACCAGCCGCTTTTTCCAATACCGCTAAATTATGTCCACTGTGATTCCAAACTACCAAAGTACTTCCCATGTAGCCTCCTTCGCCTTAAGATTACATAAATACATTCATCTAGAGCATAGTGAATATCTCAAGATGACGATTGATCCAGGTCACAATGTATTTCTCAAAACAAATCGATTTTTAAAATACATCAAAGGTCACTTTTTAGTATGAGACAAATTTCAGTTTACAGCCAGTTACTGGTAAGTATACAGATAACAGGAATGGGTCTGACTATCTGGCCGGGTCAATTTCAGTGGTTTCCAGGTATTGTTATTGTTGCATTTGGAGGGGCTTTAGGACTTTGGGTCATTGCATTTAACAAGCTTGGGAACTTCAGTATATATCCAGAGCCTATAGAGTCTAGCCAGCTCATCACTAACGGCCCATATAAGTGGATACGTCACCCCATGTATACTGCACTGATATTACTCATGCAGGGAGTGGCATTAATTAATGCACAATGGATAAATGCAGTAGGCGTTCTACTGGTATTGATTGCAGTATTAAACAAAATTCCTCGTGAAGAAATCTATTTATCTGAAAAATTTAAATACTATCCAGAATACTGTTTATCGACCAGAAAACTGATTCCGGGCATCTGGTGATTAATAAGGGTCATTCCTCAAGAGTATACTGGTCATACTTTTTAGCACTACCCCGCACTAATTCAGCTGGATATTTTTTAGCATTCTTGGTTATTTTTTCTGTAACAGACGCTTTAATATCAACGTTTAATTTATCTGCTAGCCGAATAAGGTAAATTTGAACATCGGCAATCTCATCCGCTACATCCACTGCCTGTTCAGGTGATAAATTGTTGACCTGCTCATCAGTTAACCATTGAAATTGCTCACATAGCTCCCCAACCTCACCCGTTAATGCCATTAACAAATTTTTGGGAGAGTGAAACTGATCCCAGTCTCTTTCACTAGCGAATTGACGAAGAAAATCTCTTAACTCAATAAAATCAGACACAGGCAATACCTTTTTTTAAGTGTTAATATTCAAACTTTATAGTGAAACATCAATTACTGTTAATCAATAAAATTGAGCATATTAAAGTAAAGTTTCCTAATGACGCTAAAATTAACAGGATTGGCTTAGTTTCCATCATCACACAGGCATTAACACTATCGAATTTATATTCAAATTTTTAAAAATAAAAACAGTTCAACAGTTGTTAGCTACCGTATTAATAACCACTAGCTCAATAGCTTTTGCATCCAATGAATTGTATATATATCAGGCTCCTAATGGAGAGCAGGTCGTCACTGACCGAAAACTCAATATCAAAGGCTATAGCCTGGTGTTTTATTCCGGATCGTCATCTGAAACCGTTACCGTATTGAAAGCCCCGCCGGTCAAAAATCCCGGCAACATGACTCGCTTTGAAAGAGAAATTAGAAATGCGTCCAAATTATTTGGCATTGAAACAGGGCTTATTAAGGCGGTGATTAAAATAGAGTCCAATTTTAATCCACAGGCTGTGTCACACAAGGGTGCCAAGGGGTTAATGCAGTTAATGCCTGCAACCGCAGGCCAGTACAACGTAAGAAATCTCTTTGATCCCGAGCAAAATATTTATGCCGGAACCAAACACCTGAGATATTTAATGGCAAAGTTTAATAACAATACAAAACTGGCGTTAGCTGCATATAATGCGGGAGAAACACCCGTTTTAAGATATGGAGGCATCCCGCCATATCCTGAGACAAAAGCCTATGTAAGCAAAGTCATGAAACAATGGCAGACATATTAGTGAACCATTGACGAAGAATCGGGTTCCATAGAATCATCATCATCAAATGCTGCATAGTCCAGACCTGAAGCAACATGCATACCTGCAGTAAACATAGCCCGTGCTACATCGATATGACGATCATTCAATCTCGATCGCGCTTCTGGTGAAAACTTAATAGTAACCATAGGCTCACTGTCATCATCAACCTGGCGCAAAGCAATCTGGCCATCGTCTAACTCTACGATTTCCCAATACATAATTTCTCCTAAACACTCAGCTGTTAATATTGATAAGTGATTTAATTATTTACACCTTGCTGCCGAAGCAACTCGATGAGTGACACTAGCTGACTAATGGAACGACTATAAAAGTCTTTGTTGTAACAAACTGATTGTCGATCTGAAGAAATCAGTCCTTCATTCTCGCCCTGGCCTGTTTGAGATCGCGATATTCTGGTTTGCAATTGATTAAGCCAACTCGACTGATCATCGATAAGTAATTGCAGGGCACGCACCTCCATCATCCCGGAATTAAAACCTTTTAATCCTTCGATCGTATGTTGGGTGACACCATAGTTTTGCGCGACCTCAGCCACTAAGGCTGAAAATGTCAATTCAATTTCTCGATCCAATGCATCTGCAATCACCTTAAATGCTTCTGAGTCATAATCATCCACAAGGAAATCATTCAATAACTCGCAACGATACAAATGATGATTGCATCCAGGCATTAATAGTTCATCCGGAAACCGATATGATAGCCCGAGTCAACCTTTTCACGTGCACCACCAGTTACTGTTCCCGACATATCATGATAACCGATAAAAACGCGAGCCTGAGGCATGACCTTATAGTTCACCCGCAACATTAATTCCTGAAAAGATTCAGCGCCCATAAATGAGATGATATCAGGTGAATAATACAGGTTAGCTTCTAAACCCATGCCATTCATATAGTCTGGGGTGTATCTCGCAAAACCACCAATGGCAGCTGAAAAATGCGTATCAGTCGTATGCCAGACATAACCTTTGAATCCGACACCACCTAACCACTCTACACTCACATTGGTCGTATCCACACCGTTCAGACCAACAGAAAAAACATATTCATTCGTTTCAGTATAGGCACCACCGACCGTAATATGAGCACCTGTACCTACCTGTGTGGCTTCATGTTCCAGCCTGACCATTTCATTTTTTAATGAAATATCAAAAGATCCTCCAGCCTGGATACCCATAGAGGCTAACGCACCAAAAGTGGCAATAAAAATACTTCCTAGTCTATTCATTGTCTTTCCATCTTAAATGTTTTGTTTATTCTACCTGTTGAAGGCCATAACAAAAAGGGTCGCAATGCGACCCTTTACATTTCATTCAGCCTGAGTTTATTGCTCAGCAGCCTTAACCATCAGCTGATTAATGCGACGAACATAGGCAGAAGGATCTTTTAATACACGTCCTTCAGCTATCCTAGACTGTTCATAGACCAGCCATACCAAATCAGCGAATAGCTCTTCATCCGCTTCTCGATCCAGGCGCTGCACCACCGGATGCTCAGGATTTAATTCCATGAAAGGCTTGGTATCAGGAACTGCCTGGCCGACTGATTCCATAATTTTACGCATTTGAGCGCCCATGTCCTGATCACCGACAACCAAACAAGCAGGCGAATCCGTTAAACGATGAGTTAAACGAACATCCTGAACCTCTTCAGTCAGAATATCTTTAATACGCTCCAATAGCGGCTTCAGGTTTTCTTCAGTTTCTTTCTGCTCTTTTTTCTCTTCATCTGTGTCCAGTTCACCCAGATCCAGAGCACCACGAGCGATATCCTGAAGTATTTTCTCATCAAAACTACTCAGATGTCCAACCATCCACTCATCGACGCGATCGCAAAGTAGCAGAACTTCAATACCCTTCTTACGGAATATTTCAAGATGTGGACTTGCCTTAGCCGCTTCAATCGAATCAGCACAGATATAATAAATTTTATCCTGACCCTCTTGAACACGACCTAAATAGTCAGCAAGTGAAACAGTTTGAGATTCCGTGTCAGAGTGTGTCGAATTAAATCGGAACAGAGATGCAATTTTTTCTTTATTTGCAATATCTTCAGACGGGCCTTCTTTCAGAACCTGACCAAACTCATTCCAAAATGTCTGATAACCTTCAGCATCCTTCTTGGCAAGTTTGGTTAACATATCCAAAACACGCTTGGTTAAAGCACTCTTCATTGACTCAACAGCTTTATCTTGCTGTAAGATTTCTCGCGATACATTGAGCGATAAATCATTTGAATCAACAACACCTTTAATAAATCTCAGGTATAGGGGTAAAAATTGCTCGGCATCATCCATAATGAAAACACGCTGAACATAAAGCTTCAGACCACGCGCGGCATCACGATTCCATAGATCGAAAGGCGCTTTCGCTGGTACATACAATAAAGACGTATAATCAAGCTTACCTTCAACCTTATTATGGCTCCAGGTAGCGGAATCAGCAAAATCGTGAGAAACGTGACGATAAAATTCCTGATACTCTTCATCTTTAACTTCAGTACGCGGACGCGTCCAAAGAGCAGTTGCCGTATTCACTGTTTCAAATTCAGCAGCTGTATCAGCCTCAGGTGTTTCAGCTTCATCAACACCGGTCTTTTCAACCGGCATTTGTACCGGAACACTAATATGATCAGAATATTTACGCACTAACGAACGTAAGCGCCATCCATCGGCGAATTCTTCTTCACCCTCTTTCAGGTGCAATACAATCTGGGTACCACGAGTATCTTTTTCGATGGTTTCAATCGAAAACTCACCGTCACCCTTTGATTCCCAATGAATACCTTCAGATTTTTCAGTTCCGGCCTTACGCGTAATGACCTCAACTCGATCTGCAACAATAAAAGCAGAATAGAAACCAACACCAAACTGACCAATTAAATTAGCATCTTTTTTCTGATCGCCACTAAGCTGACTTAAAAATTCAGCCGTACCAGAACGGGCAATCGTACCCAGATTACTGATGACATCATCGCGATTCATACCAATACCATAATCGCTGATGGTGACTGTCCTGGCTTCTTTGTCGAAGTTAACTTCAACATTTAAATCCGGATGCCCTTCCAATAAGGATTCATTATTCAGAGATTCAAAACGTAATTTATCTACCGCGTCAGATCCGTTGGAAATTAACTCACGTAAAAAGATTTCTTTATTGGAATATAAAGAGTGAATCATCAGGTGAAGTAATTGTTTTACTTCTGTTTGAAAACTTAGCGTTTCTTTATTATCAACAGCAGACATGCAAATAGCTCCAATAGGTCATTATTAATACATGCACCTTAAATAGGGGTAACGAAATATATTTCAAGAGGCCCCAGGATGAAATTTTACGGTTTACACGCCATACCGGGCATAAACATTCAATGACCCTCCATGTAAAGGCTTAAATGTCAAAATTTAACAAGGTTACCGGTAACATCGGGATGCAATAATAAGTATTTGTTTTAAAACACAAAACTAAACATTAGATTTATTGACCCAACCTCACATAATAGAAGCCAAAACGAAAATTCATCTGAAATTTACTCCTGGCCGCTATAGATTATTAACTAATTCCCAAGTAACTTAATAAGACGCAGAAGGATAAACCAACATCTAAGGTTCTAATCATGAATAAACTTAAAAATGAAGCGTTATTATTGAAAGAAGCATTGAGAGTTGGCGCTATCTATGTTGAAAAGCGAGGCATCGGAAAATTTGACAACACTGACTCTGCCGATATTAAAACTGAATACATCTATAAGGCTTTAGTTCACGACAAACTGGTACAACCCCTGGCAAAAAATCAGGTTAACAGACCAAATATGCGTCATAAACTGGCATTATGGATATCAAGACAACTCCCTGAAGATCACGAACTACTAAAATAGACGCCCTATCCTTATATAAACATCGATCTCACAGAACCTGTATGACCGATGTTTATTCCCTTCAGTATGTAAAAAGTCGGCTGTCTGTCCATGTGGAATAAAGTCTGATCAATCGGTAGTAGGAGACTGCTTGCAGGCGAATGGGTGTAACTATTTGCCACCCCACAGAAAATTTTCGCTGATTCAATTGAAGCCGCCCCCGATTCATGTCAACACAGCCATAATGGGTAAGAGTCTGCTTTAGCTAGCGTTTTTTTTGAACGTTAGTTAAACACTAAACAGCCGGTTCGAAATGCAAAATGCACCTTGTGAGGAGATTCAATAGATCTGATAAGCTATATAGCTGCCATAGCAGCCCTCTTACGAATAATGAAATCCTGTTCAACCTTAGCCACGACCATTATTTAAAACTTTGAATACAGAACCTGTATGAGTCTGCTTTAGCTAACGATTCCTTAAATCTTAATTAAACATTATTCCGTGCTGACATTAGCAAGCTTTTGATCAGGCTTAAATTCAAGGATGACATGCCTTTAATGCAGCCACAAAAAAAACACGTTATAGTGCTGACATCTTTATACAACTGGTCCTAAACCATGTCTGAGCAATTAATTTTACTTAAAAACGCCCTGCTAAGTTTCGTCGGTGGAAATGTTTGGGTTGTCCAAGTATTTATAATCGTATTACTAACACTAATAGCCTATGTATTCAGTAAACGTACACTTGAGAAAATGGAATCCAGATTCCTCCTCACAAACAATGTTTGGGACGATGCCCTCATCATTGCTGCAAAGAAGCCGCTTGGGTTACTGATCTGGGTAACCGGTTTACTTTGGGCGGTAGACATTGTTTATCAGGTATCAGGAGAACCCATATTTTCATTCGTTACATCCGCACAGGATGTAACCGTTATCTTCTTTCTAAGCTGGTTTTTATTTCGCGCTACCTATGAAATTGAAATTCGCTTAAAAGACCCTGACAAGATGTCAAAACCAATAGATCAAACCACAGCTTTGGCCTTGGGAAAACTGCTTAGAGCGTCCATAGCCATAACCGGATCATTGGTTATATTACAAACCCTGGGCTTTTCCATTTCAGGAGTCCTGGCATTTGGTGGTATCGGTGGTATTGCAGTTGGTTTTGCCGCACGAGACCTGCTGGCAAACTTTTTTGGTGGTTTAATGATATTTCTGGATCGCCCTTTCAAAGTTGGCGACTGGATCTCATCACCCGATAAAAGTATTGAAGGCACCGTTGAGCACATTGGCTGGCGACTAACCGTTATTAGAAAGTTTGACAAACGTCCCCTCTATGTACCCAATGCAGTATTTTCAAGCGTTGCTGTAGAAAACCCTTCTCGTATGACACATCGACGAATCTACGAAACCATCGGTGTGCGCTATAAAGATATAGATAAACTTGATAAGGTTATCAAACAAATTAAACAGATGTTAATGCATCACGATGACATTGACACCAGCCAAACCATGATCGTGAATTTAAATCATTTTGGTCCATCGTCAGTCGATTTCTTTATCTATACCTTTACAAAAACAACTAATTGGATTCAATATCACGAAATCAAACAAGACATCTTGTTTCAGGTAATGAATCTGATCGAAGCATCTGGTGCAGAAGTGGCATTCCCAACACAAACGCTGCACATTGAGCGGCCAGACATCACAAATCCTGGAACGTGATGACTAATCATGCAAAAAATCACCTGATTAATGGGATAAAAATCATAGAATCACATGAAAAACAGCTGAAATCAGGTTATTTTTTTCAAAACATTGATATTGATCTCACTAATAAGATTTAGATTGATTTAGAATTAAATACTTTACAAACAAACATTTTTAGTAACATTAAACTAATATTAGGCTGACGGTAGTAAAGCTAGAAGAATTTACTGAACTGATTAGGTAACCGGTATTTTACTAAATAACGTCAATGTGGTTGGCTTAATCTGGTTGGTATTGAGATTAAAGATGAAACGACTAAATCAAGTTCCATTGTCACTTAAAATAGGGCTTCTGCTTGGCGGCCTTATTGTGCTTGGACTATCTGTACAGTCTCGAATGACGCTGTCTACTCAACAACAGCTCATCGAAACTCAGTTTTCTCAATCCGGCTTCCGTATGACCCATCAGCTTGCAGAAAGCGCCATTGAACCCCTTTTTACAGATGACGCCTTAATGCTCGGTCGCTTGGTTAATAGCCTATTACAACTCGATCAGGTTCAGGGTGTCGGCATTGTCTCGGTAGATGGCACCAGCATTAGTGCAGCTGGTCTAATACCCGGCATTGAACAACTTAATAGTATTCCAAACTGGAACAACACAGGGGTTTCACAGAGTAAACCCTGGACAGATTCAGACAATGGCGGCCCTTTTGTTTCATTTATCTCACCGATCTCATTTCAGGATATCAATGCCGGGTACGCCCTGGTGGTCATGTCTCGAAAACAAATTTCCGACACCTTGCAGCGATCAGAAACCTACCTGATGGTAAACACCAGTATTCTCATGTTTTTATTGGTGGTTGGGGTCTTATGGTTTAGCCGAGTGCTGACCAGACCACTTAAAGAGTTAGTGAGAGCAACCAGGATCATGGGGAAAGGTGACTTTTCCTATCGTATCACCACTAAATTCAGTGGTGACTTCAAACACCTTGTAGATTCATTCAACTCGATGGCGGGAGGTATTGAACAAAAATGGCAGGTTGAAAAAGTATTAAATCGATTAGTTCCTGATCAGGTAGCGCAGCAATATCTTAATATCAAAAATGATATTCAACTCGGCAGTAAGCGAGTACAAGCCACCATCCTATTTGCAGACATTGTAGGATTCACGCCGTTATCAGAACGCCTGGAACCAGAAGCCATTGAAAGCATTTTAAATGAATTTTTCTCAACCGTATCCGATATTGCCAGTGGCTACGGTGGCTTTGTCGATAAATACATTGGCGATGAAGCTATGGTTATTTTCGGAATTCCAGGACAAAAATCCGACCATAAACTTCAGGCTCTTCAAGCCGCCATCGAGATACAAAAGAAAATTCACACCATGGATTTCACTCGACACCACCCCTCAATTAACCCGGTAAAAATTAAAATTGGTATCGCCTCTGGGACCGTACTCGCTGGTCTTTTCGGAGCCAATGATCGTATGCAATATACTCTGATTGGTGATCAGGTTAATCTGGCAAGTCGTCTTACAACACTGGCTAACCCGGGACATATTATGGTGACGGCCGACATAGCTGATAGAGCACAAAGTTTACTGAATTTCCGATGCAGTGAAAGTCAGCCAGTTAGAGTTAAAGGAAAATTGCAACATATTGAGACCAGAATGGTATATGTAGACTCAGACACCATGTCTCATCAATATCCAAATGAGCTGATTTCGTGAATAAAATCACCACTATTCTACTTGGCTTTTTTCTCATCGGATGCCAATCCATACCCGGTAACAACAATGATGTCGCGGCACAAGTAGACGTGCTGCAGCATGCCAAAAAATATGATTCTGCATTAAACGTCATTGACCAACAAGAGCAACCTGAGCTTTTTGAATCCGAGAGAGCTGAAGTTGTCATGGCACGTAACATCTATATAGAAGGACAAACACAGTTAATTAAAGCGGCTCTTAAACAACATGAATGGTATAAAGCGCGGGTGCTAATTCAGGAGTCTTTAAAAGCGGCGCCCTCTTCCGAAGAACTGTTAGAGCTCAGTACTCAGACGGCTCAAATGGAACAATCATTTATTAACGAAAAACTGGCTATTCAAAGTCTGGCAGAAGGCCAGTACCTGATCAATAGTATTCCAACATTTGAGGCAATTACCCAGTCAGTACCTGACAAACTGAAATATAGACGTGAGCTCAATCGAATGCAGCAAAGAAGCCAACAACTGGCGAAAACACTGCTAGATTATGCGCATGTGAATTTTAAAAATAAAAATTATCAAACCGCCCAAAATGCACTAGATATTTCGGTTCAGCTAGACCCTGATTCCAGTGCCCCCGAATTGGAACAACAACTTGATCAATATTGGCAGCAAAAAAGTCAACAAGAAAGAGAAAATACTGCAAGACTAAGGCGTCTATCAATTCAAAAAGTAGAAAATCAGTTAGAGGCGGCATTAGATGAGTCTGACTTGCTCAAAGCGCAAAAACTGATGGCTAAACTGTGGGATATGGATGCCAACAACCCTATTCGGTTTGAACAGCAACGATATCTCAACGAAGCACTGGCAAATCGAATCGAGACGGGATTAAGACGAGGAGAAGATCTCTACAACGATGGAAGTATTGCCGAAGCGCTGACCATCTGGAAAGCGTTACTGCCGCTGCAACCTGGTCATGTAGGTTTAAATGAGCGCATTGCTCGTGCTGAACGCTTTTTAGCCAATATAAAACGCTTAAAGACCAGTAGCGAGTCAGACTCTGAAGCATCCACTCAATAGCTTACTCACTGATACACTCGCCATACTCCGCACGTCCACATGTCTATACCAGACTATTCTTTAAAAATATCTTTTGAGTTTCTAAGAAATAAAATGTGTAACCCTAACTATTTCGTACTTTGTATCAAGACAATTGGATAGAAATCATTATAATATCGCGCCCACGGAGTCTGTTCTCAATCACTAATTAAATCAGGTAAAAATTTATGTTGGATGCTAACGCATTGGCTGCTCTAAAACAGCTAAAGACAGACATCAAGGAAACCAAAGAAGTGTTAACTGGCACAGTAAAGGGTTCTTTTAGTCGCTTTGGCTTTGTAATATGCGACCAACATGATGCCGAATATTTTCTCGCACCCAACGAAATGGAAAAAGTCATTTCTGGCGATAAGATTGAATTCGAAAAATTCGAAGATTCCAAGGGCAAGTCATATGCTGAAGTCACCAAACTAATTTCATCTGATTTCAAACAGTTTGTCGGACAGTATAGTGTGAAAGGTACAGCTCACTTTGTTAATCCTGAAGAATCCACGATCAATCGCTCTTTTTTCATACCTTCCAAAGAGCGTAAAGGAAATAACCAGGATTTCGTACTGTGCCAATTAACTCGCCACCCGTTTCCGGATGGCAAAAGTCAGGCCAAAATCCTGAAAGTAATTGGCAATAAAGGCAGTGCATTTCTTGAACATGATTTCACACGCCTAAGGTTTGAACTGGAACAGGAATTCCCATTATCGGTAAGTCAGCAAGCTGATCAGTACCAGGATAGTTTCATTGCTGAAGAAAAACCAAATCGAGTTGATCACACATCAGTACCCTTTGTAACCATTGACAATCCAAATACAAAAGATATGGATGACGCCATTTGGGCTGAAGCAACAGACTCTGGCTATCGCCTTAAAATTGCCATTGCCGACCCTTCAAGTTGGATTTCAGAAAATACTGCAATGGATCTGGATGCAAAAAATCGTGCAACCTCTACCTATCTTCCTGGCCAGACCATTCACATGTTACCAGCACGCATGGCACAAAACCTGTGTTCACTGGTCCCTGGCTTTGATCGCCTGGCACTGGTATTGAACATCGACCTGGATACTGACAGCAAGGTCAAAAACTTTCAATTTGAATCCTCCGTTATTAAAAGCCAGCGCAAACTTCACTACCAGGAAGTAGCCGACTGGTTAGAAAATCAGTCCAAAAAATCGGGATGGAGCGCTCCAATTGAACAATCACTTATTACCCTGGATCAACTAACTGACAAGCTACGTTCAAAGCGTGCGACTGAAAATCTGCTCATGAATGACAGAGATGATTTTCGATTTGAACTGGATGACATGGGTAAGATATTAAACATACGTAAAGAGACAAAGAGTACAGCACGTCGCCTGGTAGAAGAGTGTATGCTTTTAGCCAATCGCCTTGGAGCCGAGTTTTTGGCAAAACACAATACGGGCTTATTTATCGGACAACCCGGTATTCGTAACGAGCGTATTGCTGATATCAAGCTGGTTCTTAGTGACGAAGCACCTGAATTAGCCGAGCTTGACATAACCACCCTGCCCGGCTTCATTGAACTCATGAATAAAACCGAACAATCCTATCCGGAAATACGGGCCATATTAGGTAAACTATTTAATAGAGCAGAGATCACCAATCAATTAACGCCGCATTTCGCCCAGGGATTTTCGGGTTATTCGACGATTACATCCCCCATCCGTCGGTATCTTGACCTCACCAATCACCGAGTAATACATCAGATTCTGGCTGGCAAGTCACCGGCACCCTGTACTTTAGACCTGGCCGAACTGATTCAGCAAAAACAGAGCAGCAGCCGGCAAGCTGGCAATATCGTTGAAAGCTGGTTACTGTGTCATTACATGGAGAATTTTGTTGGTCTTGAGTATGAAGCTGAGGTTAATTTTATTAATGGTATTGGGTTTGGTGTCCGCATACCAGACAATGGAATTGAAGGCTTTGTGAACATCAAGGACCTGTCACCAAAAACCATCTACGATGGCAAACGAATGATTCATAAAATTGGTGACGCGCAGGTTAAACTCAACGATAAAGTTCGGGTCGAAGTCACAGGTACCGATATGGATCGCAAGCAGATTCAATTCGCATGGCTGGATCATCCGGGAAACGCTTAAACTCGAAACAATAAAAAGGCCACGTTAAGCGGCCTTTTTACGTTCACTATAAATAGCTTATAAAACCTTAGCGATAGACTCACACAGATAATCAAGATTCTTCAAGCTAACACCTGCAATGTTAATTCGTCCCGAAGAAACCATATAAATTGCAAATTCCGTTTTTAAACGCTCTACCTGATCTTTTGTAAGGCCAGAGAACGAAAACATACCGTTTTGAGTCAGGATGAAGCTGAAATCCTGATCCACACCCAGGTCATTTAACTTGGTAACCAGAGCTTCGCGCAACTCATGAATACGGTTGCGCATATCGGCCAATTCACCGATCCATTCAGCTTTTAATTCATCATCATGCAGTATCGTCGTAACAACCAAAGCACCATGTGCAGGTGGGTTAGAATAGTTTGCCCGAATGACCATCTTCAACTGACTAAAGGAAGTATCAGCTTGCTCAACATTATTAGCAACCAGAGTTAATGCGCCGACCCGCTCATTATAAAGACCAAAATTCTTTGAAAAAGAGCTGGCTACCAATAGCTCATCTACCTGGCCTACAAAGGTTCTCAAGCCAATTGCATCCTCTTCAACGCCCTTCGCAAACCCCTGATAAGCGAAATCCAGCATGGGCAACCAACCTTTTTCTTTAGCCAGTTCAGCCAGCAGCTCCCACTGCGCTTCAGTAGGGTCTACACCCGTTGGGTTGTGGCAGCATCCATGAAGCAGCACAACATCCCCGGCAGGTACTTGAGACAAATCCTGATACATGGCATCAAAATCTAAAGATTTGGTGGCAGCATCATAATAACGGTAGCTACCGGCTTCTATGTTCGCAGAGGCAAAAATAGCATTGTGGTTTGCCCAGGTAGGATTACTAATCCACACCTTTTTAACACTCGCCTGGGCAGCCAAAAATTCAGCGCCAATGCGTAATGCACCAGTTCCGCCAGGTGCCTGCACTGTCTTTGCACGACCAGAATTAACCAGCTCGGAGCCTTGACCAAACAATAATGAACGTACGGCTTCACCATAGGAATCAATACCTGAAATACTTAAATAACCTTTTGAGGTTTCAGTCTCCAGTAACCTGGCTTCGGCTTTCTTAACAGCATTCAAAATTGGGGTATTACCGTTTTCATCCTTAAAAACACCCACACCCAAATTAATCTTATGAGTTCGCGTTTCAGACTTATAAGCATCGTTCAGACCAAGAATAGGATCAGCAGGTGCAGCAGTAATATTTTCAAACATAGTAAGTCCACATATTTAGGAGAAAAGCCCATTGAGAGCAAATACATTGTCAGGTAATTATAACCATGACCAAACCAATGTCACTAATTTTTATTGATAACTACAATTCCATAACTTTAAGTTATGTATGTTGTCAAAATACCATGAAATCTGGTTATGTGTTAGCGTTTATAACGCATGAAATAAGTATAAAGAGATACTCCTAACGATTTTTTACTTTCCACAAATTTATCCATCCTGGCAGCAGCCACAATATCAAACAACTTGCTGCGACCAACAACTGATAGATATACAATCCCATCCAACGAGGAAACTCTCCTCTGGTTATATGACGTAACCACTCATCTTGCCCAAATGTATAGAGGCTATAAATAACCAGGGCCGGAACAATTTTGATAAAACGCCCCTGTCTTGGGTTAATCTTTGACATGGGTATTGCAATAAGTAGCGCAACGATCAAGTTGAAAGGGGAAAAAAATCGCCATTGAAGTTCGGAAAATGCCCAGCTTGCTTTCGAATTTATCAGATAAGAAAATTCACGCATATTCCGGGTAAATTTTGGCTTTACTGACTTCTGAGAAATTTTAATACCATAACGATCAAATGACGAAATCCTGTAATTATCTTTTCCAGGCAAGCCAAATTGTGCCGTGCCATCTTCTAAAATCAAATAACGGTAGCCAGTTTCAGCATTTAGACTCAGAAATCCTCTCTCCGCCTTATAAATCTCTTCTAAAGAATTGGTTAAAAACACATCCGTTAACATTTCTGTATCAGGATCAATGCCCGAAATATAAATGGTTTCACCATTCTTACCAATCGATATAAATTGGCCAGGTTTAAGTAGTTCCAAGGGTGATAAACTTTCTTGTTCAGCCCAGGCCATAGCCGCTTGCCGTAAGCTCCACGGAGATACAACAAAATTATTGATCCACAATAAGAGAATCAGTACCAAAGCGGGTTTCAATGTCGCAAATACCAGTTGTTTATATTTGTATCCGCAAGCAAAGAGTGCCGTCATTTCTAATTCGGTATAGAGCTTGCCATACCCGATCAGAATCCCCATTAAAAATCCAGCCGGCAATGCTTCTTGTAAAAACTTGGGTATGTAATAAAAAATGATAAACAGTAGATCTGCGGAACCACCACTCCCCGAAAGGGCATCGACCAACCAACCCCGCATCCAATTAGACATGGTCACGAAGATAATGATCCCGGTGATCGCTAACGTTGGAAAAATAATTTGACGAATCAAATACCTGGAAATGATCAAAAATACGACTCCTGACGCTAACCCATGTGAACCTTAAATGATAAATAGACCTTGAAACCAAACCTGCGCACTAGTGTTTTAAGGCACTGCATGGTATAAGGATGCCTTTCCTTTCCAGTCAAAATAAATTACATGCAATTACGATTAAATACCCTGAAACAATTATCTGCCAAGCAATTTTATTTATCTATACTTATATCGATTTATGTTGGCGCACTTCTAAATTCTATCAACTTCTATCGCGCCTATAATGTCGGTGGTTTGCATGATGGTTATCAGATCACACTGTCATTAGTTGTGATGGTAGTGTTTTGCTTTTTCCTACTGGAATTAAGCTCACTATTGGGTCGACATAGTTACCGATTAATGGCTTCAGTTTTAATATTAATTTCTGCTGCCGCCAGTTACTACATGATTTTTTTTAATGTTGTCATTGGTTATGGCGTCATCGCCTCGGTATTTAAGGTAACAGATGTTGAACTTGCAAGTGAGTCCGTTGGCAACAACTTCGTCTGGTGGGTAGTATTTTTTGGTCTGCTTCCGGTTATCCTTTTGTATCTGACTAAAATAACGACAACCTTTTGGAACCAGGTTTTTAGCCGAAGCAGAGGCTTAGTGGTTATAGCACTACTCATTGGTTCTGTTTTCATTATTAAAACCTCGGTCGAAACCATTGACGACATGGGCCTCAAAAAATTTAAAACCCAAAACCGCTATACCGCTATCCCTTCTGGTGTCATGACATCCAGCTATTTACCAACGAATTGGATTGCCGGTGGCCTAATGTTTGCCTACCATGAGCTCAATTCAGAACAAAGAGATTTAATTAACCCGGCAGAACAATTTAGCTATACCGAATCCAGTTCAATGGATGACACCTATGTCGTCTTTGTTTTAGGTGAAACAACACGTGGCGACCATATGCAAATATTGGGATACGAACGTGAAACCAATCCACTATTATCTTTAGAACAAAACCTGGTGGTACTGGATGGCCTTGCCTGCGATACCGCAACACTAATGGCGATGCGCTGTATGTTTGTGCGCCAGGGTGCGGCCGATGACTCTCACCAACGAAATGTCAGTGAACACAACATTTTTTATGTCCTAAGCGACCTGGGGTTTAGTAGTGAACTGTATGCCATGCAAAGTGAAGTTTGGTTTTATAACGCCATTGGCGCCGACCACTATGTAATGCGTGAAACTCTGGCCGCTAATTTAAACCCTGAGGTTAAAAACTTTGACGATATGGTATTGCTGGAACCATTAAGAAAATCTGTTGCCAACCACCCTAATGGAAAACACCTTACAATTTTACACACCAAGGGATCACATTATTCCTATACACAACGATACCCACGAGATTTCGCACACTTCAAACCTGAATGTGAAAGCATTGACCAGGGTTGCAGTAAAGAGCAGCTTATAAATTCATTCGATAACAGCATTCGTTATGTTGATCTGTTCATGAAGCGCGTCTTTGACGAGCTGCGCGACAAGAAAGCTATTGTGTTTTATGCGGCAGATCACGGTGAATCTATCGACACGAATTCACACTTTCATGCGACACCTAAAGAAATAGCACCGGCAGAACAGTTTAGCGTCCCTATTATGGTCTGGGCGTCAGATAGCTATTTAGAAGATACAAAGCGAAATCAAGCATTTAATCATTTGAAACAAATGCAGACCAATGGAGAGCAAGCCATTCATGAAGAAATATTTGACAGCATGTTAGGCTGTCTGGGCTTTACCTCCAATGATGGTGGCATTAATCAAGACAATAACTGGTGTTCAGGCAATACGAATTGAGCTCATCCAACATGAGCTCAAGGACGGCCATTAACTGAAATCAACCTGTTGATAGACCGCTATAATTTTGCTCGCTTCAATATCAGCTGAAAACTGACTTAAAACGCGTTGACGGCCTGCAACAGCCATTTTTTCTAATTTGGCTGGATCGGATAATACTGAATTCATAGCTAACTCAAGACCATCCAGATCATCGCAGTCTACCAGTTCGCCAGTAACTCCAGATGCCACAATATCCTCATAGGCTCCAGTACGTGAGGCAACGACCGCCGTTTCACAAGCCATGGCTTCCAGCGGCACAAGTCCAAACCCTTCATAACGTGCGGGTGCCACACACAGCTTAACTGACTGATAAACCTCATTCATATCATTAAAGGGGACACCGTCAAGCCAAATAAATCGGTCCTCTAATCCGGCTTCTTTTATTGTGGCTTCTAAATCAGCTTTAAATGATTTGAATTTCCTGGTCGCTTTTCCGACGATAAGGGCTTTATACGTTGGATGTTTTGGCAGCAAATTAATTGCGGCCTGCACAAATAAATCAGTCCCTTTTTCAGGGCGTACCCGGCCAAAAATACCCATCAAAGGAATCCCACTCAGACCAAAATGATCCCGGTGAAGTTCATCCCTATCCATAGGTCTAAATCGATTACAATCGACACCATGAGGAATAGTCGCCACAACAGGAGCAACAAAGCCAGCCGCTTCCTCACTCGTTGCAATAATGGCATCCATTTGCCGAATCAACCAACGTGGATACGCAGAATGCCGTCTTTTAGCGGCGCTGGTAAATACAATTTTAAGACCTGGATTAATAAACTTACGTGCGAAAATAGCCCATGCCATTTCATTATTGCGCCGAGCATGCCAAATAACATGAGTACCAGAGTCTCGTAACAAAGATAACCGTCTGAAAATCTCTCTAACACCCACAGTTTCAACATTAGGCTCCGCATGAGGCGACACCAACGTCAATTTAAGGTGCTCATTCATAATTGGAACTAAAGTTCTTATCGTAGCACTCACACCACTCACCCGGTGGTGCATATCACTAACAATAACTTCCATTGACTTATCCATCATAATTCCCGTATTTAATAGTCCTTCACCACCCCATCTGTCATCCTGTACTCGATACAGGATCCATCTTCAAAACATACAAAGGATCCACCTTAACAATCAAAATGGATACCCCTTAACAATCAAAATGGATACCCCGACAATATGCTCCTCGACAACTGCTCCTGCGTTGTTCTTATATGCTACATCCCTGTAGCGAGGATCAGGTCCGGCATGACGACCCTACCTCCGTCATCCTGAACTCGATTCAGGATCCATCTTCAAGGTCAAAATGGATACCGGGTCAAGCCCGGCATGACGACTAACCATCTGTCATCCTGCTACTGGATCAAGCCCAGCCACACCCGTCATCCTGAACTCGATTCAGGATCCATCTTTAAAACATACAAATGATCCACCTTAATAATCAAAATGGATACCCCGACAATATGCTCCTCGACAACTGCTCCTGCGTTGTTCTTATATGCTACGTCCATGTAGCGAGGATCAGGTCCGGCATGACGACCCTACCTCCGTCATCCTGAACTCGATTCAGGATCCATCTTCAAGGTCAAAATGGATACCGGGTCAAGCCCGGCATGACGACCCTACCCCCGTCATCCTGCTACCGGATCGAGCCCGGCATGACGGATTCAGGATCCATCTTCAAAACATATAAAGGATCCACCTTCAAGGTCAAAATGGATACTGGATCAGGTCCGGCATGACAACCCTACCCCCGTCATCCTGTTACCGGATCGAGCCCAGCGTGACAGACTATGCGACGCCTTGCATGACACTACCTTTAATTAAACCAGGTCTGAATTTTTAAAAACCCATTCAACACATTGTCATGCTCTTCTATTTCAGCATCACCATCCAAATCGTAGGTTTCAACATATCCGGGGTAGATTTCATAGACGGTATCATCCTGAATAAAAGCACGATTCACATAGCTCTCTGCAATCATTTTTCGTTCAGAATTTTCAAATAAATTTAGTCCCGTGCCAATATTGTCATAGTCCGTTTCACAACCAAGGCCTTCGATCAAAACCGTGGATGCAACGTCTTCATGATGAGTACGATAATCAATCTGCCCTTGTTTACCTGGCCAATGCATAACTAAAGGCACACCAATCTGGTAGCGATCAAATTTACTGCCGTGCCCCCAAAACCCGCTCCATTTATCATTAAATTCCTCTCCATGATCACCAGTAA